>Ga0209633_10000641_pt1 | contig 39730 bp, 36 predicted proteins | sample Cruoilmetagenom1_FD_187290 | JGI IMG/M metagenome (GOLD analysis project Ga0209633, IMG submission 187290) | Oil polluted marine microbial communities from Coal Oil Point, Santa Barbara, California, USA - Sample 1 (SPAdes) (version 2) | ecosystem: Environmental > Aquatic > Marine > Oil seeps ...
AGAACCCATTTCGTACCGTCCTGCGGGTATTATTGCTAATTCTGGGCCTTTTCCACCGAATACTAGGTCATCGGAAAAGTAGTGTGGTAGTGCTAGTTTTTCTGCCGCTTCTTTTTGTAGCGAGATTATTTCATTACTATTAAAATCAGGTAGAAAGGGTGGGTGTTCTATTTGGTTTTGTACATTTTGTGAGGTTTGCATGTGTTAACTTTTAGTTATATTAATCAATGCTAATATTATGCAATTAATCTCGTACACTATCTAGTTTAGATTTAAGCTTTCAGCGTTTTCATGGTGTTGGTCAAGTTATTGTGAAACCTTTGATGAAGCAGAGCATCACAGAAATACAAGAAAGATGTTTTCTAAGGTCTTTAAAAGCAAGAAACAAACAAAAGTAATATTTAGAAATTGTGATTGCTATACGATAAGCTCGCGAGATACAATTCCCCCGTTTGTGTCTATTATTGTGTTTTAGAAAATAATCACAATGATAGATTAATACATTTTTAAAAGCGGAGTTAAACCTATGCCTTGGAATGAACCAGGTGGTAGCAAAGATAAAGATCCTTGGAGCAAAAACAGCTCAGGTAGTAAATCATCAAACAATAATAACAATATTGAAGATATATCAAAAAAGATGAATGAAAAATTGGGTGGGCTTTTTGGCAAGAAAAAGTCAGGAGGATCAGATTCTAGTGGATCTGGTGATGGTCCAAGTAATACATCCTTATTATTAATTGCATTGGTCGGTCTTGCTATCTGGATGGCGACTGGCTTTTACACCGTTGACTCAGCACAGCGTGGAGTTGTATTCCATTTTGGTGCTTATAAAGAAACCACTCGTCCGGGATTACATTGGCACTTTCCAATACCTATTGAGAATGTGGAATTGGTTGATATTGACCGAAACCGTACCGCAGAAGATCGTACCCACATGTTGACTAAAGATGAAAACATTGTGGATTTAGGTGTCACTACGCAATATAAAATCAAAAACCCTGAAGATTATCTATTCAATGTTTATTTGGCGGACTACGAAAGAAATCAAACCATTGGTACATTATTTCAAGTAATGCGTAGTGCAGTTAGGCAAATAGCAGGACGTAATTCAATGGATTCAATTTTGAAAGAAAATCGTGAAGCGATTGCACCGGATATTCAAAAAGTGATGCAACAAATATTGGATCAATATAAATCCGGCTTAGAAGTTATGAAAGTGAACGTAACGTATGCTGAGGCACCGCAACAAGTTAAAGATGCGTTTGATGATGCCAACCGTGCGCGAGAAGATAAAGACCGTTACAAAAACCAAGCAGAAACATATTCTAAAAAAGTAGTGCCTGTCGCAGAAGGTAATGCATCACGATTGTTTGAAGATGCAATTGCTTATAAAAATCGTATCACTGCACGTGCAGAAGGTGATGCATCACGTTTTAAACAGTTGGTTGCAGAATATCGGAAGGCACCAGAGGTCACGCGTAAACGTTTGTACCTTGAAACCATTGAAGGTGTTTATGAAAATAGTAAAAAAATCATGGTTGATACAAAATCGGGAAATAATTTGCTTTATTTGCCGCTAAACGATTTGCAAGGAGGCGCTTCATCAAATATGCAAGGAGCAAATCCTGCTATTTCAGGAGCAGTTGAGCAAATGATGCGAAATCAAAATACGCAAAATAGTTCGCGAACTTCAACACGTAGTAGTACACGAGAGGGGAGATAATCATGAAAAATACGATTATTTTAGTTTTAGCCGCAATCACCTTTATATTTCTAACTGCAACGTACATTGTAGATGAACGAGAGACTGCAATTAAGTTTCAATTTAAAGAGATTGTAGAAACCGATATTCAACCCGGTTTGCATTTTAAACTCCCGTTTGTAAATAGTATCGAAAAGTTTTCAAAGCTTATTCTAACTTTAGATGCTCAGCCTGATCGTTTTCTTACTAACGAGAAAAAATACGTTAAAGTCGACTTTTTTGTAAAATGGAAGATTGAAGATACCAGTCAATTTTATCGTGCCACACGAGGTGATTTTGATCGTGCATCAAATCGTCTTGAAAGTATTATGAAAGACGGACTGCGCAACGAGTTTAGTACACGCACCATTCAAGAAGCACTAACAGGTGAACGCGGCGAGATTATGGCCGCATTGCGGGATAAGTCTGCTGATTCAGCAAAACAGCTGGGTATTAAGATTATAGATGCGCGTGTTAGCCAGATTGACTTTCCCGAATCAGTGAGTGAGTCTGTTTATGAAAGAATGCGCTCTGAACGTCAACGAGTGGCACAAGATTTTCGTTCCAGAGGACAGGCAGAAGGTGAGAAAATTCGCGCTGTTGCCGATCGTGAAGCAACGATTATAGAAGCAAATGCCTATCGTGATGCGGAGAAAGTACGCGGTGAAGGTGATGCATCATCGGCGGAAACTTATGCGTCTGCTTATCAGCAAGATCGTGAATTTTATGCGTTTTACCGCAGTTTACAAGCCTATAGAAAATCATTGGGTAAATCAGGAGATGTGATGGTAATAGAGCCTGATGCCGAGTTTTTTAAGTATTTTAAAGGACAAAATCTTAGCCCCAAAAATGCCAATTTACTTGCGGAATAATACAGCTACACAAGCCCTATGAATTGGCAAGATTTACTCAATGCCGTTGCGTTATTGCTTATTTTAGAAGGCTTGATACCCTTTTTAAAGCCGAACAGTATCAAGAACATCTACAAAGCAATGCAAGCGATGCCCGAAAGTACATTGAGAATGGTGGGCTTTGGTAGCATCGTGGCGGGTTTAGTGTTGTTATATCTCGTTTAACTTATATTTAAAGAAAATGATTGAATGAATACTTGGTTACTTCCTGACGGAATCAACGAATCATTGCCAGATGAAGCTCAAAAGTTAGAAGCTTTACGTCGCCATCTGATTGATCTATACGCCACCTGGGGTTACCGCTTGGTAATGCCACCGCTGGTTGAATATATGGAATCGTTGCGTGCTGGAATGGGTACACAACTGGATTTACAAACCTTTAAAATTACCGATCAATTAAACGGTCGTTTGATGGGTGTGCGTGCGGATATTACGCCACAAGTTGCACGTATTGATGCGCATCATTTATCGAAGGATAATTTCATTGATAACAACAATAATAAAAATAACGATGCGGTTAATCGCCTTTGTTATATAGGCACAGTATTGCGTACCCGTAGTGCACAACAAGGTGGTTCTCGTTCACCCGTTCAAGTGGGTGCAGAATTATTTGGTCATGCGGGTTTTGAAAGTGATATTGAAATCATTTCATTAATGCTCGAAACCTTTCATAGTCTTGAAATAAATAATTTAGTGCTGGATCTTGGGCATATCGGTGTTACCAGAGGGCTTGCGGAACACATCGGTTTAAACCAACAGCAGCAAGATGATTATTTTGATATGTTATCAAGAAAATCCATCCCAGAAATTAATACATGGGTGGCTCAGCAAGGATTCTCTCAATCAGATAGTCGTATGCTACAGGCGTTACCATTGTTAAGTGGTTCTGTAGAGGTGATTAATGACGCCAAAAGCCAGTTAATCAATGCAGGCAACGTTGTACTCGAAGCATTAGATCATATGCAAGATGTTGCAAATTTGACCTTAAGCAGCTTCCCCAACGTGCAACTGCATATTGATTTAGCAGAAATGCGCGGTTATTCCTATCATACTGGAATAATGTACACCCTATATTTACCCGGACGTGGTCGTTCTATTGCGTCGGGTGGACGTTACAATGGCATCGGTGAAGCATTTGGAAATCCTAGACCTGCGATTGGCTTTAGCACTGATTTACGCACCCTTGTTAACCTATCATTGGAAACAGTGACATTGGTCAATGAGCTAGGTGTTAATGGGATATTAGCACCCAACACAATTGATAAAGCCTTGAATAACACTATTAGTGGATTACGTGCACAAGGCGAGCAAGTGATTCGTCAATTAGATGATCAAACAGATTTTTCAGTTGAACAATTACAACAATACGGCTGTAATCGAATCATTAAAAAGCAAGGTGATGATTGGGTCGTTGAAAGACTTTAATATTGTTAAGAAAATTAGTAGTTATTAGCATTTAATAGATAAGTTGAACCAAAGGAAATCGAGAAGATGGGAAAGAATGTTGTAGTATTGGGAACACAATGGGGTGATGAAGGTAAAGGTAAAGTAGTAGACCTTTTAACCGAAGATGCTTCAGCCGTTGTGCGTTTTCAAGGCGGTCACAATGCTGGTCATACCTTGGTTATTGATGGTAAAAAAACCGTACTCCATTTGATTCCATCGGGTGTTTTACGCGAAGGTGTTGAATGCATTATCGGTAATGGCGTAGTACTTGCACCAGATGCTTTGTTAGAAGAGTTGGAAATGCTGGAAAAAGAGGGCGTACCGGCAGCAGAGCGTTTAAAACTGTCAGAAGCGTGTCAGTTAATTCTTCCGTATCACGTGGCATTAGATGCTGCTCGTGAAGTAGCGCGTGGTAATAAAGCGATTGGTACAACAGGTCGTGGCATTGGCCCTGCCTACGAAGATAAAATTTCTCGTCGCGGTTTACGCTTGGGCGATATGCTTAATACCGAACGTTTTACCGAAAAGCTTAAAGAAGTGATGGAATATCACAATTATATGCTGAAAAACTATTTCAAAGCAGAAGAAGTCAGCTACGAAAAAGTCTTAGAAGAAAGTCTAGTGATGGCAGAAAAACTACGCCCGATGGTGATAGACGTTCCAAATACACTGCACAAACTGCGCAAAGCAGGCAAGAACATAATGTTTGAAGGCGCTCAGGGAACGTTGCTCGATATTGATCATGGCACTTATCCTTATGTTACCTCATCAAGCACAACGGCTGGTGGTGCAAGTACTGGCTCTGGCGTGGGACCAAAAAGTTTAGATTATATTCTAGGTATCACCAAAGCATATACAACCCGCGTTGGTTCAGGTCCTTTCCCAACTGAGTTATTCGATGACATCGGCGAACATATTGCAGAAGTAGGGCATGAGCAAGGTGCAACAACTGGTCGTGATCGTCGCTGTGGCTGGTTAGATGCCGTTGCACTACGTCGCTCAATGCAAATCAATAGCATCACTGGCATCTGTGTAACTAAATTAGATGTATTGGATCAAGTTGAAACCATAAAAATCTGTGTTGCTTATGAACTTGATGGTAAAACAATGGAAGTACCACCGATTAACACCACTGATTTTGGTCGTTGTACGCCTATTTATGAAGAACACGAAGGCTGGATGAGCAAGACTTACGGTATTACGAATTACGATGATCTTCCCGAAAAAGCAAAGGCTTATTTGAAGCGCATGGAAGAGTTGCTGGAGACTCCGGCAGATATTATCTCAACAGGGCCAGATAGAGATCATACGATGGTTCTTAGAAATCCTTATGAGATTTAAATAAACCTTATCAACTTTTTATTACACTACAGAGGGCGCAGAGCACACAGAGTTGATTATTTTCTCTGTGGTCTCTGTGCCCTCTGTGGTTAAAAATTAAAAATGCGCCTAGACAAATTTATTTCTAACTCAACGGCTTTCACACGCTCACAAGCTAAATCAGTGATTCGTAGGGGTAAAATAAAAATAAATGGTGAAGTAGCAAAGAACGCGGGTCAACAGCTTAATGATGACTCAGTCGTCGAATATATGGGAGTTGTGATTAGTAAGGCGCAACCACGCTATATTATGTTTAACAAGCCAGTAGGCTTAGTGTGTGCAAATAAAGACAAAGATCACCCTACTGTTTTTGATTCTCTGATGCTCCCTCGAATTGATACCTTGCACATCGCAGGGCGTTTGGATATTGATACCACTGGCTTAGTCTTGATCACAGATGATGGACAATGGCTTCATCGGGTTACTTCCCCCAAACATGAGCATAAAAAGACCTATTTTGTGGACTTGGATTCTGCCATTACCGAAAAACAAATTCGAGTTTTAAGCGAAGGTGTTCAGCTTAAAAAAGAAAAAAAGCGGTCACTGCCGACGACCATTGAAGTGGTAAATGATCAACAAATCCGCATGACCCTTTCTGAAGGAAAATACCATCAAGTTAAACGCATGATGGCAGCAGTAGGAAATCATGTGGTGAAATTACATCGTGAACAAATTGGGCAGATCATCCTCGATGATTCATTGCAAGCAGGCGAATGGCGTCTACTTAGCGATGAAGAAATACAACAGTTTTAGGCTGTGACAGAATCAATTAAATCATTGCAAATAGCAACCCAGCTAAATACACCGCTAACCGTGCCCGTGCAAGCCTCGTTGATAAAATTATTACTTATTTTTGTACCTCATCTTTTAGCAATCGTTTTTGTGATTATCTTCGTTACTTTATCTTGGTTTATCCTTCTTTTTATTATCGCGCTGATTGGCTTTTCGCTGTTTTATTATGTGCGTTTACATCTGTGGCAAAATTTGAATAAATCGGTTGTTGAGGTGCATCAAGACTCTACTAAAAACTGGACAATCGTCTGTGCTAATCAAGATGAAAAAGAGCCTGTTAAACTGCAGGCTAATAGTTTTATCAGTCCTTTAATTGTGATTTTAAACTTTAAAGGTCTTAATAATAAGGCATACAGCGCGCTATTTGTGCCTGATAGTCTACCAGAGACGGACTTTAGGCGCTTACGGGTGAGAATAAGGGTGAAGGGACTTTCTTTTGAAGCAGATTAAAACTAGTAACAACACTGATTCAATAATTGAATCAGTGTTGTCAATTAATTTAAGATTTCGCTGAATTTCTATATTGTGCAACTACTTTTTCGTATTGTTCTTTATTCAATGTGTTGTGAAGCATACGCGCACATAAGCTTTCCATTTCAATAACTCTACGTGTAGCTTGTTCAAGTTTGGTTTTAAGTTCATCACGTTTAGCGCGTGAATCTCTATTGATTAATGCTTCGCGCAATTCAGAACGCACAGAAACAACCTGTTGCTTGAGTTCTTCTTTTTTTATGGGTGCAGAAGCCATCCATGCATCAACAGCTTTATTTTGTTCTTCATTCAATTTTAGTTCGGCACGCACTTGTTTGAATGCAGGAATGAGTTCAATTAAAGGTGATGCGAGTTCAGTTGTGGGTGCTTTTTCGGCAAAAGCAGGTGTCGCTAAAGTTATAGTAAGTAATGATGTAATTAATAGTGATTTGATATTCATAATGATGTCCTAAAGGAAGTTGGCTCTATATTAGAGATCAGTAATATACTGAATTAAAGTATGTTTTTATATGATAAATATCAAAGGAGTAAATTTATTTTATTTTTGTATAAGTAGAAACTTAATGTCTTGTTGAGTTGATAGAAATCACACTCATTCCTGCTTTATCTGTCGCAACATAAGCTGTTTTCTGATTGTAATTGATGATTATATTTTCGCTAGAACCGTTTAATGCTATTTTTTTAATGTGCTTGGGTTTACGTGGGTTAGTAACATCAACCAGTTGTAAGCCGTGGTATAAATCAGCAACATAGGCAGTTTTATTATCTGCTGATAGCGTTACACTAAAGGCATTTTTAGATAGGAAGTGTCCTAACAATGTCGGTTTTTTAATGTTTCGAATATCATAAATATTCAAGCCACCGGTATTTTCTGCGACATAAAGCAATTGATCATTTTTTGAAAGCGCAACACCTTGAGAATGAGCAGATGTCGGAATTCTTGAAATAATGATAGGTTTTGTGGGCTTTGTTACATCAACAATAATGACACCGCCCGCTTGATCAGCAACAAATAAGTGCTTCCCATGATGATCTAATTGTACCGTAGCAGTTCCTGTTCTCGACTTAATTGACGCAATTTTAATGGGTTGATTGGGACGGGTAACATCAAGAACAATCATACCGCTATCATTATCAGCAAGAAAAAGGGTATTCTCGTTCTTGGACAATGCAACATCGAAAGTATAGGAAGGCGTGTCGAATCGCCCCATTAATTTGATATTTTTAGGGTCTACTATATTAAGAATATCTAAGCCTGCAGCACCATTGGCAACGAATGCGAGTGTTTCAGCTTTATTAAGAACTAATGCTTCGGCATTTTTTGAAAACTTTGCCTTAGCGATGAGTTTTGGCTTATGCGGTTGGCTGATGTCAACGTATTGAATACCACCGCCATAAGCGGCTAATAAGGCATGTCGTTTATCTTTTAATAAACTGATGTCATGCACTGCACCGCTGGTTTTGAATTGTGTAATATTGCGTCCATTATTAGCATAAACCGTTGTATGCAATGAAGCGCTTGTAACTAACAATAATAAGATGAGTCGCATTAAGAGATAATATTTCATACCTACTGTGACAGCAGAAAACAATTAAAATTCAATCGGTTATATTTCGCAAAACACATTAACGCTTTGTGGTGTTTCACCATGTTCATAATCTTTCTTGTCTTTTACATTAGCAATGCAATGTGGATCTAACGTTTTGCTGAACGAAATTGAACTTGCTGTATCGTAATAAATAATGGCAGAGGCTGATGTGTCTGTATGATCTATCGTTAAGGTGTTTTTGCCTTTTAATTCGACTGGTGATGTTATAGGCAACGTAAAACTGAGTTTCAGATAAGACTCTTTGTCTTTTCCTATTTTTTCTAGCTTAAATGTTTCTACTTTCGATGTTTTAATGATTTTATTGTTTAATTTTAATAGCGTGAAATAACCGAGTTTGTTTAAATCATTCATTAAACCTTTGCCAAATGATTTTAAATCATCATTGTCTTTTAGCATCATGTCGCTTACTTCTGGGTCATACACCCATGAAATATCAAGCGCGCTTAATTGATTATCTTTATTTGTTTGTAATACAGTGGTGGCTGCGGCTTCGTAATGAAAATGCGCAAAGGAGGGTTGAATAGAAAGCAATAAAAAGAAACTAATAAAGAATGAGGAGAGTACTTTTTTCATAAAATAAAACCTTAATAATAAATCGAAATATTGATACAAGAGTATGGCGACTAAAACTAATGCTTGACGAGTAATAACGTTAAAACAAAAATCGCGCTCGTCGCAATCCACGATCCCGCTATGCGTAAAATCATACCTTCAAAAAAACGCCGCAATATAAAACCACAAAGCCCTAGAAGCAATATGCAGGCAATAATACTGCTTACAGAACCTATCAACCAGCTATTTATACTAACACTTCGCATACCCGGAATAACGATAGGCTGCGTATCTAAACCTATAATTAAGCCAGCGATTAAAACGACTGGAATCAAAAATAAGCTGGTTTTTTTGGGACTAAAATGAGGACGTAATAACGTTATAAGTCCAACATTTAGAGCCACTGCTAATAAAATAAGTTCATTATTCCAGTTCAAATTTTGTGTTTGATTTAAAATAAAACCACTCACAACGGCTAGAGTAAAAAGCACTAAATACTTAAAGAAATGGGTGCTGGTTTTTGTTTGCTGACCCAATAGTAAACCAAGACCCAATAATAAAATTAAGTGAGAAGGGGTTTGTAGTGGATGGAATAACCCATCTTGAAACCAGTTGACTGAAAAATCAAACATTTAAAGCAAGCAAAGTTGTTGAAATATAATAGACATATTTATCCATTTGTATATGATGTGGCAAAATTTTATCGCATGATATTAGTCATTGTGGATATAAACAACTTAAAGATTTTAAAACTATGATTGTTATGAATAAATTTCAATTTCTAAGTATCACATTACTGTTATTACCTTTTTCGATTGTGTTTGCTCTTGCTGATGCCTCCAATTTTAGCGGCGGCTTTTTAAGTGGCTTTATGCACCCCGTTAATGGCTTAGACCATGTTATCGCAATGGTTGCGGTAGGGCTTTGGGGTGCTATTTTAGGTCGTCCTGCCATTTGGGTGTTACCGTTGGTATTTCCTTTGGTGATGGCGTTTGGTGGAGCATTAGGTGTCGCTGGTTTAGATATTCCAGGGATAGAAACGGGAATTGCAATTTCGGGCATTGTATTAGGTTTGGCAATTGCATTTGCCGTAAAACCACCGATTTGGTTAGCCGCGATTATCGTCGGCGCATTTGCTATTTTTCATGGTCATGCACATGGTGCCGAGCTACCAAATGCTGCAAACCCGTTGGTTTATAGTATCGGTTTTATTATTAGCACAGGGCTGTTGCATTTAGCCGGTATAGCTTTTGGAGAATTAAGCCGCTGGTCTTGGGGAAAAATATTGGTCAGGGCAGGTGGTGTAATCATTGCATTAATGGGACTTGGTTTTTTATTAGGCTATTTGTAAAAATCTATTGATGTCAGCAATTCAAACTAGTCTAAAATTCAAAGGTTTTATTCCAGAAAGGTTGTGTTGGAAAAGAAATTAGCCATCTAATAAGGTATTTTTTTCTCTTCGAATTCACGTAATTTTGTTGAATCAAAAATGGGTAATAATAAATAAAAAATAGCCCTTTTCTTTTTGAGTTTAAGAAGCTTCTCATCAAGCCAAATACTGACAAGCAAAAATTGAGATGCTTTTCTGCAAGTATACAATATGAAAGGGTTGATGTATTAATTCCATTATTTGAGGTTCTAAAAATTCTGGAACATTTTTTTATCAAGATTATAGAGCCATATTTCTATGTGCTTTATTGTAGAGGAAAGAGAACAGGCGAAGTTGATGATAATATTCTAACCAATAGTCCTGTTTCTAATTCTAGAATGATCTTTTTGGAACAATAATAAGTTATTGATATCTAAATAATTTATGTGTTTTTCATTATTTTTTTTACTGTTTTATAGTGTAGGAGGTTTATATACGCCTCGCTTTATATAGTACGGCAAACAGTAGATGAGAGAGATAAATGAAGACATTAGAAATAAGCTTGAATTCCAAGAATAGTACATCAGGAATGATTGCTTCCAGTAATATTTACAAGCTAATTGCACACCCCAAAAAAGAAAAAGTTGTTTGGGAACTACTTAAATTGTTCTGGTTTTCTACCCATGCACTTATCGCTGTTGTATGAAAAATATATTACTAACAGGTGCTACGGGATTTATTGGGCGACATTTAATTTCTGCATTATTAAAAGAAGGTCATCATATTACGGCGTGTTCGAGAAACCCTGATAGACTTCAAGACTTACAGGGTGTCAATTTAACCGTTGTAGCCATTGATTTTTCTAAAGCCATATCACCACATGATTGGATTGCGCATTTAGAAGGCATTGATGTTGTAATCAACGCGGCGGGAATTATTACAGAAACCGCTACTCAAAGCTTTAATGATATACATACCAATGCGCCTGTTGCCTTGTTTAATGCCTGTGTAGAGGCGAATGTGAATCGTGTGATACAGATTTCTGTCTTGGGAGCAGATGCACAAACAGGCAAAGACGATGTTGCAACGATGTCTCATTATCATCAAAGTAAACAGGCGGCGGATGATGTTTTGATGAGTTTACCACTAGATTGGTGGGTACTGCGACCGTCAATTATTTATGGTGATGGAGCAAAAAGCATGGGCTTGTTTCGGGCTTTATCGATGTTGCCGATAGTGCTATTGGTAGGTTCTGGTAAACAATTCATTCAGCCCATCCATATTGACAATGTGGTGGCATCGACTCTAATAAGTGTGGCGAGTATAGATGCTAAAAAACAGTTAGATCTTGTGGGTTCATCAGTGATCAGTTACGTATCATTTATGCAAAAAATACGGGATTGGTTGAGTAACAGCGAAATAGGACTATCATCAAAGCTTAGATCAATTAATTTGACTATACCGTTGGCAACCACATTATCAAAAGTGGGGCGTTGGATTAATGAGCCGTCATTAAACCCACAAAGTATCAATATGTTGGCGCAGAGTAAAGTCTACAATGTTGCAGCAGTCGAAAAGCATCTTCAACGTTCGCTACCCAGTTTCGATCATTATTTACAACATAATCCTGCTACACAGGCTCAACGTTGGCATAGCCGCGTGTATTTTCTACGCCCAATAATGCGTTTTTTCCTTGCTGTTGTTTGGGTTTGGACAGGTGTTGTATCTGCTTTTTTATATCCGCAAGATCAAAGTTATCAATTGTTATCAGCGGTTGGGATTAGCGGTGCGTTTTTACCCGTGATGCTTTATTCAGCGGTCATTATTGATGTTGTTCTGGGTTTTCTGGTGTTGTTTGCATGGCGCGTACGGCTCATTGCTCAAGCGCAGATTGGCTTGATTTTGGTTTATACGATTATTATTAGTATTGCATTGCCAGAGTTTTGGCTACATCCGTTTGGTCCTATTTTGAAAAATATTCCTCTGTTGGTTTATATCTTAATTTGGTCAACTTTGGAGGAGCAAAAGCCATGAGTTTTTTGACTCTTAAAGCATTACACATCATAAGCGCATTTTTATTATTTGGCACAGGTTTGGGAAGTGCTTTTTATAAATTTATGGCAGACAAACATGGAGACATTAAACATATTGCTATTACGAATCGTCATGTAGTGATGGCAGATTGGATTTTCACAACGCCAACTGTGATTTTTCAACCCATCAGTGGCTTGATTTTGGCTAACATGACTAATCTACCGTTGACTACACCGTGGATTATGATGTCGTTGATATTGTATGTATTTGCGGGGATCTGTTGGTTGCCAGTCGTATATTTACAAATTCAAATGCAAAAAATCGCAGAGCAGGCACTTAGTACAGAAACTGAATTACCAGAGCGTTATCATTATTATGCACGCTACTGGTTTTGGTTGGGTGTGCCTGCATTTTTAGCGATTATGCTGGTAATTTTTATGATGGTGTTTCATCGTGTGTTGTGGGTTTAATATTTGTTAGGTTATTTCTATTTATTTTTTGAGTTTAGAATCTTTTTATTTTATTTCTTTTTCATCCATTCTTGAAATAATTTTGATTGATAAAGATCGGGGTATTGAGCCTTAACTTTATGACTTATCTGTTTTACAGTAATTATGTCTTTATTTTCTCTTAGTAAAATATCAAACCCTTCTAAAAGCTTTGGGTAAGTCTTCAAGGGTTGCTTTAAAAGGGCTGGCATTTGGTAATAATTCGTCATTTTTACTATCAAACATTTTAAATTTCTTTACAAAAGATGGATGTTTTTTTATATTTTTTTCTATCTGTTCTTCGTTTATAAAGTCGATTACTCTTAAGGCTCTCTTCTTGAACTCTTCTCTGTCTTTTTTTATTAAAAGCTGTATTTCTTCCAAAGAAACTTCTTTGTTATATTCACTTTCATACTCATTAATTACATCGTAATAGATTTCTTCTAATTCCTCGTTACTTGGTTTTTTGTCTATCTCTCCACCTGAATTAAAACCAATGTTGTGAATCATTTTACATATTAAGTCGTTTAAGCTACCTGCTAACAAGGCTGGTTCAATCCCACCTGTAGTTAACAAAACAATTGGAGCATCTCCATTTAGATTTGGATATTCCCAAAAGGCGAAATAACCTGTTCCACCTTCAGTAGAAAATGAATTAAATTTATCTTTAAAATAGGGTGTTAAGTTGTAATCCCACATTTCTTCTAAATAGGGTTGTTGCTCTAATTCATCATAAATTTCCATGCTATGAAAAGACATCAAATTGTAGAGATGAAATTCAGATTGCCATTCTTGTAAAAATTCAAGTATTTTGTGTGACGACTTCATATGTTTGTATTTTTAGAGACTAAAGTTTGGTGTTTTCCAAACAGACACAACAATCAATCTGCACCCCAAACAATCGCAATATCTTCAATCTCAATATCTGTTTTACGCAGTTTGATTGAAAACTCTTCAATTTCACAATTATCAATCGAATGTTTATCCGCTAACTCATCAACCTTATCTTCTAATTCTTCTTCAAGCTCTTCAATGTCATTATTAATTCTTTCTACCTTTTCTTCTGCACGATTTACATCGCCACGTTCTTTTAATACACGTGAACCCGCTCTGCCAATAGAAGCGCGAGATTTTCCAAATAAAGCGCCGAGTACTGTTATGCCGACATTTAAAAATGAGCTATTGGTATCTGATTCTTCTTTATCTAGCCTTGCCATTGCTGTATCGAGACGGTTAGTGAGTACCTTTTCTTTTTTAGCATAACGTTCTTTTAAGGTTTCAATATCGTCTTCTTTTTTGTCATTTAAGGCATCATTTATTCTAACTTTAAAATCACCGAGTGTTTCATAAGGCTGTGATTCCATTTTGGGTGATTTACAACGAAATAGCTCAAGTTTGTGTTCGTGATATGCCCAGTTTTTTAATGCTTGGCTTGCTTTACTTAGGTTTTTATCTTTGCTGATTATGTCGGGAATTCCAGCATACTGAATATCGCTGGGTGCTTTTGTGGGTAGATTGCTAATACAATTTTTTGTTTCTTGGTTATCGCTGGCATCCCCCCAATCAATATCGTTGTTAATTTCATCAATCGACAAATTTAAACAAAGCGATTCTTCAATATCAATACCGCGTGCTTGATTGAAAAAATGTAATTCTACATTCGCGGATAGGGTTGGGTTGTAAAGGTTAGAACCATTTAGATGAGGTTTAAAATATTGAGGGATGCTGTTATCCAATGTTGAATAATTATCATAACCTGCTGTTTTCTTTGTTTCTGGTTTTTCCTCTGTTTGTTTGACATCTAAAAGTGATTTAACTTGTTGTTTTTTTGCTTTCATTAAGTCAGAGATTTCATCACGTTTTAACGGACCTTTGAGGTAACTCATCACCCAGCGTGTACCAAATAAGCGTATATCATCAAGATGTGCGCTTTTTAGGAAGAAGGTGCGCTTTTTAAGATTTGCCAAGAGTGTACTGATTTCTTTTTTATCGAAACTAGAACCTGTTTTTCCACCCAAGCCATCAATAACACGGTCAATATCTTGGGTTGTTTGTAAACGTCCGATAAACCAAGTTCCGATATTGGAAAGTCCTTTGTAATCAAGGTCTACAGGGTTTTGGGTGCTAAGAACAATACCGACACCGTAGGCTCTGGCTTGTTTAAGTAATAGCAACATCGGTTCTTTACTAGGTGGATTTTTAGTGGGTGGAAAGAAGCCGAATATTTCATCCATATATAACACGGTTTTAAGTGCGGATGTACCACTTTGACGACGCATCCATGCGATGTATTTATTCAGTAATAGCGTCACGAAAAACATACGCTCATCGTCACTTAAATGCGAAATGGAGAAAATAGCTATTTTGGCTTTACCATTTTCATCGTAAAGTAAACGTTGAATATCAAGGTTTTCGCCTTCCAGCCATGCCTTAAAGGTAGGTGATGCGATGATCGAATTAAACTTAGTGGCAAATTTAAAACGCTCGGCTTGAGGATAAAATGCATCTAGCGGTAGAACGCCAATCTTTTTAAATGGCGGGCTAATAATACGACCGATCAAATCTTCAAGGCTCAAATCATCCTGATTGATCCATGAATTTGTAATTAATTGGGCAAGTAGAATGTATTCTTTTGATTCTACCGGATCAGCAACAACGCCAATAAGGGACAATAGACTACTGACGGTGGTTTTTATGTATGCGGAAAACGCATCGCTATCTTCCAATATTTCGGAGGGTGGAGCATCCAAAGAACTGAGAACATTAACGCTGACACCAGCGCTACTACCCGGTGTATAAATTGTTTTTTCTACTTTGGAAAACTTCTCTACGCGGTCACTATCTTGATGGTGCGATTCAATGCCACCCTTCCACATATTCGCAATCTTTGCGGCATAAGCTTTAACATCGGTATCTTTTGCGTTTGCTTCATCTTCTACCCACGGTTCGAAGGATTCGGGTGAGAAAGTGGAATCAGTTAAACATAGATTGCCCATGTCACCTTTTGGATCAATGACTATAGCGGGGATATTGTCAATTGCAGCTTCTTCAATTAGCCCGACACCTAAGCCTGTTTTACCGCTGCCTGTCATGCCAATAATGGCGGCATGTGTAGTGAAGTTTTTATTTTTAAGAAGTGTTAATGCGTCGGTAGTTTCTAGTGTTTGTTTATCAACGTCTTGTCCAAGATAGAATAGACCGAGTTTTTCGTAAAGCTCTACCATTGATATTTCCTTTGATTTGCTAGGTAAGATAGTATCGTTTGTTGTTTTCTATATTAACCTAAACAAACGCTGTTTTTAATCTAAACACATTAATATTTCTCCCATAAAAAAGCCTGCTTGCGCAGGCTTAATCAGAGCTTCCTTAAGATAGAACGACGAGATCAGATTAACGAATCAATCCAAGTGCTCTAAATGTATCTTTTGTTAAACGACCCACAGGTAAACCACGTGAGCTTTGGAATGCTTTCAATGCGGCCGCTGTGCCAGGTCCCATTTTTCCATCGTTTGCTCCAGGATCAAATCCTTTAGCTTTGAGTGCTTTTTGAATACTGCGAATGACATTCTCTTTAGACATTTGCTTAGTGGCTGTTGCATCTTTTGTCGCATCTTTCTTTGCAGAAGTTGCTGGCTTTTCTGTTGTCTTAGCTTTCATTACTTTTTTAACAGACTTTTTAGATGCTTTAGCTTTTTTACTTTTAGTTGGTGCTTTCTTAGCAGATGATTTTTTACCTGCATTCATGATCGCATGATAATCTTTTAGAGAAATACCCGAACTTTTTGAAGTTTTACGTTTTGCCGTTTTCTTTACTTTCTTTGGCGCAGCTTTTTTACCCGCATTCATAATTGCGTAATAATCATGTAATGAAATGGCTGGCTTAGTGTATCGCTTAGTTGGGCGTGGAGTTGCTTTGCGATACTGTTTAACGGGTTTACGATAAGTTACTTTCTTAGTGTAAGCCTTATGTGGCTTTGCGTGTGCTTTACAAACAACTTGGCGCCATACAATGCGTGCATTACCTACTTTTACACGATAGTTTTGTGTTTGGTAACGAGCGGGTGAGGTCACCATCTTGTATTTAGCAGGAGCGACTAATTTCTTAGATTTTACATGTTTGTAAACGGCAGGCACCAATGTGCGATGGGTACGCGCTGGACGAACCAATACTTTCTTTGTTACGTTTTTGTAAGCTGCCGGCACTTTAACACGACATAATATTTCGCCTGTCATGTGATCTATTCGAACCACTTTACTTTGTGCTTTTTTGCTCCACTTATAGTAAGCAGGTTTGACTAGTACACGTTGAGTAACGTGCTTGTATTGTGCTGGAATAGAGCGTGTTTTATAAGCTGCTTTTCTAACCAAAACACGTTTAGTGGTTACACCGTATTGAGGACCTCGTACTAGTACACGTTTACTTGTTGCTTTTTTAACAAGTATTTGGCGTGATTTAGTGATGTATTTAGCCGGTGTTTTAACCTTTGCGTAACACTGACCCGGCTTTGCAGGTGGTAAGCCAATACCGGAGCTACGTGTTGAACGTTTTACTGTGGGTGCAGGTCTTGCGGTATAAACAGGTGCTGGGACGTAAACTGGCTTTGTTACTACTGGTGCTTCTACCTGTTGTTGAGAGCCACCTTCAATTTGTGATTGTGATGTCATTTGACCACCAGCTACCTGAGATCCACCAGCTGTTTGTGATGAACCGGATACCTGAGAGCCTCCAACAACTTGTTGTTGACTACACCCTGATGATATTACTGCGGCAAGTATGACACTTGAAACAGATAGTTGAGTAGAGATCTTCATGTAATTTTTATCCTTCGAGTATTTTAAAGTGAGACCTTCACATGAGCGTATGACAGATGAAAATAGCTTGAATTTTCCCTATTGTCCGTAAAAATTCGGTCAATAGCCATGCTTACTAAAGTATAAACTCTGCAAGCAGTCGCTAAATTAACCTTATTTTTAAGAAAAATATAAAAAATCACGCTTATTTTTCTCTAGTCATACGCTTATGCAAAGGTCTCAATGTTTACAAAAAGCGATTGCAGTCAAACAATAATTGAAGCAGCACGCATATAACTGTTTGATAACTATATCTTGCATGGATATGAGTTTAGTCATTATTACGCATAAGCGGTATTTTTTTTCAGTTAAAAAACCGATATGGTTAGAATTTAACCATTTAATGTAATTTTTCCTAACTTATATTAGTGATTAAGACCCGAAAGAGCTTATTGCTTAGTCGCTTGAAATGGAGACTACTTGTATTAAACAACCTGAAAACGTTATTATCATTATATGAAAGTCCAAGCCGACCAGTTAGGTGCATTTTTACAACGCCAAAAAGATTTCCCACGTATTTTCTTTATTTCGGGAAATGAACCACTGCAATCTATGGAAGCGGCAGATACTATTCGTGTGGCTGCGAATCAGTCAGGCTTTATTGAACGGGAAATATTTCACACAGATGCGCAGTTTGATTGGAATCAATTAGCGGGTGCATCGAATGCCTTATCTTTATTTAGTGAAAAAAAGATTCTGGATGTGCGTGTCACCAATAAATCACCCGGTAAAGCAGGTAGCCAAGCGATTCGTGATTATTTACAGCATATCCCCGATGACAAGGTGTTGATATTACAGACCCCGAAGTTAGATAGAAGTGCAACAAATAGTGCGTGGGTGAAAGCACTGGATAAAAATGGCGTTATGATTCTAGTGTGGGAATTATCTGCACCACAAACAATGTCGTGGGTGGTTAAACGTATGAAAATGGCGGGAATGCACCCAGCACCAGATGCAGTACGTTTACTCACTGAGCGTGTAGAAGGCAATTTGTTAGCCGCCACTCAAGAGATTAACAAGTTAAAACTGTTACATGTTAAAAATGGACAAGATAAACAAGTAACCGAAATTAATGAAGAAATGGTGCTAGCATCGGTGAGTGATAGTTCACGTTTTAATGTTTTCGATTTCGCTAATGCAGTGATGTTGGGAGATACCCATAGAATTCAACATATTCATCATAATTTGCGTGAAGAAGGTGCAGCGATACAATTAGTATTATGGACGTTGACCGATTTAACAAGGCAGTTATATGATGCCAGCTTTAAATTACGCAATGGCTTGCCAGAATCTAAAGTGATCGCCTCAGTTCCTCGACCACGACAGAAGCCTTTTCAGATGGCATTACGCCGTATGCAACATGCACATTGGCCAGAATTAATTCAAATGAATAGTCAGATTGATCGTTTGTCTAAAGGGCAGGGCGAACTTGCAAATAAAGGCATGAGCAGAGTATGGGAAGACTTGTTAGAATTAGCACTTTCTTTAGCGGGGAAACCTTCTTTTACCGATTTACGCATTTAACAATTATAAAATTTAGAGTTTAGAATAAACCATGACACAAGATATTAAAGAATATATGCAGGATGTGGGAAGCAGAGCACGATCAGCATCGGGTGTTTTATCTGCTGCAGAATCAAAACAAAAGAATGATGCATTACATAAAATTGCCGATACTATTTTAGAACAGCGCGCCCATCTACAATCGGAAAATGCTAAAGATTTACAAGCTGCGCGCGATAAATGCTTGGAAGAGGCAATGGTAGATCGCTTGGCACTAAGCGATAGTGGTATTAATACAATGGCAGAAGGTCTACGCCAAATAGCGGCTCTGGCTGATCCTGTCGGTGAAATCACAGATTTGAATTATGTTCCTTCTGGTATTCAAGTGGGACGTATGCGCGTGCCATTAGGTGTTATTGGTATTATTTACGAATCACGCCCGAATGTAACGATTGATGCGGCAGCTCTATGTTTGAAATCGGGTAATGCAACCATACTCCGTGGTGGTTCGGAAGCCATTCATTCCAATAAAGCATTGGCAGTATGCATTCAAACGGGTTTGCAATCTGTCGGTTTACCCGCTGATTGTGTACAAGTGATTGAAACAACCGATCGCGCAGCAGTGGGTGAATTACTACGACTTAAAGATTCGGTCGATGTGATTATTCCACGTGGCGGCAAAGGTTTGATTGCACGTGTCAGTGATGAATCATTAATTCCTGTTATCAAACACTTAGACGGCATTTGTCATGTGTATATTGATGATGATGCCGATACCGGAAAAGCGATTAAAGTCACCTTCAATTCTAAAAGCCAACGTTATGGTACGTGTAATACGCTAGAAACATTACTGATTGCTAAATCCCGTAGCGAAGAGATTTTACCGTTATTGAAAACTATTTTTGATAAGGAAGGTGTCGAGTTACGTGGTTGTCTGAAAACACAAACTTTTATTGATTGTAATTCCGCAACGGAAGATGATTGGCAAACTGAATACCTCGCACCCATTTTATCAATTAAGGTGGTTGAAAATTTGGATGAAGCGATTACACACATCAATACCTATAGTTCACAGCATACCGATAGCATTATCACTCAAGACATCACAAAAACACGCCGATTTATGCGCGAAGTTGATTCTGCCTCCGTTATGGTTAATGCGTCAACCCGTTTTGCTGATGGCTTTGAATACGGTTTGGGCGCAGAAATTGGAATTAGCACCGATAAGCTCCATGCGAGAGGACCTGTGGGGCTGGAAGGTTTGACTTCATTAAAATTTGTCGTGTTTGGTGATGGCCATATACGGAAATGATGATCGGAATAATAGGCGGTACATTCGACCCTATTCATTTTGGTCATCTACGTCCCGCATTAGAAATTGCCGAACAGTTTGAGTTAGATGAAGTGCGTTTTATTCCTAGTGCTAATCCGCCTCATCGTTGGAAGCCGATTGCCAGTGCGGAACATCGATTAAATATGGTCAAACTGGCAGTTAATGATTTTCCTTTATTTGCGGTGGATGATCGAGAATATCATCGTCAAGGTAGCTCTTATACAGTTGATACCTTACAATCCATTACTGATGAGAAAGTAGCTGATGCAACACCACAATTGTTGATGATGCTTGGTTTAGATGCTTTTCAATCATTTACCGAATGGCATGATTGGAAAAAAATATTGGAATTAACGCATATTGTCGTTTCTACTCGACCCGGATACGCGCTCGCAAAAATACAAGAATGGATGCAAGGTAGAGTAGTAAATTCTGTTTCTGAGCTTAAGCAAAAACAGGCTGGATGCATTTTTTTTTGTGAAGTAACACAGTTAGATATTTCAGCTACTTGTATTAGAAAACAATTGCTTAGTGGTAATTCTTCACGTTTTTTGATGCCTAAAAAGGTAGTTGATTATATTCTTGAACATGATTTATATAACACTGCAAATAAGCAGTAGATAAGGTTAAAAATTGAAAATTGAATTAAATGATGTAACAAAGCGTGTACAAAAGTCGTTAGAAGACATGAAGGCCGTTGATATTAAAATGATTGATGTAGCGGGGAAATCATCCATGGCAGATGTGTTGTTTTTTGCAACGGGTAATTCGACCCGTCATGTGAAATCCATCGCTGAAGGTGTTGCCATAAATGAAAAAGAAAACGGTAATATGCCGCTGGGTGTTGAAGGAAAAGACAGTGCCGAGTGGGTATTAGTTGATCTAAATGATGTTATCGTACATGTAATGTTGGAAAGTACCCGTGACTTTTATCAACTTGAAAAACTATGGGAAGCCGATGATGCGAATGATCAATCGGTGGAAGAGGCAATCTCTGATAAAGCGTAAATAGTATACTACTTATTTAAAACTAAGACATAAGTAGTCGGCGTTCTAATAGTGTTTTCATATTACGCCTACCATCAACAATGAGGTAAATATAAACAACCTTTTTAGTTGTTCGATAAATGATTCTATAAGGTTTAAAAAATACTTCTCGGTATTCTATAATACCTAGTTCCGCTAACTCTGGAGGATATTTGCCTCGATCGGGTAGTTCTTTTAAGCGATTGATAATTTTTTCAATATTATTAAGTACATAATCTGCTTTTTCTGTTTGGTCGTTGTAACTGATATAGTGATAAATTTCCTTTAAATCTTGTGTGGCATCATCGGTTAATAAAACCTTATATTGATTCATGCTTCATTACGAATATTGGCAAAAACTATATCACTTTCCTGTAGTTTTCCGACTTCAATTTGACGATTCCCTAATGCTAGAATTTTTAATAAAGCGAGTGTTTCTTGAGATTGCTGATACGATTGTATATCTTGTAAGACGGCTTTTGCTTCCCCATTTTGAGTAATAATCAATGGTTCGTGTGACTCATTTATTTGCAATAAAACTTTAGAGGCATTCGATTTTAGATAGCTGATGGGTTGTACTTGTTTTGTTAAATTCATTAGATATACCGAACATGCTAGAATAGGTCTTAATATAGACCAAATTTAGTCCTTCTGCAAGATGCAATTAGAATGATTACATGGCAATATACTTAACCAAATCAAACTTAATTCTTTATAAATGCAAATATTGTTATTAGCCGTAGGAACAAAAATGCCCGCTTGGGTGACGCAAGGCTATAAAGAATACGAACAACGTATGCCCGCTAGTTGTAGTTTACAATTAAAAGAAATAACTGCTGAAAAACGCACTAAAAATAGCAATGTCAAAGCAATTCAAGAAAAAGAAGCGGCTAAAATTAAACAAGCAATTCCTAACAGTTCAAGAGTGGTTGCGTTGGATGTTTCAGGACAATCGTGGAGCACCGAAAAACTGGCAAATCGTCTAGAAGATTGGATGATGGGTGGACAAGATATTGCATTGCTTGTCGGTGGGCCGGATGGTTTAACCCACGAACTATTGTCACTTGCCGATGAAAAATGGTCTTTATCAACGCTTACTTTTCCACATCCCTTGGTGCGTGTGATTGTGGCAGAACAGCTTTATCGGGCTTATTCTGTTACTCAGAATCACCCGTATCATCGCGCATGAGCTCCGTTTAAAAATGCAGAAACAAACGATTATTCTTGCATCTGCTTCACCTCGAAGAGCCCAACTATTAGATCAAATAGGTGTGAAATATCAAATACAAGTAGCTGATATTAATGAAGATGCAGAAGTTGATGAAATACCCGCAGATTTGGTTCAGCGCCTTGCTAAAGAAAAAGCAGAGGTGATAAGTATAAATACAACAAATCCTGTATTGGGCGCGGATACTTTAGGTGTTTTGAAAGGGGCTTTATTAAATAAGCCAGATAATTTTGATCATGCATATAAAATGTTAAGTGCGATGTCAGGTAACTGGCATGAAATATTATCGGCGGTTGCGCTTTCTTATCAAGGAGAAACAACTGTTTTACTTAATAAAAATAGGGTTTTATTTAAGTCTTTAAGTGATCAAGAAATAAAAAATTATTGGGAAACCGGCGAACCACAAGATAAAGCAGGTGCTTATGCGATACAAGGTATTGCTGCGACGTTTATTGAACGCATTGAAGGTTCATATTCTGGCATAATGGGTTTACCGCTGTTTGAAACGTGGCTGTTATTAGAAAAAGCAGGAATTTATACTAATCATCATACAAAAATGGATAACTAATAATAAATGAGCGCAGAAATATTAATGAATGTTACCCCTCAAGAGTCGCGCGTGGCTATTCTTGAGAATGGTGTTCTACAAGAGTTGATTATTGAACGAAACTCTAGTCGGGGGAAAGTCAGTAATATTTATCAAGGCACTGTACACCGTATTCTACCGGGTATGGAAGCTGCATTTATAGATATTGGTTTAGATAAAAAAGCGTTCTTACATGCATCTGACCTACGTTTCACGCCTAGTGAAGTGTTTAATGGCGATACACCCAACGAAGAAATTTCTTATCCACCGATTGCAGAATTATTGCATGTGGGTAAAAAAGTGCTTGTGCAAGTTATAAAAGATCCCATCGGCACAAAGGGTGCGCGTTTAACCATGCACATCACGATTCCTTCGCGTTATTTAGTGTTTATGCCTGATACGGATTCGATTGGCGTTTCCAGTAAAATAGAAGAAGAGGAAGAACGTACTCGTTTGAAAGAGCTAGTTGCTGGGTTGCGTGATCAATTTAACGAATCGAATCCAAATAGTTCCAACAAAATGCATGGCTTTATTGTAAGAACCGTCGCAGAAGGTATTAATGAAGAGGCCTTGTACGCGGATATGATGTTTTTGTGTAAGCTTTGGCATGGTGTTATCGAGGATAATAAAACCAGTACTAAAGGCGTGGTGATGTATTCGGATTTACCGCTGACACAGCGTGTGTTACGGGATGTTGTGGGTGAGAAAATTGAAGTAATTAAGGTTGATTCACGCGAAAATTATCTAAATTTAATTCAGTTTTGTAAAACTTATATTCCAGAGTTGGCCGATAGAATAGAACACTATCCCTTAACCGAACGCCCCATTTTTGATTTACATGGTGTGGAAGATGAGATTCAAAAATCACTAAAACGTAAAGTTCAGCTTAAATCAGGTGGTTATTTGATTATTGACCAAACCGAAGCGATGACAACGATAGATGTGAATACCGGCGGTTTTATAGGACATCGAAATTTAGAAGAAACCATTTTTAAAACGAATTTGGAAGCGGCACAAACAACAGCACGTCAGTTACGTTTGCGTAATTTAGGGGGCATCATCATTATTGATTTCATCGACATGCACGAAGAAGAGCATAAACAAGAGGTGCTAACTGCGCTAGAAAAAGCCTTAGAAAATGATCATGCGAAAACGTCCGTTAGTGATGTTTCATCGTTAGGTTTAGTTGAAATGACCCGGAAACGTACCCGTGAATCGTTGGAACATGTGTTGTGTGAATCCTGCCCTAGTTGCGAAGGGCGCGGATATGTAAAGACTGCAACAACGGTTTGTTATGAAATCTTCCGTGAAATTTCACGCGAATATCGTCAATTTAATGCGCGTGAATTATTGGTACTTGCCTCTCAAGAAGTGATCGAATTATTACTTGATGAGGAATCAGATAGTTTTGCAGAACTACAAGAATTTATTGGTGTGCCGATCCGTTTACAAGGCGAAGGGCTCTATTCTCAAGAACAATTCGATGTGGTACTTGTATAGTGGTAAAACAGAAAAAATTAACAAAAATAGCGGCGATTCAAATGGCATCAGGGCCGCAGGTTGAAGCAAACCTTATGGCAGCAGTCGCGTTAGTAAAAGAAGCGGCAGATGCAGGTGCGCAAATGGCGGTTCTCCCCGAAAATTTTGTATTAATGCCAATGCAAGAATCGGAAAATATCGATATCGCAGAAGAATACAACAACGGACATATTCAGAGTTTTGTCGGTGATTGCGCTCGTGATAATAATATTTGGATAGTTGCCGGTTCTATTCCCTTAAAAACTAATGTTGAAGGTAAAGTCACATCCTCTTCCTTATTATTTAATAATAAAGGGGAGATTGTCGCCCGTTACAACAAAATACATTTATTTGACGTTACTTTCGGTGATAACACGAGTGCCAATGACAAAGCGGAAACTTACCATGAAAGTGCAATTTTTTCGGCAGGTTCGGATGTTGTAGTGGTGGATACACCCTTTGGTAAAATAGGTATGTCAATTTGTTATGATTTACGTTTTCCTATTTTGTACCGTGAAATGGTCAGTAAAGGCGCAGAAATTTTACTTATTCCCTCTGCATTCACAGCAGCGACAGGAAAAGTACATTGGGAGCCACTTTTACGTGCACGTGCGATTGAAAACCAGTGTTATGTTATAGCCGCCGCTCAAGGTGGTTATCATGTCAATGGTAGAGAAACTTGGGGGCATACGACTGTTATTGACTATTGGGGGCAGCAACACGGCATCCTCGAAAAAGGTGCGGGAAGTATTATGATCGATATAGATTTAGATGCTCAAGCACTTACTCGTAAAAACTTTCCGGTGCTTGAACATCGTAAATTATAAAAATCCGCTATATCTTTTGTGTAAAGGTCTCAAAATAAGAAGGTAGAACGAACTCTTACTTATTTTCAGTTACTTCACTAGCCGAAGCCTTTTCTTTTGGTGTACTTTTCTTACTCGCCGTATTACTTGTTGTGTCTTTTATTGCGGCTGTCTTTTTCGTTGTTGGTGTAGGTTTAACTTTTTCCACAGACTGAGTAGCGCTACTACGTTTTGTCGTGGTGGTATTCTTTTTAGGTGATGCTTTTCTAGTCATTTTACTTGTGGATTTTACACTGGCTTTTTTCGCTGCACTTTTCTTGGTTGTTTCAGTTTTTGACGTTTCTTTATCGGTTTTAACAGAGCTTGCTGGTTTTCTACGTGTTGTACTTGTCGTAGTTACCGTTTTTTCTTTGTTCTTGGCTTTAGTTGTTGCTTTGGGAGCGACTGCTTTCGGCTTTTTATCTGAACTTGTTGTTTTTGCTTTAACGATAGCTTTATCTGTTTTTACAGAAGTTACCGATTCTTTATTCGTATCCGCTGATTTTTTACGGCGGGTTGTTGTGGATGCAGTTGTACTAGTTTTTGTCTTACTTGTCGTAGGTGAGTCTGTTTTTGGCGTAGTTCTAGCTGTTGGCTTGTTTTCAGTGCCATCTTTGTTAGTTGTTTTAGCTGATTCTTTGATATTGCCTGTTATTGATTCAGCTTTATCATTCGCTTTTTCAACTTTATTGCTGGATCTTGTCTTTTTAGGTTGTTCTACTTTTACTTTATTTTCTATAACCTCTTTCTTTTCGTTTCCTTTAGCTGCAGGCTTTGGTATCGTTTTAGGAGTCGCTGGAATAGTGATCTCGATTGGTGTCTGATTGTTAACCGTGTTGTTTGTTTCACTTTTAACGTCACTAGTAGGTTTTTTGTTCTTAGCTACACCTTGTGTTTTTGCCGGCACTTTATTCTCCACCGCTTTATTTACAGCTGCTTTTTGATCCGGTTGTTTTATATGTTGTGGTTTCTTTGCTTGTTGATTGCGTGATGCAGTTTGTTTTTGCTTTTGTGTTTGTTGTTTATTTGTATTTTGTTTTGTTTGTTTGTTGCGATTGTTCTGAGGCGCATTTTGTTTATTGCGATTATTAGGGTTTTGTTGTTTATTACTACCCTGTTGCTTATTGCGCGCATTGCGATTCCCATCCTTGTTATTACGAGGATTGTTTGCATTGCGTCTATTCGGATTAGTATTGCTGTTATTGCGGTTTTTATTTCTATTTGAATTTCGATTGTTACGATTAGTATTTCGATTACGTGTGTTTTGGCGAGGTTTTACTTCAGTCTTTTTCTGTTCTTCTTCCTCTTTTTTATTGCTGCCAAATAAGCCAGTGATAATACGACGTACAATACCGGGGTTCTTTTTAGATTGTAATTGTTGCGGTGATGGGGCAGGCGTGCTTGGCGTCACTTGGTTTACAACGGGTTCTACAATTTGTTGTGTATCATGAGTTTCTTTAGCACTTTCTACTTGAGGCTCTGGTTTTGTAATACGCTTGTAACTAAGCGCATCTTCTTCTCTTTCATCTTCTTTGTAGCGAATTATTTCATAATGCGGTGTATCAAGATCAGGGTTGGGAAGAACAGTTAGCTGTAAATTATGTCGTGCTTGTATTTCAGCTAAAGTTTTACGTTTTTCATTAAGAATGAACGTTGCAACTTTGACCGGTACTTGAGTGATAACTTCTTCTGTGCCGTCTTTCATTGCCTCTTCTTCCATCAAACGTAAAATGGAGAGTGCCATAGACTCAACGCCACGAATAGCACCTTGACCGCTACAGCGAGGACAAACAATTTGGCTTGACTCACCAAGCGATGGGCGTAAACGCTGGCGTGACATTTCTAATAAACCAAAACGTGAAATACGTCCAATTTGCACGCGCGCACGGTCAACTTTGAGTGCATCACGTAAACGTCGTTCAACCGCACGTTGGTTTTTATTCGGCATCATATCAATGAAGTCGATGACGACTAATCCACCTAAGTCACGTAGGCGCAGTTGTCTGGCAACTTCATCTGCTGCTTCTAGGTTGTTATTTAAGGCGGTTTCTTCTATGCCTTTACCTTTTGTTGCGCGTGCAGAGTTTACGTCGATAGAGGTCAGAGCTTCAGTGTGGTCGATAACAATCGCGCCACCTGAAGGTAAAGTTACTTCACGTTGAAACGCCGATTCGATTTGATGTTCAACTTGATAACGGCTAAAAAGTGGCACGGTATCCGTGTAATGTTTTAGTTTTTTTAGGTTGTGAGGCATGACCGCATTGATAAATTCTTGCGCTTGATGATGAACACGATCATTGTCGATTAGAATCTCGCCCACATCTTTACGGAAATAATCACGTAAGGTACGAATAATCACATTACTTTCTTGATACAGCAGGACGGGGGCAGGGTGCGCTTCAGAAGCGGTCGTGATAGCAGCCCATAATGTTTTGAGATAATCCATATCCCACGTTAGTTCATCCAGGTCGCGTCCAACACCGGCAGTGCGCACAATTGCACCCATGCCATCTTCAATATTTAATTGATCAAGTATTTCACGAATCTTGTGACGATCTTCGCCTTCGATACGACGCGATACGCCGCCGGCGCGCGGATTATTTGGCATTAATACCAGGTAGCGTCCTGCGAGACTGATTTGTGTCGTGAGTGCCGCACCTTTATTGCCACGTTCTTCTTTATCGACTTGAACTAACAGCTCTTGACCTTCTTTCATCACATCTTTAATAGAAGGTCGACCGTCTTTGTTTTTACGTTTATCGTTCCAGTATTCGCGCGAAATTTCTTTAAAAGGTAAAAAGCCGTGGCGATCAGCGCCGTAGTTTACAAACGCAGCTTCGAGGCTGGGTTCGATACGTGTGATGATGCCTTTATAGATATTAGCTTTTTTTTGTGCGCGGAAAGGGTGTTCAATATCGAGATCGTAGAGATGTTGTCCATCCACCATTGCAACGCGGATTTCTTCTGGTTGTGTTGCATTTATTAGTATTCTTTTCATTTGTTGTGTTCCTGTTGTTAGCTCAGATTAGTTTTGTAAACTAGCTGAGTTTGCACAGTGACACTTTGCCAAGACGCGCAGTTTTTTTGTAAAAAAAACTGGCTGGATATTGTTCTTTATTTTGTCCTTTTTTGTTATAAGTATTGTAAAAACACGATGCGTATTTTCGCATTTATCGTATGTATTTTATTCAATTGCTTATATCTTCATCATCTTTTTTTAAATAGTAAGATGTTGATTTAAAAACAAAAAGACATATAACATGCTTGTTAAAAAAGAAAGCAGTGAGTTATTAAAACATGAATAGGTTTAGAAAATATCTTTCTAAGCCCTTTTTAACAGAAGTAATTAATATCATGCTTATGTTAGTGTTTTATATGGAAATTACACTTTAACAATGTGTTAATAAAATTACAGTTAGTAATGTTTTTCTTTTGTTATATGTATTCAGAGTTTGCAGAAATCTATCTGTTAATTATAAGACTAAGGCGAACTTTAAAATTTCTCTTTTAATGTTTGTCAGACATTATTAGTATCGTTGGCAAAGGAAACTGTTTCCTTTAAAATAATTTAATTTTAGATTTATCTGTTTGTCTTTACGACCAAATAATTCTTTAGTAACCAAATAGTTCGGTTAGATTAAATCAGTAAAATTCAAGTTAAGTATTTATAAATAGTTCAACTTGAACAAAATTCAGCTTGCAAGTATACCATTTTCTTGCATTTTATTCCAACAACTTTTTGGGTGGGCGTGTACACTTTCACATTATAATGGAAAAAAAATTGCACAATCATTCTGATAATAGCCATAAAAAACAAACAGCAAGGTTTGTTGAAATAACAGTAAGTCACGCAGGGCAACGCATTGATAATTTCTTAATGCGAGAACTAAAAAATGTACCTCGTTCTTATGTGTATCGTATTTTGCGTAAGGGCGAAGTGCGGGTAGATAAAAAACGAGTGAAACCTCCACATAAGTTGATCGAAGGTGAAGTGGTACGTATTCCTCCGGTGTTTTTACCCGAAAAATCAGACATTGAGCGAGTGCCCGATGCGTTATTAAAACAAATCAAAAACGCAATCTTATTAGAAGATGATGATCTAATTTTTATTAATAAGCCGTCTGGTTTAGCTGTTCATGGTGGAACAGGGGTACGGTTTGGTTTGATTGAAAGCTTTAGGCAAATAAGGCCTGATTTGCCTTTTGTCGAATTAGTACATCGTTTAGATAAAGAAACCAGCGGTATTGTCATGTTGGCAAAGAATCGTGCTACTTTATTAGCGTTGCATGACCTGATGAAATGCTCGCAAATTGAGAAGCATTATCAAACTTTGGTTAAAGGACGTTGGCAAGGTGGTAGACAGCATATTAAAAACCAGCTTAAGAAACAACGTGGTGAAAATCAAAAAATGCGTGTAATGAGGGATGATGATGAGAACGCTGCAAATGCTAATAATAAAAGTAAAATGGCAGAAAGTTTTTTCTCGTCTTTACAGTGTTTTTCGGTTTCAAGTGAAGAATATAGCTTGTTAAAAGTAGAATTAATTACAGGGCGAATGCATCAAATACGCACACAATTAGCGAATATGGGATTTCCTGTGTTGGGCGATACACAGTACGGTGATTTTGCGATTAATCGTGCGGTTAAAAAGGAACTGGGTTTGAAGCGCTTATTTTTGCATGCCTATTATTTAAAATTTGTGTTACCTCATAATAAGCAAGCATATGAATTAGAAATTCCTTTGGCGGATGACTTACAAGATGTAATCAGGGTTTTAAATACAGGTTTTAAATAAAATATGCAGACAAAAAAATATTCTCTATTAGTGTTTGATTGGGATGGGACGTTGATGAATTCTGAGGCGCAAATTGTAAATTGTATGCAATCAGCGATTCTGGAATTAGAAGAAGAACCACGGTCTAATCAACAGGTGTCTAATATTATTGGTTTGGGTTTGGAGGAAGCGATTTTATCACTTTATCCAATGATGTCTGGAGAGCGAGTTATAACGCTAGCGCACACCTATCGAGAGTATTATTTGTTTAAAGATAAAACACCTAGCCCATTGTTTGCCGGTGTGACTGAGATGTTAATTGTGTTAAAAGATCAAGGTTATGATTTAGCAATTGCAACGGGTAAATCACGTAGAGGACTGGATAAAGGGCTTAATGAAACTGATTTGCACGCTCTATTTCCAGTTACGCGATGTGCGGATGAAACCCGCTCTAAACCACATCCTCAAATGTTAGAGGAAATTTTGGTTGATCATAATATCGATGCGAATCAAGCATTGATGATAGGTGATAGTGAGTATGATTTACAAATGGCGCAAAACGCGCGCGTTGATTCTTTGGCAGTAAGCTACGGTGTGCATGATCTAATGCGTTTATTAAAGCAAGATCCTGTGGGGTTTGTTGATAAGGCGGAACAAATTCCGCTTTGGTTAAAAGATCATGGTTAAAATTACTGTCTCACCTTAAGTGTTTTTGTCAAATGAGCGGAAAACTCATCCACATTCATTTCACCTACAACGCGTGATGAAGGAATTTCTTTGCCATCTTTGCCAAAGAATAAAATAGCAGGAGGAAGGGAAACACCTAAGGCAGTCATAAGTTCGGTATCGGTTTTATCCATTGTTGTAACATCGGCTTGCAATAACACCATCTTGTCCATTTGCATTTTTACCTTTGTTGCAGGGAAGATGTAGCGTTCATATTTAATGCAGTAGCCACACCAGTCGGCATAAAAATCCAACATAACGGCTTTATTTTGTTGTTTTGCTAATCCGATTTCTTGTTTTAGGTCGGCGATACTTTTGATGCGCTTAAATTTAACGTGTGCGTTGGTTTTAGCTATTCCGCCTTCGCTACTTGAAGCCGAAGAAAGACTGACACCATAGAATGGATCGGTAACCGTTTTCCCACCAAGTTGCCCACCAATCATTACGAGTAACCCGTAAAAGACTAAGAATAGACCAAGCCCTTTCCAGAATTTAAACCAGCCACTTTTTTCTTCAGTTGAGCCAAATGCACCTAAGAATACACCACTAACAATGAGTAACATCGCCCACAGCATCATGGTTAACAAAGGTGAATATAAATGTGGCATTCTTTCTAAGATGATGAGGCTGACGGCTAATAAAATAACACCAGCACCCGCTTTTACGGCTGTCATCCAATTACCTGCTTTTGGTAAGATTTTTCCACCACCTGCACCAACGATTAATAGTGGTAAGCCCATGCCAAGCCCTAATGCAAATAATGCAATAAAGCCATTAAATAAGCTGGATGATGCCGCGGCATACGTTAACATCGCGGCTAGGGCAGGCCCGCCACAGGGACCGATAATTAATGCAGACAAAGCTCCCATAATAGCGACACCCACAAAAGTACCGCCTTTTTGTTGGTTGCTAATATTGGATAATTTGTTTTGTAAGCCGGCAGGTACTTGAATATCGTAAAAACCAAACATACTAAAGGCTAAAATAATAAACAATAGAGCGAAGAAGCTGAGTACCCACGGGTTTTGAAAGTAAGCTTGGATACCCACGCCACTGGCAAAGGAAGCGGTGATGGCACCTACCACGCCAAAAGTGACAGCAAGGGCAAGTACATAAATAGCGGATAAAGAAAATCCTTTAAGTGCCGAGACTTCTTCACCTTGTCCGACAATGATACTGGAAAGGATTGGAATCATCGGATACATACAGGCCGTAAATGCGAGTATTAAACCAGCACCCAATGCGGCGAAGAAAATAAACCAAAGGTTATTACTATTGAGCGCATTATCTAGCAATTCGTTACCAGTACTAAACTTTTCTTTGGGCTTATTAAACGTAATATCATCGTTTTGTGTGATTGCGGTAGTTGCTGTGCTTGTGCTGGTAGTAGAGCTTGGCGAAGTCGCTTTTTTTATTTCATTATTTATTAATGTATCTGTTGATGTGGCGTCTGTTTTTTTAGAAGCGGTAGCAGAACTAGAAACAAGTTTTATTATTTGTTTTTTGTGCTGTGGTGGATAGCAAATCCCCGTTAATTTAGAGCAACCTTGATAGCTCGTCTTAACGGTAATACTGTTGTTATTATTAAGATCAGTCAATCCGCTAACAGGTACAGAGATTTCAAAGTCCTTATCGTATATAACAATGTCACCAAAGTATTCATCGTGTTCCTTTTTACCTTCAGGCAAAACAGGCGCTCCCAATGAAGCACCTTCGGGTGATACGAGGCTGAATTTTATTTTGTGCTGATAAAGGTAGTGTCCTGGAGTTATATTCCAACGTGCATTGAGTATGGTTTGATTGTTTTCTACATTACCTTTGGCAACAATATCAAACGCAAAAGCTTTATCTGGAGGTAATGGTGCATCGGCACTACCTAGAGTGCTAATGCCGAGTTCTTTTGCAAGATTGATTGATTTTTTAATGGCTGGTTTTTTAGCAGTAGTATCTGTTTCATTTGCAGCTAATAATAATGTCAGAGTTTTCTTTTGAGGTGGATAACATACCCCAATATCTGCACAACCTTGTGATTTGGTTTTGAGTGATAATGTGGCATCGTTTTTATAAGTAATAGGGATTTCTATAGACACACTGTGTCGATATGTTTCTACTTTTCCAAAAGCAGGGTCATCTTTAATTTTTCCTTTCGGGAAGGTGGGTTCCCCCATAGTAATGTCTGGGTTGTCGCTTTTAAAAGAAAAACGATTACGGTATAAATAGTAACCATCCGCAATTTCCCATGTGGCTTTAATGCGTTCTGGGGAAATTTGGCTTAAAGTAGGTTTAAATGCGACATCGGGCTTTAGTAAATCATCTTGGCTAATTGCAAAACTGGTGTTTGAAAAGAACAATAAGGAAATAAGAAGGCTAAAGAAGGTGAATATTTTTTTCATTTTATTTTGTGTCTTACGGTTTTAGAACTGTTTTTAATAGAATTTGTATAATAGTTAATATAAGCTTTTTTAGGAACGTTGCTTATATCTCTTTAGATGCCAGTAACTAAAATGTATTAATTAAAATAATGCTAATTGTGCCCTTTATCGGAACAATAATGCATAACTACTCGTTTTCTTATAACATTGTGTCTATAAGTATAAATAATGTTCAAATGATTAGTTTATAAAAATAACAACAACAACAATAATAAGAAAAACGATTATGAATATAACAGTCGCGCAACCTAAAGGGAAAAAAATCCTTCCTTTTATTACTATTTTCCTCTTAATTTCATTAAGTCTAACATTAGCTGCTTGGCAAGTATTATCATCAGGTGATACCAGTGTCAATTCAGATGTGCAAGTCTATTTACCTTTGTTTCAAGCAGTGCTTATGGTACTGGCAGTTGCCTTAGGTTTAACCTTTCATTCGGTAAGAACGGCAAGAATGAAAAGTCAGGATATCATGGGCTTGATGCACGAAGGTGCAGGTGCTTCGTTTAAAAATACCGAAGCTGTTCTGGGCGTTGCGGCAGGCGGCATTATTCGTATTAATTCAAAATATAAAATTGAATATATTAACGATGTAGCTTTAAAGTACTGTGGTTACGACAAACAAGAGTCGGCAGGTAAATCTATTTACGATATTGTGCAACTTCAAAATACTAATGATAAAGAAAGTTTAAAAGAATTATTAGAAATACAATTCCAAAAAAATAGCGAAGAAAGTGATTGGAAAGAACTTAAGTTATTAAATAATGCCGGTGAAATACACCTGTTAAAAATAAAGACCAGTCCAATTTATAATGATGTAACAGGTTTAGTACGTGATCTTGTGATTATTATGCAGGATATTACTTCTGATCGTCAGGCGATGCAGAAACTATTTGATCAGGCTTCACGTGATTCATTAACAGGTCTGATCAATCGACATAGTTTTCAAAATTATATGGAACTAGTGATTGCAGAAAACGAAGGTAGTAATACGACCAATGTATTGTGTTATATGGATCTTGATCACTTTAAAACGGTTAATGATGTTTGTGGGCATGCCGCAGGTGATGAATTATTACGTCAAATTTCTGAAATGTTCTCTAAAAGATTACGTGGAACAGATAAATTAGCACGTATCGGCGGGGATGAATTTGCTATTTTATTACCTGATTGTAATATCAAAACGGCAACATTGATTTTAAATAGAATACTGGACGATGTACGTAATTTCCGTTTTATCTGGCGTGAAAATACCTTTGTAGTTGGCGTAAGTATTGGTGCATTGGAATTTGGAATTGGTTACCGTGTAGCAGATATTGGACACCTGATGGTAGCTGTAGATGAAGCGTGTTACTCCGCTAAAAAAGCAGGTAGAAATCAATTATATATAAAAGAAATGGCGCAACATGAAATTGCACTTTCAGAGGATGATAATTCAGAAAATGATTCATGGGAAATTACGCTTAAACATGCTATCGAAAATGACGAATTTTTATTATATGCACAATCGGTAGAATCATTGTCTAATGATTCTACTAAAGATAAAGCTAGTGCTAAAGAGAGTTTCTATGAAGTACTCTTGCGTTTGAAACACGAAGGTGAAGTTTTGTCACCGGGTAGCTTTATGCCAACAGCTGAGCGTCTTGGCTTAATGGGCAGTGTTGATCGCTGGGTTGTTTCAAAGATGATTGAAATCATTGGTAATATTAACGATAAAGATGCATCCTGTAGTAATAATATATTCAGTATTAATCTTTCTGCTGACTCAATTAACGATACGGAATTTTCAGACTTTGTAAAACTATTGCTTGATGAACATAATGTTAATGCCTCACAGCTTTGTTTTGAAGTATCAGAATCAGATGCTTTGGCTAATTTTTCTAAAGTTCAAGCTATGTTCAATAATTTGATTACTTTGGGTTGTTCTGGTGCTTTAGATGATTTTGGAAGTGGATTTTCTTCATTAAACTATTTGCGTGAATTACCCATTAAATACCTTAAAGTCGATGGTACATTTGTACGTAAAATGAATGATAATACAGTAGATGCCGCAATGGTCGATGCAGTCAATAGTGTTGTGCAAACGATGAATATATTCACAGTTGCAGAATCGGTTGAAGATGAGGAAACGGCAGAATTATTATCACAAATGGGTGTTGATTATGCTCAAGGATACTATTTTAGTCAGCCATTACCCATGTCTGAAATTGGAAATTATAAAGAAGCGGCTTAAAACGTTTTTATTTTCTGCAAAAAAGCCCTGATTGAATCTCAATCAGGGCTTTTTTATTGAGTCTACTTTAATCTATTTTCTTTTCATTTGTCTTCTCGTAATAATCTTTAGTGTGAAGCTCTCTATAATATTCAAATTTGTTGAAAATGGGTTATCAGTCACAATATTAGACATAATCTATTAATAGCGAGTACCTTAACGATGCGTTCGTTTCCTATATTTGCCATTCTTTTTCTGGTTCTTCCCATTGTTGAGATAGTGATTCTTATCAAAATAGGCTCTGATGCTATGTTGGGTCCATTGTGGACTATTTTTTTGGTGGTGTTAACGGCAATTGTCGGTGCATTTTTATTGCGTCAACAAGGTTTGTCTACGTTAGCGCGATTGAAAAGCAATATGTCGCAAGGGAAAATTCCCGCCCAAGAAATGGTTGAAGGTGTGTTGCTTGCAGTGGGTGGCGCATTACTCATGACGCCGGGGTTTGTGACAGATACGATGGGGTTCTTTTGCTTGCTTCCCTTTAGTCGTCAATTTATTGCAAAAAATATTATGAAACGTTCAAGCGTGAAAATGCAAGAAGGTATCAATGCTCAAATGGGTGGGTTTTCGTATGATTATCAAACGCACGCTTCACAACGGCAAGACACTAATATCGTTGAAGGTGAATATACCGAAGTAGAAGAAAATACTCCTGAGCTTACAAACAAACGTAAATAATTCTTGAATTTCTATTATTCGTCCCTATGATTAGCAGTCCCTGAGCGAGAGTGCTAAAAAATATCGATTGCACTCACTGCGCTGAGCCAAATTTTAACAATATTAGATACTCAAAGGAGTAAACATATGAATATTCGTCCTTTACATGACCGTGTTTTAGTACGTCCAATGGAAGAAGAAAAAACCAGTGCTGGCGGTATAATTATCCCCGATAGCGCAAGCACAGAAAAGCCAAACAACGGCGAAATTATTGCCGCAGGTAATGGCAGAATTACAGACAGTGGCGATGTTCGCGCAATGGATGTGAATGTTGGCGATAAGATTTTATTTGGTCAATACGCTGGAACAGCCGTAAAACTAGACGGTGAAGAATTATTAATGATGAAAGAAGAAGATATTCTAGCTGTTATCTCATAAATAATTTAAAGCACTTATTTCAGTTTTAAATGATACGAAAACAAAGAAATTTATTAACTACTCAAACTATTAGAGAGAGTAGTTCAAACCAAACAAAGGTAAATTATTATGGCTTCTAAAGAAGTATTATTTGGTGATGACGCACGTACCCGCATGGTTTCAGGCGTTAACATTCTAGCAAATGCAGTTAAAGTTACATTAGGTCCAAAAGGACGAAATGTGGTACTTGAAAAATCATTCGGCGCACCGACGATCACAAAAGATGGTGTTTCGGTTGCACGCGAAATCGAATTAGAAGATAAGTTCGAAAACATGGGTGCACAAATGGTGAAAGAAGTTGCTTCTCAAACCAATGACATCGCAGGTGATGGAACAACAACAGCAACAGTACTTGCGCAAGCTATCGTTCGCGAAGGCATGAAATCTGTCGCTTCTGGCATGAACCCAATGGATCTTAAACGCGGAATCGACAAAGCAGTTAGTGCGGCAGTTGAGAAGTTGAAAGAAATGTCTAAACCCTGTTCAGATTCAGATGCTATTGCGCAAGTAGGCACTATTTCTGCAAACTCTGATACAAGCATCGGCGGCATTATTGCTGAAGCAATGGATAAAGTAACAACAGAAGGTGTTATCACAGTTGAAGAAGGCAGTGCGTTGCATAACGAACTTGATGTAGTAGAAGGTATGCAATTTGATCGCGGTTATTTATCGCCTTACTTTGTAACCAATCAAAAAACGATGGCAGCAGAGCTAGACGAGCCGTTTGTTCTTTTACACGATAAAAAAATCTCAAGCATTCGTGATTTGCTACCAGCACTTGAAGCTGTTGCTAAAGCAGGTAAACCATTGCTTATTATTGCAGAAGACATCGAAGGCGAAGCACTCGCAACATTAGTTGTAAATAATATGCGTGGCATCGTAAAAGTTACGGCAGTTAAAGCCCCTGGTTTTGGTGAGCGTCGTAAATCGATGCTAGAAGACCTTGCGATACTAACTGGCGGCAAAGTGATTTCTGAAGAAGTGGGTCTAAGTCTAGAAGCTATTACGCTTGAAGACCTTGGTCAAGCAAAGCGTATTGTGGTCGATAAAGAAAACACAGTCATCATCGACGGTGGCGGCTCATCAGAAGAAATTAATAATCGTGTTGATATGGTACGTGCACAAATTGAGAAGACAACATCAGATTACGATAAAGAGAAACTTCAAGAGCGTGTAGCAAAATTAGCTGGCGGTGTAGCAGTTATTAAAGTAGGCGCAGCGACAGAAGTAGAAATGAAAGAAAAGAAAGACCGTGTGGATGATGCACTTCATGCAACTCGCGCAGCGGTTGAAGAAGGTGTTGTTGCTGGTGGTGGTGTAGCTTTAGTTCGTGCACTACAAGAAATTGATGATCTAACGGGTGAGAATCACGATCAAGACATGGGTATTAAAATTGCCCTACGTGCAATGGAAGAGCCAATGCGCCAAATCTGTACCAATTCAGGTGATGAAGCATCGGTTGTTATTAACGCAGTAAAGAACGGCGCGGGCAGCTTCGGCTACAATGCACGCACTGGCGAGTATGGCGATATGATCGAAATGGGCATCCTTGATCCAACTAAAGTAACCCGTGCAGCGATTCAGAATGCAGCTTCTGTATCCGGTTTAATTATTACAACCGAAGCAATGATTGCTGATGTGCCAGAGCCAGCAGGTGCAGCGCCGATGCCTGATATGGGTGGAGGAATGGGCGGAATGGGCGGCATGATGTAAAGGCATTGCCTTTTCGATTTAAATAGTCTTTTTGTCCAAGCTCGGCGTTGGGCAGTGAATCTCAGACTCTCATGTACTTAACGTACACTTCAATCCTGAGATTCACTACCCGCCTTGATCTTGAACAAAAATCCTGCTTTAAATCTATGTCGGATACATTTTGGTTACCTAAAAAAGGGGTGCATTTTGCGTCCCTTTTTTTATGTGTGTAAATGTTTTTGTCATTATTGGCTATGTTTACCGAATTATACGTAAGCTGTACAATCAGATATAAGCAGAAACTGTCTAATAAACTGTTATGTTCCCGAAGGTATACACTAAATATGTCGATCACAGAAAAACATTTAGAAATAATAGCTTCTAAGCTTAAAGAAATAAAACAGCAGCACAAATATAAAATGCTTTCAGTGAAGTCAGAACCATTAAAGGTAAAATTTAATCCTAATCAGCCATTCAAAATTGATTTTTTTGAAACATACAGTGAATTATCGAAGAACGAGCTTTCTATATACATAAAAAATATAAAAACTGAGTTACTAAATGTCCTAGATAAAATGAATATCACCAAATTAAATCTAGAAGATAAAGAACGGATAAAATCTCTTTTAAAAGAATTACTTGAGCCTAAGTTTTATTCAAGTAGCTTTGACTCTTTTGAAAGTAATTTAAAAGGCAAATATAATTCTTACGGCTTAAAGTTTAACAACGAAGAAACTAATCACTTAGAAAGAAAATATTCATACCATAAAGGGCTTAATGAAAGCTTTATTAATAATAAAATTAGACAGTTTTTCCTGCAAATCAGCACTGAGCTAGATATTCTTATTTTGAATTCAGAGGAAAAACAAAATACTTTTCTTTCTAATGAAGGAATAATAGGATCAGAGGTCTCCGTTTTTGGTGTAAAAGTAAGAATCAATAAGTTATTAGCAAAGTTTAAAAGGTAAAATAACAAGGTAATTAACTTGGAGCTGAAC
>Ga0209633_10000642_pt1 | contig 39714 bp, 33 predicted proteins | sample Cruoilmetagenom1_FD_187290 | JGI IMG/M metagenome (GOLD analysis project Ga0209633, IMG submission 187290) | Oil polluted marine microbial communities from Coal Oil Point, Santa Barbara, California, USA - Sample 1 (SPAdes) (version 2) | ecosystem: Environmental > Aquatic > Marine > Oil seeps ...
AAATACTTAAATTCGATATTGGGTTATTTTCTGGGTCACCAAAATTATATTCAACAGTAACAGATCCAGGAAGTGGTTTTACTTTTAGTGGTTCTACTGAAGATGATAAAGGGCTTTCTCCTATGCCGGCGATAGCCTATGTTTGGGGAAAAGCTGATAGTAAGCATACCTTTGGTATTTCGGCGTTTGGTATTAGTGGTTTTGGTGTTGATTTTCCTACTGAAAGTAACAACCCAGGGAGTCCAAATTTTAATCCAATGGAACCAGCAAACCCAATTAATTTCCCACAAGAATTTAATGGTTTCGGTAATTTAGCTTCAGATTATATGTTATTACAAGTTGGTTTTACTTGGGCATATCAAGTTTCTGAAAAATTTTCTATTGGAGTTGAGCCTACTATAAATTATGGAGCGTTAGAAATAGGTCCAAACCCTTTAGCAAGACCTGATTTTACCGGGAAAGGATATCCAATAAGTGACAAAGCTGGATCAATTGGTTTTGGTGCTCAAATAGGTTTGTTTTATGATGTGCAAAATGGATTTAAAATTGGAGCGTCTTATAAAACTCAACAATATTTTGGAGACATGAAATTTGACAGTAAATATTTAGATGGAAGTGAAGCTCCTGAAGCTAAATTTACTATGAATTATCCTGCTGTATATTCTATTGGTATAGGATATTCTAAATCAAAATTTGATTTAGCGTTAGATTATCGTTATGTTGATTATGAAAATGCAGATGGCTTTGAAAAGTCTGGTTGGGAAGTTGGAGATAATGGATTTCCTACTGGAGCGGTCAATGGATTCGGGTGGAAAAGTATAAATGTTATTTCAGCAGGTATTCAATATAAAGGGATTGATAAATTGCCTTTAAGAGTTGGGTATACGTATAGTAGTAATCCAATTAACGAAGATGAAAATTTAACATTCTTCTCTATGCCAGCTACAGCAATAATTGCACATGCCTTCCAATTTGGATTTAGTTATCCTATTAATGATAACTTTAATTTAGATGCTGTGTATCACCATGGTATAAGTGATGGTAAAACAGAGGGGACAATGTTGAATCCAACTCCAGATATTATGGGAGGGCCATGGAATGCGGAGACAAACCCTCTTGGAGCATTCCCAAGTTCTGTTAGTTATGATATGAAAACAGATTTAGTTATGGTTGGTATTACTTATACTTTTAATAAAAAAGAAGTAAAAGTAAATGAAGTCAATTAGGGTAAAACTTAAATAGCTAATAAAAAAGCGTTTCAATATTGAATCGCTTTTTTTATATCTATTATTTACTAATTAGATAAAAAACATTTTCAATTACTTTCTAATAGAAATAATTGTAATATGCTTTTGCAATTAATAATATCTGAGGCATACAAGGGTACTACGATTAAAATAAATAAATTGATATTTCAAAACCATCTTTAAGTAGTCATTCGAATATCAAAAAGGATTAGAAATGAAATATTTTGTGGTCTAATTGACGTCTCAAAGTTTAAGTATACTAAAAATCTATTTTTTAAATAGGTATTAATCTCCTACTATTACTTTTAGATTTATGGTTTATAAGCATTTTCATACTCTAAATAATCTGATAAAGAATCGCGAACATAAGATGATAACCTTTTAGTACTCCTCAATACTGAACTGTTCAACTTTGTAATTTTCTTAATTTCTTCAATTACTTCACCTAAATATTCATTTTCTGGTACAATTTTATTAATTAACCCCAATTCTAACGCCTGTTTAGATGAGATTTTATCAGAAAACATTAATTCTATTGCCTTATTGTATCCTAATTTTTGGACCAAGAAAAATGGTAACCCACCACTTGGATGCAATCCATATTTATTATGAGCCAAAGAAAAATAAGTCTTAGTTGTTCCGTAAAGAATATCTATAGCTTGGGATAAACCAAAAAATGGAGTTACAATACTACCTGAAAGGACTGCAAAGCATATTTTACTATAATTTGATATATACTCTACAAATCGATTCAAAATAATTATTTCTTTTATTCTTAAGTTTCTTTCATAAAAATTTGATGTTTCAGATTCTTTACTTTTAGTTTCTGAATACATTATTGTACTCAAAAAAATATCATATGCTTTTTCACTAAAACATTCAGGTTCATTTAAGAATAATAATGCTTTAATTTTTTGATCCTTTTCTAAGCTGCCAAGAGTATTAAAAAGTAAATCACTATTAACTCTGTTACATAATAAATCAAACACATCATTTTTAAATAGTAAAATGGCTATTTCATCTTTAATATTAACTTCATAAAAATTTGTTGTTAGATTTTTCATTTGTTCATTTATATAAAAAGGGGTTATTGGATTGAGTTTTTAATTTTAAATAAATATTATAATATATAGTACTAAAGTTAAATTATTAGTACAACTTATAATATGATATATATCAGTTTTATAAATAGCTTAAGTCCCATATTGATTGTAAAATTTCTTTCGATAATATCATTTAATGATATTAAAGGAATCATAAAATTTCCAAATTCTACAGTAAGGACAGCTAAACAATTATTTTCTTTTACACGAAATTCTTTATCGGATTACTTAAAATTTGGTGGAGCTTAATAATTTATATAAAACATGATTATATCTACATTTAAAAAATAATAATTAGTATAATATTATAATTAGTAATTAAAGAGGTTTCTTAATTTGAGAAACCTCCTTTTTTTGTGCATAAAAAATAAATAAAATAATTGTTTCGATACAACAAGCATTGTACTTTTGGAATTCTAAAAACTTGTTAGTGAATAATTACTTAGACCAATTAAATGAAGTACAAAAAGAGGCAGTCTTACATAAGGATGGACCAATGCTTATTATTGCAGGTGCAGGTTCTGGTAAAACAAGAGTGTTAACTTACCGCATTGCTCATTTAATGAATCAGGGTATTGATGCATTTACAATCTTAGCATTAACATTTACCAATAAAGCGGCGCGTGAAATGAAAAAAAGAATTGCGCTCATGGTAGGTGAAAGTGAAGCTAAAAATTTATGGATGGGCACCTTCCACTCAGTATTTGCAAGAATTCTTCGCTCGGAGGCGGATAAATTGGGTTATCCTTCTAATTTTACAATTTACGATACGCAAGATTCCGTTCGCTTACTGACTGCAATTATCAAAGAAATGCAATTAGATAAAGACAAGTATAAACCTAAACAGGTTTTAAGTCGTATTTCTTCTTTTAAAAACAGTTTAATAACGGTTAAAGCTTATTATAAAACTCCAGAATTACAGGAAGCAGATATGATGGCCAGTAGACCAAAAATAGGGGAGATATATCATCAATATGTTGAACGTTGTTTTAAATCTGGGGCAATGGATTTTGATGATCTATTGTTAAGAACGAATGAATTATTGACTCGTTTTCCTGAAGTACTGGCAAAATATCAAGACCGTTTTCGTTATATTTTAGTTGATGAGTATCAAGATACTAACCATTCACAATATTTGATCGTAAGAGCTTTAGCCGATAGATTTCAGAATATTTGTGTTGTAGGTGATGATTCTCAGAGCATCTATGCATTTAGAGGTGCAAATATTCAAAACATTCTTAATTTCCAAAGAGATTATGATTCAGTAAAGACGTTTAAATTAGAGCAAAATTATCGATCAACTAGTAATATTGTAGATGCTGCAAATAGTGTTATTGAAAAAAATAAAACAAAACTTGAGAAGGAAATTTGGACCGCAAATGAAAATGGTGAAAAAGTAAAAGTAATGCGAACCCTGTCTGATGGGGAAGAAGGACGTTTTGTTGCAGATTCTATTTTTGATAATAAAATGAACCTACAACTAAAAAATAGTGAATTTGCCGTTTTATATAGAACTAATGCACAATCCAGAGCAATTGAAGATGCATTGCGAAAAAAAGATATTTCGTATAGGATTTATGGGGGCTTGTCATTCTATCAACGTAAAGAGATCAAAGATGTATTATCCTATTTACGATTGTTGATAAACCCAAATGATGAAGAAGCTTTAAAAAGAGTGATCAATTATCCGGCAAGGGGTATTGGTCAAACCACTATTGAGAAATTAACAGTTGCGGCCAATCATTATAAAAAATCAATTTTTGAAATTTTAGAAAATCTCGACAAGCTCGATTTAAAATTAAACGCAGGCACAAAATCTAAATTACATGATTTTGTGACTATGATAAAAAGTTTTCAAATTGAAGCCCAAACAAAAAATGCTTTCGAAGTCGCAGATTATGTGATTAAACAAACAAAAGTAATTAAAGAACTTGAAAAAGATGCTGCACCAGAAGCAATAAGTAGAGTTGAAAATGTACAAGAACTTTTGAACGGGATAAAAGATTTTATTGAAGAACAAAAAATCAAGGAAGAAGACGCATCATTGGCCTTTTTCTTGGAAGATGTAGCTTTGGCAACCGATTTAGATAATGAAAAAAGTAACGATAAAGATAGCGTTTCTTTAATGACCATTCATTTAGCAAAAGGCTTAGAATTTCAATATGTTTATATTGTTGGTTTAGAAGAGAACTTGTTTCCTTCGGCTATGAGTATGAATACGCGAAGTGAATTAGAGGAAGAACGTAGATTGTTCTATGTGGCTTTGACCCGAGCTGAAAAACAAGCTTATTTATCGTATGCACATTCACGTTATCGCTGGGGAAAATTGATAGATTGTGAACCAAGTAGATTTTTGGAAGAAATTGATGAGAAATTTATAGAACAATTAGCACCAAAAATATCGCCACAAATTAATAAATTTATCAATGATGATATTTTTGGAAGTGTAACACAAGATAAAATTAGGTTTAAAAAACCTATTGCAAAAAGTAATTATAAGCCAAAACCGAAACCTCAAACTATACAAATTAGCACACCAAAAAATTTAAAAAAAGTATCGAATGTGAGTGCCAATTTGTTCGATAGTAAAATAGTTATTGGTAATATAGTTGAGCATGCTAAATTTGGCAAAGGAGAAGTAAAAAAACTTGAAGGAACAGGTTCAAATAAAAAGGCTGAAATAAATTTCAATACTGCAGGAACGAAGAAATTATTATTGCAATTTGCAAAACTTAAAATTTTAGGCTAAACCACTATGTTTAATTGGTAGTGTGTAAATATAATTGTTTCTTTGCCTTTTACAATTTAAATAAATTATGATGGAGTTTGATTTAGAATATAATTCATTGAGAGAGCATTTAATTATTCCCGAATACGGTAGGCATTTACAAAAATTGGTCAATCGTTGTATAACTTTAGAAACTAAAGAAGAACGGAACAAAATGGCAAATGCTATTATAGAAGTGATGGGAAATTTACAGCCACATTTACGTGATGTTCCTGATTTTAAACATAAATTATGGGATCAACTATTTATTATGTCGGATTTCAAATTAGATGCAGATTCGCCTTATCCTCAGCCGTCAAAAGAAGAGTTATCGGCAAAGCCACAAGTGTTAGGTTATCCAAAATCTGCTTCTAAATATAAGTTTTACGGCAATAATATTCAAATAATGATCGATACTGCATTGACATGGGAAGAAGGTGAGCTTAAAGACGCTTTGATCTTTACAATAGCTAATCATATGAAGAAATGTTACCTGAATTGGAATAAGGATACCGTCGAAGATGTGGTCATTTTTAAACATTTAAAAGAACTTTCAGATGGAAAGATAAACTTAACAGTTAATGAGGAAACTTTATCAGAAAGTAAAAATTTATTACGTAAAAAACCTACTGGTAAGCACAGTGGTGGAAAACATAAAGGAAAAACAAATACCGGTAAATCAAATAAAAATTATAAAAGGCGATAGATCTATCAATTTTTAACCAATCTTATGGCTACATTTAAAATAGAAGGAGGTCATCAACTCAAAGGTGAAATTACTCCTCAAGGTGCAAAAAACGAAGCACTACAAATACTTTGTGCTGTTTTACTTACTCCAGAAAAAATTACAATTTCAAATATACCTGACATCCGGGATGTTAATAAACTTATTCAGCTTTTAAAGAATTTAGGAGTAAAGATTCAAAAGAATGGTAAAGGGTCTTATACCTTTCAAGCAGATGATATTAATCTTAAATATCTAGAATCACCTGAATTTAAAGAAGAGGGCAAAGGTTTAAGAGGTTCAATTATGATAGTGGGACCATTATTATCTCGATTCGGAAAAGGATATATTCCAAAACCAGGAGGTGACAAAATAGGGAGAAGACGATTAGATACTCATTTTGAAGGATTTATGAACCTTGGAGCAAAATTTCGTTACGATGAGGATGATTATTTTTATGGGGTAGAAGCAGATAGACTTAAAGGAACGTTTATGCTACTTGACGAGGCCAGTGTAACAGGTACGGCAAATGTTGTAATGGCTGCGGTATTGGCTGAAGGCAAAACCACGATTTATAATGCCGCTTGCGAACCGTATTTGCAACAATTGTGTAATATGTTGAATAGAATGGGTGCTAAGATTACAGGCATTGGTTCTAATATGTTGCACATTGAAGGTGTTGATTCTTTAAAAGGAACCGATCATATTATGCTACCTGATATGATTGAAATTGGTAGTTGGATTGGTTTAGCGGCTATGACTAAAAGTGAGCTAACTATTAAAGATGTAAGTTGGGATGATCTAGGACAGATACCAAATGTATTTAGAAAATTAGGAATCACGGTTGAACGGAAAGGAAATGACATTCATATTCCAGCCCATAAAAATGGATATGAAATTCAAAGTTTTATTGATGGTTCTATTTTGACAATAGCTGATGCTCCTTGGCCAGGTTTTACTCCAGATCTGTTAAGTATTGTATTGGTTGTAGCTTCTCAAGCAAGAGGAAGTGTTTTGATCCACCAAAAGATGTTTGAAAGTCGATTATTTTTTGTAGATAAATTAATTGATATGGGGGCTAAAATTATTCTGTGTGATCCACATAGAGCAACAGTAATTGGGCATGATTTTAAGTCGAAGTTAAAAGCGACTACTATGACTTCACCGGATATTAGGGCAGGTATTTCTTTATTGATTGCAGCACTATCTGCAGAAGGAACTTCTACCATACATAATATTGAACAAATTGATAGAGGTTATGAAAATATTGATGGACGTTTACAAGCTATAGGTGCTAAAATAATTAGAATTGACTAATTACTTTAGAGTAACACTATTTATATTCAAGTTTCATTCATCATTTCTTAGTGAAAAAAGCACTACAATATTGCCATAATTATTAAATTAATATTGAACTTTAAATATTAGGCAAATCGCATAATAGAGAATTGAATGACATTTTGACATTAGAATCAAGTTGGCAGTAATTTTGCTATTAAAAATAAGACATTAATTTTTCAGTTAAATGAGTAAGAAAGAAGAAATAAACAAAGAAGATATCGAAAATATTGAACAAGAGGTTATTGATGAAAAGGTTGAAGAAGTGGTTGTAGAACCTACAGCTGAGGAGCTTTTACAACAAGAAAAGGATAAATATTTACGGTTATTTGCCGAGTTTGAAAATTATAAGAAAAGAACTTCTAAAGAGAGAATAGAATTATTTAAAACTGCCAATCAGGAATTAATGACAGTTTTATTACCAATCTTAGATGATTTTGAAAGAGGTCTAACTGAGATTAAAAAGGTAAAGGACAAAAATGTATTGAAAGGAATGGAGCTGATCAATAATAAATTAAAATCAATACTCACGCAACAAGGTCTTTCTCAAATAAAAATAAAACAAGGTGAGGTTTTTGATGCAGAATTACATGAAGCAATAACACAAATACCTGCTCCAAATGATAAATTAAAGGGGAAAATTATTGATGTGATAGAACAAGGATATAAATTAGGTGATAGAATTATCCGTTTCCCTAAAGTTGTTATTGGGCAGTAAACGAAAAAGATAGAATTTAGAGAGTACGATCTATTCTATTACTATTGTGAAATCTAATATTTTTTCTAATAAAATATAAAAGAGTGAAAGAAGATTATTACGACATATTAAAAGTAAGTAAGAATGCTACGGCTGCCGAAATTAAAAAAGCTTATCGTAAAAAAGCCATAAAATATCATCCGGATAAAAATCCTGGAGATAAAGTTGCTGAAGAAAAGTTTAAAAAAGCTGCCGAAGCCTATGAGGTATTGAATAACGCTGATAAAAAAGCGCGTTATGATCAATATGGTCATGCTGCTTTTGAAAACGGTGGTGCAGGTGGATTTGGCGCAGGTGGTATGAATATGGAAGATATTTTCAGTCAGTTTGGAGACATATTTGGCGGTGGTGGATTCGGTGGCGGAGGATTTTCAGGTTTTGGTGGTAGTCAAGGCCGAGCTCGCGTAAAAGGTAGTAACCTTCGTATTAGAGTTAAACTATCATTGGAAGAAATTCTTAATGGAGTTGAAAAGAAGGTCATGGTAAAACGTTTAGTAAAAGCTGACGGAGTAACCTATAAAACATGTAGCTCATGTAATGGTCAAGGTCAGGTTACTAGGATCACAAATACCATTTTGGGACGAATGCAAACGGCAACAACATGTCCGACATGTCATGGTGCTGGTGAAACTATCGATAAAAGGCCGAGTGGTGCAAATGCTCAAGGTTTAATAAGTAAGGAAGAAAAGGTAACTATTAAAATTCCGGCTGGAGTTGTAGATGATGTTCAATTAAAAGTTACCGGTAAAGGTAATGAAGCACCCGGTAATAGTATTTCAGGAGATCTATTAGTTGTAATTCAAGAAGAACCTCATGATAAGTTAAAGAGAGAAGGAAATAATTTACATTATGATTTGTATATAAGTTTACCTGATGCCGTCTTAGGTTCAAGTAAGGAAATAGATACTTTAACTGGAAAAGTTAGATTGAAAATTGAAGGAGGAACACAATCTGGTAAAATTTTACGCTTACGTGGTAAAGGTTTACCAAGTTTAGATAGTTATGGTAAAGGTGATTTATTAGTGCATATTAATTTGTGGACACCTAAAGAATTATCAAAAGAACAAAAGGTGTTTTTTGAACAAATGAAAGATGACGATCATTTCACACCTGATCCGTCTAATTCTGACAAATCTTTTTTTGAAAAAGTAAAAGATATGTTTTCATAAAAACAACTACATAAAAATATAAATTTAAATATATTTATCAAAATTATTAACGAATTAATAATATTTTATATATATTTGTATTGTTGAATTGAGTTAATTGATTCAACACTTTTTCTTTTTCATAGCAATTTTCCCACTCTAATTTTAGAGTGGGTTTTTTTCGTTATAATTTTTCAAGCAATATAGTGTGTATTTATCAGATTATCAGTACGTTACAATTTTATTAAAAATTATTCCAAATAATTTTCTTAGCACAGCAATAAATAGATATTGATGCCGTTATTAATATTGTATTACTGAGTTAAGTGCAGTAATATTTCTTTTTCATAGCAATTTTCCCACTCTCTTTATTGAGGGTGGGATTTTTTTTACAATAAAAACCAACTTAATAATTCTAATGGATTACTTTTGCAAAAGAGCAGGTGCCTTATCGTTGCATGCTAAAGCAATTTCAGCATGTGAAGGAAAGTCCGGACACCACAGAGTATTGTAACGGATAACATCCGCCCTTTGTCTTTGACAGAGAGGACAAGTGCAACAGAAAGCAAGTACAGTTCGGCTGTAGTGAAATCAGGTAAACTCTACAAGGTGCAATGTTACGTATATTAGAGCTTGAGGGCTACTCGTCCGATTCTAAGGGGTAAACAGCTAAAGTTATATAGTAATATATAACGTAGATAAATGATAAGGACTCGTCTTGACGAGACACAGAATCCGGCTTATAGCCTGCTTTTTTTTAAATTTAATTCAGTTAGTAATGACATGCCACGCTATATTTTATTTTCATATTTAAATTGATTCACTTTTTGTAAGCTTGCAAAAAATATACAACTAATCACAAACAAATAATACAATATGAAGCTTAATAGAAAAACCATTTCGAATATATTATTTTTCGGATTTATTATATTCTTATTTACACCTTTAGGAATGGGTTCAAGAGTAAAATTAACCCAAGGAGTTACTTTTGTTAAAACACTTATTTTTCCGCCATCGGCTGTAGAGGATAATAAACGAGAAGGACTTGACACCTATAATTTAGGATTAAGTGGGATTGCAAATGCTTCTGACGTTAATTTAGAATCCTTGAAAGGAAAAGTAATACTAATTAATCATTGGGCTACCTGGTGTCCGCCATGCAGAGCTGAAATGCCATCACTAAAAAGTTTATACAAGGATTATTCAAATAATGTTGAATTTCTATTTTTAACTTCAGAGGATAAATCAATTGTTGATAAATTTTATCAAAATAACAATTATAAGTTTCCTACTTATAACATGCTCTCAAATCCACCAAAACAAATTACAACCAGGAGTTTACCAGCTACATTTATCTTAGATAAAAAAGGCAAAGTGGTATTAGCAGAGATTGGTGCCGCTGATTGGAATAACTCTAAAGTTAGAAAATTGTTAGATAAATTAATAAATGAATAAATGAATAAAAAAATCCATTAATAAGATTTTACTAATGGATTTTAATTTGAAAGGGGTTTGATTATTCATTCACTATTGTAAGTGGCATATGATATATTTTACCTTCATCAATAGAACTTAGCTTTATTTTTTTATAATTTAATCTACTTTTTACAAACCATTCTATTTGGTCATATTCAGAGTTTACTGATACAATAACTAATTCAGAATCTTTGTTTAATGTAAAAACAACTTCAGCTTCCACATCCTTTGTATTTATGGTGTCTTCGAAATCACCTAATAACTCAATAATTTGTTTGCGAAGTTCACTATTAGGATCTTCAATGTTTGCTGTTGTGGCATAAGAGAAAGAAGAAATAGTTACTGCTACTACCAATGCAATTAATTTAAGATTTTTCATAATAAGTTTATTTAAATATTAGACATATACTATTAAGACAAGCAATTGTAACACTTGTTACATAAAGAAATTGGTTTTAACCTTTTATTAATAAACATTAACTCAAATTAACTTTTGTCTTTAAATTATATGTCGGTCGCTTTAAATGATGGGACTTTCTTGTTTTAAATTGTTATATATTAAAATCGCTAAACATGAGTAATTCAAAAGATGATATTGCAACCTATGTACTTTTTGGTGACGAAGCGGTATCTATTTATAACATCTCAATAAAACAGTTATTAAAAACTGAAGGCATTGACTATACCGTTGGAGAATATTTTTCAGTAAAAGAATTTTTTATAGAAAAAGATAAATGGAGAAACTACACTGAAATTAGCCATTCTGATTTTAAAACAATTAAGCAGTTTCTTGATGCTAAATTAGCGTATCATAAGAAGAGAAAGAAGCGATTTTCTATATTTAAATTATTCGAGTAAAAGAATAAATAAGATTATAAAAAAAATCAGTATATTAAGAATAGCACTTAAACTATTAATAAATTTCATCAATAATTTCTAATAATATCTTACATCCCTTTTTTATCTCATCGTTAGAAATAGTTAGTGGTGGTGTAATACGAATGGCACGACCTTCGAAGAGCAACCAGAAGAGTAAAAGACCTTTATCAATAGCTTTCAATATAATTTTAGAAGCAATTTCAGGCCTTTCCATAATAATTGCAAGCATTAATCCTTTACCTCTAATTTCTTTAATAGAATTATGCTGTAATAGTTCTCGAAATAATTTTTCTTTTTCTAAAACTTTATCTATTAAATCATTTTTAGTAATTTCATTTAATGTAGCTAGTGCAGCTGCCGCTATTACGGGATGACCACCAAAAGTTGTAATATGCCCTAACTTTGGGTTTTGTTTTAATAATGCCATCATCTCAGTTGATGCAACAAATGCACCAATGGGCATTCCTCCACCTAAGCCTTTACCAATGATCAAAATATCAGGAGCTACGAAATAATTTTCAAACCCAAATAATTTTCCTGTTCTTCCTATTCCAGATTGAATTTCATCTAATATTAATAAGGCACCAACTTTTTCACATTGTTGTTTTACTTTTAATAAGTAGTTGTCTTCTGGAACAATAAAACCAGCTCCACCTTGAATAGTTTCTAAAATTACTGCAGCTGTCTTAAAAGTGATCTTTTGAATATCTTCAAAACTATTAAATTTTATAAATTTACTATCAGGAATTAATGGTCTGAAAGCGGCATTTTGGATTTCATTACCACATACACTCATAGCCCCCTGTGTATTGCCATGATAGGCATTCTTCGCTGCAATAATTTCACTCCTACCGGTTGCTCGCTTCGCTAATTTTAAGGCACCTTCTGTAGCTTCGGTTCCTGAGTTTGTTAAATATACCGACTGTAACTTTGCAGGTAACAATTCGCTTAGTAATTTACTCAAATCAACCTGTGGTTGTTGTATAAATTCACCATACACCATCACATGTGTATATTTTTCAACTTGTTCAAGAATTGCCTTTTTTATTTTAGGATGGTTGTGACCTAAACTAGTTGCAGAAACACCGGCAATAAAATCTAGATAAGCTTTCCCTTTAGTGTCAAATATATAATTCCCTTTAGCGTGTGAGATCTCTAAGCCTAAAGGATGTGAAGAAGTTTGCGCTTGGTATTTCAAAAATTGATCCTTCATAAAAACCTAATTATCTTTTTTTTCGGATTTTTCTTTACTTTTAATAATCGATCTTGAACTTTTTTGACGTTTTTGATTTGAATCGTTGTCAGATTCTTGAATTTCATTAAGTTCTTTCTTTGGATTTTTCTTTTTATTTTCAAAATTCATTTCTCCGACTTTTTCTGAAGTCATTTGAGTGTTTTCTAGAGAATCATCATCAACTATAAAAATGTCATCTTTTGTCAAAGGTCTCTCATCTTCACGCCAAGTAAAGCCTCTAAGAATACGAATATTTTCAGGAAATTCTGAAAGAGGGTAAGTACCTCCATCTGGCATAGTAATAGATTTTGATGATTGTAGTTGACTATTTTTAAATTTAAATTGTATTGAGCTTGAAGTAGTTTTATCAATTCCAATTAAGCCATTATCACTCTCGTTTCTTACAAAAAAAATACTTTCGGCATTTCCAATCACGTTTACATTCTGCAAGTCATTATCAATAAATTTACCTAAAATATTTCTACCTTTAATTTGATTGTAACCAGCGGAATCTTTTTGAATAATAAAGGCATTATTTAAAATTTTCAAACTATCTAATTTTTCAGTTTTAGTATTTGTTATTAAATGAATTGAATCTCCCGTAATTTGATTATCTTCTGACCAGAGTACCGGATCTTTAAAAAGTTGTGTTAATCCGGTTTTTTGATTTGTATGAATAGAATCGCACTTGCCGCTTAAGTTACTTTTAAAGAATTTAACGCGATGATAGCCTCTAATGATTCTGTTTTCAGGCTTTCCCGTCACTAATAATGTATCACCATGCACGTACATAGAGTCTTTATCTATTTCAGTAATCGCTACAGCTCTTTTTATTACATAAGCTGAATCTAATTTTTGAAAGAATTCTGCATAATTACCTCTTATCACTGAATTGTTGACTGTATCCTTAATTTGTATATGTTGAGTGGCAGAGGCAAAGCCTTGAGTACGATCATAATATAAACTATCGGCTTTAATTTGCCTATCACTGAATTCAATCCTTGAGTTTTTTGTGAAATGTGATATGTCAGCTTTAGTATCATAAAACCCTTTTTCTGTATAGATGAAATTATTTTCACCGGTAATTGTTGAGGGCCCATGTAGGAATGCTTGTCCGTTATTAGTATAATAATCTAAATGATTAGATTCTAAGACATAATCAGGATTGGTTAATACTACATCTGATAATGCTTGAAATTTCGATGTATTTAAGAAGTAATTTCCTTCTCTACTCACTAAAACATTAGCAGTATCTTTAATAGTAGCACCGCTTTTGTAATATAATATTTGTTTTACTCTGTCAAAATTCAAGGTATCAGTAGTCAGCGTCATTAATTGATCATTCAAAACTACATTTCCCCAAGAACGGGCTTTTTTTGTATTCCCATCGTATTGAACATATCTACTGCTTTGGGTAATAGTATCTCCTTGGTTTAATACAACATCACCAAAAGCTTTTAGAATATTATTCTTTTTATAATGAATTGCTTTTTTACTTCGCATAGTAATACCTTCATGCTCAATAAACACATTACCTAATAAGATTGTCGCTCCAGGATATTTTTCTTCATCAATAGTAGAATTATCTGCATGAACAATTTCAATACGTTTTTGTTGCGCTTGTGTAGCGAACGAAATTGTCAGAATTATAATAAATATGATTTTTTTCAAATCTTAAGGTGTCCAAATGAACAATTTTTAATGATTCAGCCCTTTCCGAAACACGGAGATGAATTTTTTTAAATTTAAAATAGCATTATGCTATTTGCTACAAAACTAATCAAAAAGAGTTTATGATATTTTAATATTTTGTTAAAGGCATAAATGGCACTAATTCATTTTCTATATAAAAGCAATGCTCAATTTTATATCATCATAGCTCACTTTTCCATTTAATGATTCGTACATAACCTTTAAACTTATAGACTTTCCATTGCTTTGTAGTTCATATACTTTTTTAACTTTTTCGAGAATAGATTTTTTTGGTTTATAAAAACTCAAATCTTCATTTGGATAGTCTTTAGAAATTTTAATGAGGTGACTTGAAATAGTACCTTGAGATAAACCACGTTCTTCGGCAATATCCTTAATTGATTTATGCTGTTTTAAATAAGATAAAGTAAGAGCATAAGTAGATTGTTTTCCAGTCTTTTTCTCTTTAATTTTCCTTTTATTATTTTTAATTTCATTTGTATCGAGAGTCCCACCACAATTTTTAATAAATATTGGTGCCACAGCTTCCAATTCTTGAATAGTGAAGTTTTTATCTATTTCATTTGACAGTTCCTGAAAACGCAAATCGGCTTTATAAGCTAGACCATCTACTTTTAAGGCCATTTCATTTAACCCTTTAAGGTGTAAGTTCTCAATATTTTTTAATCGTGATAAACCTACATAGCCCTGACCTCTTTCAAAAGTTTTAGAAAGATCAATTTCAGCTTCATCTAAGGTCATTCCTTGACATTTGTGTATGGTAATTGCCCATGCTAATCGCAATGGGAATTGATTAAAACTTGCCAACACTTTACTATGATCATCTTGTATGGTCCAACTTTCTTGTTCAACTATAATGGTTTTGTTATTTAATGTTTTTACAATAGGAAAGCCATCATCATTAAAATCTATCACTTTTCCTAATGTACCATTTACAAACCCTTTTTCTGCATTATTTTTAACGAACATTACTTTTGCACCTACTTTTAGCTCCAATTTTTCTCCCGCTAAAACTGAATTTTTTAGTGTATCAATTAACTTGATATTGCCTTTAGTAGTAGCTTTAAATGTTTTAATTTTACCTTCTAAGGTAGTAAGATGTTCTGCATTGATTGTATCAACGTCAATATTATGTGTAAATAATTTTGTAGGATCTTTTTTATTTCCCAACTTATTTCTAGCGGCATTTTTTAATAAGTCTAAACTTTTTTCTGAAATTTGACCAGCACGAATTTCATTAAGAATTTCATTTAAACTATTATCATTTTGCCTGTATTGCTCAGTTAAATAACAAACCTTTAAATTTGCATTTACCCATGCTTCAGACATAAAAGAAAAGGTATCTCTACTTTTTTCTCCAAATTTACCAATCGGTGGCAGCTGAAAAAAATCGCCACTTAAAACAATTTGTATCCCTCCAAAAGGTTTATTATTATTTTTAAAATACTGTAAAACTGTATTGACTAGATTTAGCTGATCTTTATGAAGCATTGATATTTCATCAATGATCAATATTTTAGCTTTTTCTAAATGTTTCTTAAGGTATTTTTTAGTTTTCATTGTTACTAAATTACCTTGGGTAAGATGAGTCTTTACACCAATACCTGACCAAGAATGTATGGTCATTCCATTCATGTGTGTAGCTGCTATACCAGTTGAAGCAGTAATGGCAACGGGCACCTTTCTGGCTTTTAAATAGTTTATATATTCATTCAGCACATATGTTTTACCCGTACCTGCAGAACCTGTTAGGAATACGTTTTTACCCGATTTTAATATGGCAAGTGCTTTTTCTTGTAGCATGATGTGAAGATAATAAAATCAGTTAATTACCTGACTCAATAAGAAAAATATAAAATAAGAATCTAAACTTTAAGATAGTTACCTAAAAATAGTCTGTTTTCTATCTGGTCCAACAGAAACAATCTTAATTGGTACTTTCAATTCTTTTTCAATAAATTCAATATAGCTAATCAAATTTTCCGGTAATTGATCTGCTGATTCCATTTTGGTTAGATCAGCTTGCCACCCTTTGAATTCGGTATAATTTACAGACACATTTTCAGGATCAATATTAAACGGAAAATGACTTATTTCTTTTCCTTTATAAGTATAAGATGTACAAACTTTCAAAGTATTGAAACCTGAAAGTACATCACCTTTCATCATATTTAACTGTGTAACTCCATTAACCTGAACAGCATATTTTAATGCAACTAGATCTAACCATCCACATCGGCGTGGTCTTCCTGTAGTGGCACCAAATTCCTGACCAACTTTTGCCATGGTTTTACCATCATTATCAAAAAGTTCAGTAGGGAAGGGGCCTGAACCTACTCTAGTTGTATATGCTTTAAAAATACCGAATACTTTACCAATCTTATTGGGAGCTACTCCTAAACCGGTACAAGCACCGGCTGCGGTGGTATTTGAAGAAGTCACAAAAGGATAGGTGCCAAAATCGATATCTAATAATGAGCCTTGAGCACCTTCAGCTAAAATTGTTTTTCCATTTTTAATTGCTTGGTTTAAATATTCTTCACTATCAATAAATGATAATTTTTTAAGCCTTTCAATAGATTTACAAAACTCTTCTTCGAGTTCAGCTAGATCATATTGAACATCAACGTCAAAAAAGTTAAGCATTTTTAAATGCTTTTCAGTCAACGCTTTGTATTTATTTTTCCAATTTTCTAATTCTAGATCGCCAACTCTCATTCCATTTCTACCGGTTTTGTCCATGTAAGTCGGACCAATCCCTTTAAGAGTAGAACCAATTTTCGCTTTTCCTTTTGAAGTTTCTGAGGCAGCATCTAACAAACGATGTGTAGGCAAAATTAAATGAGCTTTACGCGATATAAGCAATTTTGATTTAAAATCTATATTATAATTTGATAGATTATCAAGTTCCTTTTCAAATATAACAGGGTCTATTACCACACCATTACCAACAATATTAATGGCATTTTTATGAAATATCCCGGAAGGAATAGTATGCAATACATGTTTATTACCATCAAAAATTAAAGTATGTCCCGCATTTGGACCTCCTTGAAAACGTGCGATGATGTCATAATTTTTTGTGAGAACATCTACAATTTTTCCTTTCCCTTCATCACCCCATTGTAATCCTAATAATAAATCAACCATTAATAATAATCTTTATAAATTATAGTTTCTATTTTTCCCCGAAAAGACTATTTTATTTAGTCTTTTGGAGTATTTTTTTGTCCGTAAAAGTATAATGAATGTTTTTGAACGGAGATATCAAAAACCTCTTCAATTGTTTTTTTAATTAGTTCTATTCTAGGATCACAAAATTCAATAACTTCACCAGTATCTGTCAAAATTATATGATCATGCTGTTTGTCAAAATATGATTTTTCATAATGCGCTTGATTTTGACCGAATTGATGGCGTCGTACTAAGCCGCATTCTAGCAATAATTCGATAGTATTATAAAGAGTCGCACGACTTACCCGATAATTCTTGTTCTTCATATAAATGTATAATGATTCAATATCAAAATGATCATTATGGTCATATATTTCTTGAAGTATAGCGTACCGTTCAGGTGTTTTCCTGTGACTGTTTAATTCAAGAAATTTAGTAAAAACATTTTTTACGATTTCTTGATTTTTAGAATTATCCATACCCTTATCAATAACTAATTGTTAGACAAATTTACATTTAAAATAGAAGTTTTAAATAACTGTTTATTAAAAGAATTAACAACTTTTAAACAACTTATTTATTCAGCCTTAAAACCTTATCAATACCTTCAATTTTTTTGAGTCTATCAATTAATTTTCTAAGTTGTTCATTATTCTTTATCCCTACCATGATCTTACCTTCAAACATGCCGTTGTCACTTGAAATATTGAGATTATGGATATTCACATGCATACTATTTGAAATAATTCGAGTAACCTCATTAACAAGCCCAACATTATCAATACCATTCAGTTTCAATAGTACTTTATGCTCTTGTTGTGAAGAATCTATCCATTTTGCTTGAATTATCCTATAAGCAAATTGCGATTGCATACTTATCGCGTTAGGGCAATTTTGTTTGTGGATTTTAATTCCGTCTGAAACAGTAATAAAACCAAATACCTTGTCACCAGGTATAGGATTACAACACTGTGCTAATTTATAATCTAATTTTTCCTCATCTTTACCAAAAACTAATAAATCATATTTATTGGTAATTTCATCATTCTTATTTTCTAATCCTTCATTTTTATTTCTTCTGATCCTACTTTTGAAAAAACTATAGAATGCATTACTTCTTTGGCTTACAAAGTTTTTAAGTTGTTGATTATCGATCGAGCCATTACCGAATCGATAAAATAAATCAAGGCTTGTCTTAAGCTTAAAATAACTGACTAATTCATTAATTGTTTTTTCATTAAGTGTTATTTTTAAGTGTCGCAATTTACGTTCAAGTACTTCTTTCCCTTCTTTAGCAATTTGTTTTTGCTCTTCTTTAAGAATATTTTTAATTTTTGATTTGGCACGTGCTGTTTTTACAATATCTAACCAGCTTAATTTAGGTTTTTGAGAATTAGAGGTTATTATTTCTACCTGATCTCCACTTTTAAGTTCATAACCTAAAGGAACCAATTTACCATTTACTCTGGCACCTCTACATTTCATACCCACTTCTGTATGAATGGCAAAAGCAAAATCTATAGGGGTTGCACCTTTAGGAAGCGATTTTATATCGCCATTAGGAGTAAAAATGTATATTTCTTTAGCATAAAGATTAAGCTTAAATTGTTCAACAAAATCTACAGCATTGACGTCAGGATTTTCTAAAGTTTCTTTTAGTTTATTTAGCCAAGTTTCTAATCCACTTTCAGACTCATCTGCATTTTTATATTTAAAATGTGCCGCATATCCTTTTTCAGCAATTTCATCCATTCTTTCAGAACGGATTTGTACTTCAACCCATTGACCTTTTGGACCCATTACGGTAATATGTAAAGATTCATAACCAGTTGATTTCGGTTGTGATATCCAATCTCTTAAACGATTTGGATTTGGGGTAAAACTATCAGTTACAATAGAATATATTTTCCAGGCATTGAATTTTTCTTCAGATATGTCAGAACTGTAAATAATACGGATAGCAAATTTGTCATATATTTCGTCAAAAGAGACATTTTGATTCTGCATCTTCCTTCTAATCGAATAAATCGATTTTGGCCTCCCCTTAATTACATAACTAAAATTTTCTTTGTCTAAAGCACTTTTTATATTATTAGTAAATTCTTTTATATAATCACTTTGCTCTTCTTTACTATCTTTTATTTTGGTTAGAATATCATTATATACTTCTGGTTCTGTGTACTTTAAACCTAAATCTTCCAATTCACTTTTTATGTTATATAAACCCAATCTGTGAGCTAGTGGAGCGTAGATATATAAAGTTTCTGAAGAAATTTTTACCTGCTTATGCTGAGGCATTGAAGCCATAGTCTGCATATTGTGTAAACGATCTGCTATCTTAATCAAAATAACCCTAACATCATCATGTAATGTTAAGAGCATTTTTCTAAAATTTTCTGATTGAATTGATATTTCTTGATCGCTTTTTAATCTTGAAATTTTTGTAAGTCCATTAACAATTCTAGCTACGGTTTCACCAAAAAGTCTTTCAATATCTTCAAAAGTATAATCATCAGAATCTTCAACAACATCATGTAGTAATGCACACATTATCGAAGTTGCCCCCAAACCAATTTCGTTCGCAACAATCTTTGCGACTGCAATAGGATGATAAATATACGGTTCGCCTGTATTTCTTCTCTGATCTTTATGAGCATCTAGAGCAGTTTCAAAGGCCTTACGTATCTGTGTCTTATCATTCGTTGACAAGGTTTGATAGGTTATGCTCAACATATCCCTATAGCGTTTTGCTATTTCTTTATTTTCATCTTCAATGGTTGCCTTATATGCCATAGATTAAAAATAGGATAAAGATTTTTACTGAACAAACCTTATGTTTGTTTTTTTGGAGGTTATAATAACTTAGAATAAGGTTAACTATATTAAGAATTTAAGTTTTGTACGCGTTGCAATAAAGTAGGATGAGAATAATGCATAAACACATACGCTTTATGTGGAGTAAGGTTACTCAAACTATTTTTTGATAATTTTTTTAAAGATGAAATCAATGGTATGGCACCAAAATTTGTTTTAGCATAATCATCTGCTTGAAATTCAAATTTTCTTGAAATATAATTCATTAGTAAGCCGGTAATTTCTGAAATAGGGGTGTATAATACTCCAAAAGCAATTAGTCCAATGTGAAAACTAGGCTCTGTCACAGATAGTGCATTAGATAATAATTTACTATCTATTAATAGAGAAAAGATAAAAAGGGTGAACCCGGTCATCAAAATTGATACAATCATATTAAACACTACATGCTTTTTTTTATAATGTCCAACCTCGTGTGCTAATACTGAAACTATTTCATCAGATTCCAAGTCATCGATAAGGGTGTCATACAATACTATTCTCTTCTTTTTACCAAATCCAGTAAAATAAGCATTTGCTTTTGTAGAACGTTTTGAGCCGTCTATCACAAAAATTTTATCCAAATTAAATCCAACTTTTTTAGCAAACTCTTCTAATTTACTTTTTAGTTCTCCTTCTTGTAAAGGTGTTTGTTTATTAAACAGTGGAACTATAAGTGAAGAATAAAATAACATCATAAATATTGAAAAAGCAGCCATAAAGATCCAGGTATAGACCCAAAAATTCTTACCAGTTTGTTGATAGAACCAAATAATAAGGGCTAATATGCTACCGCCTAGTAATATCATAAGCACCCATCCTTTAATTTTATCTATAAAAAATAAGCCTTTGGTTGATTTATTGAATCCGTATTTTTCTTCGATAACAAATGTTTTATAATAAGAGAATGGGGTAGTCAAAACATCACTTCCAATCATAATTATCCCAAAGAAAACTAATGCAATTACAATTGGGTGATCACTTAAACTTCTAGCATATTCATCTACATAAGCGAATCCTTTATAAAAGAAAAAAGCTAGCGTTAACAAAAAGGAAAAGATTGAAATTATACTTGAGAATTTAAAATTCTCTTTTTTATAATCTTGAGATTTGTAATATTCTTGGTCCTCATATACATCTTCTAATATTTCAGGAATTTCATGGTCAAAATATGTTGAGTTTAAATAGTCTAACCATTTGTCAACTAAAAAATTAACAACTAATATTGCTATGATTAAATAAAATAATAATTGAGAGGTCATTACTAATTTTTTAAAATTCGTTTTGCAAATCTATATTTCTTTTTCCAATATGGATTATCTATATTAGATTTTATTATTCCTTTTGAGGTTGAGCTATGAATGAAGGTGTTATTACCAATAAAAACTCCTACATGCCGATATCTTCTTGAAGGCCTAAAAAAGACTAGATCTCCAGGTTTTAACTTATGCTTTGAAACTTTCTTACCTAGTTTGGCAATTGTTTCAGTAGATCTGGGTAATTGTATGCTAAATGCATTTCTATATACTGTCTGTGTAAATCCTGAACAGTCAAATCCTCTCTTATCAGTGCCTCCATATTTGTATGGAATACCTTTATAAAGTTGATATTGAGTTTCTAGTTTTGTTTTTGTAGTTTTGGTTTTAGCGGCCCTTTTTGATGCACCACAACTGCTAAATAATAGTATAATTATAACCGAAATAAACAAACTAACTCTATTCATTTTTATTTAAAATTTCTTTGTCTTTTAGCTTCAAAAATTACTATTGCAGCTGAAACCGATACATTTAATGAATCTATTTGACCTTGCATTGGTATAACGATATTCTGTTTAGAATTTTCAAGCCATTGATCACTTAACCCTGTTGCTTCAGTACCAACTACGATAGCACTAGAATCGATATAATCAATTTTATGATACAATTTTGATGCCGTTAATGCCGCGCAGTAGATATTAATATTATGCTTTTTTAAAAATGTAATAATTTCGTCAGTAGAGCCAGTTGCAATTTTGTTTGTAAAAAGGCAACCTACACTTGAACGGATGATATTTGGATTAAACATATCTGTTTTTGGATTCGCAATTAGTACCGCATCTATATTAGCAGCATCGGCTGTTCTTAGTAAAGCTCCAATATTGCCTGGTTTTTCAGGAGCTTCGGCAACCAAAATTAATGGATTATTATTTCCAAACGAAATTTGATCTAACAGCAACGCTTTAGTTTTGATAATGGCAATCACGCCTTCGGTAGTATCTCTAAAAGCTATTTTTTGATAAACTTCTTTTGACACACTTATAATTTGTTGGTTTTCAAGGTTGAAATCACCTAAAGAATTGTTATCAAAAATACCATCATAGTAGAGTAGGGTTTCGATTTGATAATTTGCTTTATTAGCAAGCTCAATTTCACGTTTTCCTTCTACAATACATAACCCCAATTTTTTACGCACTCTTGATTTCTCTTGAAGTTGTAAGATCTCTTTGATAAGGGGGTTTTGTATGCTTGTTATTTCTTTATACACATAGAAAGTTTGTCAAAAATAAAAAAAGCGCTCAAATAGAGCACTTTTTTTAAGGATATATAATTTTTATTGACCTAATTTTTTTTGGTATCGTTTGTATAACTTAGTTTGATGCGTTTCTAAACTAATCATTCTACCATCGATAAAAGCATGAGTTAGAACATTGGTTTTCATATCTAAAGCGTCACCTTCACTAATAAAAAGTGTAGCACTCTTACCAATTTCAAGTGTACCATAGTCTCTATCAATCCCCAATATTTTAGCAGTATTTGAAGTGATTAATTTTAAGGCTTCTTCTTTATCTAAACCTTGTCCGGCTATTTGACCTGCATAAAAGGGTAAGTTACGTGTTTGAAAGTTAGAAGCATCACCAGTTTGTATTCCAACTAATACGCCACTCTCTGCCAACATTTTTGGCATTTTATAAACAAAATCATAATCGTCATCATCACTAAAGGGATTGCTATGTGTTCTACTTGTTAAAACACCAACGTTATGTTTCTTTAATAAATCAGTTACTTTATAAGCATGATAGCCGCCTACAATCACAATATTATCTATACCCATTGACTTTGCAAAATTTACAGCGTCAGTAATTTCTCGTTCTGGTTCGGCATTGATAAATAATTTCTGAGAACCATCAAACAATCCTAAAGTAGCTTCAAAAGGAAGATTTTTTGGTGATCTAGGCCCTTTTGAATAGGTTTTAGCCTGTTGAATAAACGTACGTAATTCATTGATCTGTTTCGTGTAATTTTTATTTGGCTTAAAACCTTTTGGTTCACCTAACCACCATCTACCTCTTGAAAAGCTATTCGGCCAATTTAAGTGAATAGCATCGTCAACTTTTACCGCTGCATCTTCCCAGTTCCAAGCATCAAATTGCACAATAGATGATGTTCCTGAAATTCTTCCTCCCTTTGGTGATACCTGAGCCATTAAAACACCATTTGGGCGCATTGATTCTACCACTTTAGATTCAGCGTTATAAGCTATTAAACTTCTTACATGTGGTATTAAATCACCTATTTCGTCTGAATCATTACTCGCTCTAACAGCATTGACTTCAACCAACCCTAAAGAGGAATTAGCCGTTATAAAACCGGGGTAAACATGTTTACCAGTAACATCTATGACCTTTCCTGAGCCAGAGATTTTGGCAGTCGTAGCATCCGCAACAGCGGTAATTTTACCATTCTCAAAGGTGATAATACTATTTTCAATAACTTTCCCATTGCCTAAATGAGCAGTGGCTCCAGTAATTGTAATAGCTTCTTTTTGTGGGTCTGCCGGTGTTTGTTGTGCTACGCTATTGAATGAAAACAACAGTATAAAAACAAGACTTATATATTTAAAATTTTTCATAATTATCAATTTTTAATATTCAACAGTATCACAATGAAATTCTTGCTTATCACGCTTACTCGGAGCTTGCATAGCGGCACCGCCACTTTTTTCATTCAACATCATATTAATGAGTTCATTGCGCTCTTTTTTGATAGCCACTCGCATCAATTTATCTTTTTCGATATCAAAATAAGTAACCCCTTCAATAAGAGTTTTTTCCGCTTTGGCGTAAATAGATAAAGGATTTGTATTCCACAACACTAAATCAGCATTTTTACCTACTTTTACACTCCCAACTTTATCATCAATATGTAATAATTTTGCGGGATTTAAAGTCACAAACTTCCAAGCATCTTCTTCAGAGATACCGCCATATTTTATGGTTTTAGCAGCCTCTTGATTCAAACGTCTTGACATTTCTCTATCGTCAGAATTTATAGCAGTCAGAACACCTGCATTATGCATCAAGGCAGCATTGAACGGAATGGCATCGTTTACTTCATATTTATAAGCCCACCAATCAGAAAAAGTTGAACCACCAACACCATGTTCTTTCATTTTGTCCGCTACTTTATACCCTTCGAGTATATGTGTGAAAGTATTGATTCTGAAATTAAATTTCTCGGCAACTTTCATAAGCATATTGATCTCACTTTGCACATAAGAATGACATGAGATAAAACGTTCTTTATTAAGAATTTCTGCCAGAGTTTCTAATTCATAATCTTTACGATATGGTTTACCGCTTTTCTTTAAAGCATCATATTCTTTTGCACGTTGGAAATAATCTGTAAAGACTTGTTCAACACCCATTCTTGTTTGTGGAAAACGTGAAAAACTTCGCCAGTTTGATTGTTTTACGTTTTCACCTAAGGCAAATTTTATGAACTTAGGAGAATTTTCGTACAACATGTTTTGTGCAGACTCACCCCATTTTAACTTGATAATTGCAGATCTGCCACCAATAGGATTTGCGGAGCCATGTAAAATTTGAATAGTCGTAACACCACCGGAAAGGTTTCTGTATATATTTATATCCTCAGGATTTACCACATCTTCAATAGTTACTTCGGCTGATGAATTATGTCCGCCTTCATTAATTGCAGCCGCTGCTATATGTGAATGTTCATCAATTACTCCAGATGTTAAATGTTTACCGGTAGCATCTACAACTTTAGCTCTTCCTGCGTTTAAATTCGTACCTATTTTCGAAATTTTACCATCTTTTACCAAGACATCTGTATTTTTTAAAATACCATCTTTTTCGTTTGTCCAAACGGTTGCATTCTTAAATAAAATAGATTCAGCAACAGCTTTTTGTTTTAATCCAAATCCAATATTAGGATAGGAGAGTGGCATAATCTTCGGACTAGCCTTTTCTTTATCTTTTTTGCTATCAGTTTTTTCCTTTGAACCTTTCTTGATCGCCGTCCAGGTTGTTCTGTCACCATTTACTAAGGTGGCTGTTCCAGAAAGATTATCATCTTCTCCAATAACAGCTGTTAGACGTGCATGTCTAGAATTTTTTTCATCTGATGGAATATATAAAATACTCAGCCAACCATCCTTATAAGTTACTTTTGATTTAATTTTTATAGTATCTTGTTTTAATTCAGCTTTTAATTTAGATAGTTCACCAGATAATTTTAAGTTGTAATCACTACCAACAACTTTTACCTCATAATCACCGCGAATATCTTTAATGTTCATATCAGTGATCACATTCTTAGTCCCTTGAACCCAGTTTTCGTATAGCGTGGTTTTCTTATCAAAAATATCACCAGAACTTATTAAAAAGTTGGCATGTGAACCATTCCGTAAAGAACCAACTTGACTGCTTTTGCCTAAAATACTTGCGGGAACTGTTGTTAATGCTTCTAATGCTTTGGTTTTATCTAAGCCATGATCTATTGCTTTCAGTAAATTCTTTTTTAAATCGGAAGGTGACTTTAGTTTATGAGTTGTTAAGGCAAAACGCACATTATTTTTTGCAAGTATTCCTGGATTTGTAGGTGCTTGATTCCAATAACGCATATCGCCAAGGCTGACATAAACAGCTTGGAAAGGATTTGATACATCATAGGCTTTTGGAAAGTTAATGGGTAATATAAATGAGGCATTAGATGCTTTAATATCATCTATTGCTTGATATTCATTCCCTTCACCAACTATAACATATTGAATTCCGAATTCATCTCCTACTTTATCGGCCCGTAAGGCATTTTGCTTATCACCAGCCTCAAAAATTTGCACCAAACCTTTATTTTTATTTAGAGCTTCAATTGACAAATCTTTTGTTTTTACATTTCCTTTCGCGTACCAATCTGCATCCAGGTATAATTGTCTTAATAAGGCCATAGATCCCATTAATGAACCTGGGTATGATTGGCCTTTTAACACACTTTTGCTAAATGATAGATATTGCGCAGAACGATCTGACAATAATCTATGAGCTTTATTTCCTTGCGAATTCAAGGCCACTAATACACCAGTTCCTCGTATAATACCATCTTGTAAATGAGTATTTACAACACCAAAACCTGCTTTTCGCAGTCCTTCAGCCTTTTTATCATCAAATTTAAATTTATCGATAGCATTAGTTTCAGGCATTATATGTTCATTCCAATAATATCCTTTTCGTTTCGATTCATATTGAGCTGTTCGTCGTGAACCGCCTTTACGTTTTGGTTTTTCAATGCCAAAATTAGAATAGAGATCAATAAATGAAGGGTAAACAGATTTACCGGATAGGTCAATGGTCAAAGCATTTTTTGGTATATTAACGGTAGTTCCAACATTTACGACTTTACCATCTTTAATTAGTAAAGTCCCTTTTTTAATAATTTGAGTGGGTGTAACAAATATTTTAGCATTAGTAAAAGCTGTATAATTTGTGTTGTCACTTTTTACACCATCGTTCTTAGGAAAATATTCCTGTGCCAACAGAGAAGTAAAGCAGAAAAGAGAGCATAATAATACTATGCACAATCGAGTATTTGAATTAGTATATTTCATTTGAAATGATGAATTGGGTTAAGAAAAGCTAATTTAGGATTATAACTTGTTGAATAAGTGGAGAATCAAAAAATTAACATTTTTTTAAGAATTTATTCTGCACTATTTTTTTCATTATAAGCAACTAGTAAGTTCACCATTTTACTATAACTCCTCATACCATCTTTTTGTTGATTTGCTTTCAAATAATTATCGTAGAATAATTTAAAAAAGGGTTCAGCATCGTTTTGATAAGCTTGCCAAAACTCCTCTGATTCTTTGATATTCTTTAATATACCAATGGGTATTTCATCAATTATTTTTTTCGAAGCTAAAGAGTCTCTAAAACGGACTGAAGATACGGCGTATCTTAAAGCCATAATATATCCGGAATAGTTAAAATTTTTATCCTCACTTCTTGTCGCAGCTAAATATCCAATAAAATTAGCTTCGCTTTCAGAAGCAAGACCTAATTGATGAGCAACCTCATGACAACTGATCATAGGCAAACTAACTTTAGGCACTAAATAATCAACTTGTGCCTCACCTGAAAGTGGATTGTAATATCCCGAAAAACCCATATATGTGAGCGGCAAACTAAATAATGATTTTTTTAGAGATACTTTTTTATAAGAATATTCAGGGTATTCTTTAGATAATGAGATATACGCCAACTCAGTCTTATCTATTATTTCATTTTTGGAATAAGGAATATCTACTTTTAAAGTATCGTTTGACACCAATTGTAAATGGGTTTCTGTAAGCTGGTCTAATAACTTGTATGTAAGGTTAGTAAGTTCTTCTAAAGTATATTCTTTTTGCTCTAAGTTTAATGTTTGAAATAATGAATTTCTATGATAGTTTAATCCCCATAATAAATGAAATAAAAAATAGAATACAGATAGATATGCCCCAAATTTGAACAAATGATATTTTGTGTCCTTAAATTTATTTTTGATAAACTTATATACTGATATAATTAAAATCAACCCCAGAAGAAAGTAATAAACGTCTCCAATAGAAAACGGTATCCATCCAAAAACACTTCGAAATAATTTTGAAATAAATAGATATATTCCGTTAGAATAATATTGTTCAATAAAATTTGGAAAATAGGAAACCAATCTTACTAAAAGTAATTGTACAACTAATAAGAGGGTAAGTAGTTGATATATGGTTAGTTTCTTCATTCACCAAAAATACTTAAAATAATAATGTGTCTTTGGCAATGAAAACTTATTAACAAAACTTTCACTTGTTAACAGAATGTGTAAAAATATTGTTGTATATTAAGATAGATTTTTTGGATTAAAAAATTACATTTGCGTTATGAATAAATTACAACCAATCCACGCTAAAAGTGCCAAAAAAGGGACTATAATCAATCTTGAAAAAGGCAAGTTGCCACCACAAGCAGTTGATTTAGAAGAAGCTGTACTCGGTGCTATGATGATTGATAAAAAAGGCGTTGATGATGTTATTGATATTTTACATTCCGAAACTTTTTACAAGCAAGCGCATCAATATATTTTTGATGCCATATTCACATTGTTTAATGAATCAGAGCCGATTGATTTATTGACAGTCTCTAATCAATTGCGAAAAGATAATAGGTTAGAAAGTGTTGGTGGTGATTTTTATTTGGTAAACCTCACGCAAAAAGTTTCTTCATCTGCACATATAGAATTTCATGCACGTATAATCTTACAAAAATATATTCAACGAAGGTTAATCAGTATTTCTAGTGAAATTATTGATGAGGCTTATGATGAAACGACTGATGTTTTTGATTTATTAGATTCGGCAGAAACAAAATTGTTTGATGTTACTCAAGGTAATTTAAAGAAAAGTTCTGAAGCAGCAGAAGGTTTAGTAACGCAAGCCTTAAAGAAAATTGAAGAGATTGCAGGCAAAGAAGGTATGAGTGGAGTTCCTTCTGGTTTTACAAAGTTAGATGCTTTAACATCAGGATGGCAACCTTCAGACTTAGTGATTATCGCTGCAAGACCAGGTATGGGTAAAACTGCCTTTGTAATGTCAATGGCTAAGAATATGTCTATCGATTTTGATATTCCGGTAGCAATCTTTTCATTAGAAATGTCATCAGTACAATTGATTACCAGGATGATATCAAGCGAAACCGGTATTTCTTCAGGAAAGTTAAGAAAAGGAGATTTACAACCACACGAATGGGAGCAGTTAAATATAAAGGTTAAGAATCTCTCTAAAGCACCTATTTTTATTGATGATACTCCTTCATTGTCAATATTTGATTTGCGGGCAAAAGCAAGACGTTTAGCATCTCAACACGGTGTAAAAATTATCGTTATTGATTATTTACAATTAATGACGGCGGGTACAACTACAAAAGGTGGTGGAAATAGGGAGCAAGAAATATCTATGATCTCTCGAAATTTAAAAGCATTGGCAAAAGAACTTAGTATTCCGGTAATTGCTTTATCTCAATTATCTCGTGCTGTTGAGACCCGTGGTGGTAGTAAGCGTCCGTTATTGTCAGATTTACGTGAATCTGGCGCAATTGAACAAGATGCAGATATAGTATCATTTATTTTTAGACCTGAATATTATGGACAAACCGAATGGGATGATGATGATAGAACGCCTTGTGAAGGGCAAGGAGAATTTATTGTGGCAAAACATCGTAATGGCGGACTTGAAAATATAAGGTTAAAATTTACTGGTCATTTGGCGCAATTCTCAGATCTGGAGGAAGCATTCTCAACTGAGTTCCAATCAAAAATGAACGATTTTATCACACCAAATTTACCAAGTGCTGAAGATGTTTTTGGTAGCGATGAAGGTGACGATGAAGGTGATGTGCCATTTTAAACATTTATTAATGAATAGCAATTAGCAGTGTAATTGTTTAAGGGTATTACAATTTTAATCTTGATTATTTAATGATAGTATTTTCATCGCCCAATCATCTTGTTTTTTAAGTAAGTTTCTAAGCGAATGTTTGATTATCCATTGCCTTTCTTTAGATGGATTTATTTTCCATTTTTCAATAATTACCTTCCCAATTTCTAAATTATCTTTTAATATATCATTCAGACAATTGGCAACGGATTTTTGTACATATCTTGATTTGTCATCTTTTAAATTATTTAGAATTGGAATTATTGGTTTGGGGTTTTCAATAAAGATATCCATTTTTTTTGCCCAAGGTAATCTTGGTCTAAGGCCTTCGCATGACAGTCTTCTTAGATGCTTATTCTCATTTTCAGACCATAATAACATAGTTTTCAAAGTTAGAACAGGATAAACCTCTATATATGGACGAATAGTATATTCTCCTGTACTTCGTTTTGTTATTTCGGCAATAGCATCCATTGATATTTCATAATAATCCATTCCATATTTCTCAATATACTTTGCAATAGGCATTATCCAATAATAGTTTGTAAACATACCCGTCTCCTTTTTATTTTCCGGACCCAATATTTGAATTAACAAATTAACATTCTCAGGATAAGAATTGGTTAAGGTCTCTTTTAGTTCGTCGGCTATAACTTCAATTCTATCTTTTAATTCCAAATTAGGAACTTTATGTTCTACAGCTTTGATAAATTTTTTACTTTCAAAATCAGGATTTATACATGTAATTTTATTTGAAAGCATTACGGTAAGTTCTTTATCGAACCAATATTTCAGTTTTTTATATGCCATATCTGTTAAATTAGATGACTTAGATATTCGTTTACTTATGAAATGGACTAATTGATTTATGCCAATAGTATTTGCAATTTATTGATAATTATAAAAACATCAAATTAATTAATTCACAAAAAAGCAAGTGCAATTGGCATTAATAAGTTGTCGTAATATATTTTAAAATAGTTGAATAGTAAATAACAAGCAACAATCCATAATTTTAAATTTTAAATTTCTAATTTTGGATTTTTAAACCTTTCTGTTATTAAAAAACTACTTCAACATAGCATTTTAATTATCATCCTATTTATAACTCAGGTTGCTTTTGCCTCATTTATTTTAATTCCAATGGATGATCTTAGTCAACAAAATCATTTAAAAGCTTACGGCATCACTTTTTATTCTCTTCAAAAAGGAAATAATGTTAAATGGTTATTGAATTATAAAGGAGGCTCTTTTTTATTAGAGGATGTTGAAGATTTTAGAAATGAATGTAAAATTAGAGGAGTATCATATGAAATAATCTCTGATACCGAAGCACTACGAATTTTAGAAGAAATTGCAAGTCCTTCACAAAACATGGAAGCCGTAGTATTAGAAAAAGCGCCCAAAATTGCAGTCTATTCCCCTATAGGAAAGAAACCGTGGGATGATGCTGTAACTATGGTACTGAATTATGCCGAAATACCTTATGATATTGTGTATGATGAAGAAGTATTACAAGATAAATTATTATTATATGAATGGCTGCACTTGCACCATGAGGATTTTACCGGACAATACGGTAAATTTTATGGCGCATACAGAGCCGCGCCTTGGTATATTGAAACTAAACGTGATGCCGAAAAATTAGCTAAAAAATTGGGCTTTGACAAAGTTTCTCAAGAAAAAGCTGCGGTAGCTTTACGGATTAATGATTATGTAATTGGAGGCGGATTTATGTTTGCAATGTGTTCTGCTACTGATAGTTTTGATATTGCTTTAGCAGCGGAAGGGGTTGATATTTGTGAGGCAATGTTTGATGGAGATCCATCAGAACCTAATTATCAAAATAAATTAGATTTCTCAAGAACCTTTGCATTTACAAATTTTGAATTGGTCAGAAATCCAACGGAATATGAGTTTTCTTCCATAGATATGACACGTAAACGAAGAATTGAACGCACTGAAGATTATTTTTCATTACAGGAATTCTCTGCAAAATGGGATCCTGTTCCTACAATGCTTTGTCAAAACCACACTCAGTTAGTAAAAGGATTTATGGGACAAACAACAAGCTTTGATAGAAATAGTGTAAAATCAACAGTATTGGTGATGGGAGAAAATAAAGCAAATAATGAAGCCCGTTATATTCATGGAGTAAAGGGAAAAGGAATGTGGACCTTCTACGGCGGACATGATCCTGAAGATTATACGCACAGGGTAGGAGATCCTAAAACGGAATTAGACCTACATCCAAATTCACCGGGATATAGACTAATTTTAAACAATGTTTTATTTCCTGCGGCAAAGAAAAAAAAGCAAAAAACCTAATATATGAGACCAATTTTAGCTATTATTTTTATTAGTATTTTAACCTTGTTTTCATGTATGAAATCAGGAAAATCCTCAAGTAAAGAGACGACCATAACTACTGTTAAAACGGACAAAAAAAAGATAGATCACTACACTTGCCCCAAGGGACATAAAGGGTCTGATAAAGAAGGTGTCTGTCCTGATTGTAGCTCCACCTATTTACATAATCAAGCTTTTCACGGCAAGGAGATATTAACTTTTCCACCGGTAGTAAGTGATGCTGACAAGAATAAACCGGCACCTCCGCAAAATGCCTATGGAGATTACCATTACATTTGCTCAAATGGACATAAAGAAGGTTCAGGAACTCCAGGTAATTGTGCTGTCTGCAGTACCGAACTAACACATAATCAAGCATACCATAGATAAAATTAGGATATACTAGTATTTTTTGTAGAAAAAGCAAAAAAACATAAATCATAAAAAAACCCTTAAATTAAAGGAAATTTAAGGGTTTGACGTTTGCATCGAATTTTATGAAATGTTATCTAATCTAAAAATCCTAACCATTTTGATGCAATCGTAATAAGAATGATAACCACGCCTGAGATAAATAATACCCTAACTAGTTTATCCCAAAAATGGCTATCATATTGTTTAATACTCTTTCTCTTTCCTTTTCTGTTTTGGTCGAACATATTTTGGATGTCTTTGCTTTCTTAAACCAAAAATACATCAACGTTTTTAGTTGTAAAAGGGTTAGATGCATAATGGGGGAAAATCCCCAATAAAAAGGGGAAAAATCCCCTTTGTAAATTTGGCAATATAATTGTAAGTATATTTGTAATAATTTAAGATATTTATACTTATTAATTTCTGATGAACTCTCAAAATTTCAATAATAGAGAGTCTCTAAATTTTATTATCAATGCCAGAAACAGTTTTTAGTATTTTATTAGGGATAGGCTTAGCAGCTTCTGTAGGCTTTAGAATCTTTGTCCCCTTATTCGCATTAAGTATAGCGTCTTTTTATGGTATTATTCCTTTGAATGAAAATTGGGAATGGATTGGTAGCACTACCGCTATGATCGTATTAGGAATAGCAACTATTGTAGAAATTGGAGCATACTTAATACCGTGGTTAGATAATTTATTAGATACCATCGCAGTACCATTAGCAGCCGTAGCCGGTACGGCAGTAATGCTTTCGACTGCCGCGGACTTAGACCCCTTAATTACCTGGTCATTAGCCATAATTACCGGTGGAGGTACAGCAACAGCTATAAAAACTTCAACCAGTACAACAAGATTAGCCTCAACAGCAACTACCGGTGGCGTTGCCAATCCTATTGTGTCTACCGTAGAATCAGGGACATCTATAATCATGGCAGTACTCGCAATTGTAGCTCCGGTCTTAGCTATCATATTTGTTGTTATTATACTTTGGTTGCTATTCAAAGTTTTTAAATGGTTTAGGTTTAGTAAGCAGTAGGCAGTCTTCAGTAAATATTTATTGAATAACTTAGTAACTCAATAACAATTATTCTCATTTTTCTTTTTTAATTTCAGATATTTGCACCTTATTATTAAGACTTAATGGCACAAAAACCGAGCATACCAAAAGGAACCAGAGATTTTTCATCTACAGAAGTAGCAAAGCGAAACTATATTTTTGACACTATAAAACATTCATTTGAAAATTTCGGCTTTCAGCCAATTGAAACACCGGCATTCGAAAATTCATCTACTTTGATGGGAAAATATGGAGAAGAAGGAGATAGATTGATCTTTAAAATTTTAAATTCGGGGGATTATTTAAATAAAATAGAGGATAAGTTATTGAATGAAAAAAATAGTAAATTTCTTACTTCAAAAATCTCCGAAAAAGCGCTCCGTTATGATCTAACAGTACCTTTTGCACGCTATGTAGTTCAACACCAAAATGAAATTGACTTTCCATTTAAGCGCTATCAAATGCAACCTGTTTGGCGTGCTGACAGACCACAAAAAGGACGCTTTAGAGAGTTTTATCAATGTGATGCAGATGTAGTTGGGAGCAAATCATTATGGCAGGAAGTAGAATTTATACAATTATATGATGATGTTTTTACTAAACTTGGGTTAACCGATACCCTAATTAAAATAAACAACAGAAAAATTCTTTCAGGTATTGCAGAAATTATCGGCGCATCAGATAAATTAATTGATTTTACCGTAGCCCTTGACAAAATTGATAAGATTGGTGAAGAGGGAATTATAACAGAAATGTTGAGCAAAGGTATTACTCAAGACGCCATAGAAAAGCTCAAACCATTATTTAGTTTAAGTGGATCAAATAAAGAAAAATTAGATCAGTTGAAAGGTATGCTTCAAAGTTCCGACGAAGGTTCTCAAGGCGTTGCTGATTTGAAGTTTGTAATAGATAATGTAACCAAATTAGGCCTACAGTCATCTAATGTGAAGTTTGATGTAACCTTGGCAAGAGGACTTAACTATTATACAGGTGCAATTTTTGAAGTTGTTGCAGATAAAGTGAGTATGGGTTCTATTGGTGGAGGTGGTAGATATGATGATCTAGCAGGAATATTTGGTTTAAAAGATATGAGTGGTGTTGGTATCTCGTTCGGTTTAGATAGAATTTATTTGGTACTGGAAGAATTAGGATTATTTAATGATGTAAGCCTGCCGAAACCAAAAGTGGTCTTTTTAAATTTTGATGTTGATAAAACGTTTTTGCAACTAAAAGCAATTAAAAAATTGCGTGAGAATGATGTAAAATGTGAATTGTATCCTGATGTTGCTCAAAGCAATAAGCAACAAAAGAAACAATGGAAATACGTAACCAATAGAAAAATTAAATATGTTATTTCTGATGTTAGGGGTGAAATTTTCACAATAAAAAATATGACTAATGGCGAGCAAAAGGATTGTAATGCTAATGAATTGCTCAAAACAGTAAAGAATTTGTAATTTTGTAAAAAATTAAATGACATGTTTGAAGGGAAAAATGGTAAGTGCATTGAAGAAATTGGTGAAAACCATATAGCAACATCGGCTGAAACACCTTTGCGTAAAGATGCTTTTGTTACTTCAGAAGAAGATAAAATACAAGCTATTGAAGAAGATGTAGCACATATATTGCACACTTTAGGAATGGATTTAACCGATGACAGTCTTAAGGGGACTCCTCGTAGAGTTGCAAAAATGTTTGTTAAAGAGATTTTTGGAGGATTGAATCCGAAAAAGAAACCTAAAGCTTCTACGTTTGATAATAATTATAAGTATGGTGAAATGCTAGTAGAAAAGAATATTACAGTTTATTCTACTTGCGAACATCATTTACTTCCCATTGTTGGTAAAGCCCATGTAGCCTATATTTCTAATGGTAATGTAATAGGCTTGTCTAAAATGAATAGAATTGTTGATTATTTCGCAAAACGACCTCAAGTACAAGAACGTTTAACCATGCAAGTGGTACAAGAATTACAAAAGGAGCTAGGAACGGAAGATGTTGCTTGTATAATAGATGCTAAACATTTATGTGTAAATTCTAGAGGGATTAGAGATGTTGCTAGTAGTACAGTCACTTCAGAATTTGGTGGTAAATTTAAAGAAGAAGCTACAAAACGTGAGTTTTTAGATTATATAAAGTTAAAGACTGAGTTTGAGTAAAGGTTTGTCATTCATGCGCAGGCAGGAATCCAGAAAACTCCAAGTGATAATATTATAACTTACTCAAAAACTCAAGCGTATCAACGCCATCGGCATAATCAGTTAAAGTTGGACGTTGCGTTTCACCGAAAGGAACGGCATTTTCTAAGACATTACTCACAACGCACTGAATATCTTTTGTGTCATTTTGAAGCTTTCTTTTTAAGCTGTCAAGATCATCATAATATTCATAAAAAAGAGTAGCGATAGGAGAAGAGTAGCTAATATCTTCTTTCAACATTAAAAAACCGTTTTCTAATAATTTATATTCACTCATTAGATAAACGGTCTTGTTATAATCGTAGTTATTTTGATACTTTGTATAATTAATAAGCTCTTTATAATCATAAATTGCCTTAAATAACTTATCGAAATTATAATTTTTCGGAACGAATAATTTTGAAACACTCCTACAACCTAGTCCGAAATATCTAAAAATATCTTCTCCCAATTTATTCAATTCTTCTTCAGTTTCATTTCCATTAATTACAGCCACGCTATTTCTATTCTTTCTAATGATATTAGGATACTTTCCAAAATAGTATTCAAAATAACGCGCAGTATTATTACTGCCTGTAGCAATAGCTGCATCAAAACCTTCTAATTTCTCTTCTGAAAATTGAATATATCCTTTGAATTCGGGCTCAACATGCTCTAAATATTTGGCAATTAAGGGCAAAAAATGTTTATCGTTAGAAGATAATTTTGTCAGTACTTTATTACCTGATAGTAGTACAGATATAAAATCATGAAAACCAACAAGTGGAATATTACCAGCCATGATAATAGCAATAATTTTTGCTTCTTTAATATTTAAAGTATAAGGTGCAATCCAATTATTTATAATATTATATGTCAATAGTTTAGACCAGCTTTCAAAAGCAAATAAAATATTATCTTCTGTAAACCATCCATTGGTTTCTTTAGCCCGTTTTACGAGTAGTTTAAGGGGGTCAAAAAAGATATCATTATATAAAATATTATCTTTTTGTTCAATTTTTTTTCTGGAGAATTGACGAAGAAAATCACCTAATTTTACAAAAGCATCGATTCTTTTTTCTAATAACATTTATTGTTTTTTTTGTCCCGATAAATATCGGGATGTTTTTAGTAAGTTTGCACTGCAAATTTAACTGAAATAAAATAATGGCAATTATAATTACAGACGAATGTATAAATTGTGGAGCATGTGAGCCGGAATGCCCTAATACTGCAATATATGAAGGTGCCGAAGATTGGAAATATAAAGATGGTACCTCATTAGAAGGCGATGTTGTGTTGCCAAACGGTAAAAAAGTAAATGCAAACGAGGATCAAGAGCCTATAAGTGACGAATTATATTATATAGTGGCGGATAAATGTACTGAATGTAAAGGATTTCATGATGAACCGCAATGTGCTGCTGTTTGTCCTGTTGATTGCTGCGTGCCAGATGAAGATAATGTTGAAACTGAAGAGGAATTGTTAGAAAAACAGCGTTTTATGCATCCTGAATAAACAATCATAAATTATTATTATCTAATAGAATCCTAGAAGTAAAATTTTAGGATTTTTTATTTATAGACTAACGGAAGTAAACAGTATATTTGCACCTCAAAAAATTAAAATCAAATGAAGGCCGGAATTGTAGGATTACCGAATGTAGGAAAATCAACATTGTTTAACTGTTTGTCAAATGCAAAAGCGCAAAGTGCAAACTTTCCTTTTTGTACTATAGAACCGAATATTGGGATAGTTAATGTGCCCGATATGCGCCTTGAGAAGTTAGAAGCGCTTGTAAATCCTGAGCGTGTAATGCCAGCAACGGTTGATATTGTGGATATTGCAGGCTTAGTTAAAGGAGCAAGTAAAGGGGAGGGATTAGGTAATAAGTTTTTAGCAAACATTAGAGAAACCGATGCCATTATTCATGTATTAAGATGTTTTGATAATGACAACATTGTTCATGTTGAGACTACTATTGATCCGATAAGAGATAAAGAAATTATCGATTTTGAATTACAGATAAAGGATCTCGAAACAATTGAAAAACGATTAGAACGAGTCAAAAAAGCATCGAGAACCGGTGATAAAGTAGCACTAAAAGAATTAGATATTTTATCAAAAGTTAAAGAAGCATTAGAAAGTGCTGTTTCAGTTAGAGCTATTGATTTATCAGAAACGGAAAGAGAAGAATTTATCAAGCCTTTACAATTACTCACAGATAAACCTATATTATATGTTTGTAATGTAGATGAAGCATCGGCAAAAGATGGAAATGCGTATGTTGATAAGGTAAAACAAGCTATAGCCGATGAAAATGCTGAAATAATCATTCTGGCAGTTGCGACAGAAGCAGATATTGCAGAATTGGAAGACTATGAAGAGCGTCAATTATTTCTAGATGATTTAGGCCTAGAAGAAGCCGGTGTGTCAAAATTGATACGTGCTGCTTATAAATTATTAAATTTACAGACTTATTTTACAGCTGGTGAAAAAGAAGTCCGTGCATGGACTATCCATGTTGGAGATACAGCACCACAAGCTGCGGGTGTGATTCATACCGATTTTGAAAAAGGTTTTATCCGTGCTGAAGTTATTAAATATGATGATTTTGTCCATTATGGAAGTGAGGCTAAGGTAAAAGAAGCCGGTAAGCTGGCCGTTGAAGGAAAGGAATACGTTGTTCAGGATGGCGATATGATGAATTTTAGGTTTAATGTATAATTATTTTAAATTGTCATTCCTGCGAAGGCAGGAATCTCACTATTTTTAACTAGATGATGAAATTCGATTTAAAAGCGACCGATTTAACCTCTAAAGCCCGTGCAGGTGTTATCACTACAGATCATGGCAAAATTGAAACGCCTATTTTTATGCCTGTTGGTACCGTAGCATCTGTAAAAGCGGTACATCAACATGAGCTAAAAGAGGACATAAATGCTGATATTATTTTAGGGAATACTTATCATTTATACTTACGGCCCAAAACCAATATTTTAGAGAAAGTTGGGGGTTTACATAAATTTATGAATTGGGATCGACCAATCCTTACAGATAGTGGTGGTTATCAGGTATATTCCTTATCAGGGAATAATAAAATTACTGAAGAAGGTGTAAAGTTTAGATCCCATATTGATGGCTCAACACATTTCTTTTCTCCAGAATTTTCAATGGACATTCAGCGAAGTTTAGGGGCTGATATTATTATGGCATTTGATGAATGTACACCTTATCCTTGTGAGTATGGCTATGCCAGAAATTCAATGCATATGACCCATCGTTGGTTAAAAAGATGTATGGAGCATTTAGACAAAACACCATTAAAGTATGATTATGATCAAACATTTTTTCCAATAGTTCAGGGGAGTACGTATAAAGATCTACGTGTACAATCGGCAGAGTTTATTGCTTCAGTTGAAGCTGAAGGGAATGCAATTGGAGGATTATCTGTAGGTGAACCGGCAGAAGAAATGTATGAAATGACAGATATAGTTTGCAATATTTTACCAAAGGATAAACCTCGCTATTTGATGGGGGTTGGTACTCCTATTAAT
>Ga0209633_10000643_pt1 | contig 39668 bp, 31 predicted proteins | sample Cruoilmetagenom1_FD_187290 | JGI IMG/M metagenome (GOLD analysis project Ga0209633, IMG submission 187290) | Oil polluted marine microbial communities from Coal Oil Point, Santa Barbara, California, USA - Sample 1 (SPAdes) (version 2) | ecosystem: Environmental > Aquatic > Marine > Oil seeps ...
TTTGGATTTTTAAATATGGCTTGCCAATCCACATCGGATGTCCACAGCCCAAATCTTGAAAGATTATTTCCTATATCTAAAATAGAAAAAGTTTTCTTTTCTCCTAATATTCTCGAACCTCGACCGATCATTTGAAAATATAAAGCCAATGACTTCGTAGCTCTATTAATTATAATGGTTTCAATCGTAGGTTCATCAAAACCTGTGGTTAAAATTCCAACAGATGACAAAATTGCATCCGGAGTATTTTTAAACCAATCCAACACCCTTTTTCGCTCTTCCTTAGTATTTGTATTATCAATATATTCTATCCTGTACCCAGCATGTTTAAACATTTCATATACCATCCGTGATGTCTGGATTCCATTATTGAAGATCAATGTTTTTTTTCCTTTGGACTCTTGCTCATATGCCTTCACTAATTTGGATTGCATAAAGTTCTTAGAATATAATTCCTCCGAAGATTTTACCGTGTAATCTCCATTGATACCGACTTTTAATGCAGTAAGATTCACATTGAAACTATAGGTCGTTGCTTCTGCTAAGAACCCCTTTTTAATCAATGATGAAATTTTTTCACCTACGATCAAATCGTCATAAATTTCGCGCATTGGTAAATTTATATTCGAACTCAAGGGGGTTGCTGTAACGCCTAAGATAAAGCATTTTTCAAAATGTTTGAACAACTTACGAAAAGAATTATAATGTGCCTCATCGACAATTACCAAACCAATATCATGAATTTCGACCTTATTTTCTTTGATCCTGTTGTTCAAAGTTTCCACCATGGCTACAAAACACGAATAATTATCTTCATTGGTAATCTCTTTTACCTCGCTATCGATAATTTTGTTCTCAACATCAAATTCGGTGAGCATATTTGAAGTCTGCTTACATAGCTCAATTCTATGTGTAAGGATTAAAACTTTATGATCTTTTCTTTCTAAATATCTTCTTGCTATTTCCGAAAATATGACCGTCTTACCACCACCGGTTGGAAGTTGGTAAAGCTGATTATAGCTTTCGGGTGATTCATTAATGCGATCAAATATTTTATCGATTGCCCCATGTTGGTAATCATAAAGCTTTTTACCAATAATTTTTTCTTCTTTATCTAATTTTGAAAGACTCATGTAACCTTTTAAAGAAATGTTTTTGCAAAAGTACTTCTAAATAGTATATTTTTTAGCAAAAAATATTACATATTATTTAGAGTATTGAATACCAATAGTTTATATGTTCTTCACGAGCCAATCCCCAACTTCACTTGTCTTGTAAGCCTTGGAAGACCCTGCAAGATCTTCTGTAACAATTCCTTCTGACAAAGATTTATTGACAACAGCGCGTATTGTGCCTGCTTCTTCCGACAATCCAAAAGCGTCTTCAAACATCATTGCTGCTGATAAAATTGTAGCGAGAGGATTAGCTATATCCTTTCCTGCTGCTTGTGGATAGGAGCCATGAATAGGCTCAAATAATGAATTTTCAGTCCCTACAGATGCCGAAGGCATCAATCCCATAGATCCAGAGATCACCGAGGCTTCATCGGTCAAAATATCACCAAATAAATTTTCTGTTATAAGAACGTCATATGAATTAGGCCATTGCACCAATCGCATGGCCACCGCATCAACAAATTCATAACTTACCTCAACTTCAGGATAATCTTTCTCCATCCCTTGCACAGTTTCTCTCCATAAACGTGAAGTTTCCAAAACATTTGCCTTATCTACACAGCACAATTTTTTAGAACGGGTCATGGCGAGTTCAAATCCTTTTTTGGCTAGTCTTTGTACTTCTTCTTTTGTATAAACACAGTTATCAAAAGCAGTATTACCATTGTCTCTTCTCCCCTTTTCTCCAAAGTAAATTCCTCCGGTTAATTCACGTAAGAATACAAGGTCAGTTCCTTCTATTCGCTCTCTTCTTAGTGGTGAATTATCAATTAATGATGGAAATGTAAATGTTGGACGAACATTTGCGAACAATCCCAATTTTTTTCTCATTTTTAATAGCCCTTGTTCCGGTCTTACCTTTGCGGTTGGATCATTATCAAACCTTGGATGTCCAATTGCACCAAATAAAACAGCATCCGCTGCCAAACATATTTGATGGGTCTCATCCGGGTAAGGTTCTCCAACAGCATCAATAGCTGCTGCACCTGTTAATGCCGGTGTCCAATTAATTTCGTGATTGAATTTCGCAGCAATCGCATCACTTACTTTTACGGCTTGATCGATTACCTCAGGTCCTATTCCATCCCCTGCTAATAAGGCTATATTTAATTTCATTTTTGTCTTTTTTATTTTAATAAACGCACGGCCAGAATAATATTTTTGGATGTACTTTTAGGTGTAATATATCTATACTAAATTATATTCAACATTTTTTGTGTAGCTACAATGGCTGAAACGGTTTGATCTGAATCTAAACCTCTTGTTTTAAAAATATTACTCTTCATCTTCCAGGTTATTACAGTTTCACATAAGGCATCAGAATTTGATCCTGGCGGAATTGTAACGGAATAATCCGTTAATTTTGGAAGATCAAGGCCTTTCTTTTTGTAAACCATTTTTAACGCATTCATAAAAGCATCAAATTGTCCATCTCCTTGTGCTTGCTCTTCAAAAGTTTCACCACCAATTTTTACCGAGACCGTTGTAGAAGGTCTTAATCCTTTTGCATGTGTAAGTACGTAGGATTTGACCTTTATTTTTTCCTCGTAAATATTACTATCTAAAACATCCGATATTATATACGGCAGATCTTCTTTGGTAACAACTTCTTTTTTATCTCCCAATTCAATTATTCGCTTTGTAACTTTTGCAATATCCTCATCACTCAATTGCAATCCTAACTCTTGTAAATTTTTTTGAATATTAGATTTTCCTGATGTCTTACCCAAGGCATATTGGCGTTTTCTGCCAAATCTTTCCGGCAATAAATCATTGAAGTACAAATTATGCTTACTGTCGCCATCTGCATGTATTCCAGCAGTTTGTGTAAATACATTATCTCCTAAAACCGGTTTATTCACTGGAATTCTAAAGCCAGAAAATGTTTCCACAAATTTACTAACCGTGTACAGTGCCTTTTCATTAACCGATATTTCAACATCCTGTAAAAAATCATTTATCACAGCTACCGCACTTGCCAGTGGTGCATTACCTGCTCTTTCGCCCATTCCATTAATTGTTAAATGCAGTCCATTCGCTCCAGCTTTAACGGATTCCAAAACATTGGCAATACTAAGATCATAATCGTTATGCGCATGGAAATCAATGTGCATTTTAGGATATTTCATTCTTATCTCAGAAACAAATGAATAAGTTTCATTAGGAGTAAGGACACCCAATGTATCTGGAAATAAAACTCTTTTGATGGGTTGTGTTACTAAAAAGTCCAATAATTGGAAAACATAGTCCTTAGAATTTCTCATCCCGTTACTCCAATCTTCTAAATAGACATTAGTCTCAATATCTGCATTTTGAGCCAATGTAATTACTTCTTTAATGCCTTCAAAATGTTGCTCCGGAGTTTTCTTCAATTGATAAGTAAGATGATTTAAAGATCCCTTGGTCAATAAATTTTGAACTTTAGCCCCCGTTTCAATCATCCAATCGATCGACAATCCTTTATCGACAAAAGACAATACTTCTATTTTATCGATCAAGCCTTTACTTTTCGCCCAATCTGTTATACTTTTAACAGCTTCGTACTCGCCTTCAGAGACACGGGTTGAAGCTATTTCAATCCTATCAACATGGAGCTCTTCCAGCAATAATTGGGCAATAGTTAACTTTTCAGAAGAAGAAAATGATATGCCACTCATTTGCTCACCATCCCGAAGAGTGGTATCCATTATTTCTATTTTTCGCTTGCTCATGACTTGGTCATCAATAATTTTGATAAAACTTTTTAAAATGGTCGAGTTTTTGCAAACTCTGAGATATCTTCTTTTATATTTTGTAAGTAGTCTATATCATCAAAACCATTCAACATATTTTCTTTTTTATAGTCATTTATCACAAAACTTTCCGTTTCGCCACTAGTTAACAAGGTCACTTTTTGATTTGATAAATTCACTTCTATTTCCGATTTGGGATTTGATTCAATAGCAGCAAAGATCTTATTGGTAAATTCTTCACTTAATTGAACCGGTAAAACTCCAATATTCAAGCAATTATTTTTAAAAATATCCGCAAAAAAACTAGAAATAACACATCTAAATCCAAAATCGTATATGGCCCAAGCTGCATGTTCTCTGGATGAGCCCGATCCGAAATTTCTGCCTCCGACCAATATCTTACCTCTGTACTTCGTATTGTTCAATGCAAAATCCTCCTTGATGGTGCCATCTGAATTATATCTCCAATCTCTAAATAAATTATCTCCAAATCCTTTGCGTTCCGTTGCTTTTAAATATCGAGCCGGAATTATCTGATCGGTATCCACATTTTCAATTGGTAGTGGATAAGCAGTACTCGTTAATATTGTAAATTTATCGTATGCCATATTTTACTTTTTGCAATAAGCTGTAAGCTTGTAATTAGTTTTATATTTAATATATGCCGACTTTATTTCTTTATCTAATTCTGTAATAATTCCTTTTAAGACAAAATAGATAAATAATAGTAATATGCCTATAGTAGCTCCCTTGGATCTGTCACAACTCCAGTGACTGCGGCTGCTGCTGCAACTAATGGGCTAGCTAACAAGGTTCTGGACCCAGGGCCTTGTCTTCCTTCAAAATTCCGATTCGAAGTACTAACAGAATATTTACCCGCCGGTACTTTATCATCATTCATTGCCAAACATGCTGAACAGCCCGGCTGACGTAATTCAAATCCTGATTCGTTCAAGATATCTAAAATTCCCTCCTCTTCAATTTGCTTTTCAACTATGTGAGAGCCCGGAACCAACCATACGGTGACATCCTTAGCTTTTTTCTTTCCTTTTACTATAGATGTAAAAGCCCTAAAATCCTCTATTCTACCATTTGTACAACTACCAACGAAAACAAAATCTATTTTTTTACCTAGCATCGAATCACCTTCCCCGAAATTCATATAATTCAGAGATTTCTCATAACTAGCTTTTCCTCCTTCAACATTTTCAGCCTCTGGTATATTATTGGAAATTCCAATACCCATGCCTGGGTTTGTTCCGTAAGTTATCATTGGTTCTATATCGGTAGCCTGAAAAGTAAGGTCTTCATCAAATATTGCATCTACATCTGTTTTAAGAGTTTCCCAGTATTCCATGGCCTTACCCCAATCACTTCCTTTTGGTGTGAACTTTCTATCTTTTATGTAGGAATATGTCTTCTCGTCCGGCGCAATCATTCCTCCTCGAGCCCCCATTTCAATGCTCAGATTACATACTGTCATTCTACCTTCCATGCTCATATTTTCAAATACTTCACCGGCGTATTCAACAAAATATCCGGTTGCACCAGAAGTAGTTAGGTTTGATATTATATACAAGGCAACATCCTTAGGCGTAACACCCAGTTGTAATTTACCTTCTACATTAATTCGCATTTTTTTTGGTTTAGGCTGCATAATACATTGAGTGGATAAAACCATCTCAACCTCTGAAGTACCAATACCAAAGGCAATTGCACCAAAGGCTCCGTGTGTGGACGTATGAGAATCCCCACAGACAATCGTCGCACCAGGTAATGTAATACCATTTTCAGGCCCTACAACATGAACAATTCCATTACTCTCATGTCCTAAGCCCCAATGGCTAATTCCATATTCTTCGGCATTCCTTTCCAAAGTTTTTAACTGGTTTGCCGACAAGGGATCCTTTACTGGTAAATGTTGATCAATAGTAGGTGTATTATGATCTGCAACTGCAAAAGTTTTGTCGGGATACATAACACCAATTCCCCTGCTTTTTAATCCTAAAAATGCCACAGGGCTTGTAACCTCATGTATAAGATGACGATCTATAAAAAGAACGTCAGGCCCATCCTCTATTTTACGAACCACGTGATTATCCCATACCTTGTCAAATAATGTTTCACTCATGACTTAAATATTATTTTTTTTTATAAAAAAAGCAGCTTTAAAGCTTCCTTTTTAAACGATCCCAAAAATATTGAAAATTGAAGTTGCGAAAATACGAATTCATATAAAATTTACAATGTTCAAGGGCATATAAAATAAATAAAACTTAAACAATTCATGCCAATAAATTATTTTTAACTAGTCTCATTATTGTATTTTGAAAATATTGCCATTTCATTGAATATTTTAAAAAATAAGTTGATAAAAAATAGTGATATCACAAACGCGTTGACTTAATAAAAATTTACATTTTACACATTTTATCTACCATCTCAATTTAAATTTATGATATACAGAATAACAAAAAGTTTATATTTACAGAAACAAATTTAAATTAATAACTGCCTATGCGAGCAAAATACCCGTTTTTAGTAATTTTTCTCTTTACAATCACTCTTGTCTTTGCACAAAAAAGTAACTATTCAACAAAAAATATAGAGGAGGCGAGAAAAATTCAAGATCGTGTTATTACTATAGATACACATGCTGACATCTCTGTAAAGGACTTTACAACAGAAAAGAATTACACAATGAATTTAGAAACACAGGTAAATCTTCCGAAAATGAAAGAAGGCGGCTTGGATGTAGCCTGGTTTATTGTTTATACGGGTCAAGGTAATTTGGATGAACAGGGCTATGAAAAAGCATATAAAAATGCTATGTCAAAATTTGAGGCGATTCATAGATTGGTTGAGGAATATGCCCCTGATAAAATTGCCTTAGCACTTACCTCAGATGATGTTAAGCGAATTCATGGTCAGGGAAAAAAAGTTGCCATGATAGGTGTTGAAAATGCCTATCCATTGGGAGCGGATATAAAAAATGTTAAAAAATTCTATGACCTAGGTGCCAGATATATGTCTCTGGCTCATAATGGACATAGCCAATTCAGTGATTCTAACACAGGTGAACTGGATAGTATTTGGTTACACAATGGCCTTAGTGATACAGGAAAGAAAGTAATTCAGGAAATGAACAAGTACGGAATTATGGTGGATATTTCGCATCCTTCAAAATTGGCAAATAAGCAAATGATGCAATTGTCAAAGGCTCCGGTAATTGCTTCACATTCGTCGTCTAGAGCGCTATGCGACGTGAGCAGAAATCTAGATGATGAGATGCTTTTACTCCTAAAGGAAAATGGAGGTGTGGTACAAACCGTTGCCTTGAACAGCTACTTAAATACTAAAAAATATGAAGAAAATTACGACGCTAATAAAGAATTATACCACGCTATTGCAGAAGAATTAAATACTGAATATCTCGAATGGGACGAAATGAGTAATTTATCGGAAGAGGAGCAAGAAAAATATTTTGAATTGTACAAGAAGATAATGAAAATAGCGGCTACTAGAAATGAAGAAATAAATGAACAATTTCCACTAGTAGGAGTTAAGGATTTTGTGGATCATATTGATTATATGGTAAATCTTATCGGGATCGATCATGTTGGAATAAGCTCAGATTTTGATGGAGGTGGTGGTATTTTAGGATGGAAAGATGCTTCTGAAACTTTCAATGTTACTTTGGAGCTAGTTACCCGAGGTTATAGTGAAAAAGAAATTTCTAAATTGTGGGGAATGAACTTACTTAGAGTTTTGGATGAAGTACAAGATGTTGCCAGGAAAATTCAAAAGGATGAAGACAAAAATTAAGTAATAAAAAAAGCCCCATTAGGGGCTTCATAAATTTTAAGAGATCTTACTTCGATGTCTTTCCGTATACTAAACTAGCAAGCACTCCCATTACAGCAAAATACACTATAAAGATAACCCCATTTACCAAAGTCCCATTCAGATTCAAAATTCCGGTAGTTGAATAATCAATTATTCCTCCGCCAAAACCAACTAAGATCCCAACCCAAATTCCAAAATCCAATCCTTTTGAAATACCATGGGCATCTCCGGTTAATTTTGAATAAATAGTTGAAAAAGCAAAGGCGTTAATCAAACAACCAATTATTAAATACATCATATCGGGCATCTCCTTTATAGTGATGTTAGCTGTACCCAGATGATCAGCTAAATAAGGATCTCCAAGAACACCCCACAGCAGATAACCCCCAAGGTAGGCCCAAATAAATGTAACAATCGTTGAAATTATATTAGATTTAGAAAACATAATAATATAGATTTAAAGTTATTTTGAACAACAAGTTACAGTTTATTTTAATTTGTAAAAATGTATAACTATTTAGTTATCAACACCATTATGTGAATTACTCCAAAATATTTCTATATAAAGCAAAGAAATTTGGCAGTTAAATAAAATATTAAACAATATAAATGATTAAAATTGGATTGGGCTTACACTCTATTCTTTCGGCGAAATCATAATATGAGCATTGTATTTTCCTGGAAACATGAGCCATGGATGATTACTTTCATTTGGCTTAAGAGACAGACCCGTTGTTTCCTGAGTAGCGTAAGGAATATAAACAACATATCTATACTTTGCATTTTCAATTTCCCCGGATTCTGTATTAAAAAACCCATCTTCCCCATAATAGATGTGTAAAGTGGCAGGATTTTGGGGTAATGTTAATTCACCGGATTTAGCTTCAGAGGCTCTGGCCTCCTCTTTTTCCTGTCGTGATTTTCCTTCTTTGTTCAGTTGCCTGCCTCTTGACATCATTGGTTCCAGGCTATTATGGTATGCAACTACTTGAAACCCATCTTTATTGGGGTTATCAGCAATACAAATAAAACTATTGTCTCCTTCTCTAATGGCAATTAGGTCACCATTTTCATCATAACCATAGACGGCTGCTCCCTCTCTGGCTTCAGTTGGTACGGCAATAATTGCAGATGCAATTTGCTGGTCTTTTGTTAATTTTTGATTCTTAGGGACCTTCTTAACTACCTCTTCTTTTTGAACTTCTGTTTTAACTTCTGTTTCTTGTTCTTCTTTTTTGGTTGTGTTACAACTCAATGTTGCAACAAACAACACCACAAATAAGTATTTAATTTTCATCTTTAATAATTTTAATTAGTAGTATTCTTGATTTAGATGTTCTATCTTTTCAAAGTTAAAAAAATAATTATAATGTATTATAACTCTTTTTTAATTAAAAAATCATTGCTTAGGATACATATGTACATCTCTCTGTGGGAAAGGAATTACAATATTTTCTTTCTCTAAAATATCATTTACTGCGTATAGAATATCACTTCGAATTCTCAACCATTCCCCATAATTATCTGTCCAAAATAATATTCTGAAATTAAGTGAGCTATCAGCAAATTCATCGAATAAAATCATTGGTGGAGGGAAATTAATGGCTTCATCGTGTTCTTTAATAACCTGGTAAAACAGCTCAGTTACTTTTTTTACGTCGGAACCGTAGGCAACACCAACATTGACTTCGATTCTTCTTTTTTTATCGGAAAGCGTCCAATTGATCACTTCATTAGAGATCAATAATCCATTTGGTATTACCACCTCTGCCCCATCTAAAGTCCTAATATTACTCGTTCTAATTCCTATACTCCTCACCTGTCCCACCATATTATTAACCTCTATCGTATCATTAATATGAATTGGTCTTTCAAAGATCAATATCAATCCGGAAACCAGATTATTAAAAATGTTTTGCAATCCAAATCCAATACCCACACTTAAGGCTCCAAGAATTACCGTCAACTGATTAAATTCAAATCCCATGGCACTCAGGGCTACAAAAAACCCAATAGTAATTATTGTATACCTAACCAACATTGAAATAGTGGCAGGTAAACCACGATCAAATTTAGCTCTTACTAATACCTCATCCCGAAGAATTGTTTGAATAAATCTTGCCAGAATCATCGAAAACCAAATAATAATAAAAAATAAGCCAATGTTTGAGAGTGTCATACTAAAAGACCCTAATTCAATAGGTGATTCCATTAAATTCCAAAATGCATTTACTGCGATAATCTTAATTGCCAAGATAGTTAACAGTACATATACAAGCAGACTGAGAGAAAAGAACCATAAAATTCTTGACAAATACTTATAAATAATATTTTTCTCTCTATACATTAATTTGAATTTGTCACTTTTCTTGATCTGTAGAAATACATAGATCATATTATTCATTATTGCATACCAGAAATATAATATGACTCCAAATAACGAGAATCCAACTACAGCAGAGAATAAATAGTAAGAGATATTAACATATCCTATAATATTGGTTATCAGTGATAAAGATGCCGTTCCCACAACGAGATTAATATAATAAACACTCATCCTTTTTGCAGATTTTGAAAAATCAAGGCCTTCTATTAAATAGTCCTTGATCTTCGTTCTAAACAGCCATACCAGGAAAAATACATTAACAACTAAAAATAAGAGATGCCCAATATAATCTTGATGAGAAAAAATATCTACTATCTTAAGCCCATAATAGAACACAACAAGTATTATTAACTGTTTCAAAATTCTTTTTGATACCACCTTGTTGGCAAGAATCAGAAAAAAAATAATTTGAACAACCAATAGAGACTGCATAAAAATGGCTACCGCATCCTTATATAAAACTATAGAGAACAAAATTGTTATGAACAAAGATGTTATAACTCTCATTTTAAAAACCTGAGAAACGTTTTCCAGAAACGGGTAAGTGTGATCAAGTTGGATCTCATGATTTTCATCCGTTCTCCTTATAATATAAACCAATATAAAAAATATCATTATAAGAAAAATATGAGCACCCAAGTGATCATAAACTATACCCTTTTGATCTGTTATATATCTCGAAAAATTAACTGACAAATTTGTTGTTAATGTTTCCCCATCAAACTCTTTATGGTGTGACCAAATGGGTTTGACATCAATTGAAAAATAATCACTTGAAGTATTTGTCAGCGCATTATTGATTTTTTCTATTTGTTCTTCTATTACTAAGTTTAGATTACTTAATTCGTCCAGTTTTATCAATAAAGTATTTAATTGCTTGTCAAATTTTGGAAATACGAGCCTTGCATTCTTTTCTATTTTCTTTATTTTATCATAAAGTACTTTGTTAATCTTTTTCCCAACGTTCTTTTGAGTATATTCATTCCAAAATTTTCTCAATTCTTCTATATGCGCTTTTTCCTCATTCAGTTCATCTATCTGAATGGAAAGGGCGTTAACATAATTAACAATTCTTGTCCTCCTTATTTTCCATAAGGAATTCAAATTTTGAAGTTTTCTAAAAGTTAATGAATTTAAATTCTTATTTCTTGTGTCTCTTAAGAATTCACTTACAATTTCATCACTGGCATCTACCCTACTAAATATTTTGGCTAAAGCTGTTGAATCTAATAATTGATCTTCAATTTTATCTAAATACACACCATCGGAAGTCGATTTACGAACCAACTCAGATAATGTCATTTTCTTAATTAAAGTAGTATCTGTCTTTTGTTTAGTTGATTGCTCAAATTCTATATCTATAGAAACCTCATTCAATAAGGTAATACTATGTGCCTCTACACGCCAAAAAAAAGATAATAAAATTATTAAACTGAATATTTTTGAAAAACGCATATAAGAAATTGAATTATTAAGTAAACTTACTAAAATTTAAAATAAAACCATATTAATTAATCATTGAATAACTCTACTTTGTTGCACATATATCTTTAAGTTTACTTCCTTCGAACAACTTGCACCTTTGATAGTTAACATAGAAATTTTTGAGAATTATTATTCACTTAATCGCTGATAAAGAGACTAATAAAAATTAAAATGAAATATTTTCTAAAAGAAAGCAATTTATCCAAGTTTGAAACGTTTTTTAAATGGTTGCTATACCACAAAATGAAAAAGAAAAAATAAATTGCTATACCATCTAACACTTCTTAAGAAAAGAAAAAGAATAAATGCATTTTATTTTGTAAAAGCCGTAGCAAGAAAAAAGCCTTGAGGGGGGCTGTCAAAATTTAAACATTTATATTATATAATTGTTCGTGTCTTGATTCTTGCTATGGCTTTTATTTTTATACTAAATCAAAATCTTCTAAGGGTAATTTTTTATATCTTTTCCCGGTCGCGTTATAAATTGCATTAATAATTGCGGGTGCAATTACAGGCACTCCAGGTTCGCCAACACCGGTTGGAATATCATTGCTTTTGATAATTTCAACTTGTATGTTCGGTGCTTCATTCATCCTTAACATTTTATAATCGTGATAATTGCTTTGTTGAATTACACCATTTTTAGCAGTTATTTTACCATAATATGCCAGAGACATTCCGAAAATTGCTGCCCCTTCCATTTGTGCCTTGATGGTGTTCGAATTAACAAAAGTTCCGCAATCTATCGCAGTATGGACATTATGTACTTTTAATTTGTTTTTTATAACGGACACTTCCACTACGCTCGCAACATAACTATAAAAACTATAATGAACAGCCAGGCCTTTGCCATGCCCTTTTTGCATTTTTTTTCCCCAACCAGCATTATTGGCTGCTATATTCAGAACATTTTTCAGACGAGATGTATCTAATTTATATTCAGTATCTGACGGATAAATCCTATCACTCCCTATTAGATCCAATCTAAATTGAAGGGGATCCTTCTGAGCTGCCACCGCCAATTCATCAGCAAAAACATTGACCGAGAAACCATGAATAATATTATAAACAGATCGTAACCAACCAATTCTAACATGAGCAATTGCTTCCCCGTTCTCGCATCGAATATTATCAATTTCATAAGGGATATTTGTCAAGCCCTGTTGAAATTCAAAACCCGCACCATGAGTTACTCCAGCTGCAAAAGTGGATGTTATGGATGGATAAGCTGTGCGATGCAACCATCCGGTAACTTCACCATTTTTATCTAAAGATGCCTTCATAAATTGAGCACTCACTGCATGATAATAACTATGTTTAATATCATCTTCTCTTGTCCAGATTACCTGAACCGGAGCCTCTATCATTCTCGAAATTGCAACCGCCTCCACCATATAATCAGGTTTTGATTTCCTACCAAATCCACCTCCCAAAAAAGTGACATTTACCGTTACATTTTCCAGATCTATTTCTAAATAATCGCTAATCTCTTTCCTTGCAGTTTGTGGGGCCTGAACGGGAGCCCAGACTTCACATTTATCTCCTTGAACATAAGCTGTAGCGTTTGGAACTTCCATGGGTGCATGAACCAGATGCGGTAGCTGATAGGTACTCTCTACAATTGCATCCGCTCCTTTAAAAGCCGAATCAATATTTCCTTCATTTTTAATTTCCTTCCCTTTTTTATGAACATTTTTAGTGAGCGTTTTCATATACTCCTCACTATTATATTCTTGATTGCTTCCAAGATCCCATCTCACTTCTAGTGCTTCCTTACCTTTTATAGCAGCCCACGAATTTTCTGCTATTATAACAACTCCCCCAAGAGGCCCAAAAGGTTTCTCTATTCTTGGAAGTTCTACTACATCGAGTACACCTTTAATTTGAAGCGCACTTTCCTTATTGTAACTTTTAACAGAACCAAAGGTTACAGGGCATCTTTCTATAGTAGCAAATTTCATATTTGGAACTCTAATATCTAAACCGTATTTAGCCTTTCCGGTTGCAAAATCATTCACATCAACACTCGTTAGGTCCTTACCTATATAAATAAAATCCTTAGGAGATTTTAGAGCAACTCCAATAGGTGTATTAAGTTTTGAGGCTTCATCTACTAGATCACCATAGAATATCTTTTCATTACTATTTTTATTAATCACGAAGTGCTTCTGTGTAATGCAATCAGACTCACTGATATTCCATCTGGTTGCTGCGACACTCACTAACATAGTTCTTGCCATCGCACCCATTTCCCGCATTGGTTCAAACATTGTTCGTATACTTCTTGATCCGTCCGTATTTTGATTACCATAAATGGCATTACCGGTTGCTTGTTTAACAATGACCTTTGTCCAATCCGCATCCATTTCATCAGCAATTACCGATGTTAAAGCTGTTCTTATACCCTGCCCCATTTCAGATCTTGAAGCCGTCAAAATCAATTCTCCATTTGATCTTAATTGTACGAATAAATTAGGCGTAAAGGATTCGGAATTATCAAGGAATTTTTGAATTTCATTTTTTGAGCTGGGAGCATTACATGCCAAAACAAGTCCTCCTGATGCCAGACTAACATTTCTAATAAAAGATCTGCGACTTAATTTATTCTTGATTTTCATCTATTATTATTTTTAAGAAACCTAATTAAACTTTGACTTCACTGGATTCTGCAGCTCTGTGAATTGCTTTTCTGATCCTGGTATATGTTCCACATCGACATATATTTCCCGACATGGCAATGTCAATATCATCATCCGATGGATTCGGGTTTTTAATTAATAAGGCCAAGGCTGAGACTAGTTGCCCAGGTTGGCAATAACCACATTGCGGAACATTAAATTCATGCCAGGCATCCTGCAAATTTTTATTCATTTTCTCAACACCTTCTATCGTCGTAATTTCTTTTCCTACGGCTTGAGATACAGGGGTTATACATGATCTTATAGAGCTGTCACCCAGCAGGATCGAGCAAGAACCACATATGCCTGTACCACATCCATACTTCGTTCCGGTTAATCCAATTATATCCCTTATAGCCCATAAAACAGGCATTTCAGGAGCAACATCAATTTCGTAATTTTTCCCATTAACAGATAATTGAACCATAATAAAAAGTATTAAATTAGTTTTTTTGTAAAGTTAACATTTTTAATTAAGTTTGTTAAAGGCCATCATTAATGGCAGTTTATTCAACTAAATCCCTTATCATGAAAAAATTATCCTCTTTATTTATAGCTATTTTATTTGTCACCCTCGGATTTTCTCAAACCTATCAGGACGATCTTGAACTAATACAGTCCTTATATGGCATGGAAAAAAAAGAAGTAGTTGATGCATTTGTTGAATTAGACCCTAATGAAGAAGGGGCTTTTTGGGAATTATATGCGGAATATGAAACTAAAAGGAAAGATCTCGGCAAAAAGAAATATGAGATTCTTTGGAATTATGTTAATGATTATGGAACCATTAGAGCTGCCGATGCAGAAATGATCATGAATGAAATTTTGCCTCTGAGAACAGACACCGATAAATTGATACGAACTTATTACAAAAAGATTAAATCCAAAACGGATGCCGTAGTGGCCTTGCAATTTTATCAAATAGAAAATTACCTTGACGCTTTAATTCGATCAGAACTATTAGAAGAATTATATATTTCCAAAACAGAATAACTAATTAAATTAACTAACAAATAACAATTAAAATACCATGAAGAAAATCGCATTATTAATTATTGGATTACTATTTCTAAATATTACATTTTCGCAAGATTACTCTATAGAGGAAATTAATATTGTTCAAAACCTCTTTGGAGTACAGAAAAAAGCAGTCTATGAAGAAAATATGGATCTGTCCGGAGTCAATGCTGACGCCTTTTGGAAGCTGTATAATGAGTACGAAGTTGAAAGAAAAAAAATTGGTGAAAAGAAAGTAGAACTTTTAATGAGCTATACTACAGCAGAGGGAACAGTTACGGATACTCAGGCAGATGAAATTCTGGCACAGGCAAACAACATAAGAAATTCTGAAAATAATTTAATAATGAGGTTCGTAAAAAAAATTCGTAAAGAGACGAGTCCTTTAGTTGCAGCACAATTTTACCAAATTGAGCATTATATAACAGATGGGGTCCGTTTTACACTTCTTAATAATATTAATTTTATTCATAAAAAAGAATAGAGTAAATTCATTTTTAGATAAAAAAAAGACAGAGATTAATTTCTCTGTCTTTTTTTTATTAATAAGAAGAATTGTGCAGTCTAATCCGATTATTATATTCAAGTGGATTTATAAATTTCATATCTTTGCAATTATTATTTTTACAAATAATGACTATAGTAAATCTAACCAATCTTTTAAAACCCCCATTATGAAAAAAAACAAAGCAACAATCTTATTCGGAATACTCTTTTTATTTGTATTCACAATTACTGCTCAAAAAAAACCCAACATTCTAGTTATATGGGGTGATGACATTGGGCAATCTAATATCAGTCACAATAATCGAGGCATGATGGGTTACATGACCCCTAATATTGACCGGGTAGCCCAAGAAGGCCTAGCCTTTACTGATTATTATGCCCAACAAAGTTGTACTGCTGGTAGAGCTGCGTTTATAAGTGGTAGCGTACCTGTAAGATCCGGAATGACCAAAGTAGGAATGCCAGGTGCTAAAGAAGGTTGGCAAGAAAGTGATCTTACGATGGCAACTGTTTTAAAAAGTCAAGGCTATACTACAGGTCAGTTTGGGAAAAATCATGAAGGTGATTTGGATGAGCATTTACCTACGAATCATGGATTTGATGAGTTCTTTGGAAATCTTTACCACCTAAATGCGGAAGAAGAGCCTGAAAATATGGATTATCCAACCGGTATGGTTTTAAAAGATGGTTCCACATTTGAAGAAAAATATGGACCAAGAGGAGTTATACATTCTTGGGCAGATGGAAAAGGTGGACAACGTGTTGAAGATACAGGCCCACTTACCAAAAAACGAATGGAAACCATCGATGATGAATCCATTAAAGAGACTAAAAGATTTATTAGAGAAACTGTAAAATCTGGTGAACCATTTTTTGTATGGTGGAATGGTACTCGTATGCACTTTAGAACACACGTTAAAGAAGAACTTCGTGGTATTTCTGGGCACGATGAGTATGGTGACGGTATGGTTGAACACGATTTACATGTAGGACAATTACTCGACTTATTGGATGAATTAGGTATTGCAGATAATACCGTTGTTATGTATTCTACAGATAATGGAGTGCATTATAACACTTGGCCAGACGCTGGAACTACACCATTTCATGGTGAAAAAAACAGTTCTTGGGAAGGCGCTTACCGTGTTCCCGCATTTGTAAGATGGCCAAGTCATTTTCCTGCTGGAAAAACTTTAAATGGTATTGTTGCACATGAAGATTGGTTGCCAACTTTCGCCGCTATTGCTGGCGAACCAGACATTGTTGCTAAAGCTAAAAGTGGAGTAACATTGAATGGTAGATCATATAAAAATCACATCGATGGCGTAAACCAATTGGATTACTTAACGGGAGCAGCTAAAGAATCACTTAGAGAAGGATTTGTTTACGTGAATGATGCAGGACAAATTGCTGCTTTGCGATATGGAGATTGGAAAGCAATGTTTCAGGTTAATAGAGCTCATCAATTACAAATTTGGTTAGAGCCTTTTATAGAATTAAGAGCTCCATATTTATTTAATCTTCGTAGAGATCCGTATGAAAAAGCATTAGAGGGATCTAATACCTATTATGATTGGTATATAGATAGAGCTTATATTCTAATAGCAATTCAAGGGTATGCTTTTAATTTCTTAAGTACATTTAAGGAGTATCCACCAAGCCAAACAGCTGGTGACTGGAGCCTCTCTAAAGTGGAAAAACAAATAGAAGAAATGACGCTAAAAAGCAATTAAATATTATTTGAAGAAGAATAATAGGTCAGTTTTTTTTTTAAGAACTGACCTTTTTTAAATATAAAATTATGAAAACAATTATTATAAAAAGTATAAGTGTATTTCTAATAAGTATATTTTTATTTTCATGCGTACAGAGTGAAAAAACAGAAACAACAAATAAAGTTGCTGTTGTAAACTCAGATCTCCTTCCCTCGTGGAACGATGTAAATTCTAAAAAAGAAATCCTTGCTTTTGTTGATGCCGTCACCGATAAGAATAATCACAATTTTATACCAATATCCGACAGAATTGCAACTTTTGATAATGATGGAAATCTTTGGAGTGAACAACCTGCTTATTTTCAATTATTTTTTGCGATGGACAGGGTTAAAGCCATGGCAGTTGATCATCCTGAATGGAAAATCGAGCAACCTTTTAAGGCTGTGTTAGAAAATGATATGGAGGCATTGATAAAACAAGGTGAACATGGTTTATTAGAGTTGATCATGGCTACACATGCAGGAAATAGCACGGAAGAATTTGAAAGCTATGTTAAAGAATGGGTAAAAACTGCGAAACATCCAACAAAAAACGTTGGTTATGATAAGTTGGTGTATCAACCCATGCTGGAATTATTACACTATTTAAGAGAAAATGACTTTAAGACCTATATTGTTTCAGGAGGTGGTGTGGATTTTATGCGAGCCTTTGTAACCGAAATCTATGGAATACCAGAGGAACAGATCCTCGGCAGCAGAATAAAAACAGAATTTGATTATAATGACGGTAAACCAGTAATTAGGCGTATTGCAGGGTTAGATTTTATTGATGACAAGGAAGGAAAACCTTTGAATATTCAAAAAATTATTGGCAAAAAACCAGTATTCGCCTCAGGAAACTCTGATGGCGATCTTCAGATGTTGCAATGGACAGCTTCCAATGAGCACAAGAGTTTTATGCTTTATTTGCACCATACAGATGCAGAACGAGAATGGGCCTATGATAGAGAATCGCACATTGGTAAATTAGACAAAGGCCTGGATCAGGCCAAGAAAGATGGCTGGACCGTGATAGACATGAAAAAGGATTGGAAAGTGATCTATCCTCCCGGCAACTTTCAAGATGAATAGAAGCAATTGAAACATAATTCATCATATGATTTTACATTGAAATGTGAATTTGTCATTTCGACCCTGACGGCTGGTAAGAATGACATTAAATAGCCTTTGCAGACATCTTTTTTTTCTTTGCTTATACCAATAACTATTGGTAATTTTATATAATTTCAATCTTAAAAGTGAAATAAGCATGAAGAAAATTTTTATACTTATTATTTTATCCTTTATTTTTTATGGTTTTACACCCAAAGATGAACATTCATGGATTAGAATTAATCAATTAGGGTACCTTCCTCAATCCGTTAAAGTTGCAGTACTCGGATCAAAACAAATAATAAAAATTGAAGCGTTCTCTATTCACGATTCCGAGACGAATGAGATTGTTTATTCCTCAAAGACCATTGTTGCCAAGGGAAAATTCGGCCCATTTAAAAGTTCCTATCGACTAAACTTTTCCGATTTTAAAACAGAAGGCCAATATTATATTCAAACGGGAAATATCAGATCTCCTATATTCAATATTAATGCAAATGTTTACGATGGAACGGCTGATTTTCTGCTTAAATACATGAGGCAACAACGATGCGGTTATAATCCTTATTTAACAGATTCTTGTCATGTTAATGATGGTTTTATTGTTTACAATCCTGATAAAAATGGACATAGGCTGGATGTAAGAGGTGGTTGGCACGATGCAACAGATTATTTGCAATATACTGCAACATCCGCAAACGCCATATTTCAATTGCTTTTTGCATACAGAGAAAACCCAAAGACGTTTGAAGATATACATCAAGCAAATGGCCTTCCTGGTCCAAACGGAATTCCCGATGTTATCGATGAGGCAAAATTCGGAATGGATTGGTTATTAAGAATGAATCCTTCCTCTGACGAGTATTATAACCAAATTGCAGATGACAGAGATCACGCCGGGTTTCGTTTACCCAATGAGGATCAAGTGGTATATAATATAGAGCATGTTGGTAGACCCGTATATTTGGCATCGGCCGAGAAACAGGGATTATTAAAGTATAAAAACCGTTCTACCGGAGCTGCTTCCACCGCAGGAAAATATGCATCCACATTCGCCATAGGTGCCGATGTATTGAAAGAATTTTATCCTGAAATAACTCAGGATCTTATCAAAAGAGCCAAAGATGCTTATGATTACGGAATGCAAAACCCGGGTGTAAGTCAAACAGCTCCTTGCAAAAGCCCTTATTTTTATGAAGAAGATAATTGGTTGGATGATATGGAACTGGCGGCCAGTGAACTTTATAGACTCACTAAAAAAGAGGAGTACAAAAAAAATGCTCTTGAGTTTGCCTCAAAAGAGATGATCTCTCCCTGGATTGGCAAGGACAGTGTAAACCACTACCAATATTATCCGTTTTTAAATGCTGCTCATAATGAATTAGCACTATCACTAACGGGTTCTGAAAAAAATGATGTGACAAATTATTATAAAAATGGCTTGCAAATTTTGTATGATAGAGGGAAAGGTAATCCATTTTTAGTTGGAATACCTTTTATCTGGTGTTCTAATAACTACATTACGGCTGCCGTAACCCAATGTAAATTGTATAAAGAATTAACGAATGATACTAAATATGATGAAATGGAAGCTGCTTTACGAGACTGGCTATTTGGTTGCAATCCATGGGGAACAAGCATGATCGTTGGACTTCCAAAAGATGGTGATACTCCAATTTATCCCCATTCATCCCTAAATCATTTAAAGGGTTATCAAACTGATGGAGGCTTGGTAGATGGACCAGTCTATGGATCGATCTTTAACAATTTGATAGGCTTGGTACTGGAAAGAGAAGATTCCTATTCAGAATTACAATCCAATTTCTTCGTTTACCACGATGATGTTGGAGATTATTCTACTAATGAACCAACTATGGATGGAACAGCTAGTTTGGTGTATTATCTTTCTTCCATGGAAAAGGAAAGCAAAGCGAAAGGACATGAAAAACTTAGCCTAATTTATGATCGTACCGGAGCAATTATCAGAGGAAATATTAAAGAAAAAAAAATACACTTAATTTTTACAGGAGATAGTTTCGCTGATGGTGCTGAAACAATATTACAAGTTTTGAAAAAACATAAAATAAAGGCCTCCTTTTTTTTAACAGGAAATTTTTATAGAAATCCGGAATATAAAAACTTTATTACTACCGCGAAAAAGGATGGTCATTATTTAGGGGCACATTCAAATGCTCATTTATTATATAACGATTGGTCTAAGGAGAAAAATCTATTGGTTAATTATGAGGAGTTCTCTGAGGATATTGATGAGAATTATAAAGCAATGATACCTTTTGGATTTAAAAAGGAAGATACCCCCTATTTTTTACCCCCATATGAGTGGAATAATGCCATCATAACCCAATGGTCGGCCAGAAATAAGCTTACATTGATAAATTATACACCGGGTACTTTATCACATGCGGATTATACCTTGCCTAAAGAGAAAAATTACAGAAATTCAGCGGAAATTTATAATTCAATTATTGATCTTGAAGCCAATAGTGGTCTTAACGGGTTCTTGTTATTAAGTCATTTAGGTACTGATCCTAAGAGAGTTGATAAATTTTATAATAAATTAGATGATCTTATTTCTAACCTAAAAGAAAAAGACTACGAATTTATTGGATTAGAAGCCATTCTTGAAAATAAAAAATAATTCAAACACCATAGACTCATCCATCGAATTCAATTTTTTTATGCGTGCCATCACAGTAAGGCTTGTTGTTGGAAGCGCCGCATCTACAAAAGGCTGTGGTTTTATTTTTTATTTCCTTTTCGCCATTTGAGTTCGTTATTTTTAGGGTTCCATAAACCAGTAGCGGTCCATTTTGCATAACTTCCACTACCGTCTCTAAGTTTCCTGCTTCCTGATCTTCTCCATCATTCATAAAATAGCTTAAGGCACCCGAAGGGCATTCTGACACCTGAGCTTTTAATTCGTTCGTGGTGCCATTATCTATATTTATCCATGGTTTTATCTCTGGATTATAAACTTCTGGTAAGATTTTGACACATACCCCCGCATGAATACATTTTTTTGGTTCCCAAACAATGGTTATCTCTCGATTCGTATATTTCTTAATAATGTTCTTCGTACTCATAATTCTTAAATTTTAATTCGCTTTTTTTAAAGCATTTTCCATTCTGGATTTGATCTGATATAACTTGCCACAAATGGGCAAAGGGGAACTAGCTTTAATTTCTTATTTTTAATGTCCGCCAATACTTTTGCAATCATTTCTTTCCCTATTCCATTTCCTTCCAGTTCTTTTGCCTCCTCTGTATGCGTTAAATAGATTTCACTATCGGTTTTTATATATTCGATCCTTGATGTTTTTCCTTCAATTAACAATTCATATTGATGCATTGCTTCAATATCTTTAAATATATCTGTAAAATCCATATATTATTTTATTAATCTATTTTGAATGTACTCATCATCTATTTATGTATTCTCACTATCTTACAAAGAATTTACTAAAATAAATAGAATTGGCGGACAATTATATTTTTAAACATAATAAGTAAATTACATAGAGTTCGATGTCTAACTATTAACAGTTATAATAATACCCTTAAGTAAATTATCTTAACTGATTTAAGGCGTTAGGAATCAGTCATTAAAAATTAATTATTTTGGCTTATATTTCATCTTTATCTGCAATTCAATTCAAGAATAAAATCGATGTTACCGGAGTTTTATTGAAGAGAGCTCCATTCAAGATCTATAAATCTAAAGGGTGGTTGGAAAACACATGGATGATAATGTCTTCCTATTTCAATGCAGTTCTTTCAAATAAAGAGATAGCTATTACAGTTGATAACAGTACCATCAAAACGATAACTGACAAAAAAGGAAATTTTTCCGTTAGTCTTGATTCAATTATTGAGGAAGGAATTACAATTTACTTAGTTGGTAAAAAAGATAAATTGCCAATTCGCCAAAACTACCCAATTTTTTTTAAGGAAAATCCCTCGAAATTCATTGTAATTTCTGATATTGATGATACTATTTTGGTGTCTCACACGAAAACCTTGGTGAAACGATTTTTTATAACTCTATTTAGAACGGCAAGCCAAAGGAAGGTAATTCCATTTACAGAACAATTGTATAATTTTTTAAATAAAGAAAATCCGAATTTTTTTTATGTCTCAAAAAGTGAATTTAATTTGTCGCCCATTCTTGCCTATTTCATAAAGTATAATGAATTACCAGAAGGGCCCTTATTACTAACTTCTTATTTAAATTTCTTAGGGTTAATTAGCACTAAAAAGGATAAGGATTTTAAACTTAATAAAATAAAATATCTCATTAAAAATTCTTTTGAAAAGAAACTTATATTGATAGGTGACGATTCACAACGGGATATGCAAATTTATACTGTGATCGCAAATGAATACAAATCTTTAATCTCAAGCATATATATAAGACGAACGAATAAATTTATTTCAAAGATTCAGCAAGAAAACTGGCTTGCTTTAAAAGCAACAGGTGTACCCTCCTATTATTTTGAGAATGATGAATCGTTTAGCAACTACTACAAAAACCAAAAAAAATATTAATATGAAACTTTTTTTTATTGTAAATCCGATCTCTGGAGGAGTCGATAAAGAACCCTTCTTAAAAAAAGCAAAAAAGTTGTGTGATTTCTATGGTATTGAATTCATGATATTCAAAACAACAGGAAAGAATGATGAATATGAGGTCTTAAGATCAATTGAAGAATTTAAACCGGACAAAATTGCTTCCGTTGGGGGTGATGGTACCACACTTTTCTGCGCTACTGCTTTATTGAATAGCTCCTACCCGATGGGGATCATTCCTCTAGGTTCTGCAAATGGAATGGCAAAAGAGTTATTTGTCAACCCTATACCTATTGAGGCCTTAAAAGACATTATTATGTCGGAGATAATAGAAGGACTTGATATGGTTCTAATAGATAACAAACGTTACACTATGCATATTGGTGATGTAGGTATAAATGCCAGTATAGTAAATGCCTATGAAAAAGATAAGAATCGCGGGATGGCAACTTATGCGAAATACTTTATGGAAGAATTAAAAAGGTTAAAACCGTTTAAAGTAACCGTCAAGACAAAGGATAATACGGTTACGACCAACGTATTCATGGCTGCTATATGCAATGCAAGAAAATACGGTACGGGGGTATTGCTCAATGATAGAGGAAATTTGATGGACGGTAAATTCGAAATTGTACTTGTCGAAAAAATTAATATCAGTTCTCTATTAAAAGCCGGTCTTTCAGCATTTAAAGATGAATTTTTCGACAGTCAAAGTAGCCAAGTTATCTCTACTAACAAAGCTGAAATTATTTTTGAAGACCCACGTTTGTTGCAGTTAGATGGAGAAGTTATTGGGTATTATAAAAATATCAAGGTAGAAGTACTGGAGAGCGCAGTGAAATTTATTACACATAGAGGTAATACCCATCTTGCTGAATAATTTTTTTCTTTTAATAGATAAAGAATATATATATTTATAAATTAGCCTAAGATAATTTAACCTTTAAAAAATTTATTATGAGTGAATTACAAAAATTAGGAAACAAAATCAAATCAGCGGTTAAAAACTGGTGGATATTGACAATTTTAGGAGTCTTTTTTATAATCTTAGGAATATGGGTATTTAGAAACCCATTGGAAAGTTACCTTGGGCTCAGTTTGTACTTTTCTATTGCTATGTTCATTGGTGGTATATTCCAAATTTTCTTCTCTATAAGCAACAAAGACATTTTACCCGGATGGGGGTGGCAATTAATGGGAGGTATCTTGCAAGTTGTTTTTGGCTATGTTTTGACAAGTAACCCTGAAATAACTATGGTTATGTTACCATTTTTCGTTGGCTTTTGGCTCCTGTTCAGATCCATAAGTTTGGCCAGTTTTTCACTTGAATTGAAATCTTTCTTGCTTCCTAATTGGTGGCTTTATCTTTTATTTGCTATTCTTATTGGAATTTTTTCATTTTTAGTTCTTACAAGGCCAATTATTGGTGGAGTTACTATAGTTGCATGGACAGGAATAGCTTTAATTTTGGCTGGAGTTGCACAAATAGCCATTTCTATGGATCTTAAAAAATTACATTCTTTAGGAAAAAAGCTTTAATATGGTAAATATTTAATCCCTCTGACTTTACTTTAAATTCAATAAAAAATCCAGCTATCACTTAGCTGGATTTTTGCTTAAAAGTGTCTTTGGTTAAAATAAACCTTTATTAGGTTGTAATCAATATTTATTCTAAAAACTACGCATTTAGTCATCTGACTTTACAAATAAAAGATCTGTAAATTATTCATAAATTTGTAATATAAATATCCATCATGAAAAATTTACAATATATTATTCTAGCCTCTTTAATCACGTTAAACCTATCTTGTGGCAGTTCGAGTAGTAGTACAGGTAGTAACGTTAATCCACATGCGCAAAAGCACCAGCAAGCACATCAGGAGTTTGCTATGCAACAAGCTCAAAAAACATTAGCGGATGATTTTATTGCTGGCGTTGTTGGAAACTACATGGGTAATATTCCTTGTGCAGATTGTGAAGGCATCCAATACCAATTGAAATTAAATGAAAATCTATCTTATAGCTTGAAACTGATGTATCGAGGTAAGTCAGAAGAAATTATTGAATATGAAGGGTTCTATTCCCTGACAGATACTTTTATGATTTTATTGGATGAGAAAGCAGGAACGATGAATTATTTAAAGAAAGTAGATAATGGTCTGTTGTTATTAGACAAGAATGGCAGTGAAATACAAGGAGAACTTGCTACTGCCTATATTCTCAACAGAGTAAATTAAAACTTGTTATTTATAAAAATATAAAAGAGACTAATTAGTCTCTTTTATATTTTATCTTTCCTATTTCGTACCCTTATCCAAATAATCCGGTATACCATCACCATCTGAATCATCATTTCTTGGATCGCCATCACCATTGGCATCTTCATTTTTTGTTAAGACACCGTCACCATCGTCATCAATGTCGAGATAATTCGGAACACTATCTCCATCTGTATCATCATTATTAACTATTTGATCGTTATCGAGGTCTTCATCACTATTAACCACCCAATCATTGTCTGCATCTGCCACTACAACCGCACCCAACTCTATTTTGAAATAAATAGGCCAATTAGGTGGAATAGAATATGTTCCCGTTTCACCATAAGCTAATCCAGAAGGTATAAAAAGTATCCCCTGACCTGTATTTTCGTAACCGAAAGATTCGTCAGGATAACTAACCCTTTCTCCTGATTTGTAATGAGGGAAACCAAAACGCCACCCAACAATTAAACTTGGCAAATGAAACCATGAATTCGAAGTCGTATAGCTTTTATTTTCATCAAACTTAATCTGGTTGATCAGATAGCCCTTATAGAGAACTTGGATAGAATCACTGCTTGACGGATTTACCCCAATTCCTTCATCTCCCATATAGCGATACATTTTGTAGTTCACATCATCAAAAGTAATATTATCAGTCTCTACCTCCTCATATAAAGGGGTTTCACCCTCAGTGATCAATAAAATTTCATTGTCGGAATTAAGGTAGTGTGTCTGTAAAAACTCCACTAATATTTCATCATCAATTATAGCTTGGGCTGCCGGATCATGTACTTCTCCCTCATCGTCTTTTTTACAGGAAAAAATACTAACGGCAATGAGTAAGATAATTATATGTTTCAATTTCATATGTTTCAAATTTTCATTTTTTTTACGAGCGGAATTTACAAATTATACCTAGCAAAAAATGAGCCAATAATTAAATATAGAACGAATATTTTATTTAAAATTAATTTTTCTCATTCTTAAGCTCAATGGTGTTACTTCAAGGTACTCATCAGATCTAATATATTCCATGCACTCCTCCAAAGAAAAATCAACTTTTGGAAATATCTTCGCCGCTTCATCTGTTCCGGAAGAACGAACATTTGATAATTTTTTTCCTTTGATCAAATTTACACCCATGTCATCACTCTTGCTATTTTCTCCAATAACCTGACCCGTATAAATTTCATCATTAGGATCAATAAAAAATTTACCCCGATCTTGTAAACGGTCAATAGCATAGGCCGTAGCTTTTCCGGTTACAGCAGAAACAATTGCTCCTTTTAACTCGTCTGACAAATCTCCTTTATAAGGTCCATATTCGCTAAACCTATGATTGATAATAGCTGCTCCCGCAGTTGCAGTCAAAATTTTGTTACGTAAGCCTATCAATCCTCTTGATGGAATATTGAATTCTAAATGTTGTAGATCTCCTTTTGGTTCCATTACTAACAAATCACCTTTACGCAAAGACACTAAATTGATCGCTTTAGAAGAGACTTCCTCGGGAACATCAATTACTAAAGTTTCGAAAGGTTCACATTTTACACCATCAACTTCTTTAATAATTACTTGTGGCCTTCCCACTTGCAATTCGTATCCTTCACGCCTCATTGTTTCAATTAAAACAGATAAGTGTAATACACCACGACCAAATACGTTAAATTTATCTTCAGAATCCGTAGTTTCAACTCTTAAGGCTAAATTCTTTTCTGTTTCTTTAAACAAACGGTCTCGCAAATGACGAGATGTTACATATTTTCCTTCTTTACCAAAGAAAGGAGAATTATTTATTGTAAACAACATGCTCATGGTAGGTTGATCCACTTCAATTCTAGGCAGTGCTTCCGGGTTTTCCACGTCTGCAATAGTATCACCAATTTCAAAATCATCGATCCCTGTTATTGCACAAATATCGCCTGAACGAACTTTTTCAACCGAGTCCTTACCCATACCTTCAAAAGTGTGCAACTCTTTAATACGAACTTTTTTATTTTTTCCATTCGATTTACAAAGCATATAATCCTTCCCAACCTCCAAATCACCTCTATAAACTCTACCAATAGCAATTCTTCCGGTAAAAGAAGAAAAATCCAAGGAGGTTATTTGCATCTGTGCCGTACCTTCAATGTAAGGAGCCTCAGGAATCTCTTTGATTACAGCATCCAATAAATCGATAATATCAGCCTTCTTTTCCTTCCAATCTGTACTCATCCATCCATTTTTTGCTGAACCATAAATGGTTGTAAAATCTAATTGTTCTTCAGTAGCATCTAAAGCAAACATCAAATCAAATACTTTTTCGTGCACCAGATCAGGTGTACAATTTTCTTTATCAACTTTATTTACAACAACAATAGGTGTTAAACCCAATTCCAAGGCTTTTCCTAACACAAAACGGGTCTGAGGCATTGGGCCTTCGAATGCATCCACCAATAACAAAACACCATCCGCCATTTTTAATACACGTTCTACTTCACCACCAAAATCAGCATGCCCCGGTGTATCGATCACGTTAATTTTTACCCCTTTATAATTTACAGATACATTCTTAGATAAAATAGTGATCCCTCTTTCACGCTCCAAATCGTTATTATCCAACAACAGCTCTTTTCGTATTTTCCGTTCGTCTAATATTTTTGCTTGATCAATTATCTTATCAACCAATGTGGTTTTACCATGGTCAACGTGGGCGATGATTGCTATGTTTCTGATAGATTGCATTTGCTTTTTTTTTGAAAGTGCAAAAGTAGTTGTTTTATTTTGATTGTCAGATGTTTTGCAAGAAGAATATTGCCTGTCAAAATTACTAACAAATAACTTGTAATTAATACATTATACAGATATAGTATGTTATTTTTGCAACTTAATAATATATAAAGGAATATGGATCTATCTAAAGTCAGACTGGTAGTTACAGATATGGATGGCACATTACTCAATGGTAACAGCCAAGTAAGTAAGAATTTTTTTAGACTGTTTTCACAACTTAAAAAGTATAATATCCACTTTGTTGCTGCGAGTGGACGACAATTGCATAGCATTGCAAATAAATTACGTTCCATTCAAGATGAAATATTCATTGTGGCGGAAAATGGTGGTATCGTTATTTATGAAGAGCAAGAATTACTATCCGTAAATTTATCGCAAAGAAAAATACAAGAACTACTGCCTCTTATTAAGAATTTAGACAATGTTTACACTGTTTTATGTGGGAAAAACTCTGCCTATATTGAAACAAAGAATGAACATTTCATATCTATATTAAACGAATATTATTCAAAGTATGAAATTGTAGATGATCTGGCCATGGTAAAAGATGACGAATTTTTTAAAATTGCTATTTATCATTTTGAGTGTTCAGAAAAATTCATCTATCCTGCTATGGTGCATTTAGAGGATAAATTCCAGATCAAAGTATCGGGAGAAAATTGGTTGGATATATCCAGTCCTCATGCAAATAAAGGAAATGCCTTACGTTTTGTACAAAACAAACTAGGTATCAGCAAGGAGGAAACAATGGTCTTTGGTGATTACAATAATGACCTGGAGATGCTTGAAGAAGCCTATTTTAGTTTTTCTATGGATAATGCACATTCCAATGTAAAAAAAATTGCTCGATTTAATACAAAGAGCAATGAAGAACAAGGCGTAGAATTTATTCTGGAAAAATTATTAAAAATAAAAGAGTTGAGTTAAACTATCCCTGCTATTTTGGTTTTAATACCTCTAAAATATCGTCTTTAATTCTAGTAGGTCTTAAGGTCTTTGCATCTATCAAACACCATGTTGATTTTATTTTTGTCAGCATAGTATCACCTTTATAAATGTTCACGTTTCTGATAGATTTTACCCCTGCAGATTCGCCTACCCATGTAAAAACTCTTATTTCATCTCCAAGAATGGCTTGATTGAGGTAGTCAATTTCATGTCGAAGGCATACCCAAAAATATTTACTGTTTAAATAATCATTAGATAGAAGTTCCCAGTGTTTCTCTGAAATATCGTTGACCCATTGTAAATAAACAACGTTATTTACATGATTCAAAGCGTCAAGATGCTCCCCTTCAACACGAAATGAATGCTGATAGGAAACTTTTCCATCTGTTAAGTCGTCCATCATAAAATATTATTTATGTCTCGATCTCAATACTTCTATAATATCATTCAATCGAAATCCTTTGGCCTGCAGTAAAATTAAGTAATGAAACAATAAATCAGCAGATTCATTGAGGAACAGGTCATCATCATTATCTTTTGCTTCAATAACAACCTCAACCGCTTCTTCTCCAACTTTTTGTGCAATTTTATTAATGCCATCTTTGAACAAAGACGCCACATAGGACTTATCCTGCATGTTTTCCTTCCTGTTCTTGATAATGTTCTCTAATTCAGATAAAAATCCTAAATTTTGAATGTTATCAGAACCCCAGCAAGTATCAGAACCTTTGTGACAGGTTGGCCCTTGAGGATTTACACTTACCAAAAGAGAATCATCGTCACAGTCATTTTTAATATCAATTAAGTGCAAAAAATTACCGCTTTCCTCGCCTTTAGTCCACAATCTTCTCTTACTACGACTAAAAAATGTGACTTTTCTTGTCTCCATTGTTCTATGGTAAGCCTCTTCGTTCATATAGCCCAACATCAAAACATTTTTAGTGTCATTATCTTGTATGATTGCAGGCACCAATCCTGTATTTTGATCAAAATTAATTTTCATATCCTTTTCAGTTTAAAATCATTCCTTACCAATAAAACAAGTTTTAAATTCTAACTCTAATTCCTTGTTTATCCAGTTCTTTTTTCAACTCTTTTATTTCTATTTCTTTATAGTGAAAAACACTTGCAGCTAAAGCAGCATCAGCTTTACCCAGCTTAAAAGTATCGGTAAAATGTTGCATATTCCCTGCTCCGCCACTAGCAATTACGGGCACATTCACTTCTTTGGAAATTTGTCGCAAAGCGTCATTAGCAAAACCATTTTTCGTTCCGTCATGATCCATAGAGGTAAATAATATTTCTCCAACTCCGCGTTCTACGGCTTCTTTAACCCATTCAAATAGCTTTCGTTCTGTTTCTTCCCTTCCACCTACCAAAAAAACTTTCCATTCTCCATTAATAAGTTTTGCATCCACGGCGAGAACAATACATTGACTACCAAATTTATTGGCCAAATCGTTAATTAACCGTGGGTTTCTTACAGCTGAAGAATTTATTGAAACTTTATCGGCGCCTGCTCTTAATAAAATATTTACATCTTCTACAGAAGAAATTCCTCCGCCAACGGTAAAGGGAATATTTACTTTCCTCGCTACCTTTTTAACTAACTCAACCAAGGTTTTTCTTCTTTCTTTAGTAGCAGTTATATCTAAAAAAACCAATTCATCGGCTCCTTCTTTCGAATATCTATCGGCCAATTCAACCGGATCACCCGCATCACGCAAACCTACAAAGTTAACACCTTTTACGGTGCGCCCATCTTTAATATCTAAACAAGGTATAATTCTTTTGGTTAACATCGTACTCACCTAGTCTCCCTGTTTGGGAGAGATAATTTTATCTGTTAATAATAAATTCTTCTAGTTGTTTTAAGCTAATTCTATTCTCATAAATAGCCTTTCCAATTATTGTTCCTTCACAACCTAATTCGGCTAATTTAGGTAATTCCTCAAAACAAGAGATTCCTCCCGAAGCTATTAATTTTATATTTGTTGTTTTTTCCAAGATCTTCATATACAAATCAAATGACGGTCCTTGTAGCATCCCATCTTTAGAAATATCTGTGCAGATCACATAAGTAATGCCTTTCTCCTGATAATTTAAAACAAATGGAATCAGTTCTTCATTTGATTCTTCCTGCCAACCACTAATAGCTACTTTCTCATTATTAGCATCTGCCCCAAGAATAACCTTATCCGATCCGTATTTTTTGATCCATCTGGAAAAAGTTACGGGATCTTTTACAGCAATACTTCCTCCTGTTATCTGACGGGCACCGCTTTCAAATGCTATGTGCAAATCCTCATCTGATTTTAATCCTCCTCCAAAATCAATTTTTAGATTAGTGTTCGTTGCTATTCGTTCTAATACCCTATGATTTACAATGTGTTTGCTTTTAGCACCATCCAAATCCACCAAGTGTAGATATTTAATTCCGTGATTTTCAAATTCCTTTGCTACTTCCAAAGGATTCTCGTTATAAATTTTTTTTGTATCATAATCTCCTTTGGATAGCCGTACGCATTTACCATCAATTATGTCAATTGCGGGAATTAATCTCATAAATAAAATATTTGTGATTTTCTAGACGGAAATAACCAAGTTCTTCTCCTCTTCATTTGTTAATCTTATCTGGCTATCAATAACCTGAATTACTATTCTGTTATTTCAATAATAAAAGTTCAAACTTGATCATCCTATTAATTATTTCTAGGTTTAAATGAATTATAATTGATAAGCACTAACTATTATTCTCTATTGCTTTTCTGACACTGCCATGATGCAATAGTAATTCTTTGGCTTTGGCTTCATCAATTTCTAATTCCTTGGATATCATCATTGTACCCCTTCTGATCAATTTTTCGTTAGACAGTTGCATATCCACCATTTTATTACCCTGTACTCTCCCTAATTTGATCATTAGTGAAGTGGAAATCATGTTTAAAACTAATTTTTGCGCCGTGCCTGATTTCATTCTTGTACTTCCTGTAACAAATTCCGAGCCCAATAATACCTCAATTGGATGCTTAGCTACCTCAGCCAATTTTGTATTAAAATTACATGTTATACAACCAGTTATAAGTCCATTCCTATTCGCGTCCTCAATTCCCCCAATAACATAGGGTGTAGTTCCGGAGGCAGCAATTCCAATCAAAACGTCGTCACTATTAATATTGTATTTCTTCAAATCCTTCCATGCCTGATGTTCATCATCTTCAGCATTTTCTACAGCTTTTCTAAGAGCGATATCTCCACCAGATATTAAGCCTATTACCCAATCATCGGGAACACCAAATGTTGGCGGGCATTCAGAAGCATCCAATACACCTAATCTTCCACTCGTTCCGGAGCCAATATAAAATAATCTTCCGCCAGCTTCAAATTTCTCTACAATTTTTTCAACTAGTATTTCTATTTGGTCTAATGCCTCTTCAACAGAAACAGCAACTTTTTTATCTTCATTATTAATGTTTTTAAGCAAATCCTTTACACTCATCTTTTCCAAATTGTCATAATAGGAAGATTGCTCGGTGGTAAGTTTTGTTGACATTTTATTTTCTTCTTTTTACAATGATTAAGCCAATAATAGTTAATGTTGCATTTACAGCAATATTAATAAATCCAAAATCAAAATTAAAATTAAGGCTAAAATATTCGCTTAACGCGTATGTTAACAACGGTGCTAAGATACAAATTACCGGTACCCACTTATCTATAATACTAATTTTTGTAAACATTCCAAATAAGTACAACCCTAACAGTGGTCCATAGGTATATCCTGCCACCTTGAAAATTAAAGAAATTACATCCCCTCTACTATTGGAAAATAGCATAACAATTATAAATATTACAACAGAAAAACCAAATAACACCTTGTTCTTCAGTCTTTTTTTATCTTCGCTGGATTTGTGTGAGATATCCAAAAAATCATAGGTAAAGGAAGTTGTAAGCGCAGTTAATGCAGAATCCACGCTTGAAAAGGAAGCTGCAATGATACCTAGTAGGAAACTCACTCCCACAACAGCACCAAGATGATTTATAGCTAAATTAGGAAATAAAGTATCGGTATCTAAAAACACGCCATTGTCGCCAATTGGTAGGGAAATATTATTTCTTTCCGCATAGATGTACAATAGTATACCTAAACCTAAAAATAAAAATTGCGTGATCGCCAATATCAAACTAAACGTTAAAGTGTTTTTTTGAGCGTCCCTTTGATTTTTACAGGTCAGTGTTTTTTGCATCATATTTTGATCTAGTCCCATCATTGCTATCGCGATCAATATACCTGCAACAAATTGTTTATAAAAATTATTCCCTGATTTGCTATCCCAATTAAAAATATTAAAATACTTATGGTTAACAACTTCATTTACAGACTGTGCAACAGTTAAATCGAGAGCTCTTATTATAGCGACAATAGTAACTACAGCAGCCAGTATTAAAAAAAAAGTTTGCATAGTATCAGTCCAAACGATTGTCTTTATTCCAGATTTATTTGTGTAGAGCCAAACCAGTAAAAGAATGATAATTACAGTAAGGTAGAACGGCACTTGAAATTTATCAAAAAATGCAAACTGTAAAATTTTCGCCGCTAATAACAATCTTAAGGCTGCACCAAAGGATTGTGAAACTAAGAAGAATAAAGACCCCGTTTTATAGGTTCTGTTTCCAAATCTATCATTCAAATAGCTATAAATGGATACCAGTCTTAATTTATAATATAAGGGTATCAGAATAAATGTTATAAATAAATAACCAACAACGTTCCCTAAGATGAATTGAAAGAAGTAGAAGTTATTATTGCTCACCATTCCCGGTACGGAAACAAAGGTCACCCCGGATAATGCGGCACCAACCATACCAAAAGCAACTAAAAACCATGGAGATTGCCTGTCGCCGGTAAAAAAAGATTCATCACTTCTATTCCTTGAAGTGAAATAGGAAATAGTCATAATTAAACCAAAATAAATAACTATTACTGAAAATATAAGTAAAGTGCTCAAGTCTAAAATTAGTTTTTAATAAATTTTTATTTCATTTCTTTCTGAATTGAATTTCTCGAAATTTTCAAACGAATCCAGTATTTCTATGCTATCATTATTTTCTATCCAGTGTCGAAGTTTGTCCGTTCCATTAATAATGTCAATCGGTTCCTTTTTGTAATTATATTCATAAGGTGGCTTTTTCCATTCAAAGTCATCTCCTAAATAATGATATAGTTCACGTAAAAGTAATTGTCCAACTCTCCAAGGTTTGAATAGTTTTCTATTTGTTACTTGAATTTGAAAACCGCCACAAACTCGATCGGAACATTTCTGAAAAGTAGGCAAAAATGTGATAGGTCTTAACACAAATCCATTTAATTTTGTCTTTTTAACAACTTTTGACAAGTGCTTAGTGTACAACGAGTAAGGCTCTATCTTTGGATGTCCCACAATTTCCAGGGGTTGCGTTGTTCCCCTGCCTTCACTTAGAAGTGTGCCTTCGAACAAAACTACTCCCGGAAAAGTCAAAGCACTTTCTGATCTTGCCAGGTTTGGAGACGGTAGAATCCAAGGTAAGCCTGTATCTTTAAAGTACATTTCACGATTCCAATGACGCATTTTAATAATTTTAAGATCAATTTTCCCCTTGGTCCAATATTTCTGATGCATCAATGCGATTTCACCAATGGTCATGGCATGTCTAACAGGAATCGGATGACGACCGATAAATGATTCGAACTCAAGGTCTAATACGTTGCCTTCTATATCAATCCCATTGATTGGATTTGTACGGTCAAGTACTATAATCTGGATATCCCTATCGATACATTTTTCCAAGAGATAAGTCAGAGTATATATATAAGTATACATTCGGCATCCAACATCTTGTAGGTCAATGAAAAAATGATCAATCCCATCTAACATTTCATCAGTAGGGATACGAGTTTCCGAATAAAGGGAATAAACCGGAATATTAAAATAAGGATGCTGAAAATGATCAGTCTCGATCATATTATCCTGTACATCCGTAGAAAAACCATGCTGAGGTCCAAATATTTTTATAAACCTCGATCCAAACATTTCCTTAAATCTTAAAACCGCATGCGTGAATTTTGCATCGATGGAGGCATTATGGCATAATATTGCAACATTACCTTTGAACTGATCTTGGAGATCTTGATCTAAGGTTAAAATATCTAGTCCGGTTTTAACTTTCATATAATAATGGTTAAAGTAATAATAACTCAAATATAAAAGGAGTAGTTTTGATCTACCCCTTTTTATATTTTAAGCTTAATATATTAATTCAAACTACCAGGTAGATGGATTAGGTGGTATTTCTGTCTTGTTGTCTCTTTCGGCATTCGGATATGGATAATAATCCCTGTTTCGTTCAGGATCAGATGAAGTCGCCCCTGGTCGATCAAATCTCCTGGAATCTTCCAGTGATATAACTTTGAAATAAGCAACTCAACCGATCAAAATAAAGAAAATTCAATGAGCAGAATAAATTATTCGCTCACAGAGGGTTTTGCAAGTATTTTTAAACTATCTCTAGTTTTTTTTGCAGCTTTACGTTCCTTAGGGCTTTTCCATCCTATTTTATCCAAAAATTCTTTGCCATTGTCAAAATCAAATTGATAGGAGATTCCAACACCTTGCGTATAGCCTTCCCCATCAATCACGTCAAATTGAATTTCATTCTGCCTATTATATACCTTGGCACGAAGCGTTTCAGATTCATTTAAAGGGACTTCAACCTCTACTTCGCCAATAACATTTGAATTTGTTTGAGAACCTACAGGTACCCCAACTTTTCCACTCACAATTACCCGATCTGCAATTCTACCGGACACCAAAATACCCAGTTGATTATCTGTTATTACATCCTGAACATTATTTGTGTCGCCTATGTCATAAGTTACTCCAATTTCAATATCTTCATTAGTACTTTTCAAAACTTCGGTCAATATTTTTGACGCGTTTTGGGCAAGTGTTCCCGTTATAGCGGCGCTACTATTAAATTCAGTATTATCTACTCTCATAAAAGTACCGGTTGCCAGGAGGGAGAAAAACTGAGATAATTTATCATCGTCATTCTTCAGGATAAAATCCAATTCGGAGGACACCATGGAACTTGCGTTTGGAATATTAATGTCAAAAGTAAATTGAGCATCCGATAAGGATCCGTTGATCAATGTGATCAATTCAACATCAATCTTTCGTGAACTGCTTATTTCATCCAATAATACCGATGGATTTGCCTTGGTAAGATTTATTGCTTCAATATTTAGTTCCGCATCAAAAGGGTTACCATCCCAAACTATAGTACCTCCTCGAGTTACTTTAAAGTCTTTATTTATAATATTCTTAAATTGATATTCGCCATTATCCACCACAACTGCCCCATACATCTCAAATTTACCATTGGTATCAATTCGCAGACTCAAATCCCCATCGCAACTACCTCTTAAAAGACTTCCAGAAACCTTATCAATAACCACTTGAGCAACTGCATCTTTCGTTACGCTCAAATTAAAATTAAGAGTTAACCCTTTTAATTCCTCGAATATAACTTCCTTATCATCCTTTTCCTCACCATCGACTTTCGTTGTGTCTTCAAAGTGAATTAAACTTCTATTACTTATAGAGCTTATGTAATTTAATGGAATAATAAATTCCGTACCATGCTCTGTTGTTCCTTGCATATCAATAACCAAATCATCAGTTGGCCCCTTCAATGTAGTGCTACCGGAAATCAAACCTGTTCCATAATAGAGGGCTTCTTCCGATTCCTGAGTATTCAGTATCAATAATCTATCTGTTAAGACCTCTAAATCCAAACTCCAATCTCTAAATCCCTTATGCGAGATCGTTCCATTAACGGTTCCTGTAGTTTTCATTGCATCATCCTCAATTTCAATTAATTGAAAATCAAATATTTGTTCGTACAAACTAACCTTTGCATCTCCCAAAAAATTATAATTTACTCCCAAATATGGCAATCTTAGTCCTGCTTCTTTTAAAAGAAGCTCTCCGTCAATACTGGGATTGCTCAATAACCCTGTAACATTAGCGGTACCTGAGACAAAACCCCTAATATTTGTCAATACATTTTTCCCTAAGGGTGTGAATGAATTTAATCGAAATTTATCAAAATTAATTTCTGCCTTTACTATAGGGTCTGTGCCATTAAAATCGACCTGCCCCATCATATAAAAACTCTGAAGCCCGCTGTTTAACAGAGTAGCAATAAAGTTATAATTTTTAATTGTTTCATCACCATTTGCAAATAGTGTTAAATCACCATAGTAATCATCATTGATACTAAAATAATTAACAAGAAGATCTGCAAAAGGAAGTGTTTTTCCCTCTATTTTTTTCAAAGAGATAGTACCGTTAATCTTTCCATCCACCGCTACACTATCTATTGAAGGAGTAATATCTCTGAGATTTACGTTTTTGAATTTTAAATCTATGTTTCTGTTATCTTCATCAAAAAACAAACCCGCCAGATCAATAGATTGATTGCTTGAAACCATGTTGACATTATCAATAACAAATGAATTATATGAATTATTAAATACGAATTTATTTTGATCGTTATTGTCAGGGTTCAACTCCCAGGTATTATTTTTAAAAGTAATTTCCGATTTTTTGATGCCAAAAACATTTTGGTTATTTTCATTGATCGTATAGTAAAAGCTTAAATTATACTTTTCCTTTAATCCCTTACCTCCCAGAAAATCTGTCCGTACAAAAATTGTGTCCTTTAAACTTACATTAACCAAATTAACATCCGCTACATTATAATATTTAGTATTGACATTGTCCACACTAAGTATAGTATGAAACAAAGGGTTTGTATTGTCAATCTGTAAATTAATATTCTCAACAATATTTTCAAAAGCATCAATTCTTGGGGATTTAATAGAAAGTTTAAATTTATCTTTATCGGAATCTATTGCTCCTTTTATTGTAGTATTTCCACCTATATCAACCTCTGGGAAGAATACATCGACAATTTTACTATAAATATTAAAATTAAAATCTAGAAATTGCCCCTTGGTTACCTCTTCTTTCTCGTATCTAACAAGAAGATTCCCGAGAGAATTCAAAGCGAGTCTTTTTAATTCTTCAAATCTGAACTTGCCTCTAATCGAACCACTGACTATGTCCGTAGAGTTTATTTTAACTTCCCGGAGAGAATCTTTAAAAATAGACGAAATATTGAAATTTTTGAAATAATAATCATCCTTTCCATCAGAATATGAGGTTTCCTTAAAATTTATATCTCCGACAATATTATCCAGATTACTTCCCACTAAATTAATATCAATTTTACCTTTAAGGATTGACATCTCATCTCTGGTGTATATATTTAATTTATCGAAATCGGCGTGAACAACGTCAGCATTAAAATCAAAAATATAATCTTCATTCGACAGATCGGCAAGACCCTTAAAAACCAACTGAATATTTGGGTCATCAATAATAAGCTCCCCATTAAAATGCAGATCTTTTAGAACTCCGTTAATATTAATATTTGTATAGGTATATCCTTTGTACTGATGTTTTGAAACAAAACCAACGACCTGTGTATTGATCTTATCCATGGTAAACCCCTTGCCATTTATTTCACCTACCATCGTCAAATAACCAACTAAAGAATCGTTTACAAATTCTCCTAAATTAAACTCTTCCAAGTCTATTTTACCAATATATGTGGCCTTCTCAATATTGTCAAAATTTTTGATTTCAATGTCTGTTTTAAAAGCCCCCAAATCTGATTTTGTGCTTAATTTAGAGTAAACAGATGATCTAGTAACGGCAAAGGAACCTGTGCTTGAGAATTTTCCTATTTTCTCAAAAGACTTTGGAATTTTATCTTCAACCAATTGAGGGAATAAAATTTTTAACTGTTCATAATGAGAACTTATATTTTCTAATTCCGCGTCTATCTTAAAATTTTCTTTACGAATAACATCCTTAAGGTGAACTGTCCCTTTCAGAATAAAATTTCGATTCGATTTTAGGTCAATATCGTGAAGTACAAAATCATTAAGAGTACCTTCGAATTTGGTCTTAAAATGTATCTTATCATTTTCACCAAATTCACCGTACAATTTTTTTAGATCTGTCAAAGCAATATCAGCATCTTCTATCTCTGCTATAATATTGACTTTTTCATTAAAGTTCGACAGATCTCCATCCTCATAATTGAATACAATATCGGCTAATACAGTAGATTTTTCAGTACGAAGCTCTGTATTGAGAAACTCCATCCTGGTAAATGAATATAAAAAATTAGTATTCAGACCTATTATATCAATTTTATGATTTTCTTTCGTCTTCAGATCTCTAATTGCTGCTGTTATTACAATGTCCTTAGAGATTTCGAAATTACCGAG
>Ga0209633_10000644_pt1 | contig 39663 bp, 32 predicted proteins | sample Cruoilmetagenom1_FD_187290 | JGI IMG/M metagenome (GOLD analysis project Ga0209633, IMG submission 187290) | Oil polluted marine microbial communities from Coal Oil Point, Santa Barbara, California, USA - Sample 1 (SPAdes) (version 2) | ecosystem: Environmental > Aquatic > Marine > Oil seeps ...
TGGGTTATTCCTCCATGCAGGCCTATGCGTAGCAACCGATAAATCGAGATCGGCACCCGGCTACGTGTGATCAGACGCATGTGTGTTATGCCGGCTCCAGGTTTTCCGGTTAGGTTTTATACCACAACTCGAGGCAAAAAGCCACGTTTTTCGGAGAACCAACCGTTGTCATGACGGCTCTACATTCGCAGTATTTTATATTAGAATGGCACGTATGGACAATAATGAATCCCACTATCAAACATTAATCAAATCATTTGATGAACAGGAAAAAATGAGGGTCGCCGGTCGGCTGGCGGCTCGAGTTCTGGAATACCTTGAGCCCTTCGTTCATCCTGGAATAAGTACCATGGAACTGGATGAACGTGCGCACCACTATATCGTTGATACGCTTGATGCCATACCAGCGCCTTTGAATTATCACGGATTCCCAAAATCGATCTGCACATCGATTAATCACGTCATCTGCCATGGTATACCCGGAGCTAAAAAACTCAAAAGCGGCGATATTATCAATATCGATATCACCGTCATCAAGGAAGATTATCACGGCGATACCAGTTCCATGTTCCTGGTCGGGCGTCCTGGCGTTCTGGGTAAAAGGCTATCGGAAGTTGCGCGCGAGGCCATGTTTAAGGGCATCAACCTGGTCAGGCCGAAGGTCAGGCTCGGTGATATTGGAGCCGTCATACAGCATTATGCTGAAAGCCGCGGTTTCAGCGTGGTCAGAGATTACTGCGGTCATGGCATCGGGCGCCACTTCCACGAACCGCCTCAGATTCTACATTATGGGACACCTGGAACCGGCCTTGAGCTTGAAGCTGGAATGACGTTCACTATCGAGCCCATGATCAATGCCGGACACCCAGAGAGCCGTTTGCTGCCTGACGGCTGGACCGCTGTGACCCGGGATCATTCGCTGTCAGCTCAATGGGAACACACTATTCTGGTCACCGATAACGGGCACGAAATACTGACCCTGCGTGAGGGTGAAGAGATCCCCGTTGTTTGAATCGTTGCGGAACGTTGATTTCGGTATAGATCCATCTCTGGACCGTCATTTCAGCAGTCTTTTCGCTACACTCGAACAATCCTGTGCTGATGCTTCGACAAGCAGGCTTGGCGCCTGGCGCTCAACTCTGGAGCAAGGGAAAAATCTACTATGGCAATATTACATTTCGGGTACCTACCCCGAACTTCTGACAAAAAAACTTGCGACTCTAACTGATGCGGTTCTGTCACACGCCTGGCGTTATGCCATGGGGTGTCATGCCTCTCAAGCCACTCTTGTAGCCGTCGGTGGTTATGGACGCATGGAACTCTATCCAGGATCGGATGTGGATATCCTTATTCTGATGCCGGAGTCCCCATGCGCTGAACTGACCGAACGTGTCACCCGTTTTATTGCGCTTCCATGGGATATTGGCCTGGCGGCAGCACATAGTGTACGCACTATTGATCAGTGCCTGGAAGAGGGAAAAAAAGATCTGACCATCGGCACCGCTTTATTAGAAAGCCGGTTGATCACAGGCGAAGCGGAATTGTTTCAGGTGCTGCAACGGCAGGTCTTCTGCGATAATTTCTGGAATCCGCGCCAATTTTTCCAGGCTAAAATCCAGGAGCGGAAAAATCGTCATCGACATTTTGACAATACACCTTATCGCCTTGAGCCGAATATCAAGGAAAGCCCAGGAGGGTTGAGAGATATCCATACCATGTTATGGATTCTCATGAGCCTGTTCAAAACGTCGAGTTTGACTGAACTTGCCGCCAAAGGTCTGTTGAATCAATCGGAAATAACAGATCTGATCAAAAGCTGGCGCTGGCTGGCGAAGCTGCGCTACGGACTGCATCATCTTCATGGTCGCAAGGAAGACCGGCTGTTGTTTGAATATCAGCCGCAAATGACCGGGTTGTTCGGATTCAAAGAGAAATGGACCCATGTTGCGGTTGCGCAGTTTATGCAGATTCACTACCGTTCAGCCATGCGCGTAGATCGTCTGAGTGAAATCATTCACAAGCTCGTTGATGAGTGGCTCAACGATTACCATTTATTACCCGCCATGCCCATCAATGCCCGATTCTGCAGCAGAAACGGGCTCATAAAACCCCGTGATAACCAGGTATTTATTCGCTATCCTTACGCTATGCTTGAGGTCTTCTACCTGTTACAGATCAATCCGCAACTGCGCGGACTTCATCCTCAAACCATCCGCCTGATACAAAGCAATCTGCGACTGCTCAGACCGAAGTATTGTGATAGCATCTGCGTGCGCAGTCTGTTCATTGAAATTCTGCGCCAGCCACTTAGTGTCGGTAAAGCCCTTCAACTGATGTATCGCTATGGCGTTCTCGGAGAATATCTGCCGGAATTTCGCCGTATCCAGGGTCAAAGTCAGTTTGACCTGCTCCATATCTATACCGTGGATCAGCACACCATTTTTCTCATTCGCCATCTGCGCCGCTTTGTGTCTGCCCGCCACCGCAATGCGTTCCCCTTATGCAGCCAGTTGATGCCTACTTTACCCAGGCCCGAATTACTGTATATCGCGGGATTATTTCATGACCTTGGTAAAGGGAGCGTAGAAGATCATTCTGTGGCTGGCGAGCGGGCTGTCTATCAGTTTTGCCTCCAGCATCGTTTCGGAGAAAGTAGCGCCAAACTAACGGCATGGCTGGTACGACATCACCTGTTGATGTCCATAACCGCGCAAAGAAAAGATATCACCGAGCCTGCAGTGATCCATGATTTTGCCATCAAGGTCGGGTCAACGACCCGACTTAATTATCTGTTTCTGCTCACCGTGGCCGATATGCAGGCCACCAATCCCACCCTGTTGAACAGTTGGCGTTACAGTCTCCTCGCCCGTTTGTTTCATAGCACCCATGCTGCGTTGATCCGCGGGCTTGAGACACCCATTTCATCCGGGGAAATCATTGAGGAAAACCAGAGGGAAGCACGCGGCATCTTGCGCAGCGCCGGTATGGTCCCCGGGAAATATACGGCTTTATGGAGCGAATGGGGCGATGATTATTTTCTTGCCTATTCCGGTCATACTATCGCCTGGCATACCCGAGCCATTCTGGCGCACCACGAGGGATCTCCTGAGCCACTGGCGCGTATCCGCCCACGCCTTAATGGCGCAGGAACTGCCCTGATGGTCTACGCTGCCGATACTGCTCATCTTTTTGGCATGATCACCGCAGCGCTGGATCGTATGGGGCTGACCATCGAAGACGCTCGCCTGACACCTGCGCAGAATGGTTTTGTCCTTTCATCCTATGTCCTGCTCAATGGGGATGGTTCGGTCATTACTGATGAATCGCGCATGCTGGAAATTCAGCAGAATATTACAGCGCTTCTGACGGAAAATCGCGCTGATTTCCATGTTCACCGTCTTTCCGGTTTGCACCAGCGCGGTTATCATATCCCCACCAGCCTGTGGTTTAAGGATGATGCTGAAATGAATCGCACCATCATGTATCTGACCACGGCCGACCGACCTGGTTTGTTGGCAAAAGTCGGTGAAATTCTAGCTTGGCATAAAATAAAACTATATACTCTCAAAGCCACGACTATTGGCGAACGCGCCGAAGATGTATTCTATCTCGGAACCGTCAATGACTCAGCCCTGTGTCCAGAGCAACAGGAAGAACTGCGCAAGGATCTGTGCGCCCAATTAAAGCCCCTTCTCGGTTCGAGTTCAGAGGGTATCACCCAGCCCAGCGAATATCTATGACAGCATATCCTTTAGAGCAATTACAGCAACGGATTGAACAAACCATTGAAAAGGGTTTCGATACCCTTGGTCCGCCCGAACGAATAGAGCTTGCCCAAACCGTAGACCAGGTGTTGGCCATGCTCAATGAAGGCACCTTGAGGGTCGCCGAACCCACTGCCTCAGGCTGGCAAACGCACCCCTGGATCAAGCAGGCGGTGTTACTCGCTTTCCGGCTGCGAAACAATCAGGTATTCGATGCCGGTTTTACCCGTTACTATGACAAAATCGGTAGCCGCTTCGGTCAATACGATGAAACGGATTTTGCAGAGCGTGGCGTTCGGGTGGTGCCTCCCGCCATGGCTCGCTACGGCTCTTATGTTGCTCCCGATGTGGTGTTGATGCCCAGTTATATCAATATCGGCGCTTTTGTCGACTCCGGAACCATGGTGGATACCTGGGCGACAGTAGGATCCTGCGCCCAGATCGGGCGTCATGTCCACTTGTCCGGAGGGGTTGGCATCGGCGGTGTTCTCGAGCCATTGCAGGCGCAGCCCACCATCATTGAGGATGATTGTTTTATCGGCGCCCGTTCCGAAATCGTTGAAGGCGTGGTGGTGGAAAAAGGATCCGTGATATCCATGGGTGTGTTCATCGGGCAAAGCACCCGCATCTACGATCGGAGCAACGGAACGATCAGTTATGGACGCATCCCTGCGGGCAGCGTTGTGGTGCCGGGATCCTTGCCGGCAGCCGATGGCACGCATTCACTGGCCTGCGCAGTGATTGTTAAGCGCGTCGATGAAAAAACAAGGAAAAGCACCAGTCTCAATGAGTTGTTGCGCGACCAAAGAGAGAATCCTTGATGCCTGGCACCATATCTCCCATTTCGTCCAGAGATTCGACCATGGCTTTAACCATGGAATTGATCGCCAGACCATCCGTTACGCCCGAGGATATGGGCTGTCAGTCATTAATCAATCAAAGACTGGCTGATGCTGGTTTTGACGTGATGCCCATGAATTGTAATGAAGTCAGTAACCTGTGGGCTACCCATGGCTCTGGTAGTCCGGTACTGGTATTGCTCGGTCATACCGACGTAGTACCACCTGGCTCCCTGGAGCAGTGGGAGTCCAGTCCTTTCACTCCGACCATCATCAAAAACCGTCTCTATGGCAGGGGGGCAGCCGACATGAAAGGCGGCGTTGCCGCCATGGTAACCGCATGCGAACGATTTGCCGCAACAGGGCATCAGGGAACGCTCGCGGTGATGCTGACCTCAGATGAAGAAGGTCCGGCCGTTGATGGCACCGCTTTTGTGGTTAATGAATTAAGCAAACGCAATCAGAGATTCGATTATTGCATTGTGGGAGAGCCTACCTGTGATGAAATATTTGGCGATACCATTAAAATCGGGCGCCGCGGTTCTTTGAACGCAGAATTGACCGTTTTTGGCAAACAGGGGCATGTGGCTTATCCGGAACATGCCATCAACCCCATTCACGAAACGACCCGATTCATCCTCCAGATCATTCATATGGCCAGCGATGATGGTGATGCGGATTTTCCATCCACCCAGTGCCAGATCACGTCCATATCGTCCGATTCTGGCGCTACGAATATGTCTCCCGCGCAATTGCACATGAAATTCAATTTCCGTTACCATCCAAATGCGAGCGCCGAAAAATTACGCCGGCAACTCGAGATAATTCTGCAGCATCATCAGATTGAATATGTCCTGAAATGGAATTCCGGCGCGGAGCCCTATCGCTCCAGCTCAGGTTCCCTGCGATCGGCTGCCATAGCTGCGGTCCAACAACATACCGGCATAGCGCCTGCTCTCGATACTGGCGGCGGAACTTCCGACGGGCGTTTTCTTGCCGCGCATGGCGCTGAGGTGATTGAATTTGGTCTTACGCGATCCTCGATTCATAAAGTCAACGAATGGGCGAATCTTGGAGATCTGCCACGGCTGAGCCGAATTTATGAGCAAATCATGCGTGATTTGCTTGGCGGATAATTGAAATACTTAAAGAAACAAGGGGCGGCTCCAATATGGAATCGCCCCTTGCTAATCCTGGCCAGTAATCTGGCTTAATCCCGGAATTTACTTACTGTCAGGACTTAACTGATAGGGTCGATTAAAGTAACCTGGTCTTATATTCTTGTAGGTTCCTTTGTATCCCGTAACGGTTACAACGGCTGTAGAATAAACGGCATAATCCGTATATTCAATCTCATATTTGGGCGCAATAATAATATCCGCCCCCGATGCCTTGACGGCCTTGTATGCTGCTGCATTTTTCGCCCTGTTTTTGAGCGTATCTTTATTTAAAGCAGGCAAAGGAAGCCATCCGAGAAGCACGGTTGCGACATTGGTATTCCCAAGGTCCATTCCCCCTGTTCTCGCATCATAAATGATGTCATCCGCGTATTTGGTATCACCGAAGAAAAAAGGCAATACCTGCATAGTAGTGGCTGTCCCGGATATTTTCTCGCCAATAACGATATCAGCCTTGAGTGGCGTTGTATCGATCTGATCCTTTATATAAGCTCGGCTATGCCGGGCTGTGCAAGCTGCTCACCGAGTGGCGCAACAGCCCGGATACGACATGGCTGGCCGCTGCGCCCGTCCATCCGCTGCAACAGACGCTCAAGGATTTGGAGCGGGCCTACGTCAACTTCTTCGCCAGGCGTGCCGACTTCCCGCGCTTCAAGAAGAAAGACCGGTCGGACAGCTTCCGCTATCCCGACCCGAAGCAAATCAAGCTCGATCAGGCAAACAGCCGCCTGTTCCTGCCCAAGCTCGGCTGGCTGCGCTACCACAACAGCCGGGCCGTGCTCGGCACGGTGAAGAACGTCACTGTGAGCCAATCGTGCGGCAAGTGGTACGTGAGCATCCAGGCGGAGCGCGAAGTCGAGCAGCCCATCCCAAATGGCGGCGCAGTTGGCATCGACATGGGGGTGGCGCGGTTCGCCACCCTCTCGGATGGCACGTTCTACTTGCCGCTCAACAGCTTCAAGCGGCATGAGACCGCCTTGCGCAAAGCGCAGCAGGCCATGAGCCGCAAGACCAAGTTCAGCAACAACTGGAAAAAAGCGAAAGCGCGCGTTCAGCGCATTCATTCCCGGATCGGCATCGCCCGCCGCGACTATCTACACAAGACCTCAACCGCGATCAGCCAAAACCACGCGATGGTGTGTATCGAGGACTTGAAGGTGCGCAACATGTCCAGGTCGGCGGCAGGAAGTGCCGAAACACCGGGCAAGAACGTTCGGGCCAAGTCTGGCCTGAACAAGTCCATCCTCGATCAAGGCTGGTTCGAGTTTCGCCGACAACTGGACTATAAACTGGCATGGCGTGGTGGCTGGCTCATCGCCGTACCGCCACGGAACACCAGCCGCACCTGTCCGTGTTGCAGCCATGTCTCAGCGGCCAACCGCCAGACGCAAGCCCGGTTCGCGTGCGTGGAATGTGGCTTCGAGGACAATGCCGATGTGGTCGGCGCGATCAATGTCTTAAGGGCGGGACACGCCCGGTTAGCCTGCCAAGTGAGCGGTGCGGTAATGCCGCCAGCAGCAGGAACCCACCGAAGCGATTCAGGCGAGGCATTGAACCTCTCCTGAGCGCCGTAGGAATCTCCGGCCTTCAGGCCGGGGAGGATGTCAACTTTGTCAGTTCGTATTAACCCGGCGGACTTAATGTACTTGCTTCTTCATGTACTTGTTTCTTCCAGGTATTATTGGTAACATCCAATTGCTTAATTATAATCTAATCAAGGGGTATTTCCTTATGTTGATGCGTTGTATTCGTATGGTTGTTCTTGGATCTGCCGCGCTTTATCTGGCGGGGTGCATTTATGCTACACCAGGTCACATGGGTTCTTTATTTACCGACGCAGATGGTGGACTGATGGTTGGGGAAGGGCGCAACCTCAAAATGGGTGAAGCGACTTCTGAAGGTATTATCGGTATTGTTCGAGGTGATGCAAGTATTTCAGCCGCCATGGAAGCGGGCAATATTTCAAAAATCCATCATGTGGATTATCACTATGAAAGCATCTTGGGTATTGTAACAACCTATACGATCAAGGTCTACGGAGAATAATTGACCCTCGCGCACCTGTTTCCAAAGGGCCGCCATGCCCTTTGGTTCGGTGTTGGTGCCTGGTTTGAAGATTTCACTGTGGCAAGGACTGGCGTAGCAGGTTGTGGTTATCTGGCAGTCTAACGGGCAGACCTGCGATTCCCTGTTCTATCCGTTGAACCCACCTGGATTCTCGGCAAACTAACTGCTACTGAACCGGATCACAGGTGTGTTACAGGCCTAATACAAACAAACTGCATCAACCCGCTTCGCTACCAACTCCATCAGTCGTCGCATAAAGCACCATTTCTTTCAATTTACGTCGGGATGTCAGTTGTGGGCGCTCCGCCGGATATCCGAGACACAGAATAGCGATGGGTTCATATTCATGCGGCAGTTTCAAACCAGCATGCACCGCCTCGCTTTCAAACATGCCGACCCATAAAGACCCCAGCCCTGAGGCGGAAGCCGCCAATTGGGCGTAAGCAGTGGCAATGGTGGCATCCTGTAGCGCAAACAGTTTGCGCCCCCGTTCGCCGAAGGTTTTTTCAGCCCTGGTTTGATTGGTGCAAAAAACCAGCGCTAATGGCGCTGTGCCGACTGCTTCCTGCCCACCGCTGGCTTCTTGAAGCCGCTGAATCAGCGCGGCTTCCTCAACTACAACGATACGGTAGGATTGCAAATCTCCGGCTGAAGGTGCCGCGCAGGCCGCCTCCAGCACAGCCATAAGCTTTTCCCGCTCGACCGGCCAGTCCTGTTGAAACCGGTGGATAGAATGCCGATGGCGTAAAATCTCGAAAAAGTCTTGCATGAGCCCTGGTCCGAAATGTTATGTTTGTGAAAGTTCCGAGGATTTCTTATAGGTTTCGTTGTACACTTCTCGCGCATGTTGCGCCATTTCCGGCAAGTTCATCGCTTCGTAGCACTTCTCAAGCACAAGCAGAGCCTTTTGAGCGGAAGGCGTCTGCTGATAGCGGATGATAATCTCCTGCGCCCGGTTGGCAGCTGCGACATAAGCTTTGCGCTCATAATAATAATTGACGATTGCCATCTCATGTCGCGCTCGGCGGTTGCGCAAATAAATCATACGCTGCTGCGCATCGGCGATATATTCACTGTCCGGATAGCGGCGTATCAGTTCTGAAAATGCTGAAAAAGCGGCATCGGCATATTGGGCATCGGTTTCGGATCGATCAATTTTCGGCAATGGCCATCTTTCAACATAATGCAAAACGCGCTCGAAACCGATCACCCCCTGCATATAGTAGATATAATCCAGATCTTGGTGCAGAGGATAATCTCTTATGAACCGCTCTGCTTCCGATTGAGCCTGTTCCCATTCTTCCATGCGATAATGGGCGTAAATACGCTCAATGTGCGCCTGCTGGGCATAGTTTCCAAATGGATAGCGCGCTTCGATACGCTCGAGGCGTTTCATGGCGGTGAGATAATCTTCCGAGTCAAAGGCTGCGCGGGCGTGCTGGTACATCTCGGCGGCGGAATCCGCTGCTTTTATATTTTCTTTCGTGCCCGCGCAACCGGTAAGCAAGGCGCTTCCGATCCCGAAAACAAAAAGCGGGTAACGGAGTGAAAAACTGGGTAACTTGATTTTCATAGGCAAGATATAACAATATGGTAGATGAGATCAATATCATAGACGATAAACAAGATATAGAATACAACGCATTGGCTCAGGAATCCAGCGAAGCTGTCGATATCCGGCGTATTCCCGACGCTTATAATGGCTGGCGTCTGGACAAGGCTCTTGCCCGGATCTGGCCGGAATATTCCCGCGCCCAATTGCAACGCTGGTTCAAAGAAGGGCGTGTATCCTGTGCCGGGTACCGCCTTGAGTCCCGGCGTCAGCCTGTGACAGGTGGAGAAACCATTGGCTTGCTTCCGCCCATGGAAACAGCAACGTCGTGCACGCCATGGAATATTTCTCTTGATATTATGTACGAAGATGATGACCTGCTCATCATCAACAAACCGCCCGGTATGGTGGTGCATCCCGGTGCGGGCCACCGGGAGCAAACCTTGCAGAATGCCCTGATTGCTCATTGCCCGTCGTTGGAGGTGATCCCCCGCCATGGATTGATTCACCGGCTCGACAAGGATACCTCTGGGCTTCTGGTGGTTGCCAAAAGTCATCGCGGGCACACGGACTTGACCCGCGCCATGAAAGAAAGGACGATTCACCGTCAATATATTGCTCTGGTTTACGGTATCCCCACAGGTGGATTTTGTATCGATATGCCCATCGGACGCCACGCTGTTGATCGCACTCGCATGGCTGTGCGCGAGGGAGGGCGAGTGGCGCGCACGCATTTCCGGGTGCTTGAGCGTTACATCACCGGTTATTCCCTGCTTGAGTTGGTACTGGAAACGGGAAGAACGCATCAGATTCGGGTGCATCTGGCGGCGATCCGACACCCGGTGGCAGGTGATCCGCTTTACGCAAAAGGACGCAATCCGTCGGCGGATTTACCCGAACCGATCTACCAAGCACTGCTTGGCTGGAAACGACAGGCCTTGCACGCCCAATGCCTTAAACTGCGCCACCCTGTTACCGACAGCGTCATGGAATGGCAGGCGCCAATACCCGATGATCTGGCTGCGCTCATCGCGTTAATGCGAGATCATCACCATAAGGAGCCTCTGACCAGGTCTGGACGAAGCTCAGGTGCGATTCCTTATGTTCAGAGATTTCATAAGGTCTAGTCGCGACGTGAACAGAACAGATATTAAAACCCTGCCGTTGATTCATCCCGACTGGTGCGCGCCTTCGTGGGTCAAAGCAGTTCAGACAACACGGATTGGCGGGATCAGCGCGCCGCCTTGGAATGAAATGAATCTGGCGTTTCATGTCGGGGATGCGCCGGAACATGTTCGGGTCAACAGGGAACGAATCAGACGCATAACCAGGATGCCCGCAGAACCCTTCTGGCTGCAACAGATCCACGGCAATCATCTGGTGCATGGGTGCGATTGGCGCGATGGTATTAACGCCGATGGTTTGTGGACGGATCAACCAAAACAGGTCTGCGTAGTGCTGACCGCAGACTGTCTGCCGGTACTATTGTGCGGTTTGCGGCGGCGCTGGGTTGCCGCCTTGCATATCGGTTGGCGCGGACTGGCAGACGGGATCATTGAGTCGGCTTTACCCCGGTTTCCTGATGAGCCTGAGTGCATCATGGCCTGGATCGGACCTGGTATCTCTCAACAACGATTTACGGTAGATGATCCTGTCTATCGTGAACTGGAACAGGCCCATTGTCTTGGCCATCATTACGCTTGCCCATCCCTTGATGGCCCATCAAGGGATGGGCGCTGGGCTGTGGATCTGGCGGGTCTGACCGGCGCCCGATTACGACAAGCTGGTGTCCGCCATATTTATTCCAGCCCATGGCGCACGGATCAGCAAAGCTGGCTCTATTCCTGGCGTCGTGATGGGGTGTGTGGTCGTCAGGGCGCTTTTATCTGGCTACAGGCGCCTTGAATTCAGGCCAACCAGGCACAATGTTAGAAGGGAATAGAAAGAATCAAAAAACTGATACAGCATGCCTTGTGAATAACGGCTTTAACGTCAAAGGCATTCTGTGTTTAGCGGAGGAATTTGAACCATGCGAATGGATAAATTAACCACACGTTTCCAAAATGCACTGGCTGAAGCGCAATCGCTGGCAGTCGGGCGCGGTCATCAGTTTATTGAGCCGGTTCATACTATGTCCGCCTTGCTAGATCAGGAAAACGGCGGCATCGGTGCCTTGCTGACCAAAGCGGAAGTCGATCTCAACCGTTTGCGCGCGGGAGTTGGTCGCATGCTGGACAGCGTTCCGGCAGTCAGTGGCGCCAGCGCAGGCGAAATCCACATTTCAAACGATTTGAGCCGCGTGCTTAATATCATGGATAAACTGGCGCAGAAACGCAAAGACACCTATATTTCCAGCGAACTTTTCCCGCTTGCAGTGTTGGAAGACCAGGGAGCCTTGAAGCAGTTGCTGCAGGAGTGTGGCGCCAACAAACAGGGGTTCGCCCAAGCGATAGACTCGCTCAGGGGCGGAGAGACAGTTCAGGACGCCAATGCCGAAGAGCAACGCCAGGCTCTTGAACGCTTCACCATTGATCTGACGGAACGGGCCATGCAGGGCAAGCTCGATCCGGTCATCGGTCGCGATGAGGAAATCCGGCGTACGATTCAGGTTCTGCAAAGGCGCACCAAAAACAACCCGGTGCTCATCGGTGAACCCGGCGTGGGGAAAACGGCGATCGTTGAGGGGCTGGCGCAGCGCATCGTTAATGATGAAGTTCCGGAAGGATTGCGCGGCAAAAGAATCCTTGTCCTTGATATGGGTACATTAATTGCCGGCGCTAAATACCGCGGCGATTTCGAGGAACGACTCAAAGGCGTGCTCAATGATTTGAGCAAACAGGAAGGTCAGGTCATTCTGTTTATCGATGAGATTCATACCGTGGTTGGCGCCGGAAAGGCGGAAGGCTCCATGGACGCGGGAAATATGCTCAAACCGGCACTGGCGCGCGGAGAGCTGCATTGCGTAGGCGCTACCACGCTTGATGAATACCGCCAGAACATTGAGAAGGATGCCGCTCTCGAACGGCGCTTTCAAAAGGTACTGGTGGATGAACCATCGCTGGAGAACACCATTGCCATTTTACGCGGACTCAAGGAGCGCTATGAAGTGCATCATGGCGTGGAAATCACCGATCCGGCGATTGTTGCGGCCGCCACGCTGTCTCATCGTTATATCAGTGACCGCCAGCTACCGGATAAGGCGATTGACCTGATTGACGAAGCTGCCAGCCGCATCCGCATGGAGATTGACTCCAAGCCTGAAGCGCTGGATCGGCTTGAGCGGCGGCTGATACAGCTCAAAATTGAGATTGAGGCTTTGAAAAAAGAAACCGATGAGGCTTCCCGGAAGCGTTTGAGCGATCTGCAAGGCGAAGTCGATCATCTCGAAACCGAACAGGCGGAACTTGATAACATCTGGAATCAGGAAAAGGCCGCAGTTCAGGGGACTCAGCATATCAAGGAAGAACTCGACCGGGCGCGCGTCGAACTCGAACACGCACGCAGGGCGAGCGATCTATCGCGCATGTCTGAATTGCAATACGGACGCATCCCGGAACTTGAAAAACAACTGGAGCAAGCGGGATCGACAGAAATAAAAGACAACATGACGCTGTTGCGCAATCGGGTCACGGAAGAAGAAGTGGCGGAGGTAGTTTCGCGTTGGACCGGGATTCCGGTCAGCAAGATGCTCGAAGGTGAGCGTGAGAAACTGCTTCGCATGGAAGATGAACTGAAACGCCGCGTGGTCGGGCAGAGTGAAGCCATTACGGCAGTCAGTGATGCCATCCGTCGTTCGCGTTCCGGGTTGTCGGATCCCGATCGACCCAATGGCTCGTTCTTGTTTCTCGGTCCGACCGGTGTCGGTAAAACAGAATTATGCAAATCATTGGCGGAATTTCTGTTCGATACCGATGAAGCCATGGTAAGGATCGATATGTCCGAATTCATGGAAAAGCATTCGGTCGCCCGATTGATCGGAGCACCTCCCGGTTATGTAGGCTTTGAACAGGGCGGCTATTTGACTGAACTGGTGCGGCGGCGCCCGTATTCGGTGATTTTGCTTGATGAAGTTGAAAAAGCCCATCCCGATGTATTCAATATTCTGCTCCAGGTTCTCGACGATGGTCGACTGACCGATGGTCATGGTCGTACCGTGGACTTTCGCAATACGGTGATTGTCATGACCTCAAATCTTGGTTCCCAGATGATTCAGGAGATGACGGGCGAGGAGAATTATGAATCCATGCGCCAAGCGGTTCTGGAAGTAGTGGGGCAGCATTTCCGCCCGGAATTCATCAACCGGATTGATGAAGTCGTGGTCTTTCATCCGCTCGGGCGGGAGCATATCCGCCGCATTGTTGATATCCAGCTGATCTATCTCTACCGCAGATTGCAGGAAAGGGAGTTGTCCATCGAACTGGGCGAGGCGGCGCGTGATTTTCTCGGCCAGGCGGGGTTTGATCCTGTCTATGGTGCTCGTCCATTGCGCCGTGCTATCCAGCATCAGCTCGAGAATCCGTTGGCTAAAGACATTCTATCCGGACGTTTTGGACCGGGTGATGTGATTGTCGTAGAAGTTCAGGATGGCAGACTGTGTTTTGAGCATGGCTCCATAACAGATCATGCGGCGGCATAAACCAGGCGAAGCGGAAATCCGGAATTGCGCTGGTGTCGAAGTCATGCACTTCAGTGAGAACAAGGATTAATGAACCTCTGATCTATTCATGGACTCGGGGCCTGCGGTGAGCGAAGTCGAACCCGCTTGTGTCCCTTATGCCCGGTTTCTTGGTTGTAAATCTTCGCAATAGCCCTGCTAACCCGCGCAATTTATCCCGAGAATCTGAACCTAATGAACCCAATCGCCTTTGCTCAGACTTGATCAGGGGTTCCTTGGAGGGAGATCGGGATCAGACACACAGCCTCCAACCAGAATCCGTTATACCGAACTCCTCGCTCAATTCTTATCGTCCTTGGCTTTTGAAAAAGTCATCCTTATTGGCAACTCAATTGGTGCTGATGGTGCAATTCGCTATGCTGCCAATCATCACAGATAAAGTTCAAGCCATCGTGTTGGTTAACCCGGGAGGTTTAGACAAAGGTGGTTGGTTGGCCAACATGATGATCAAATCTCTAGCTTGTTGTCGGAGGCCTGGCTTAAATTTTCGGATAGTGAACAAGACTCGAAACCCTTGGCAGAATTGGTGCAGTGCTCAACTCTTTTCACTTGGGGCATGAAGGATCCATTTGTTCAATTAAAGAGAGCAGAAAAAGCCATTCAAAAATTTCCGAACGCGACTGTGGAAGAGTTTGATTGTGGGCATACTGCTTTCTTGGCGAAGCCTGCGCAATTCGCCGAGAGCCTAACTCGATTTTTTCAGCAGCAGCAATTTGAATGATGAGTCAGGCCTGCATTAATGAGCAATAAACCATAGCAGTGGGCCAGGCCTGCGTTAACGCATCCACGATGGCATACTCCCAAGCATTTGATGCAGGCTACTCGTAAACGCGAAGCTGATGCACCAGGCTTTTTGAAAATCCTATAACGGAATATTCCGGACGAAAATGAACACTTTTGCCGATTTTCCGGAATCGGTGTTCAACATCCGGAATGAATGATCAATAATATCGAAAACAACCTCTTAAGCATTGATTTTCAATCACTTACATTCCCCCAAAAATCTGAATCAATTCTGCGGTGCCGCCCAGAGCATGGTTGGTCCCTGCTAGAGCAACGTCTATGTCATATTTGTGCGGATATAATCCGCATATTTCATGCTATATTCATATTTCATGCTACATTCATATGGAGATCATCAACTTTTAGTATAAAAGCGGTGCGCCGTCTTTAGAGTTTGAGAGTTTGGATTTTTCGTCCGCAACTTGCGATTTCATGTAAAAAATTCCAAATCCATGGTTATCTTTCCATTTTTCCTTGATCCAACCATGGTTTTTGGTGGAATATTTAACAGGAGATTCTCATGCCACTGGCTTCAAAATTCGGCCCATTGAAAATCACCGACATGTTTGCCCAATCCAGCCAGACCATGATGCTCACCGATATGGACGGACAATGCCTCGACATAAACGATCAGGCGCGTGCCCTGTTCAATTTGCCCGCCAAAGCGATGCTTGCCGATTCGTTGTTTGATACTATCGAAGACGTTCTAGTTAGCAGGCGTTTAAGAAATGACATCCATCAGGCGTTAGAGCAAGGCGCGCCTGGCATAAAGCCCAGATTTGTGACCATATGCCATGACGATGAAAACCTCATGCGCTTATGGACGGTTTGCAGCCTCATCAAGGATGGTAGCGGCGCCACTTACCCGTTTTTTGTTTTCCATGACATTCCCGATGAAGCAGAACAAACCGTCGATATGGAATCATGTTTGACCCATGGCGCCGATGTTGGGCTGCTATTACTTGATGAGCAGGGTAATCTGCTGCACTGCAATGACTGGGTGGGCGAAACAACGGGGTTCCCCGTACAGAAGTTGAACGCTTCAAATTTCAACTGGGCGAACCATATCCTTGATGGCGATGGCGCCAAACGCCTGATTCAATGTCTGGCGCAAACGCGCCCAACAGAAAACAGGCCGGTACGATACAGGTTTAACGCGCAAATGAAGCGCCATGACGGCACCATGATCCCGGTGCATATTTCCCTGCGCGACCTTGGCTGCGATCCGGAGCAGACGCCGCTTGCCCCGGGACTGCTGATATGCAGCCTTATAGACGCCAGTGAAAGCCGTGCGTATGAACAGGAGCTTGAGGCCAGCGAGGCTTTCTGGAAATCTGTTGTGGACAACAGCGGCAATGGCGTTCTTATCGCCTACGCAAATCTAGCCACCTACGATATGAAGCTCATCTATACCAATTCAGCTTTTGCCAACATCATCGGCTATAGCGCAGAAGAACTGGATGCGCCGGATTTTTCCTACCTCGATATCCTGCCTCCCGATACATTGGAACAGCGCCGTTTTAACATTAAGCAAGCACTATCCGGGGAAAACATATCCATAGATAGCGTCTATCGGCGCAAAGACGGCGGACTGACACCGGTTAAAATCTTCTGCAACCTGTTGCCAGATTTGACAAAAACGGGAAATCGCCAACTTTTCATCGTAGCGACGGATATAAGCGAGATCAAGAAACGGGAAGAGAATCTTTTGCGCATGAAAACGGCGCTTGATGTGGTTTCCACCAATGTCATGATAGTCAGCACCGAGCATGAGATCGTTTATGAAAACGAGGCTAATCATCGTTTCTGGAAAGACAGAGAAAGCCTTATCCAGAAGGCGATTCCCGGCTTTCGTCCTCAGGGGATTGTCAGCAATTATATAGATAGCTATCATAAGGAGCCTGAATCGCAACATGCCATCCTTGCCCGGCTCGTGCATGAAGGCGGGGAAAACCGCGCAGTCATTAATCTTGCCAACTTCGAGTTGCAGACACTCGCACGCGCCATTTTTAACGAGAAGAATGAGTCGATTGGGTATGTCATCGAAGTTTCCGATCTGACCGATCAGCGCGAACGAGAAGCTGCTGTTGAGGGTTTTATGAAAAGCGCCATGGAGGGAATGGGGATCCTTGACTTCAAAGGGCGGATCTATGAAATCAATCAACATTATGCTGATTTGCTCGGTTATTCTCGCGAAGAGATACTCTCTCCGGCATTCAACTGGCGTGAATCCCTGTTTTTTAGTGAACGTCTGGAAGCATTCTTTTCCGCATGGGCAGCCGACCCCGATTTTCAACAGGGTCGTTTGTATCGTGATGAAACAATGATGCGCAAGCGTGATGGCACGCAGATTCCGTGCATCATCGGAATCAAAAAACTGCCGCGCCGAGGTCATTGGAGTGAGGACCGCTACCTTACTGTGATGTACGATCTCTCGGAACTCAAGGCCAAAGAACTGGAAATTGCCCAAGCCCGTGAAACCTTCTTGTTTGATTCGGTGACCGAGGGTTTGATGAGCTTCGATGTCCAGGGTACCATCTACAAGGTCAACCCCGCTTGCGTCGATCTCCTTGGTTCCAGCGAATCAAATTTGCTTGATCGAGGGTTGATTCCTCTCATTCCTCCCGAAATAGTCCAATCCACCCTGGAGTATATAAGGGAAGCGAGTGTCGAACACACTGTACGCTTTGAAATGGAATTGATCCATAGCGATGGACATAGAATACCGATTGCCATCGCTTTTCGGATGCTTGAGCCCCGCCAGGAATGGCAGCAGGATCGGTTCATTGCCACCATTGAAGATATCAGCGAACGTCTGGAAAAACAACATCGAATCGAGATGTTGCTTGAGACGCAGCGCAAAGCGGTGCGTGCCATTGCTGAAAGGCTTTCGATCCTGGCAGATGGAAATTTAATCGCGGTGGCGCCTGGCAGGTTAGAGGGCGATCTGGCTCGTGTCGAGGAGGATATGAATACTTTGGCCGCGACGTTGCATGAGACGGTCGCAGGTATTCAAAAAGCCGCTGTCCACTGCAACCATAGGATCGATGTGCTTGAGCAAGGCAATCATTATTTGAGCCAGCGTACGCAACAACAGGCGGCAAGCATGGAAGAGATCAGAGCCTTTGTTGAGGAACTTGGTAGTTCGAGGCAGGATAGCGCATACAGTGCGGAGCGCACCAATATCCGTAGCGGGGAAGTTCGCGACCTTGCTGAGCGCGGAGCTGCCATTATCTATTCCACTATAGAAAAAATGCGCGCGATCCATGACTATGGAAAGAAAATAACCGATATCATTGAAGTGCTCGATAGTATCGCCTTTACCACCAATATACTGGCATTGAACGCAGCTGTGGAGGCCGCGCGCGCCGGAGATGCCGGTCGCGGATTCGCCGTGGTGGCCCAGGAAGTGCGATGCCTTTCCCAATCAAGCGCAACCCATGCCAAAGGCATCAGGAAACTGATCCGTGAAACCAATGCTATGGTCAGTGAAGGCAATGATATGGCGAATCAAAGCGGAACAACTTTCACCGACATCATTAAGGGTATCAAGGAGGTCAGCGAATTGATCAACAATGTTGCCCATTCCGAGGAAAGCCAGCGGCGCACCATCACCCAATTGATTGATTCTATCAACGAAATCAACTGTATAACCCAGGAAAACAGTACTCTGGTGGATGAGAATGCCGCCGCCAGCAGCGCATTGCGTGAAGATGCCTTAAAGCTTCGGGCATTGGTTTCATTCTTCAAGACCGCCTGAACGAAAATCGGCTGCGGTCGGGATCATAAAGTGACTATCCCTTTGCGTCTGGCTTGAGAGCGCGGATTGACGACAACCTGATCGAGGGCGGTAATGCGTTGAAATGGAACAGGAGCATGATTGCCTGATTTCAACAGCATGCATTTTCTGACTTTAACGGAATGTTGCTTAAAGACAGGTTTACTCATTCATGGACTGAAAAAGCCAAAAGTTGGTATTTTTATCAAGTAAATGTAACCATATGCTCAGTGTCCAGTATTTTGTAGTATGCTACAACCAGGTAGTTCCCTGTACTGCATAATCAACGCCACTTGTCTTGAGTTTATGCCACAATACTCGGTTACCACATCTTTCAATCCGTTGAACCATCGGATGCTGGTCGTTTTCGTCGGCCTGCTTTTTTTGCTCGAAGGGTTGATGCTGTTCCGCTACCATCACACTGCTTCTTTTTTTCTGGTTTTTGAAGCCTCCATCCTTCTGCTGGCAGCGGGATTGTTGATGCAACAACGCCAATTGCACCCGGCTGCTATCTGGTTTGTTGCCGCTCTGGTTCATACCGTTATCGGTGTTCTTTTACTTTTGCTTTTTATCTGGAAGGTGGATTGGAACTCCTGGCATATTCTTGGGGATCTTTTTTTTATATCCGCCCGCCTGTGCGCTGTACGGGGAATCCAGTTGCTCGGAGCCACCTGCAGACCAGTAAGATCAGCATTTTACTGGATGGCATTGCTGATCATCAGCACAGCGATATGGGGCTGGATTTTGCTTTCAGGCGTCCCCGTACCATGGCAGCCCATTTTCTATATTTTTCTTGATATTGGCGTGCTGGCATGGGCTGCCCCTCGTCTGGAATCAGCGCTGACAGGTTCTGTTCCTTCGGGGCGTTTGTTGTGGATATTGGGCTGGCATCTGTTCTGGATGGCTGCAATATTTCAACTTTTGCTGGTATTCGCAACCGACACGGATCTTCCTGCCAGGGATATCTATATCCATGAGGCTATTTATCTGCCCGGCGTGATCTGTATGTGTCTGGGTTATCTGGCTGAGATACAGCAACGTGAACTGGGGCTCTGGCCTTTCATCCTTGGCACGGGCTGTGCTCTTTTAGCCTGGTCGGCCGGGTTGCTCTATTATCGCCCCATGCCCCTGCCATTTTTGCTGGCGTGGTTGGGTATCGGCAGTTTCACTCTGATAATGGTAACCAGTGCCTTATTGATGGGTTTTCTATCCACCAGATCGAGAATTCAGCGCCATTTGATCGATCAGAACGCAGCTTTGACAAAAAACCGACAAACCAAAAGCGAATTTATTGCCTCTGTCTCCCATGAACTGCGTACACCCTTGAATGCGATTATCGGTTTTGCTGACCTTTTGAATATGGATGGAACAGAAGAACTTGACGAGGAACAGCGCGATTACATTCATGAAATTCAAACAGCCGGTGATCGCCTGCTGAAAATGGTTAACCGAATCCTTGCGCTTTCAAAACTGGAAGCGGGTCGAACCCCTTTAAAGCTTGTTTCAGTCTCTATCACCAACCTGATTCAGGAAGTTGTCTATTCTTTTCAGGAGAGATGCAAAGCTTCGAACATAGATTTTGTCGTAGAGACAAGCAAAGATATTCCCTGGATAAAAGCCGACACCGAACAGCTCGAAAATATGATCAAGGAACTGCTGGAAAATGCTGCGCTCGCCGTGGCAAACTCAACTGCACCCTTGCGGAAAATTACGCTGACCGTTCAATTGCCCACCAATAGCCAACTTATAAAATCACCTGCAGTGGAAATCATCTGTGAAGATACGGGATCAGGCATGGATGCAAAAACTATGGCGAAGGTCTGCGATGCCCTGGATGGAAATGCGCGCTCCGGATTTGGCTTACCTCTGGTCCGGCATCAATTGGATCTCCATGGCGGCGTTATCAGGCTTGAAAGCAAACCCGGTGATGGAACCCGCGTGTGCCTGCGCTTGCCCGTAGATCCGGAATCAAGGGCTACAGTCGAGCCTGCGCCGGATGCACTGCCATTACCCATCGATAGACTTGGGTTGACTCCTGTCCCACAGTGGTTTTTGCCATCTGCAATCGTGGTTTTGATGCTCGCTTTAGCCATAACTCACGCTCTTGGTGGCGTCACTTACCGCTTTATTGCCGCATTGCTTCCAACTGTTTTCGGGTTTATTCTCATTCGCCAAGGTGGCGCGCTGCGCTGGATAGGCATCGCTTTTTGGATGGACGCATTCGCTCACCTGTGGACGGCGTTCTCCCTGTTGGCAGAATCGACACTGTTTGAGTGGCGCTGGATTTTTTTGCATACGACTTTTATATTTTTCTGGGTCGGACTGGCGCGTCTCGAACCGAGGGCTCGTCCCCGCTTGAATCTGGCTCCGTTTGCCTTGCTGACGCTGGTCATGATTTCCCCCCTGATTCTGCAACTATGGCGCACCGATGGACTCAGCACTTATGCGCGTTATATTCTGTTGGCCTGGATCACCATCGCTTTCGCGCTCCCCCCCCTGGAATCAGCGTTAAAAGGAGAAGCGCCGCCGGGACGTTTGCTGTGGTTTCTCGGATTCATGTCTGCCTTCTTTATCCATGTCTCGGCAGGGCTTCTGCACTGGATGCAAGGTGGAGTTTCCTATGGCTCATTAAGTTTGATTATATTTCTGTTCTACATCAGCACTGGTTTGGGTTTTTGGGCTGAAATACGGAAATTTGATCTGCGTTTTGAAACCATTAGTCTGGGACTTGGATTTTTTATCGTAGTCTGGTCGATGGGGATTTCCGTATTCCGCCAACATTCTGCCACTTATGTCTATTGGGTAGCGAGTGGTGCCGCGTTTCAATTTCTGGGCGCTCTGGCGATTCTATTCCATCATTATTCCCGCGCAAACAGCGCTCAGCAGACACTGGAGGCAACAAAATCCATTTTGTCAATTTCCAATGCGGCCAAGAGCGATTTTTTGAGTTTCATGTCACATCAATTTCGCACCTTGTTGTACCCCGTCATCGGTTACTGCGAGCTTGTCAAGATTAAAGGTGGGCATGAACTTTCGCCCGAGGCGCTGGAAAGCGTAGATTATATCGAATCCGCCGGCAAGCATCTCCTTGCATTGATGGATGATATTGTCGATATCAGCGTCATCGAAGCACAAGAGCAGGATCCGGAACTTCACAGGGTGGATATGAGCCGGCTGATACGCAACAGTATGGCTATCGTTCACGAGCGGGCGCTCAAGCAAGGCGTCACCACGGAACTGAAAATTGCTCCCGGAATCTCCGAGTGCCGCACCGATGCGCGGTTCGTGAAACAAATCCTGTTCAATTATCTTTCCAACGCGGTCAAATTTAGCCCGGAAGGGGGGAAGGTACGTTTAATCGCATCCCTTGAACCTCGGCGGAATGTGTTGGCGCAATGCTCATTATTCGGATCTGAAACCGCATCCATTGAGCGTTCTGGAGAAAATCTGTTTCTTCATGTGGCTGTTACCGACGCCGGAACAGGTATTTCTGCCGATGATCAGGTCAGGCTGTTTCAATCCTACAGCCAGCTCGAAAACGCTCAAGGCAAAGGAGGAACCGGATTGGGGCTGGCACTGGTCAGGCAATTGGTCGAGATGCTTGGAGGCGCGGTGGCGGTTGAAAGTTGTCCTGGTGCGGGCAGTACCTTTCATGTCTGGCTGCCATGGCTATCGGAACCTGGAACAGATCCTCGATCCGTGGGCTTTAATCGATTGAAACCCGAACTTGCCGGTGGGATCACCACTTCCTGAAAACAAACTGCCGACACCAAGGGTGCTCCAGCGACAGGATAATAGCAGGGCTATTGCGCACGATTGTCAACAATGAAGCTGGACATAAGGGACGCAAGAACCGGGTTCATGACTTCCCCTGCTTCCCTGTTGATGGTTGGATTATTCTGTTTATTTATTAAACACCTGCTGAATTAACACAGTTAAAGAATGGCAGCGAATGACTGGAGTTTCCAGCGTTGCGTGCAGAGTACAGGCATAAAGCTATACAGATACAATCCCGTTCTGACTCATTGCTGAAACAAGCACCCTTATGGTAGCTGGATTCCACTCCCGGCTTGAAGCTTCGAGCTGATCAATCAAAGGAACTCGCTTTTACCGGATCGTTGCAAAGCGGTCTAACTATTAATCATTAACCACGGGATGGAGAAATTCTGCTATATCACGGTTTGCCTGGCATGTAGTGTCAACTTGCGCAGGGCAAATATGCCTGGAAGCGATTTTAGCCAGACGCTTATGCGCATTTCAGATGGAGTGGATATATAGAAGCAATCAGGATTCAATTCAACCAGCAGCTTGCACATCACGCAGAAACACTGGGATATAGAGAAAATTGAATATTGGCTCCCCGGGACGGGCTCGAACCGCCGACCTAGTGGTTAACAGCCACCCGCTCTACCGACTGAGCTACCGGGGAATTAAGGTGAAATGAGATTCTAATGGAAAATGGGGGGCTGCGTCAAATGTTCTGTCCAAATCATGGCGAGTTTTGACAGTCAAGGGTTATGATCAGTGCTCCGGGCGGTTCTTTACGTCCCTGGGTTATTGTCAATGCCATTGCACAGTATTGACCCATGCGCCAGCGTGATAAGATAGAATAATGACAGACATTCAAGCACCTCATGCTTTCTGGCTCGGTCGCATTGCTTATGCCTCAGCTTGGAATGCCATGCGTGAATTCACCAATCAGCGCGATGGCGCTACTATCGATCAGTTTTGGGTTCTGGAGCACCCTCCGGTATTCACGCAGGGGCTGGCAGGTCGGTCTGAATATGTCATCGATCCGGGTTCGATCCCCGTGATAGCAAGCGATCGTGGTGGCCAGATCACTTACCATGGCCCCGGACAGATGATTGTTTACTTGCTCATAGATTTGCGCCGACGCGGAAAAGGCATCCGCTGGCTGGTCGAAAGTCTGGAGCAGGGCGTGATCGCGACCTTAGCGGATTTGGGCATTCAAGCTTGCGCCGATGCCAAACGCCCGGGCGTTTATGTGCAGGATCACAAGATCGCATCTTTGGGCTTAAGGGTACGCCATGGTTGCACCTATCACGGCCTGGCATTAAATGTGGAGATGGATCTGCAGCCATTCCAGCGTATCCACCCTTGTGGCTACGCCAGCCTGAGCATGACCCAAATCAGCGATTGGCGCGATCCGCCTTCATGGCTGCTGCTTGCTGCTCATCTGACAAAACAACTTGCCCTCGCGCTCGAATACCATGCCGCTCCGGTCTGGTCCAAGCGGTCGACCGGCATTGAACTGCCGTTTGAATACCAAGGATATCCACATGTCGTCTGATTCTTCTCTCAATAATGCCCAGCCCAAAGGTCGCAAGAAAACCAGCCGGGATCCGGCGCCCTGCACGCCATCCCGCAGTCCCAAGCCGCCATGGATACGCGCACGCTTGCCATCCAGCCCGAAAGTGATGAAACTGAAAAGCGTGTTGCGGGAAAATCGCCTGTACACCGTGTGCGAGGAAGCGCTGTGCCCCAATATCGGGGAATGTTTCGCGCATGGCACTGCGACCTTCATGATCATGGGGCATCTCTGCACGCGGAGGTGCTCATTCTGCGATGTGGCGCAGGGGCGCCCTGATCCGCTGGATGAAGCCGAACCTTTGAGGCTCGCCGAGACGGTAGCGCAAATGAATCTGCGTTATGTGGTGATCACTTCAGTAGATCGGGATGATCTCAAAGACGGCGGCGCGAAGCATTTTATTGCCTGCATTCAGGCCGTCCGTCACCGCAATCCGGGCATTCGGGTTGAAGTGCTGGTTCCTGATTTTCGCCGTTGTATGGATCTGGCTCTGGATGTTTTTTCAATGTCGCCGCCGGATGTATTCAACCATAATATCGAAACCGTTCCCCGCCTGTACAAAAAAGTGCGCGCCGGTGCTGATTATGCGCATTCCTTGCAGCTGCTTGCCGCCTATAAACAGCGCTACCCTGAGGTTTTGACCAAATCGGGTTTTATGCTTGGCCTGGGGGAAAACGATGATGAAGTGGTTCAGATCATGCGGGATCTGCGCCAACATCAGTGCGACATGCTAACCATAGGTCAGTATCTGCAACCGAGCCGACACCATGAGCCAGTCGATCGCTATGTGCCCCCTGAAGGTTTCCAACATCTGGGTGAGCAGGCACGGGCGATGGGGTTTGCGCAGGTTGCCAGTGGACCTATGGTACGCTCATCCTATCATGCAGATCTTCAGACTGGAGCTATTCTGAATCAGGGAACCTCTGCTTGAGTCACGCAACCCGGTTCTTGCGTCCCTTATGTCCAGCTTCATTGGCTTGTATAGATGGAAGGGACGAGTCTCAGCCGCAATGATAGAGCCCTTGTTTATTGTCGATAAATGGGCTAAGCTTGGTTACAAGCGTAGCCGAGTTGGGTATGCCTAAAGTCATTGGAAGACATAAACCTTTAAGGAAGGAGATTGCTTATGGAAATGCCTCAACCACCTTCAGATATCACTCCAAATGAATTTTTTGGAAGTTTTCTGAAAGATATCATTGCCAGCAGCGAAGTTCAGGATAAGGCAAAAGAAAATGCCTCTGATATGACCATTAAGATCGGCTTTGATATAACGGATGCCGACTGTCATTATTCACTGGTTGTGGATAATGGAACAATGGCGATCGTTCCAGGCCTTGATGATGCCGACATGACCATGAAACTTGACGAAGAAACCTGGCGTGAACTGATGATCGACAAAAGCGCCAACCCGCAACAGTTGTTCATGTCCGGGCGGATGCAGATTGAAGGCGATATGTCCATTGCCATGCAATTGCAGAACGTGATGCCGGAGGGTATGTTCAGCTAAACGCTGGCGATATTCATATTTTAATGGCCGATATCTGTTCATATATGAACGGATGTCGGTTTTTTTATTTTCTATTGGATGATTCTCATGATGCTGTATCGATGTTCTAAACATTGGGAACATATTGTTGGCTGCCTGCTTGTGCTGGTATTGATGGTCGGTTGCGCATCACAACGTTCTCCAGACGTTTATTCCCGTGACGATGCGCTAAAACCGCAAACGGTGATGTTCGGAGAAGTGGTTGATGTGCGGGAAATTACCATTGAGGGAACTAAAAGCCCGGCTGGGGCATTGGCAGGCGTCGTGCTTGGAGGTCTTGCCGGTAGCGCTATCGGTGGTGGCAGTGGGCGGGATATCGCCATTGGCGCTGGCGCCATAGCTGGAAGCATGGCAGGCAGCGCAACGGAAGAAGGCGTGACCCGTAAAAAAGGTCAGCAACTGACTATAAAACTCGATGACAATAGAATGATTACTGTAGTCCAGGAATATGGAAAAAGTCCGTTGGATGTTGGAATCCGCGTGATGATTACGCGCAGCGGTAAGGGTGATTACCGGGTAATCCCGGCCTATTGAAAGAACCTCTGAACAAGTCATGAACCCGGTGTCTGCGGTGAGCGAAGTCGAACCCGCTTGTGTGTCCCTACTGACCCAGCTTCATTGTTGACAATCCTCGCAATAGCCCTGCTATTACGCGCAATTTATCCCGATAATCTGAACATAATGAATCGCGCCTGAACTTCGCCCAGACTTGTTCAGAGTTTCCTTAACGCATTGGCCATCCAGTCTGAACCTCTATTTATTCAGCGCATGTTACAGATATCCAGAATCTGGCTATGATATCTGCCTTTTCAGAACTGAACCTGCTGAAAATCCAGGGTTAGTCAGTGCATTTAATTTTCCAGAACCGTTTGCTGGAAGCTGAATGCTGTTATAATATCCCACCATTGAATTTGTGCCCTATATAAATCGTCAGGAGACCGTATTGATGGATGAAGATCAAGAGAATGGGGTGACACGGCGCCAACTGTTAACCGCTACCAGTGTAGCGGCTTCAGGGTTGGGAGCTGTGGCAGCTGCCGTTCCTTTCGTGGTTTCGATGCAACCCAGTGAACGAGCCAAAGCAATGGGAGCACCTGTTGAAGTGGATATCAGCAGGCTTGACCCAGGTCATTTGATGGTGGTGGAATGGCGAGGGAAACCGGTCTGGATATTGAAACGCACCGAAGAAATGATTGAACGCATCAAACAGAATGGCGAGCAACTGCGTGATCCCGACTCGGAAGAATCCATTCAACCCGGATATGTTGATCCGGTCTTGCGTTCTATAGAGCCGACATTGCTTGTTATGGTAGGCATTTGCACCCATCTGGGCTGCTCACCAACTTTTCGCCCCGAACAGGGTGACCCGGAAATGGGTCATTCCTGGGACGGAGGGTTCTTCTGCCCTTGCCATGGCTCCAAATTTGATCTGGCCGGTCGTGTGTTTGCAGGCGTGCCGGCACCGACCAATATGACCATTCCTCCTTATTATTTGACTCAAAATCAGCATCTCGTCATCGGCGAAGATCCCAATAACACAGGAGACATCGCCTGATGATTTCTGAAATTTTACAGCGTTCCATAAACTGGATCGACGTCCGTTTTCCCGTGACCAAACTGTGGAAAGATCAGGTAGCAGAGTATTACGCACCCAAGAATTTTAACTTTTGGTATTATTTTGGCAGTCTGGCGATGCTGGTATTCGCCAATCAGGTTATCACCGGCATTTTCCTGACCATGAGTTACAAGCCTAGCGCCGCAGAAGCCTTTGGCTCCGTAGAATACATCATGCGTGATGTTCCGTGGGGATGGCTTATCCGTTATATGCACAGCACTGGTGCTTCCGCTTTCTTTGTTGTCATTTATCTGCACATGTTTCGCGGCATTATTTATGGCTCCTACCGCAAACCCAGAGAACTGCTATGGCTGATCGGCATGGCCATTTATGCGGCATTGATGGCTGAAGCATTTCTCGGCTATCTTCTACCCTGGGGGCAGATGTCTTACTGGGGTGCACAGGTGATTATCTCTCTGTTTGGTGCTATTCCATTCATTGGCGAAGACCTGACCATATGGATCCGGGGCGATTATGTCGTTTCCGACGTCACCCTCAACCGTTTTTTTGCTTTGCATGTCATTGCTTTGCCATTTGTGTTGGCCGGGCTGGTGGTTGCCCATCTGATGGCGCTGCATGAAGTTGGCTCAAACAATCCGGACGGCATTGAAATCAAGGATAATAAAGGTCCCGATGGCATACCGCTAGACGGCATCCCTTTTCACCCTTACTATACCGTCAAGGACATGGTCGGTGTCATGGCATTTCTGGCTATTGCCGCAGTAGTTGTTTTCTTTATGCCCAGTCTGGGTGGTTATTTGCTGGAGCATAACAACTTCAAACCCGCCGATCCTATGGTAACGCCGACACATATTGCGCCGTTATGGTATTTCACTCCTTTTTACGCCATTTTGCGCGCCATACCCCACAAACTACTCGGTGTTATGGGTATGGGATTATCCGTGGGCCTATTTGCCCTGCTTCCATGGCTTGATCGAGGCGCAGTCAAATCCATTCGTTATCGTGGCTGGATCTACAAACTGTTCCTTTCTGTTTTCGTAGTCTGCTTTATTGGTCTGGGTTATTTGGGCATGCAGCCCCCGACGCCTGTGAGTACCATGGTGACCCGAATACTGGCTGTGGGCTATTTTGGATTTTTCATTTTAATGCCGATATATACCCGGATAGATCCGACCAAACCTGAACCTGAAAGGCTGACCTGAATGAAAACGATCATGGGCCATTTTTTTGGATTATTCTTTCTGCTGCCAGCCATTGTGATGGGATCTGAAGTCAAGGTGCCGCACGTGGCCATCAATCTTGGCAATCAGGTGGTATTACAGAAAGGAGCTCGTACGTTTCATAACTATTGCGCTGGTTGCCATTCGGTGCAATACATGCGTTATAACCGTGTTGCCCGGGATCTGGGCATCCCGGAAAAGATCATGAAAGAAGAACTTATTTTTTCCAGCGCCAGAGTCGTGGATACGATGAGTTCGGCGATGCATGCTGATGACGGTAAAAAGTGGTTCGGTATGCCGGCTCCTGATTTGAGTCTGATTGCTCGTCAGCGCGGGACCGATTGGCTCTATGCCTATCTGACCGGTTTCTACCTTGATGAAAGCAAGCCATTCGGCATCAATAATACCGTGTTCCCCAACGTCAGCATGCCCCATGTGCTGGCTCCACTGCAAGGATTGCTAGAACCCGTGCATGATGATTCCGAAGAGAGCGCAAACCATCATGGTGCAAGCGCGAACTTCAAAATGGTAAAGCCCGGGCTGATGACGCCGGAAGAATACAATCAGACAGTTAAGGAGATTGTAACTTACCTGGCTTATCTTGGCGAACCCACCAAGCTGTTGCGCATTTCCCTGGGCATCAAGGTTCTTGTCGTGATTTTTATTTTTGGCGTGCTTTTCTATGCGCTGAAACAAGAATTCTGGAAGGATGTGCATTGAGCATCCCTGACCCATCAAACCGGTCATGCCAATCTTGTGCGATGAATACGTGTCGACTGCTGGCCGGATTGTTTTTTATGCGTTCCTTTGTGCTTCCGGAGAAGCAATGAGCGACCACCAGAGTCCAGTCATTTCCAAACGCCCTTATCTGCTCAGAGCATTATATCAATGGGCGCTTGATAGCAATGTAACACCTCATATCATCGTTGATGCCACAATCGACGGTGTGAATGTACCGAGTTCATCGGTAACCAACGGACGGGTGGTCTTAAATATCTCCCCGTCCGCAGTTCCGGATCTGGAAATAGCCAATGATCGGGTAACCTTCCATACCCGCTTCCAGGGAACTTCGTGGTGGATTGACCTTCCTATAAGTGCTGTCATCGCCTTTTCCATACGTGAAACCAATGAAGGCATGGTTTTCCCTCAAGAAGCCTTTGCTGAACCCACCGATTTCCAGCCTCCTCCTTCCACTTCCGGGAAAGGACCAGATTCAAAACAGCATCATCTGAGGGTAGTCAAATAGCTTGTTCACATAATTTCCTGGTGCCGACAAGGAAAACAGTTCCTTCTTCTGGAAACGCATCAGATGTTCACCGAATTGCGGTAGGCTTTGCGCGCTCGCTGGTTTATCAAATGGTTTCAACTGCAGACTAAAGTGCTGCGCTGGATATTCTCGATGAGCGTGTTTTGTTGCTCGGCGACATGAACGATCCAGGTATTCAGCACGATTCCACGCTCTGCCCAGTTCGGTAAACAGGGTTTGAGCCGCTTGAAGCTGAACCATAGAATGCAACCGTTGGGTAACAGCAATATTGAAGTTTTCACCCATCTGCCGCGCTCGCTGCGCCGACTTGCAGGCCTGCTGCTGCACCTGATCACCACGGTGCGTTTACGGCTTGACTCCCTGCTGTGGGCAGATAACGCGAGTACCTCATTGGTCATTACGGCAGAACCATGTCCGCTCCTGCTCAAACTGGCATCAAATGCGCCGGATGCAGACTCGTGCTAAGCGTACTCGATTTTTTTGAGCCCACCCCCAATCTCATAACAAAATAAACCAGGATGGGTGAATGAATACCTTTAATTGAACATGGAACCTAACTTGATTTTTAAATTTCAACGCATCCGATCAAAACAATAGAAAATTCTTCAATTATGATGGATCGCTGCCATTCTGTTTGCGCCAACATTTGCCTGGCGTATACGTTTTAACCTCACCCAAGGATCAAACAGGAGAACACTATGGCACCATCTACTTCCAATCGTTTGTTGCATGAATCCAGTCTCTACCTTCGTCAGCATGCCGCAAACCCGGTGGATTGGTATCCATGGGGAGGCGAAGCCTTGGAAAAATCCAAAAACGACAACAGACCCATTCTGTTATCGATTGGTTATGCAGCGTGTCACTGGTGTCATGTCATGGCACATGAATCTTTCGAGAATGATGAAACTGCCATGTTGATGAATCGTCTGTTTATTAATATCAAGGTGGACCGGGAATTGCGCCCGGATCTTGATCGGATTTACCAGATGGCGCATCAGTTATTATCTCACAGCAATGGCGGCTGGCCACTGACCATTTTTATGACGCCGGATCAGGTTCCTTTCTACAGCGGCACTTATTTCCCGGATTCAGCGCGCCATGGGTTGCCCGCTTTCGGTTCCGTGCTGCAAAAAGTCGCCGATTATTATATTTCCCATCAACAAGAACTGGTGCAACAAAAAGGTGAGATCCAGAAGATATTCAATCAGATCGAAGGTGATAATCGGCCAGAAACTGGATCGGCTATGTTTGATATTTCGCAGGCGCTCCAGGAAGCTGAAAAGGAATACGATCCTCAAAATGGCGGGTTTGGCGGTACGCCAAAATTCCCTCAAGCCCCTTTGTTGAATTGGCTTCTAGGGCAATCATTGCGAAACTCCTGGGATAGGGAAGAACGGAGCCGTGCCCTCCACATGTTCGAATACACCTTACATCAAATAAGTTTTTCAGGATTGTACGATCATATCGGAGGCGGTTTTTTTCGTTATTGCGTTGATGGCGAGTGGCAGATACCTCATTTTGAAAAAATGCTATACGACAATGCGCAACTACTGAGCTTATATGGGAAAGCGTACGCGGTTTTTGGTCACGATTGGTTGCTTCGGGTTATGGAACAAACGCTGGGATGGCTGGCAAGGGATATGGCTCATCCGGAGGGTGGCTGGTATGCGTCTCTCGATGCCGACAGTCCCGAAGGGGAAGGGCGTTACTATACCTGGGCTCGGGAAGAGATCCGTCAACGTTCATCATCCAGCGAGTTTGAACAGGCAAGTCGGCTTTTTAATATAATGGATACGCCGAATTTCGAAGCTCAATGGCATCTTCAGATCCATCCAACCCGGATTCATGAAATCAGTCACGATCCACTTGCCTCTGAAGAAGCGCGAAACCTGATGGATCAATTGCAGTCATGGAGAACGGAACGGACATTGCCCACGCGCGATGATAAGATTTTAACGGCATGGAATGCACTGACTATCAGTGGAATTGCTCAAGCGAGCCGATATGCTCATATGCCAGAGTGGTTGCAACCCGCAAACCAGGCGCTGGATTTTATTTACGAGCATTTGTGGCTCAATGGGCGCCTGATGCGCTGTTTTTACCAGAATAAAGCCAGTGGCATAGCGTTTCTCGATGATTACGCTTATCTGTTGCAGGCACTGCTGATCATGATCCAGTTGCAATGGAGTTCGCGCGATTTTCACTGGGCGAAACAGTTGGCTGAAGCCATGATCAGCCATTACTGGGATGAATCGGCATCTGTTTTTTATATGACTGCAGATGATCATGAAAGCCTTCTGCATCGGCCTCGAGTTCTGGCTGATGAAGCGATACCCTCGCCTTATGCTACGGCGGTCAAATCCCTTCTGGGCTGGTCGGTGCTGCACCATCACCAGGACTGGAAAAGAATAGGAGAAAAGGCCTTGCGTTCCCATGAGGCTGTCATTCAGCGTTCTTATATGGGCCATGCTTCACTGATTGACGCCATGCAGTGGGCGCAAAACCCTCCTGAGTTGATCGTGTTGCGTGGTGAATCCGGTGATCTGAGCTCCTGGAAAGCGCTACTGGATTCGACCTTTAACCCGGATTTGCTGACTCTCACCATTGAGGGCAATGAAGTAGATATGCCCGCGGCGATAGCTGATTTCTCCTACTCTGGGAAACCCGTCGCCTATCATTGTCATTTCGGCTATTGTGAAGCACCGATTGAATCGCTGGAAACGCTGCAGACGCATCTGGAATCCAGCGGAATAATCACTTAGACTCTGCAAAAGTAATGGATTAATATTCCTGAACTCGTTCCGCGACTAAAACCTCAGGACGAGCTGACGGGAAACTTCTGCTCTATCCAATACAAGCATTAAGGGCTATGCTACCCGAGTTGGATCATATTGCGAATACGAGTAATTGCTCTATGACCAAAACCTGAATCTCTCTAGAACTAACATTTTGAAGAAAAAAGGCTAAAGAAAATGACAAAAACGAACTTAATGTTTTATATGCTGACTTTTACATGCCTGATTTTCAACCCGGCAAATCCGGTATTTGCATCGACCCTTCTCAGCGCTGTTCATGGTATTAATGGTCGTGATCTTGGTTCTTCGGCACTCTATCCGGTTGATATTTCTATTGACGATACCTGTATATTTGCAAATATTGCTTCTGGCGAAATCAGTGATTTTTCCAGGTTCGAAGCTGGAACCTATCAAATCAATATTGCCCCGGCGGTAACAAAAGCTCCCTGTTCGGCTGAACCCATACTCAGCACGGAGGCCACGCTTGAAGATGAGACCATTTACAGTACGATAGTGCACCTTGACGCAGATGGCGGGCTCACCGTTTCTGTTCTTGGCAATGAGGTTCCAACAGGTCTGCGTGACACTCTCGTGATTTTTCGGCATACAGCGGCTGCGCCTACGGTAGATGTGAAAATAAGCAGAGGTCGTATTTCGCCCATCTCTTCCGCTTTTATCGAGGATTTGGCTCCGGGCGATGAAGCCCAACTGGTAACCAGAGGCGGAAATTATATGGCAAAAATTCTTCTGGCTGATACGGAGACCAAAATTCTGCGCATCCCCTCAATTCCTGTTGCACCTCAGGTTACCACGGTTGTCTATGTAGCCGGATCTGCTGAGACTGACACCCTGGATGCCATTGTTCAACTCATACCACGACAGTTATTGACGCTACCGTAACGCTGGCGGCAGATTACAGATCATAGGGTACATGATCTGGCCGGTTATTAGTTTTGGCGGTATTGCGGATTCTTGCTTCGCAGCCATATAAATAGCTTCAATGATTTTGACTTCTCTAGCCCTACTTCACCAAGCACCGGAGTGGGGCTATTTTTGGCAACCGCATCGGGCAAATCGTCCATTTGAACGGCCTGTTGAAAAACAGCAGGCAATCAATGCCGCTGTGGAAGATACAAGAGCTTCTTTCGATAAAAATTGAAACAAGGCAACTGGTTGTTGTTTATTTATTTTTCACCACATGGTTTGTTTACTTGAATTATATTGCTCCAGCACCCATATTGGTCATTAGAGTCGTAAATACTTTAGACATGAATATCAATGGGTTAATCCGCCAATATCAAGGAAGCAAGTCATGACCGAAAATACCCCTAATATTACCAATGTTCAGAACGAGGAAGCCACTTCCGTGAAAAGCGTGGAGCAAAAACACTCAGGCATGTCCCGGTTGTGGGCACCATTTACAGAAATGGATCATTTATTTGAATCCTTTTTTCCGCGTGGCGTGCTGCGACCAGCACGGGCGGACTGGCCGGTGGTCGGTGAATTAAAAATGCCGTTTGAAGGCAAAATACCCCATATAGATGTGGTAGAGAAAGACGATTCTATCATCATTCGCGCCGAATTACCGGGTGTGAACAAGGATCAACTGGAAATCTCCATGACCGAAAATGCTCTCAGCATACAGGGAACGGTGGAAGAAGAAAAAAGCGAAGATGGCGAATATCATCGCAGGGAAATCACCCGTGGCACCATCGCTCGCAGCATCAATCTTCCGCGACCGGTAAACCCGGATCAGGCCAAGGCCAGCTTCAAGGATGGTCTGCTTGAAATTGTGGCTCCAAAAATGCAAAAATCGATGCGCAAAACCATCACCGTGGAATAATGCGATCGCCTGTCTTTGCAGAGAATCTGCGATAAGCATTGATCAACAGTCCTGCTTCGGCGGGACTGTTTTTTTATTCCGGGGATTACTTCAAGCCTGCTATATACCATCGATGGTACAATCTGCCACATGGTCTATTTTCAAATTTTCAACAATTCCCGGAAGACCTTGGCCCGAATCTCACAGAGCTATTTTCCGAATATTGGTAGTCAACAAAAGCAGGTTACATTCGCAGCCATTTTCCTGATGAGCCGACAGGTATTGGTTCATCTGATACATCTGGCGACAGCCATGGTATTGGGGCGCATGCTTTTGCCCGAGGCATTTGGCATGTATGCCATGACGCTTTTTTTCCTCGGCGCGCTACTGCCTTGCGCCGGACTGGGCTTGTCCGCCAATATCGTGCGCCAGCACCAGGCTGCCGAAAGCCGCGAGTTATCAGCCTTGTTCGCATTCCAGTTAGCATGGGGCAGTATTCTGGCTTGTTTGTTATGGCTGATCGCTCCCCATGTCGCTCATTTTTATCATTTTGATAAAGAAGTGCTTCTGCTGGTGCGTTGTTTTGCCATCGCGCTTTGGTTCAGCATCTGGCAGTTGATTCCCCAATTGCAACTCGAAAGGGAATTGAATTTTCGTGCGCTGGCGCGCATGGAAATCATGCAGGCGTCGATATTTAATATCACCATCCTCGTGGGTGCCCGATATGATCATATCGCCCTCGGATGCGGAATTGCACTGTGTGCGCGCGCGCTTGCAGGGTCGTTTTATACACAGACGCTCTACCCTTCCGTATCCATTCCCCGATGGAATCAACCCACCCTGAAAAAATATCTGCGCTTTGGCTGGCATTTTCAGGCAAGCAGTTGGATCAGCATTCTGAAAGACGCCATCAATCCTTTTTTTCTGGGCGGTCTTGCCGGTTTGCATGCCGTGGGAGTAATCCAGTGGTCGGGTATGTTCGCAGCGCTGCCGGTTTTTGCTTTAATGGCGTTACAACGACTCTATTTGCCGTTGTTTTCCCGTTATCAGCATCATCCGCAACAGCTTGTCCGCTGGGTGGAAGCCATGCTGGCCGGCGCGCATTGCCTGGTAGCGCCGATTGCGTTAAGCATGTGGATATGGGCTCAGGATTTGACGCGCCTGCTGTTTGGTCCGGAATGGCTGGATTCCCTGCCCATCTATCATTTGCTGTGGTGGGGCAATCTACTGGTACCAACTTCCACGGTGGTAATTGCGCTGATTAACGCGTTGGGCCATGCGCGCATGGCGTTTAACATGGCATTGATCTGGGCCGTTGGGACATGGATGCTGGGCGCGCCGATGATCAGCCTTTGGAGTACAACTGGTTTTGCCGTCGCCAACCTGCTGGTTCAACTGACCAATCTTTTTTTATTCTTCTATGCGCAGCGGATTTTTCCTTTCAATTGGTGGGAGCCCATGCTGCGAGCCTGGGCGGCAGGTTTTGTGGCGATATTAATACTCTCATGGTTTATCCACCCTGCATCTTCCGATATAACCGTGATACTTGGTTTTATGACTATGGTGATAGCGGGTCTGATTGCCGCAGTGGTGGCATGCCTTCCATTCTGGAAGCGGCTTGGAGATGTTTGATCACATATTCAGGTATCATGGGCGACTTGCGCAGAAAGCGTATCAGCCGGACTCCTTACAATCATACCTGGCCTGTTGAGCACATGGGTATAAATCATGGTCGTGGAAATGTCACTATGCCCGAGCAATTCCTGTACGGTTCGAATATCGTAACCGCTTTCCAGCAGATGTGTTGCAAAGGAATGACGGAGCGCGTGACTGTTCACCTGTTTGGGAATTATCGCCGCCACTGCTGCGCGTTTAATGGTTCTTTGTAGTGAAGTTTCATGGATATGATGGCGGCGCTTTAAGCCGGTGCGCGGATCGATAGAGAGCCTGACTGCCGGGAATACATACTGCCATTCAATACCAAAAACTGCCGAAGGATTCTTGCGCGCCAAGGCTTCCGGAAGATATACGCCATTTGCCCCTTGTTCAACATCGCTGCGCAGTAAGCACTTCACTCGTTCAATTTGTTGCTGGAGCGATGCTTCATAACACTTGGGTAATGGCACTACCCGATCTTTATCGCCTTTTCCATCGCGCACCATGATCTGTCCGTAATCGAAATCCAGGTCTTTAATACGCAGCCGTACCGTTTCCATCAAGCGCATTCCCGTTCCGTACATCAAACCCGCCATTAAACCGGTAACGCCCTCAAGCTGAGTCAATAGCCGCGCCATTTCCGCTTGACTCAATACGACTGGCAGTCGTTTGGGGCGCTTGGCATGGGTGAAGTCAAAAGATTCGTCCTCGCGTCGCAGAACATGGCGAAACATAAACACCACGGAATTTAACGCCAAATTCCGGGTACTGCTTGCCACCTTACGCTCTACCGCCAGGTAAGTGAGAAAGTTTTCCAAATGTTGGCGGCGAAGCTGCTCAGAGGGAAAATCGCCGACAAAACGCAAAAAGCGTTCACACCAATGAACATAAGTGCGCTCGGTTCGGATTGCATAATGCATTCTCCGCGCCACCATCACCACCTGTTCAAGTAAGGCGTAGTGATGATCGGGCAAAGAAGCCCCTTTGCAGGAACTTAACCGCACGAATGTAGCAGAATCGAGATCACGCGCTATTGTGGCGTGGTTCGATTCCAGGGGCTTTGTCCTTTCCAGCCAATCCTGCCGGGGAGACCAGCAAATCTTTCAACAATATGCGAATTGCATCCACCATCTGTTGAAATTGCCAGGGTTTAAGGTCTGGCAGCCGACCAGCATCGGTGAGATATGCTGAAATTTCATTTTCCGTAATCGTCTTTATAGATCGCCCAGGGAAAGCTTCGGAAAACTTAAGGACATGCTTTATGTACCAGGGATGAACGCTTAAGGGCAATTTATGTTGAATTAACAGATCTTCATATTTACGCCTGTTGGAAGGCAAATGTGCTTGCATCGTATGTGAATCCCTATGGGAACTTTTATATTTTCAGGATATTACGCCTATACTAACTTACTAGAAATTTAACTCACAGGATGTGGAGTATAAAAATGAAAAATATATTGATAGCTTCAATTTTAACCATAGTACTTGTAGGTTGTAGCGCCTCTGAACCGCCAGTCTATAAATCAGGAATGACTCAAGAAGAATTTTGAGGCGTTCGACGAAAGGAGGAAAAACGTGGAGAAAGCGAACAACAGTCGATTCCTCGGAGCGTTGGGATTCCTCGGGTTTCTCGGTTTTCTCGGGTTCTTGCCGAGTGAGAACTACCAGCACCTCACGAAACTGGCGTTTCTCTCGCTCCTATCCTTCGGTTCCCTTCTGGTCTTCCTTCCCCTCGACAAGTCCAAAGTCAAGGTGCCGATTGATCCGAAGAAGAAGGGGTATCTCGGCTTCCTTGGTTTCTTAGGGTTCCTTGGCTTTCTCGGTAGTGCCAACCCGGGGTTCGTCGGCCTTGCGTGCATGGCTTGCTTGTCTGGACTCGCAGTCGGCTCACGGAAGGAAGCATAGGCTGCGTCGAACCAGCCACTTCAGCGGACGCGTAAATGCGCCGCTGAGTTCAATCGTTAGGCCAGACGCGCTGCGCGCGCCTGGCCTATCAACCCGCTGAAGCAGAATTCCTTCCTCAGGAAAATGCTCCGCATTTCCCTCACGTCGGAATCTGCTTAGTTCCGAGACGTTATAAATTAATTTAAGGAATACCGTATGGATTTTAAACTAAATGTAAATGACATAATTGGTATACCTATATCTGATGTTCGTCATACTATTGATACTCATTTTAAGTCTCCTCTTAAAGATTTAACTTACTTAAGTATGTTAATAGACAAACATACAAATGAAGCAATGAGACATGGTGTTTATATTATATTTAATGACGAAAATAAGTGTGTGTATGTTGGTAAATGTGAATCGTCTCACTTTGTAGATAGGCTCGGTTTCCATTTTGGTATGTCACCAAATTATAAATATACTTTTCTCAGTAAATTAGTTGAAAATCTTGGCTTTTCTAAAGATTTTGATGGTTATGTTAAAGCAGTATCCGTAATTGATAACTACAAATATATGATTATTAATGCTAATAACAAAGGGAATGAATTTATACGCAAGCTTGAAAAAATATTTATGGTTATGTATCAACCAACTTTAAATAACTTGCCAAAAAAAGTAGTAAAAAATTCTTTTTCAGATACAGAGTTATTTCAAACAACACTGTATTGATGAGTACCATTTATAACAAAAAAATCAAGCGGCGTTAAGGCATTAAACAAGGAGTCAGGTTTTGGGTGTAAAAATAAGCACCGTAAAAGATAAAAATACGGGTAAAGCAATAACCGTCAAGGACTGTGAAAAAGGTCATGATGGAGAATATATTTGTAAAACTGATGGCTGTAATGCACAAATGTCATTTGTTAAAGCTCATGAGAAAAGACGACTTGATAAAACAATTGAAATCTCCTCTTTCTTTAAGCTTAAATCCAATGAGAAGCATTCTTATAAAATCTGCCCTTATAATACAAAAGGGGCTGTTGAAATTATCGCCAGAGATTCAGATTCAAACATACTAAAAGCTATAGACAATGAGAAATATGAATTTAGTCTCCAGGTGCTTCATAAAGTAAACAATACGCAGGAAAAACGTACAGAGGTAGATTCAAAATCAAGTGCGAATGAATGTAGCGCACAAAAAGGCAAGGCTTATACTCGTAGTGGTACTGCATCGAGCTACATTAAAACTTTGACTCAAATACTAACATTGCGAGCACAGCTTGAAGACAATCAAGAATTAGCTTCTTTAATTACGCTTACATACAAAAAATCCAAAATAAAATGGTCAAACTTCTATTTCGATATAGATGACTATATCGGTGCATATGAAATAACTAAAAACTCTAAAATCAGTTATCCGATGTGCTTTCATGGTGTTGTATCAAAAACAGTCCCTCCAAGTGAAAAGTTTAAATATGCTAAATTTACGCTTCACAGCCCATACATTGAATTGGAAAGCGAATTGACTGATATTCCAAGTTTGGAATTTATAATAGCGGATGATTCACTTGATCTTAATAATCTTCCCGTGGGGGCTGAGGTGTTAGTTTATGGGGTTATTAAAGTCAGTAGTGGAAACTGGATTCCTCCTGAGCAGAAAGAGTTAGATAATCCTAAATCAATACGTTTTCTGAATATGAGGGCATGGATAAATCATGCAGAGCAAATTGCTAAGCTATAGCCTTAACAAAGCCATCAATTTGACCGCCTTACGCTGCGCTTCAGGCGGCAAATTATGGCGGCGATAGCTGGAAACCATGGAAATAGTAGAAGCCAAAGAAAAGGATATGCTCAGAGTTCGTGACTTATTTCTGGAATATCAGAAATGGCTCGGAATTGATCTATGCTTTCAAGGTTTTGAAAAAGAGCTCG
>Ga0209633_10000645_pt1 | contig 39632 bp, 34 predicted proteins | sample Cruoilmetagenom1_FD_187290 | JGI IMG/M metagenome (GOLD analysis project Ga0209633, IMG submission 187290) | Oil polluted marine microbial communities from Coal Oil Point, Santa Barbara, California, USA - Sample 1 (SPAdes) (version 2) | ecosystem: Environmental > Aquatic > Marine > Oil seeps ...
TCGTGGTTGTGGTTGTGGTGCTTGGCGTGGTGGTTGTGGTTGTGGTGCTTGGCGTCGTGGTGGTTGTTGTGGTGCTGGTGCTGGTCGTGGTGGTGGTTGGTGGTGTGGCGACTTCTGCACGGAAGTTGGCAACAGTATTGGCGGTGTCATTGATCGATCGGGCGTTGTCTGCTGTGCTTGTGTGCCCGGTGGATCGGCCCGAATAGTTTATTGCGGGATTGGAGTACTGATTCACGCGAGGGCAGCCACCACTTGGGTTACTCGCAGTAACCGGGCAGTTGTATGCCATTACGGTGCGAAAAGTTTCGTTGGGGGCCGGGTCTTGCCATCCTTGCGAATAAGGCGAGACGCCGGTGCTTCCTCCCGTGTTGTCTTTGTCGTGTGTGCTTCCTTGAATGTGGCCGATCTCGTGACCGAACGAGAAATTGCCCGTCGCGCAATTGTGTGCCACAACGCCGAAGGCATAGGTTTCAAAGGTCGGGGTGAGTGATGACATGAGCCAGGCCAGGCCGCACGCGCTGGGGTCAGTTTTTCTGATGAGAATCACGACGTCGGCGCCATAAGTATCGCGCCAAGTGTGTACTTGGTCGAGAATTCCGTCTGTTGTTGATGTCAGATTGGTGAGGTCATCGGTAAAGGACCCCTCTGTGTGGGCTATTTCAGCGGTGTGGACGAGCCTGAGGCGTGTGTTGATGTTGCTGTTGGCGTATCCGGTATTGGTTTCGGTGATCGCGAGCTGGATCAGACTCTCAACGGGAGTTTTTCCCCCCGTTTGATTTTTCGCTTCGGGCGTGTAGACCACCATCACATCGATCTGGCTGCCATCGTCTTTTTCTGCTGTGACCGTGTGGTCTGGGATCTGCTGTGGTGGGGATGGGGGGAGCTGGGGCGGGAGCTCCGGTGGGGGTACTTGGGGTGGGAGACCTTCCGGGAGTAGGGAAGTGTCTGTCTCACGTAGCACGTGCTGTCCGTTTTCTTGGGAACGGAACTGATACACGTTTCCGTCGAGCGTGACATTGCCCGTGAGGTGCCCTTCGTTCAAGATGAAAATAGCATCACTTTGCTCTTTTGTGTTGACCTTTCCCTGCCATGCGAGGGTGGAGTTGTCGGTCCTCGCGCGTGTGAGGTCGAGTTTGAGTATTCCTTTTTCGAAAGCGGGAAAGGTCAAATGCGCGTGCTCGCGGGCTTGTCCATTCGAGTCGACCAAGCTTTCGAGATGCACGTCTATGTTGACAGAACGACTTACGGTATGGTCCTGAGGCAGTACAAAGTCTTGGTCTCCATTCTCGTTGTCTGCTGAGGTCAGGCTGGCGAGGACCGAATATTCCTGCGCGGAAACTGGTTGTTTTTCGGAAGCTGACGCGGAAGTCGACAGCATGGGTAAAAGACTGCAAAAAATAGCGAAGACCACGAACCTGCTTGTTCGTTCGATATTTTTCCAATGTGCTGGCATGGGCATTTCCCCGAATAGCGGAGTCCGATCGGTGTGGAGTACATCGGCAAATACGGAGGAAAAGCTTGATCGTCTCTATTGTTGCGAAATGCCGAAATTTCTAGATTTTCTGTGGGAAAATTCTCTTTTCCGGAGAAAACTGCTTGTGTTCCCAGGTGAAAGTGGGTTTCTGTTTTCTCTCCAGGGGGTTCTTCTGGTAGCTGTCGTGCAAAGATTTTTCGCGAGGTGTGTTTTTCGTGCAGGAGCTTGCTGCAGAAAAAGAAGAGAAAAGCCGGAGAATCAGGGGGCTGCGATGGCGACAGTCGGGGTCTGGTCAGAGTGCACCATTGCTCCGCCTTGTGAACGAGCTCTGGCAAAACCGTGCACTTCCCCCTCCCTGCCGGCCAGTAGGTAGCCGTCACCGGAAGAGAGGGAGACGAGACTGACAACTTCCTGCCTGATCTGTCGGGCAGGAAGACTGCCGAGATACGGGGCGTCGCCAAAGGCGAAGACGCCGCCGTCCTGGGCGGCGAGCCAGTAGCCCTCGCCCGTTGGGGTGGAGGCCATGGTAATGATCGGTTTGTGCAGGGGTTTGCCGGCCATGGAGCCGTAGAAGCCGGCGTCGCCGAAGGCGAAGACGCCGCCGTCCTGGGCGGCGAGCCAGTAGCCCTCGCCCGTTGGGGTGGAGGCGATTGCAGTGATGGGTTTGTAGAGGTGCGTGTTGCCCATGGAGCCGTAGAAGCCGGCGTCGCCGAAGGCAAACACTCCGCCGTCCTGGGCGGCAAGCCAGTAACCCCTCCCGGTGGGAGTGGAGACAAGTCGAACTACTTTTCCTGCTATCGGGACCCCCGCAAGTGAACCGTAGTGCTGGGCTGCTCCAAAGGGGTGCACTTCCCCGATTGAGCTGAGGATCCAATAGCCTTTTGCAGCTGTTGACGTTGATGTTGTTGATGACGTTGTTGACGTTGTTGACGACCGTACTTCTGCGAGATCGATCGCGCTTGTCTGTGTGAACGCTTGCGAGAGTGATCCGTGATCTTGCGCGGGAGCAAAAGCATGGACTTTCCCTGTCGCAGTCAGAACGTGATACCCAGTGGGGTCCGTTATATAGAACCAGGTGCTGGAGATGCCGAGAGCCCGGCGGAAAGTATTCGCAGGAATGACGCGTGAACCATGTGCGAAATTGATGCGTATTTCACGCGCACGCCCACCGTCGGAGCCAATCCCGTCTCTTCTGATCACGGAGAAGTTCTGAAAAGTTCCGAGGTCTTGCCCGAAAATCTCTGTGATTTCACTGATGGGGATGTCTTTTGACCAGCGATGATACTTATTGCGAGAAGTGGCATCTCCTGTATCCGAGACTGCGGGGAAAACCCCGCCGGCAGTATGACCACCTGTGGAAGCAGAGAATTCTGTTCTTGCTGTATCCCCGTTGCTCCAGTGGCGCACTTCTCCGCTGGTGGCCGTGACCGCCTGATTTGAGAGTAAGTGCTCAAGGGGAAAGAAGCCGGAATCCTCCGATATCGCGGCTCCTCGATAGACCTGGCATGTGGCGGTGTTGCAGGTATCGGCATAGAGATATTTTCCGTGCCCGTTATTGGCTTGCATGTCGGAGGCCACATAGGAACGAGCGGCTACTGCCTGCGCGCGCAACGCGTGTGCTCCCCGTCCTTCTCCCTGTGTCGCCCAATAGGCGGGCATTTCTTGGGGGACAACACCTTTTAGATAGGTTGCAAGGGGAAGAATATTCACCGTTCTCATCTGCTCGTTCTCTTCCTGGGCCTCGAGAGTCCCGCGTAACCAATGAATAGTTTCCTGCGTGGTCTCGCCGGTGGTCTCGTTCGCAGTCTGAGAGATACAGAGCTGTAACAGTGTGTTGTGCGGGGCGGTCATGACCCCAGCGCGGGCATCAGGGTGAGAAGGGGTGAAAAGAGGAGGGTGGTCCACAGTTCCAAGTTGAGTCCAGGGCCCTGTGCAACTTGCCCCTTGTTCAATAAGGAAGTGACCGGAGGAGATGCGACGGGCTCGCGCCGCGCCTGAGGCCGGTATTTCCCATTGTGCGACGTGAAAAGGTGCTGCAGAAGTGACCTGCAGTGCTGCGCCGTCATTCTCCACGATCCTTACCCGGAGAAGTCTGTCTGGTATGAAGCTTCCTGGTTTGGTTCCGCCGTAATAGTGAGCAAGGATTTCTTGATACGGAACTCCTGCGAGCGCGTATCCGAGTGCTCCCCATTGGCCAAGGCCGCGACCATGACCGAAACCGCGGCCTTCGATCCGTATCTGCGCGTTTTCTTCTGGTGCTTGCCCGCGCAGAGGTGTTGCCGTGACAAATGCCGGCAATACCAGTAAGGAAACCGCGTAGAGAATTGCGGAAAAGACTGTGCAGCGAGGCCGGAAAACTTTTTGCCGGTCTCTTTTTTTCTTTGGAAAGTGTTGGTGGGGACGTTCTTTCTTGTGATGATATTGCATTGCAGTTCTCGTTTTCTAGCGGAAAGTGTCGTTCTTTCTGTGACTGTCGAGCAAAGAAGAAACAGACTGTGGTAGAAGAAGAACGAGTGCAACAGCGGGATCGTCGCGATTTTCATCAGTGGGGGGCGTCAAGGATCCATGAAATTTTGCATCCCCAAAAGTATGAATCTCTCCTTCGCTTGAAAGCAGATAGTATCCTCGTCCACCGATACTTGCTCGCATGGTGATTATTCTTGACAGGGTGTGATGGTCTGCTGTTCTTGCCTTGTGCAAGCGGGCGTCGCCGAAGGCGAAGATGCCGCCGTCTTGGGCGGCGAGCCAGTAGCCTTTGTTGGTTGGGGTGGGGGCGATCGCGGTGATGGGTTTGTTGAGGTGTTTTCCGCCCATGGAACCGTAGAATTTGGCGTCGTCGAACGCGAGAACCTCGCCGTTTTTGGCAGCGAGCCAGTAGCCTGTTGCGCTTTCCATTGCCGAGACAATAGGGGTGCTTGCTGAAGAATGAGGGGGATTGTCTTGCGGTGTGTGTGTGGCCAGAGTCGTCGTAGCAGCTGTGCCAAAATTCTGCACTTTTCCAGAGCGCAATATGACTCGGTATCCAGGATTTTCCAGCTGAGAGGCCAGGATTATTTTTTCGGTTTCTTTGCGAATTGCCGGGAGAAGCGCGAAAAACCGCTTTCCGGGACAGAGGGTGGAGCCAACGTCTTTGTGGCCCATGATGCGTGGCAGGTTTTTGTGGATGCTGCGCGGGTTGAGCTTGTGGACTGCGTTTTTCCAGGCAAGTAGGGTGTTGAGTGCGGCAATGCCGGCTGCACTGGGAACAGCTTTCTCGAAATTTCCGAGCAGGGCAATGCCACATGAGCCGGTATTGTGATTTTTGGCGTGTGCGCCGATTACTCCTTGGTGTGTTTGGTCTTCTCCATCATGTAGTTCTTCTTTTTTGTAATCACGTGCCCAGCGACCTTCGTACACATGGCCTTTTGCGTCTATGAGAAAGTTGTAACCGATATCGGACCATTCTCTGGTTTCAGTGTGGTAGGCGTAAATTGCCCGTACGGTTGCTTCTGGATTGTTGTCCTTGTTTGAAGTGGCTGTGTGGTGCAGGATGAAGCGTTCGATCGGGGCATGACTCGGGTTTTTTGCACGCAGACTTTCGTCAGCTTTCCACATGGCCCGTGTGATGATCGAGGGTGCGGGAAGAGCGTCGCCTTTCGGTATGGCAGGAGAAGGACTGTTGCTTTGCGCGTCGATCAGGCTGATTTCCATACGCGACACCAGGCCGGACAGGACCCTCACCTGAAATTCCAGGGCTTGTTCTGTCCGGAGCAGTGCGGAAAAAAAGCGGCTGCTGGAAGTATCCTTGCTATTTGTGAGGTTTGTGTCGACACTCATGTCGGCTGAAAGCCAGAAAGGCTCCCACTGGCTCCACTTTTTGTTGGGGCCTGCGTAGCGGGTTTCGATGTCTGCGTCAGGGGCGCCATGCCATGACAGGCCGGCATGCGAAACTGGAAAAGGTGCACGAAACTGGTGTGCATTTTGAGTGTCTCCCCCCTGTGCCTGGATGTCCGCGGCGCTTGTGGGCAAAGGCATACGCACAAGACGGGGGAATGGCCCAGGCAGAAGACGGCGAGACAGGACGGTAGGTGCGGAGCGAGACGCAATGACAAGGACCGAGAGGGTGAGGAGATTGCGGCGTGAGAGATCAGTTTGTGACACCGTTTGTGGAGCACCTTTTCTCTGTGTGCCAGGTTGTCTGCAACTTGGAATTTGAGCGTGGGGGTGGAGCGCGATGCAGACTGCTCACTATCGGGCCATCCTGCACCTTCCTGCTTGGCTGATGACGAAGATATGAGCAAGTAGCCGGAGAAAGGTGTAGCAGTGGCGGGCTGAAGCGGCCGTTGTTTTTCTTCTGTGAAAACCTGGCATTCTACCGGCACTTTCTTGTGGAAAAGATCGGAACTGGGGATCGATGTCTTGAATCTTCTTATTGTACTTTTCTGAGGGTTTTTCCTGTTTTCATGGGGTTCTTGGAAGAGAGAAGAGAAAATATTTCCCGCAAGAAGACAACTGGCAGGAGAGCAGCGAACGGAAGAATTTCCCGCAAGGAGGCAACTGGCAGGAGAGCAGCGAACAGAAGAAAAGAAAAAGTCTACTATTCGTTTATGCCATCTTCAGTGACTCGATTTTCTGCCAGATATGCTCGAAACTTTTTGCGTACTATAGGGACACAACACGAATGGATGCAGCGTGTTTTGTCTGTAGGGAAACGCGAGTGTGCGACCGCTCTTGAGGAGATTGAACGGCGACGTGCTGTGCTTGCTGCTGCGACTCGTGCAGAAGACGGGATGGACCCGTCCTCCGATTCCTATTACGGAGCGGAGTATTACGGTGTGGGACGAGTTCCTACAGGCGCGGGTACCATTAGCGGATATGACTCCTACGACCGGGTGTCCAGCAACGCCGACCTTTCAGCCTATCTCGTTTGGCGTTTCTTTTCTCCTGTGAAAAGCCTGGATATAGGGTGTGCCCTTGGGTTTGTTGTGGAAGCGCTGCGAGACCTTGGAGTGGACGCGTATGGCTGCGATATCAGCGAATACGCGGTTGCTCATTCTCCGGAAAATATTCGTGATCGCATACAACAAGCTGATCTTTCTGCGGGTTTGCCTTACCAGGAGAAAGAGTTCCCGCTTATTACAATTTTTGAATGTCTAGAGCATCTTCCACCGGAAGTGATTCCTGCTGCTTTACAAGAATTGTGCCGTGTGAGTTCTGGTTATGTTATCTGCACTATTCCGTCTTTTGGTATGAATAAACACGGCCCAAGTGGCTGGTTTGATGGCAAGGTGCTTGAGAGTCGCCTTGCTTATTACCGAATGTTAGGCCCCTCCTACACTGGCCCTATTCCATATGCAGATTTGCAAAAAGATGCTCGTGGTCGACCAATTGAAGGCCATCTTTGTATCGCCTCTTTTTCTTGGTGGACACAGCAATTTGAAAAAGCAGGATTTATACGCGCTGGGGCGATGGAAAAACAGATGTGCCCTGCAGTCGCACGTGTGGGGAAGTCAAAATTATGGAATTTCTATGTTTTTCACCCGGCCGACCTTCCTTTTTTTCTTCCTGTGATCCAAGAGGAAGAGGAGATTGCAAGGGTGGAAGCACAATGGGAAATCGGGAAACATGGTCCTGTTGCCGATGATCTCGCTGCAGTTGATGCGCTGCTGGGGAAAAATGGCCTGCTGCATTCTTCTTTCTTCTGAGGTTTACTTCCGCGCGTGTTTTTTCTTGTGCGTATCATTGTGTGTTGCAGAGCGTGTTGTCGGGACTGCGACTGGTGTGCACGGGAGAGGAGTTATTTGCTCGCGTGTGTGGAGGAAAACACACGCGACGAAATAGTTGGAGATCGGCTTTTTACGCGTTCTGCCATCTCGAGTAAAAATTTTTCATATTGGGCGATGATGGTGTCCCATTGAAAAAAACATTGCACATATTTTTCTCCGTTTTGCCCGAGCGCGCAGCGTAAACCCGGATGGCACAAGAGCAGATTGAGCGCCGCTGCGAAGGTACGATAGTCCTCAAACCAAAGTCCAGCGTGCGAACGGATGGCGTGTTCGCGTGTTGGGCCGCAATGTCCGTTCACGAGGACGGGTGTTCCGGTGCTCCAGGCTTCCAGAAGCACAAGTGAGAAGGCCTCGAAAGGGGAGGGGGAGATCAGGACATCGGCGCCCTGCAGCGCGCCCCATTTTGCGTGTGTGCCAATGGGCCCAGTCACTATCACATCGGGGAGAGAAGGCAGCGGGTGCACTATGGGGCCCGCAAATATCAGAACATGTGGGTTTTCGGGATGTAATTGCTTGAAGGCTTTCCAACAATTACTGAGAATTTTTACTCCCTTTGTGTTGTCGACCCGACCGAGGCAGAGCAGGTAAGGGCGGTTCCCAATGCCTGTTTGGAAGCGAAATGCCTGTTCATCTCCGGTTATCTGTTCTACCCCGAGCCCCAACTGCAGCTGGGGCTTGTGCGCCACACGAAAGATCTGTTCGACCAGACGGCGTTCGTTTTCTGTCTGGAAAACCAGGGCTTGGACCGCAGTGAAAACCTTTTGGAAAATGCTGAGCCGTAGCGGAGGCTCATCGTGCGCAGCAGGATGCATGATGGCACGTTCTGCGACATGCGGGATGCCATGTACTGTTGGGTAATAGAGGTAGGGATAGAAAGCCACAAGGTCGGCGTCACAGGCTTCCACGGCCTGCACGAGGTCGGGCGTGACAGGTCCTTGGAGCTCTATCCAGGCGAGGGCTTCTTTTGTCTGGATTCGAGTTGGTTTTGAGAGCAGGGTCTCGGAGAACGCGGGGAAGGTCTTTGCCCGTCCCGAGAGAGAAGCAAAACGGTGCACGCGCACGCCATGCAGTGTGTGACTTCCTGGGGGAGAAGTATTTTTCCAGGTGATGATGTCGTCGGCGCAGGTGGTGAAGACTTCAACCTCGATGTCGGTATGCGCTACAAGACGTTCGGAGAGCATCCGAACGGCGTGTTCTGCTCCTCCAATAATGTTTTCTCCATACCGGGGAGTTACATATGCGAGTTTCACTATGTGTTTCCAGTTCGCGCGCGTTCTAGAGCGGACAGCATCTGCGCGTGGATGTCGGGGAGGTGAAAATTGCGTAGGCGCTGTAGGCCTGCTGTGTCCATCGCGTCGCGCAAACTCGGATCTTTTTGTACGCGGTCCAGAGTTGCGGCGACGAGAACTGGTGTCTTTGAGGACAAGAGCAGCCCCGCCTCTGACAGAGTCTCGGGAATAGCAGAAGAGCGATAGGCAACGATGGGAAGTTGGTGGTGCATTGCCTCGAGCAGAGGTACGCAGAACCCTTCGTGCTCTGACAAGCAGAGAAAGACATCAGCTGTTTCATAGTAGGCGACCAAGGCGCTCTGGGGTACTGATCCCGCGAAAGTAATTGCGTGCTCGATTTTGAGGGAAGTCGTGAATTTTTGCAGTGCTTCGTGGTAGCGAGAGGAGCTTGACGATCCAATCAAGCGCAAGCGGGCGTTTGGGTCATACAAACGGCGATAGGCGGCAAATGCCGCGATGATGTCGTGCTGGCATTTGTTTGGGGAGATCCGCCCGACAAACAGGATATCTGTTCCGCCGTTTGTTTTTTCCTGTTGGAGCTGGGCGAGAAGGTCGGTATCGACATTGACGGAAAATTCTTTGCTGTCAAAGAGAAAGGGGATGACCTCGGTTTGTGCATAGCCTGCGCCGTGCAGTTCATCCTCGTTGAACGCAGAAGGTGTGATCCCGAGGACGGCGCGCTTCCCCAGCTCTCTCATTTGTTTGCGTCCTAAATTCAAACCACTTGCGAAGTGGGGTTCCCAGAGAGCAAAAAAAGAAGAGGGGGTGATGTTGTGGTAGTTCACTACCAGTCTTTCGGGGCGGCCGAGCAGGAAATCGACGAGCTCTGACCCTGTCGCCAGTTGGTATATTAATGTATCATCTGGGGAAGCCGGGATGTTCCTCCCATACTCCTGATATCGGTGCCCATTGTTCCGCATTTTGGGGTGCAGCACTGAGGCAAAAATCTCTGAAGGGATGCCATGCGCGCGCAGGAGAGCTTGGAGACGCAAGGTGTGAGTTCCGACTGCGCTCGGTTCAAGCACGGGAACAAATTGATGGATTGCGCTCATTCTTTTTCCTCGAGAATGCACGCGCAGGCTTGCCAGAAGGCTTTCTCGTTCTTTTCAGGAGAGAAATCCTGTAAACGGGCAGAACCTGCGGAGATGAGTTTTTGGTTTAGGTCTTTGTCTTGGGCGACTCGGTCGAGTGCGCTTGCCACGATGACGTGTTGTTTCGTTGGAAGGAGCAGCCCCGCGTTGTCGACGGTTTCCGTGACAGCTGAGGAATTCCAGGCGATAATAGGTATCTTATGCGACATTGCTTCCAAGAGCGGGACACAGAACCCTTCATGCTCTGAAAGGCATAAAAAAATGTCAGCGGCCTTGTAATAAGCCGTTAAGGCTGTTTGGGATACGTTTCCTGTGATAACTGCAGCATCGGCGATTTTTAATCGCTGCATGAGTGTACGAAGAGATTTTTCGTACACTGGCGAGGAAGACCCTCCCACGAGCCGGAGACGGGCATGAGGGTCGTGCAGTCGACGATAGGCAGTAAATGCCGCGATGATGTCGTGCTGGCATTTGTTTGGGGAGATCCGTCCGACAAACAGGATATCTTTTCCGCCGCGTTTTTTCTTTTCGAAAAGAACATTGAGGAGAGAACGATCAGGGCCCCTGTCGAACACGACAGGATCGAAAAGGATCGGAGCGATGCGCACCCGGTCGTAACCTGCACCTTCGAGTTCGTTTTTGTTGAAATGAGAAGGTGTGATTGCCAATTTTGTGATATTGGCCAATGCGTGCAGCTGTTTCCTTCCCGAGCGCAGTTCCTCCGTGACGCGCGGCTCCCATGTCGCAAAAAAAGAGGCAGGCGTGATGTTGTGATAGTTCACAATTTTTCGCTCTGACCGTGTTTGTATCCACGATCCCATTTCGCTTCCTATGGAGAGGTGATAGAGAAGGACTGCATCGGAAGTGCCACGGGGAGGAAAATTTTTATAGTTGCGGGCGAGTTTTGTAGGGAGTCCGTGTGCGCTCGCAGTATAAATTTCGGATTCCAGGCCTTTGGAACGAAAGAGATTTTGCGCCCGCCGTGCGTGGGAGCTAATGGCGTCATGCGGCACCAGAGATGGGACAAACTGATGAATTGCTACCACGGTGTTATTTCGTGCCTAAGACCAGGTGGCTACGAGGACCAGACATTTGTTCGCCAAATCTTTGCAGCGTGTCGCGCAGCGAGAGCGGGACGTCGTCGCCGAGATTGGCAAACGGGTTATCGATCTCGCTTTCGTGGATTTCTGTGGTGAGGCGAAGCTGTGCAAACAACAAACCCCAGGTGGTCGCGCGCAAGGGCTTTCCCGCAGCGAGATCGAGCACGAGAGGATCTGCAGAGCGTTCCCACACGCGAGGATCATTGCCAAGAATTCCGACGAACCCCTTGTCCCGTGTCTTTTCTGTTGCCATTTCGAGAAGTACTTGTTTTTCTGGAAGGGAAAAGCTATCGATACTTCCGCTTAATATCACGCCGCCCAACGTGTTGTCCGCGAGTTTGTCGAGATGCGCGAGCGCAGTATCAGATCGTGTGTCAATCCTTGCCGTGGCGCCTTCGAGTGTTGCAGTCTCGGAGGGATCGACACCGTAAATGTCCGCGCCTGCATCTGCAAGGAGGCGTACCAGTGTGCCGGTTCCACACTCGGCGTGCAGGATACGACCAGGTGCTGTTTGTGCTGCTTTGATGAGATGGTCGCTGAAAGGAAAGGGAGAAGGAGCGGGCATGGGCGGGGATATGGTGGTGAGAATTTTTGCTGGTGAGAGGGGTCCAAACTTCTCAATCGAGTTGTCAAGCGCACGCAGGATCTGTGTGAGGATGCTCCCAAACTCGCTGAATTGTGCGTTGATGTGTTGCATATACCAGCGTAAGACCTTGCTTTCCATACGCTTTACATAGCTTCCCCCAGGCAGATTGGAAGCAGTGGGAACAGTGAGATCGAAGTGAGAAGCTTCTGCGAGTTGCTCGATTGAGGAGGGAATGTCGCCGCTTGCCGTACCTGGGGGAGAGGCTTCCCGGAATGCCTTTGTGATCTCGTGTTCAAGGTCGGGGGGAATTCTTCCGTCCGCGCGCCGGCGTTGGACTTCGCGGTGGATTTCTTCCATGATTCGATGAGAGTCGATCCGGTCGACGTCGTTTTTTTCTTTGTTCATCTTCGAGATCCTGTGTCTGCGAATGGGCCGGCCTGTCGCAGGCCCTGTCGCATAGGTGTCACATGGCCTGTTTGTCATGGAACTGATGTCGTCTGCTGCGCCACGCTGTCTGCCGAAAACTGTCTGTCGAAAGACAGCGATGGTTCCGAGAGAGTGAGGAGCAGCATAATGAGCAGAGTCAGGCCGGTGTTCTTTTTCAGTCTGTCTGAAAAACGGGACAGGATTGAACAAGAACAGCCTTTGTGTCGAGATGTACTAGTCCTGCGCTCATATCGGGATTGTTGACGCGAAATCTTTCCTTGTGTTCTTTTTCTTGGAAAAACGAGTTTTTATTTTTTCCCCGGAGCGTTGCGGTCACTGTGTACTCTCCGCCAACAAAGGGCATACTCTCGAACTCGAAAATAACCTGATGGAGAGGTTGTGTCGCGAGAGGGCGCGCGCCCAGGGTTTCTGTGTCTGTTGCAAACAGCAGCTGATTATTCTGATTTTTGATATTGATTGCCACGATGAGGTTGTGCGCTTCTTGCGTATTCTGAAGAGAAACAGCGACTGACATAAATTGCCCGGACACAAAGAATTTGTCCTGGGTGTTTGCCTGTGTGTCCTGGATGCTCTTCTCCGTGTTTCCCTGCGCGTTATTCCGAATATTGTTTTGAGACTTGTGTGGGGTGTGTGCGATGGAGAGATTGACGATTCTTGCAGGTTTTCTCTCCTGCTCGGAACCTTCTTGCTCTTGTCCGCTGTTCTCTGCGCTGTTCGCGCTGTTCTTTTGCGGCTTGTTCTTTTTCTTGTAGGTAGACGGAGGAGCTGTGTGTTCGGTGTCGGGTGTGGCGTGGACGAGCTCTCGATATGTCGCAATGGCTTTGTCCGGAGAGCCTGTGAGTATTTGACGCCCATGGTGCAGGACAGTCGCGCGGTTGCAAATTTGACGTACGAGGTCGGTTGAATGGGTGACAAAGATAATTGTGCGTCCGTCTTGCTGAAATTGTTGGATACGGTCAAGGCATTTTTGTTGAAAGGCTTCATCGCCTACAGCGAGTACTTCATCTATAAGTAAAATGTCTGGAATGACATTGATAGCCACAGAAAAGCCAAGACGCATGTACATCCCTGATGAGTAGTGTTTCACCTGATTGTCAATGAACTGTTCGAGTTCGGAAAAAGCCACGATCGCATCGAAACGCCGTTCGATTTCTGTTTTAGGGATTCCGAGAATAGACGCGTTGAGATAGATGTTTTCCCGTCCAGTGAGGTCTGGATGAAAGCCGGCACCGAGTTCGAGTAAGGCAGCAAGGCGCCCAACAGAAGTGATAGTGCCACTGTTCGGTGGGAGAATACCGGCAATACACTTGAGTAAAGTGGATTTTCCTGACCCGTTGGCACCGAGCAGGCCGAATGTCTCGCCTTTCTTGATTTCCAGGGAGATATCTTGCAGCGCCCAAAAGTCGTTGGATGTTTTTTTATTTTTCCCCAACAGCCCAGCAAAACGTTCTTTTAGTGTTTTCTCATGATGTCTGATACGAAAACGTTTTGAGACCTGATCAACGCGAATTGCGACTGTCATGCGGTCAGAGTTCCTCGGTGAAGTTTGCTTCAAGCCGTCCGAACAACCAGAAGGCTGTGACAAGAAGAAGTACTGCTCCTCCTCCGACTATTGCCAGATTCCGAATAAACCATTCCATTCCCTCTGCGGGGAGGTGTTGTTCGGCTTTTCCAGAGATTGGGCCGACGGGTGCTATTTGCCGGTACAACGCCCGTTGGAACACTAAAACAATGTCGGTGACAGGGTTCATCAAGGGAAGTCCTGTTGGCAAGTTCAGTTCTTGCATGCTCTTTTGCAAATAGGCCCATGAATACACAACTGGGGTACCCCAAAACCAGGCAAGAAGCGTGACTTCGACGAGGTGCTGTGTGTCGCGCAGGTAGACGTTTGCTGCGGAGATTGTCAGCGCGAAAGCCGCAGTCAGGGTGACAAGAATAAGAGTAGCGGGTATGAGAAGAAGTGCGTATTCCCATGCGGGGGGATACTGCATAATTGCCATGAATACCAGGAGGATGAAGAGCTGCAAAAAAAAGTGTACAAGATTGGCTCCAACCTGAGAGAGAGGCAGGATTTCCCGAGGAAAGTAGACTTTGTTGACGAGATTGGCGTTTGCCACGATAGATCCCACTGCACCCATGAGAGATCCCTGAAAAAAGTTCCAGGCGACCATACCGCTGAGAAGGTAAAGCCCGTAGTAGGGGAGATCCATACGAAATACGATGCCGAGGAAAGAGAAAACTGCCAGATACATCAAGGGGTTTAAAAGTGACCAGAGAAAACCCAGCATGCTTCCTTTGTATTTGACCCGGAGTTCGCGTCGTGTCATGCCGAGCAGGAGTTCGCGATAGCGCAGGAGTGCGCGAAGGCGAGCAAGAGTTTTCGTTCTTGTCTTTATTGTTCTGACGGTGACTGTTGTTGTGGGATCGGTCATGTCCAGAGAATTGTCGATCAAAGATGGCTCGTGACGCCAATGTGAACGAGAGGTTATCGGGAGGGTTTTGCGCAAGGGAAACACCTTCCGGAGGGTTCGCCGACAATAGTTTTTTCCGGGGTGAAAGGGTGTAGAAACCCTGTTCTATCCGGTGTTTTTCTTTCGCGTGCTGCTTTCGTCAAAGGTGGTGGCACCAGTCTTGTGCGGCGCGAAAAAACCCCTTCGGCCTTGCTCTTATGCCGGATGGCATGGGGGGGGACGGAAGGAAAAGAGCTACATCTGGGCGGGAGGCCACCGCGCGAAACCCGATGCGAACCACAAGTGTAGAGCGAACGAGGCGTGGCGAATGGGTGGTTTCTTTCGGAACAGCGTGACATGGGAAATGTCTGGGTTTACGGAAAGAAGCTACCGAGTGGGAAACGCAGACCCGGTGGGGTGGACACAGCGTGGACACAGCGTGGACGCGACATGGAGGTAGAGGGAGGTCTTTGCGTGGCTCGATTGTTCCCAACGCCAAAATGTAGGTGCCTGATCCGGCGAGGAAAATATCATGTGTGGCTGCTTTGCAGCGGACTCGGGTGTTGTTTTGGGAAGAATGTGTTATGTGGTGATTTTGCGGTACATCTGGAGTGTGTGTTGGGCGCATTTTGGCCAGTTGTATTGTTTGACGCGTTCGCTTCCTGCGGTAGTGAGCCGGTATTGCACGGTTGGTGTTTCAATGACGGTGCGTAGGGCATCGGCGAGTTCGTCTGGTTTGCCGACGGAGACGAAGAGGGCGGCATCGCCGATCACTTCTGGGAGTGCTCCCGCTTTTGTTGTGACGACGGGTGTGCCCATTTGCATGGCTTCCAAGGGGGGGAAACCGAAGCCTTCGTAGACAGATGGGTAGGCAAAAACCGCTGCCCCGGCGAGCAGCGCAGTTCTGTCTGTTGCGGTGACATATCCGAGTCGCACGATCCGGGCAGAGTGTGCGGCGTGTGCAATGGCCTGGTCAAAGGTTTCAATACCCCAGCCAGGTGCTCCAGCTATCACGAGGCGGACTTTTTTGTGCACGCTTGCGAGCCGGTCAAATGCTTTTACCAAAGTGGGGAGGTCTTTGCGTGGCTCGATTGTTCCCAACGCCAAAATGTAAGTGTCTGATCCGGCGAGGGAAATGCCATGCGCTGCGGCTTTCTCACGCGCTTGCGTGTCTTCCTTGGGAAGAGGGAGATCGGGGATGCCCGGGGGGGCGACGATGATGCGTTCTGGGGAAATGTTGAGCTCAGCCTGTATTTCACCGGCGACAAAGCGAGAATTTGTGTGGACCCAAGCCCCTTTTTCTACCGCGCGCCGGACAAGCACTGGGTAGAGCAGAACGGCTTTCGTGCACATTTCTGGGAAGCGCCAGGAAGTAAGGTCATGCACTGTGACAATGCGGGCGGCTTGTCGGGCTGGGGGGACGACGAAGTTCGTGCCGTGGATGAGGTCGACTTGTCCTGTCCAGTGTTCGATCACGGGGCCTTGCGTGTGTCGCCAAAGGAAATGCAAGGGGCGTGCTGCCATCGGGTGGTGTGTGGGGATTGCTCCCTCGGGGAGTTCTTTTTTGAGTTCCCCTTGCCCACGCCAGCTCACCGCGTAGGGTCGCAGTTCAATCGTGTCGGATCTTGCCTCTGCAGAGGCAAGAGACGCAAGAGCATTGATGAGTCCGTGAACGTACCAACCTACGCCTGTGCGATTGCCGATCAGGGGCGTGGCGTCGAGCGCAACAGTGAGCGACATCTTGCAACTTTAGCTTTTTTCCCCCGTGGATTTTGCCGGAGGTTGTCGTTGGGAAAATTTTGGTTTTGTTTCCGAAAGACAGAGATGCCAAAAAGGCTGAGGAATTTTGCCTCCGGGAAAATCCACGGGGGGGGCAGGACAGCAGGAAAGGTGTTTTGTTTGGGTGTTGCGCAGACGGTCAGATCACGATTGTGCTTGCGCTAGGCTTCGCATTGGGGAAGCGCCAAATTTGAGTGCGGTTTTTGGTATCTGGATGCCTTGTTGAGTGCCGCGTAAGGATCGTGTTCGGGGTTGTTCTATGCGCCGTTCGCGAATTTTATCGTGTGTCCGCTGCTGCGCTTACAAGTGTCGCTATTGGGGTGCAGATGAAAGCGTTAGTGCTTGCAGGTGGAGCTGGAACGCGTCTCCGGCCTATCACATATACCTCGGCGAAACAGCTTGTTCCTCTTGCGAACAAGCCAATCCTGTTTTATGGGATTGAGACATTGGTGGAGGCCGGAGTATGTGAGATTGGCATTGTTGTCGGGGACACCTGGCGTGAGGTTGAGGCCGCAGTTGGCGATGGATCGCGTTGGGGAATTTCCGTGACTTTCCTCCGACAGGAGGCCCCACTTGGTCTTGCGCATTGCGTGTTGATAGCGCAGGATTTTCTGGGTTCTGAGCCTTTCGTCATGTATCTCGGAGATAATTTTTTGGTGGGGGGTGTGCAAGATTTCGTGCGGAGTTTTCAACAGGATCAACCGAATGCCCAGATTCTCCTGTCGAAAGTCAGTAACCCCTGCCAGTTTGGGGTTGTCGAGCTTGATTCACAGGGGATGGTGCGGCGTCTTGTAGAGAAACCAACTGTTCCCTTGAGCAATCTGGCTCTTGTCGGTGTGTATTTTTTTGATGCTTGTGTGCATGAGGCAGTGCGGGCTATTGAGCCTTCGGATCGAGGGGAACTCGAGATTACCGACGCGATCCAGTGGCTTGTGGACAAGGGAAAAAGCGTGCGGGCTTCTACCGTGACGGGGCCGTGGATTGATACTGGGAAGAAAGACGATTTACTTGAGGCGAATCGCATAGTGCTCGACATGATTGAGTCTCGTGTCGACGGTTTCGTTGACGTCTCTTCAAAAATTGTCGGCCGGGTAGTTGTCGAGTCTGGAGCACAAGTGCGCGATAGCGTGGTGCGTGGACCCGCAATTGTGGGCAAGGGTGCTTTGGTGGCGAATTCCTATATTGGTCCGTATTCGGCAGTGGGGCCGGACTGCCGGGTTGAAGATGCCGAACTAGAGCATTCCATCTTGCTGAAAGGGTCTGCTGTGCAGGGTGTACGCAGAATTGAAGACAGCTTGATCGGGAGGGGGGCAATGGTCGGGCGTTCTGTTGACCAGCCTCGTGCGATGCGTTTTTTGTTAGGGGACCATTCAGAGGCGCATGTGTGTGGAAGCTGACCTCTTTTTTTACCTTGAGGTTGCGAGGAGGCTGCGAGCGTTTTATCTGGTTTGCGGGTGCAAGCTGAAAAGACGGGGACCACAAGGTGCGGGATACCAACGGGAGGTGTGCCGGCGCGGTTTTGCCGGCACAGTTTCTTTGGCGTGGTTTCTTTGGCGTGGGTTCGCTCTGTGGGCACAGGCGCGAGACGAAGACAGGAAACGAGATTGGGGCCTGGGACAGAAAGACAACTTGTTTGTTGGTCAGGCCGTGTAAGAGTCCGATGCGCAGTTCGCCTGTGGGTGGGCCTGACGGTGTCCGGGGAAGACCGCTCTTTGTTTTTTGTTGGATGGGGAAAGAAAGAGAACAGGGGAGCAAGGGGCGAGCGTGTGGGGGAGAGCAAAAAAAGATGAGAGAAGGAGAAACTCATGCGTGTGCTGGTAACTGGCGGCGCTGGATTCATCGGGTCGAATTTCATCCGTTACTTGCTGGCAACGCACCCTGATTATCTTGTTCGCAATTTTGACCTCCTCACGTATGCTGGTAACACGCAGAGCCTGAGTGATGTGGCGTCGGATCGGCGCTATGAATTCATGAAAGGGGATATTGCAGACCCCGTTGCTGTACAGGAGGCAATGTCAGGTTGTGATCTTGTCGTAAATTTTGCTGCCGAGTCCCATGTTGATCGCTCGATTATCGATTCTTCAGTTTTCGTTCGAACAAATGTAGTAGGAGTACAGGTCCTGTTGGATGCAGCGAGAGACGCGGGGATAGCGCGGTTTTTGCAGGTTTCAACAGATGAGGTTTATGGGTCGAGAGAAGAAGGGAGCGCTTCGGAAAGTGATGCTCTTGCACCGAATAGTCCGTACGCTGCCAGCAAAGCCAGTGGTGATCTTTTGGCGCGATCCTATTTTGTCACTCACAAATTGCCAGTGTTGATTACGCGCTCTACGAACAATTATGGCCCTTATCAATTTCCCGAAAAATTGATTCCCCTGTTTATTACCCGCTTTCTTGCCGGGAAAGAAGTCCCTCTTTATGGGGATGGCGGGAATGTTCGGGACTGGCTGTTTGTTGAAGATAATTGCCGGGCGTTGGATGTTGTGCTCCATGCGGGGATACCCGGAGAGATTTACAATATTGCTGCCGCGAATGAAATGGCGAACACGGAGGTAGCACGTACTATTGTGGCTCTCTGTGGGGCTGATCCAGGTCTCATAAAACATGTTCCCGACCGTCCTGGCCATGACTGGCGTTACTCGGTTCTCTTCGAGAAGGTTTCCCGTCTCGGGTGGGTGCCAGTGATCTCTTTTGATGCAGGTCTTGCCTGCACTGTGGCTTTCTATCAAGAGCGGCGAGACTGGTGGAAGTCTTTCCAAGAGGAGACGTCTTATGGGGTTTTGCCCCAGTGAAGTTCCCGGGAAAAGCTTTTTTAATGCAAGGGTTTTCCGGCGAGAACAGGACTCTTGCCAGCCTTGTTCGGGAGGAGTGCTGGTCAGTGAGAGCATTTATGGTAAAGTGAAGTGGACAGCGCGTGATATGCTCGTTGCTCTCGGCTCTGGACTTGTTTCTCAGATCGGTCTCCGTTTTTTTCGCACCTCTTTTCGTCTGTTTTCATTACAAAGGGATGCGTGAGGAAGTGCGGTTTTCCGTTCCAAATGTAAGGGTGTCAGGTCGGTGGAGGCCATGTGGCTGGTTCTTGTCCTCTCAAGGGTCCTTGCGGGGCGCTTGTTTTGTGTTTTCGGACCTGGCTGCGAGAGAGGCTGATTGAGTGACTTTCACGGAAGCGTTAAAGCACGTATTTGATAGGGGTTTTTCTACCCCTAAGCCAAACTCGGATTTTATATCAACGGACTTGTAGCGCTGTCCCACTCTGGGGAATGGGGAATCGACCGCATGGACGCCACTACCGACCGAACCGGGCTTGAGGCCAAAAGTAAGGCAGATCTGGAGAAAATGGCGCGTTCTATTGGTGTGCGGGTTGTGTCGTCGATGCGGAAAGCGCAAATGATCGACGCCATTATGGCTGGTCCACCCCAGCTGCAAGACCTTTCTACTGCCAATGGAACCTCACAGAATAGTGCCGGTGAGGTATTGGATGGACTGGTGGCATCGGACTCCTTGAAGAGGAGCAGGAAATCAAAGAAAACAGGGAAGACCGAGGATGAGCCTGTGTCTGGCGCAACGCCGCTTGCGAGCGAGCGTCGATCTGCTCCGGCAGAAGACCGGGCTGAAGTTGTGACGGAACCGGAGAAGAAGCAGTCTGCGCCGAGGGATGACGTTTCTGAGCAAGGCACGTCAGCTCCCAATGAGGACAAGGCTGAAAGGAACAGTGAAGGGTTTGAGAAACGAGTGGAACAGCGTGCCGTCCGAAAAGTGACGCGTCAAGACGGTTCGAGTGGGGGGAGTGAAAAGAGAACGCGAAAGCCGTCATCACCCAATCCCCGTCAACGAAGAGGGCGCCAGCAGCGACAGCCGCGTGGTGGTAACCAAGCGCACAAGCAAGGAAACGAAGGTCGTCACGACGATCGTAACGATGGCCGTAACGACGGCCGAGCTATCAACCGTCAGAAGCAATCCGCGCCAATGCGAGACGCGGAGACGGGTGAAGCGATCGAGCGTAAGGGAATGCTCGACATTCTCCCTGATGGGTATGGGTTCATTCGGACCAGTGGTTGCCTGCCAGGCAAGGAAGATGTGTACGTGTCGCTCAGTCAGATCCGGCGCTTTCACTTGCGCCGGGGAGATCAGGTGACAGGGACGATTCGTCCCCCCAAGAGTGATGAGAAGTTCCCTGCATTGCTCCGTATCCTCGAAGTGAACGACCGGCAGCCCGAAGATGCCATGGACCGTCCTCGTTTTGAGGATCTTACGCCGCTTTTTCCTGATGAGAAGCTGCAGCTTGAGATCGTCGGGGATAAGTCTTGTGTGGCCCAACGGATTATCGACATTATTGCTCCCATTGGGAAAGGGCAACGAGGCTTGGTTGTGTCTCCGCCAAAAGCGGGCAAGACCAGCATCATGAAGTCGATTGCCAAGTCGGTCGAGCACAATAATCCAGAAGTGCATGTGATCGTGCTTCTTGTCGGGGAACGACCCGAAGAAGTGACCGACATGCAGCGTTCGATCAAGGGAGTCACGATTGCCTCCACCTTTGATCGGCCTGCTGAAGAACACACTCAAGTAGCCGAGCTTACTCTGGAACACGCGAAGCGTATGGTGGAGTATGGGCTCGATGTGCTGATTGTTTTGGACGGGATCACGCGCCTTGCGCGGGCCTACAACCTTGCTGTTCCACCTTCGGGCCGTATTCTCTCCGGTGGTGTGGATTCCGCAGCCCTGTACCCGCCAAAGAAGTTTTTCGGAGCAGCGCGCAACCTTGAAGAAGGTGGCTCGCTCACGATTATTGCGACTGCGCTTGTTGACACGGGTAGCAGGATGGACGAAGTGATCTTCGAGGAGTTCAAGGGCACAGGAAATATGGAGTTGCGCCTTGACCGTCGCATGGCGGAAAAGCGTGTCTATCCATCTATCGATATTCTCGGTTCTTCGACTCGTCAAGAGCAGATGTTGCTGGACCGTAGCATGCTGGAGCGGGTATGGAAGCTCAGACGGGTTTTGTCTGCTCTTGACGGTGGTGCCGGACTTGAGCTGCTTATTGACAAGATTCGTTCGACGGTTTCAAACGAAGAATTTCTTGAGGAGATAGCGAAGACTCCCGCCGGTATCTAGTTTTTTTGGTACGCGAAGTTGCGGAGAATTCTGCGCACTCATCAGAGTTGTTTTGCATGCTGGTGTTTGCGTATTTTTTCTCGTAAGAGAATACCTTCGCGTGCTGTCGTGTGCTGTAGATGGGAGTAGGCAAGGGCGAAGTAAGCACGAGAGAGGGTGAAAAGAGGGGATATGCTCGAAAAGCTTCACGAGCTGCGTCGCCAAGTACGCCTGCTCGAAGAGCAATTGAGCGATGCAGATCTTGTCGGACAGCCACAACAGCTTGCTGATTTGGCACGCCGTCATGCCGAGCTCTCCCCGATCGTGCGAGCCTTTGATGAGTATGAGACGCTCCTACAGACCATCGTGGAGGCGGAAGAACTTGCTGCTGCGTGTGATGACGTAGAAGAACGCGCCTTTTATGAAGAGCAAAAGGAGATCGCTTCTGCCGGTGTTGCCGATCTTGCGAATGAATTGCGGCGTTTGCTCGTGCCGAAAGACCCTAATGCAGGGCGGAATGTGATCCTCGAGATACGTGCCGCTGCCGGCGGAGACGAGTCGGGACTTTTTGTTGCCGACCTTGCGCGTATGTATGCCCGTTACGCCGAACGGCAAGGGTGGGAGGCCGAAGTATTGTCTTCTTCTCCCACAGGGATTGGAGGCTTCAAAGAAGTTACTCTTGGAGTGCGAGGGAAGATTGTGTGGTCTCGTCTGAAATATGAGGGGGGAACACATCGTGTGCAGCGTGTGCCGGAGACAGAAACGTCTGGTCGTATTCATACTTCTACGGTGACCGTTGCGGTTTTGCCCGAGCCTGACATTGTGGAAGTCCGCATTGATGAGAACGACCTAAAAATCGATCGTTACCGTTCCTCTGGTCCCGGTGGGCAGTCTGTGAATACGACTGACTCGGCAGTGCGTGTGACCCATGTGCCGACGGGGATTGTTGTGCAATGCCAGGATCAGAAGAGCCAACTCCAAAATCGAGAGCGTGCATTGCGTCACTTACGGGCGCTTTTGTTGCAAAAAGAAGAGGATGAGCGTCACGCGGAGATCGCTGCTGACCGTCGTGCCCAGGTAGGGAGTGGAGAGCGGTCCGGAAAGATTAGGACATATAATTATCCTCAGAACCGGGTGACGGATCATCGAGTCGGGGTGACCGCACATGACCTCCAGGGAATACTTGACGGAGGTCTCGCGCTTTTTGTTGACGCCCTTGCTGCCGAGGAAGAGACCCGCCGTCTCGCTGACGCAGGCGTTACCGATGACAATGCCAGAGACAATGCCGGAAAACGTGCGCCTGGAGGAAGAGTCAGCCGTGTGTGACGGACCGTATTGACGAAGCCGTTTCATGGTTCTGCGGGTCCTATTGCAAAGTCCATGAAGCAAAGTACGCGAGAAATGACAGCGTCAGGCTCAGGTCTGGAAGGGAGACGAAGGTGAAAAAGCTGTCTCCGGAAGCGACTATTCGTGATGCAATTGCTCTTGTGGAAGAAGTGTTGATTGAAGCAGATGTGCCTTCGCCGGAGATGGATGCTCGCCGGCTTGTGTCATTTGCCACAGGGTATCCGCTTTCTCTCTTACTTGTCGTCCTGAAAGAACCTGTGAGAGAAGCCGAGCTGGACTTGCTGGCGAAGGTTGTTGCCCGGCGTGCGGCACGCGAACCACTACAGTGGATTGAAGAGGAAACAGGTTTTCTCGACTTCTCTGTGGAGTGTGGACCGGGAGTTCTCATCCCCCGTTTCGATACGGAAACCACGGCAGAAGCAGCGATTGCTCTTGCGCGGCGTGTGCTTGCTGCCCAGTCCGATCAGGACACCTGCTCTGCTGAGGCCAAGAGTTCGCCTTCTCATCCTGAAGTGCCCGGTGAGGTGTCTGGCGGGGATGTTTTCCCCGTGCGCTTTTTGGACTGCGGGACCGGAAGTGGGGTCCTTGCCATTGCCTTGGCGCGTGCTTTTCCCACTGTAGAGGTCTGTGCGACAGAACGTTCTCTGCCGGCCCTTGTCTGGGCCTCGCGCAATGTGGAGCGGCTTGCCCCGAGTATTATTTTGTACGACACTTGGTTTTTAGGGGCTCCAGGGGACTTTCAGCTTATTGTCGGGAATCCGCCTTACGTGAGTGAGGAGGAATGGGAGACGCTTGCCCCAGAAGTGCGTTTGCACGATCCTCGATCTGCGCTTGTCGCCCAGGAAAATGGGCTTGGCTGTCTGCGCCTGTTGATCGAGCGTGGTTTCGAGCGACTTGTGCCCGGGGGCGGTCTTCTCCTTGAAATCGGATTTGGCCAGGCAGAAGCAGTGCGGAAACTTTTTGCAGAGAATGGGTATGTCGAGATTGCAACATACCAGGATCTTGCCGGACACGACCGAGCTGTATCCGGCCTTCGTCCCAGAGAACTTTCCCCCTGAGCGGGAGTTTCGAGAGAAGTAGGGAATACCGGAAACTTTTTTGCGTGCGAGGAAAGAAGCAGTTGCAAAGAGAGTACTTGGGAGGGCGGTCCTCAAGTCTGTGAGAGCAGCATTGAGAGGAGGGTGGTTCTTTCGCGCGCTGAGTAAAGATCTTGCAGATAGCCAAGAGCAGGGAAAAAAGACATGAGAAGAAGGTCCGGGGGAAAAGAGCGGAGCGCTGCGTGAAAGGCAGACAAGACGCAAGCTGGGAGAAAGATAGGCACAGCAGCCAAAGGGCGCTGGTGCTCAAACCCGATCACGCGGGCATTTCCCGTGTGGTGGCTGCCTTGTGTCGTGGTGAGTTGTGTGCCTTACCGACGGACACTTTGTATGGCGTGGTTGGAGCTCTTGCGCAGGCTGGGGTGGCGAACCGTATTTTTGCCGCAAAAAACCGTGGCCGTGATGTGGTTTTGCCTGTTTTATGTGCTGATTTTGCGCAAGCAGCGGAGATTGCAGTGTTGCAAGGTGAGGCGGCGGAGCTTGCCCACCGTTTTTGGCCTGGTCCGCTCACGCTGGTATGCGCGCGCCGGGCAGGTTTTACCGCTGATCTCGGTGCGGAGACGGGAACTGTGGGAGTCCGGGTGCCGGATCATCCGGTGCCGCGTGCGGTGGCGCGCCGTGTCGGTCCACTGGCGAGTTCGAGCGCGAATCTACACGGTGAGGAACCACCTGATTCGCCCGAGGAGATCGCGGCCCTTTTCCAGGATTCTCTGACATTTGTCGTGGGCGTCGTGGACAGTGTCTCTTTGGCTGGAGAGAAAGAGCTGCCAAAGACACAGGGTAAAGTCGAGAAACCTCTGGAAGTGCCTGGTCGTGCGGCAGGGTCCGGGACGGGAAGGGGAAGCACTGTGGTGCGTTGCACTGCAGAGGGGACTCTGGTCGAGGTCTTGCGTGTCGGCGATATTTCTCCTGCTGTGCTCGGTTTTTCATGACACAAGAGCCATCCGGGGTGTGTGTGCATTGGCTGTGAATTTCTCTCGAGTGGAGAGAAATTGTTCATGTTGTCTTTTCCGGATTTTTCCCGTTGATTTTTCTGCTTTCTCCGGCCTCTCTTGTTTCTTGTATCGGGTAACATGATGGCGTGTTTTCTTTTTATGTGCTCTGCACAGGTAATATCTGCCGCTCTCCAATGTGTGTGCATATTTTGCGGCAAGTGCTTACGCGGTATGGTTTCGTGGATGGGGCAGACTTCACTATTTTTTCAGGCGGAACAGAGGTCTTCCTGGATGGAAAAACTCGCATTAGTGAAGGGGCGCGACGTACTCTCGCGCGGCGTGGTATTGATGCAAGCGATCATGTCGCGCGTTCTCTCACATTTGAACTGCTCCATGCTGCTGATCTTGTCCTTACTATGGAGTCCCGCCATGTGGCACAGTCGGCGTTGGTGAATCCAGCGGCTCGTTCTCGTGTCTTTGCCCTCAAAGAGATAGTGGATGCATTGGAGGCGTTTCCTCAGGAACTGGTTGGTGATGTTCGGTCTTTTGGGGTTATTCACACGGTTCTCTCTGAGCTGGCGAAACAACGTGCTCCTCTGCCTTTGACCTCTGATTGTTTTGATGTTCCTGATCCTGTTGGAGGGTCGGTCAAACGTTTTGAGGAGTGTGCGAATGAGATCGAAGATCTTGTTTGCCGTTTTGCTCGTGAGATTTGGGGTCCTGGGCCATCAGACTTGCATGAAGAAGCGACAGAGACAGCGCGCAACAGTAGTGGTTTCGGGCGTTTCATGGCTCGATCTGCCGATCGGTTGCGTTCTGTCCGGAACCGTGATCGTTTTTCTGGGTGAGATTGGCGGCAGGCGTGTTTTCCTCGTGGTTTGCCTGTTCCCTACCTTATGTGGGCTGAAATATGTGGCCTGAAATGGCTCGTCCAAGGATGTTTTTTCTCGGGCAGAAGTGAGGTTGGGTCAGGATGCTGTGGTTCCCGTATTTTTGTGAGAGATGATCTTGTCTCGTGTGAAGTGAAAAATCGCCCCTACGAAAAGCCACCCTTGCCGGGTGTGTCATTGGAAGGAGTGCAAAATGGTGGAAAGCTGGTTGGCCTGTGCGGATGCCGCTGTTGCAGGGATTGTGGAGAACGAGTTAGAACGTCAACGCACAACTTTGCAGCTTATTGCGTCTGAGAACTACACTTCGCCCGCTATTTTGGCTGCATCCGGGTCGGTCTTCACGAATAAGTATTCCGAAGGATATCCCGGAAAGCGCTATTACGGCGGCAATATGGTCGCGGATGAGGTCGAGGCGCTGGCGATCTCCCGTGCGAAAGCTCTTTTTGGTGCTGACCATGCAAATGTGCAGCCGCATGCTGGTGCGACTGCGAATATGGCTGCTTATAGTGCTTTTCTTGATATTGGCGACAAAGTAATGGGGATGTCGCTTGATCAAGGCGGGCATCTCACTCATGGGTCTCCTGTGAATATGTCGGGCAAGCTCTACGATTTTGTGCCCTACGGTCTCAACGATGAGACCGAAGCGATTGACTATGATCAGGTGCGGGATTTCGCAAAGAGGGAACGCCCGAAAATGATCGTGGCGGGTGCGACTGCGTATCCTCTTCTGTTGGATTTTGCAGCATTCCGGGAGATCGCTGATGATGTCGGTGCTTTGCTGATGGTGGATGCCGCGCACATTATGGGGCTTATCGCGGGGGGCGTGCATCCTAGTCCTGTTCCCTATGCCGATGTCGTGACTTCCACGACGCACAAGACGCTGCGTGGGCCGCGTGGGGCGCTCATTCTCTGTCGTGAGGAGCATGCAAAAGCTGTCGACAAGGCGGTGTTCCCCGGGGCACAAGGCGGCCCTTTTGAGCATGTCATTGCCGCGAAAGCAGTGTGTTTTCATGAAGCGGCCCAGCCTGCTTTTTCGACATATGCCGGGAAGATTCTGGAAAACGCCCGCGCTCTTGCCACGGGCATGAAAAATCGTGGTTTCCGTTTGGTGGGGGGTTGTACCGAGAACCATCTTGTGCTTGCTGATCTCCGGCCTTTTGGGGTCACTGGCAAGGCTGTGCAACAGGCCTGCGATAAGGCAGGCATTGCGCTCAACAAGAATGCGATTCCGCGTGATCCGGAATCTCCCTTTGTGACGAGTGGTCTACGTGTGGGGTCTGCGGCGCAGACAACTGTGGGAATGGGGGAGGCAGAGATGGATCATATTGCTGATCTGCTGGTGCGGGTCGTGCATGCAGTTGACGATGAAGATGTTTTGGAAAGTGTGCGCAAAGAAGTACAGTCTTTGACTGCATCATTTCCTCCGTATGCGCCAGACAGGTCTCTTCCTCAGCACGTATAACCCTCTTTTTCTGGTTCTTCTTGATGCGTTCTTTGGTCCTGGCAGATTTTGTGGTTTTCCTTGTGGCCATGCTGGTCACTTGGATACTCACGCCTGTTGCGGCTCGTGTGGCAAAACGGGTTGGTGCGATTTCCTATCCGAACCATCGCAGCGCGCACACGGTTCCCACTCCCTATTTGGGGGGGAGCGCCATGTACGCGGGTCTCGTGGTCGCCTTTTTTGTCGCGTTTCTTTTGTCCCCGTTACGTGCTTTGATTACGGGAGATACGGGGGCAATGGGGGTTTTACTGTCAGGTCTTATTGTGGTGATTATCATGACTATTGATGATCTCCGCGATATTTCGCCTCCTGCAAAAATTGCGGGGCTTGTGCTGTCTGCCAGTGTGTTGTTTCTTTTTGGTGTGACAATGACTTACTTCAGGATCCCTTTTGGGGAGTTACTCATCCTGTCGGGGGATGTATCGCCATTAGTGACCGCACTCTGGGTTGTTTTATTTTGTAATGCCTTGAATTTGATTGATGGTTTGGATGGTCTTGCCGCGGGGATCGCTGGTATTGCTGCGACTGCCCTTTTTATATTCGCTCTTAGAATGCAATATCTTGGAGTTCTTGAAAAGGATTCGTTGGGACCTGTGATTTGTGCTGCAACAGCAGGGATATCTCTCGGCTTTTTGCGCTGGAATTTTAATCCAGCCAAAATTTTCATGGGTGATGCCGGTGCGATGCTGCTCGGACTTCTCCTTGCTTCGGCCACGATCTTGATTGGGGGGCGTGTCAACGATCAGTTCAGTGGACAGACTTTTTTCTTTTTTGCCCCTTTGGTTATCCCATTGGTGATTCTTGGAATTCCTATAGCAGATGTCTTTTTTAGTTTTCTTCGCCGTTTATTACATGGGCAGGGAGTAGCTACTGCAGATCGGGGTCATTTGCATCACCGTTTGCTCGATCTTGGGCATGGGGAACGTCGTACAGTGGTAATGCTTTATATTTGGAGCATTTTGTTAGCTTGCGTTGCTCTCATGCCGACTTTTGCGCCAGAAGAAGAACAAGGAGTTGGTAATCGGCTTGTTCCTTTTGTGTTAGCAGGGTTGGCTCTATTGCTCTACGCTCTTTTTCATCCAGGAAATCCCCGGCTTGCCCATATTTGGAATCGTGGGGAAAAAAGCCCTGTGGCGAGCGAGCGCAGGTTTCGGCATGAGCGTGGAGAATCTTCTGTTCATCCGAAGAAACAGCGCGCTCGCCCGCTAGCTTTTTTCTTGACTTTGCGCAGTTCAGGGGCTGATCGGAATCTTCCCATGTCCGGCTGGTCCGAGTGTGGCGAAGATGCCCGTTCCCCGGTGTTGGGAGAGGAGAGAGAGCGCGCACCTTCGCCCGCAGCCGCAGGTGCGGTGAGGGAACACTTTGACAGAGGTTGAAGATAATTTGCGGTGGTTTCTCTTTCCTTACGAACTTGTGCAATACTTCACAAGCGATGGAATATGCCTGCAGTTATTGCTTTCTTTGACGTTTTCTTTCCTAGAGGTGGGCCTTGTCCTCTCAACCTAATTCAGGCAAATATGAACATGTGCACAGCGGAATGACTGCCGGATTTGAACACGCCGGTGCCGTTGGTCTCTTTGTTTTTTTTGGTCTCGCTCTCGACCGTCTTTTCGACACACAACCCTTTATGGTAATTATGTGTACCGTTATTGGTTTTGTGGCAGGATTTTTGCGTCTCTTTTATCACCGCGAATACGAAGCGTCGCGCCAGGCAATGCAAGGCACGACTCCCGCGCCGCAACGACAGCCGCCCGAGGTACTGCGTGCGCGTTCTCGTGCCGCGAGGAATACCTCTATGTTTCAGGAAACCGGAAAAATGGCACGGCACTTTGTTGACTGGAAGCCGCGCCGTTTCGGGGCTCCTCTCCCAGACGAACTGCAAGATACCGCTGCCGCCGCTCGTTTTGCTCTTTCAAAAAAAGACGCGTCGGCACAGGCTGAAGTAGAGGTTGCTGCGGCTATGGAAGTTTTGCAGTGCAAGCCGGAGGGAGGGAAAGCAGAAGCATGAAGACGCAACAACAAGCACCTGACTTTTCCTGTGGGCCACGTGGAGTGGAGACGAAGCTGGTGCGAGACGCCCTTCCCTGGTTGGGAATTATCGCTCCTTTGGCCTTGGGGATCGGTTGGTTACTTGAGGGCGGGGAAGGCGCTTTTTCGGCAGCGCTCGGTTTACTTCTCGCTGTCGCGAATCTTTTCTTGTCGGCGGCAGTACTGGAGCGAGCGGCCCGTATGGGACCGCAAGCGCTCATGGGTGCGGCCATGTTTGGTTTTCTTTTTCGCATGGGCTGTTTACTGGGTGTTTTCTACGCCTTACAGCCTTTCGACATTGTGGATCCGGGGATTTTGGGTTGCGTCCTTATCGTCACACATCTGGCGATTTTGATCATCGAGGCAATCGTTGTGACATCGGCCAACGGCAGCGCTTCAGCTGCCCGCGCCAAAGTCTCCTTGTCGGCTATTGACAGTTCCCCCAACACGGAGGCTGCGAGTGAAAAGGGGTAAACATTGATATTTTTCTCGGAAGCAGAAGGTGATGGCCTACATATTCCGGGCACCTATGAGCTGTTCGAGTTTCCGAACCTGCTTCCAGATGATTTTCCCATTGCGCTAAATAAAACAGGGCTTCTCTATATTCTTGCGGCCTTGATTGCTGCCATTGTTTGGATGGTGGCTTCTCGGAAGCAATCTTTGGTGCCCAAGGGCATTCAGAACATGATGGAGGCTATGTATAACTTCATCCACAATAATATTGTGGTTGAAGTTATGGGGAACGACCCAGCGGCTCTTCGCTATGTTCCTTTTTTAGCGACGACTTTCTCTTTCATCCTGGTGGCGAACCTCTTTGAGGTGTTTCCACTGACACTTTTCCCGCCGACTTCACGCATGGCTTTCCCGCTTATGCTGGCTTTTACTGTGTGGGTTATCTATGTCGTTCAGGGAATTATCTCGCAAGGATTCGGTCACTATTTCGGCGGAGTGCTTTTTCCTGCAGGAGTGCCGAAGGCACTGTATCTGCTTTTGACACCGATCGAGCTTGTGTCGGTTTTCGTGATCCGGCCTTTGACGCTGGCGATCCGGCTTTTTGCCAACATGGTGGCAGGTCATACGCTTGTCACTCTGTTTCTTATCTTTTCGTCCTACACCCTGACGCATGATCCTGGTCTGATTCCCGTTTTCATCCCCAGTTTTGCGGGCGCTGTGGCGTTTATGGGGTTTGAGATCTTTGTGTCTTTTATCCAAGCTTTCATTTTCACAATTTTGTCCGCTGTTTACATCGCAGAGTCCATTCACGGACACTGATGCAGCGAGGTGAAGGGCAGAGGTTCGGATCTTTGCCTGCACCTGCAAGCGCAGCTCCGGCTGGCGCTGCCCAGTGTTCAAAAGGCGCGATGGAAAAGTTCAAGGAGACAACACCACATGGCAATTGAACAAATCGTTCTTGCTCAGGAAGCCGTTGAAGCAGTCGCTGACTACACCCCAATTGGTCAGGGTCTGGCCTATGGCCTTGCGGCTATTGGCCCAGGTCTTGGTATTGGTCATATTGTGGCTGCCGCGATTGATGCTTCGGCCCGCCAGCCTGAACTGGCCGGTGAATCCCGTACCACCATGTTCCTCGGCATCGCTTTTACGGAAGCGCTTGCTTTGATTGGTTTCGTGCTCACCTTCCTCCTCTGAGGCAGTGGAGAACGACCGAGAGAGGAGTTCTATGGGTCTCACCTTGCTTGCAACCAGTATTTTGCTTGCCGAAGACGACACAATTCCCGATGGATGGGTTGAGGAGAAAGAGGGTATTGATGCCATCTTGCCTCCAATGGATGAACTCATCTGGGGAACCATTGCATTCTTTGTGCTTTTCGGTCTGCTTTGGAAGTTCGCTTTCCCTGCACTGCAAGAGGCGATGCAGAAGCGTTCTGACACGATCGCGACTGATTTGAAGGCAGCCGAAGAAGCCAAGTTGGAAGCAGAACAGGTTCTCGCTGAATACCGTGAACAGCTCGCTTCCGCCAAGACTGAGGCCGGCCGGATTATCGAGGAATCCCGTCGTCAGGCTGATGACATCCGCAAAGAGATCACTGCAAAGGCCGAAGAACAGGCACAGGAGATCATCGAGAACGGACGCCGGGATGTGGGCGTGGCTGTAGGACAGGCCCAGGCCGACTTGCAGCGTCAACTTGCCCAGCTTTCGGTTGATCTTGCGGGTCGTATCATCAGCGAGCACCTTGACCTTGGCTCCCAGCAGCGTATCGTTGACGATTTCATCGCTGAAGTGGGTAGCTTGAGTGGAGCAGGTGGCTAATGACAATCTCCAACGGCTACGCACAGGCAATTTATGATGTGGCGAAGGCCGATGGCGTGCTCCCCGATGTAGAGGAAGAGCTTTTCCGGTTTCAGCGGACGCTTGAGGCGAATCCCGATCTACTTCAGGGGCTGTCGAACCCTGGGGTGCCTGCCGCGCGGCGCCAAGAGATGATCGAGGAACTACTCAAAGGCAAAGCCCATGTGCAGACAATCTACCTGCTGAGCATGGTGGTTGGCACAGGAAACGGGCGACGCCTTCCGGAAATTATCGCGGCTTTTCTTGGACTGTCTGCTCGTGCCAGAAACAGAGGTATTGCGCTTGTGCGTTCTGCCGTGGAGCTGACGCCAAAGCAGCAAAATCTGCTTGAAGAGGCTTTGCAAAGGGCCACCGGCAAAGAAGTCGAAACGCGTATCGTGGTTGACCCTTCTGTTATTGGAGGACTGCGCGTCGAAATCGGTGACCAGGTTATTGACGGCACGGTGCGTTCTCGTCTCGATCACTTTCGCGAAAATTTGCGTCGAGCGTGAGAGAGCAGACGAACGAGAAGCCCAAGACACAAGCCCAAGAAGGATTGTAAAGAGGATTGTCGAACGCATCCCCGCTCGGGTCGCGCTGGTTCCGGTCTCCGGAGGGAGCGCAAGTACTGTCTCTGCCCCTCGGGGCATGACGGATCCCGGCAGGTGCGATGCCACGGCAGGCCTGAGAGGAGAGGCGAATGGCTGAGGCCATTCAGATTAAGCCCGAAGACATTACATCGGTTCTGAAAAAATATGTACAGGATTATGATGCGTCGATCGATGTTGATGAGGTCGGTCGTGTCATAAAAGTGGGCGATGGAGTTGCCCACGTCAGAGGTTTGCCGAACGCCATGGCAAACGAGATTCTGGAATTTGAGAATGGAGTGTCGGCCCTGGCGTTCAACTTGGAGGAAGCCTCCATTGGCGCCGTTGTCCTAGGTGAAGTCGACGAGATCGATGAGGGAATGGCGGTCCGTTCAACGGGGCGCATTCTTTCTGTACCTGTTGGCGATGAGCTGCTCGGTCGGGTGATTGACCCGCTTGGACGTCCTGTCGACGGCAAGGGGCCACTCAATGCCACAACCACTCGTGTGCTTGAGCTCCAGGCTGCCTCTGTCGTGGAGCGCCAGCCTGTGCATGAGCCCTTGCAGACTGGTGTGAAAGCCATTGACGCCATGACGCCAGTCGGTCGTGGGCAGCGTCAGCTTGTGATTGGTGACCGTCAGACCGGCAAGACTGCCGTGTGTCTCGACGCCATCATTAATCAAAAGGGCAAAGGCGTAAAGTGCGTCTATGTGGCGATCGGCCAGAAGTCGTCGACCGTCGCAGAAGTTGTGGAGATTTTTCGCGAGAGCGGTGCACTTGACTACACCGTGATTGTGAACGCCCCGGCTTCTTCCCCGTCTCCTTTCCAGTACATTGCGCCCTATGCCGGTTGTGCAATTGGGCAGGCGTGGATGTACAACGGAGAGCACAGCCTTATTGTGTACGACGACCTGTCGAAGCAGGCAGTTGCCTACCGGCAGCTTTCGCTCTTACTTCGCCGTCCACCAGGCCGCGAGGCCTACCCGGGTGACGTGTTCTACTGTCACTCTCGTTTGCTGGAGCGCTCCGCCAAGCTTTCCGACGCGCTTGGTGCCGGTTCTCTTACGGCCCTGCCCATTATCGAGACGCAGGCCGGAGACGTTTCTGCCTACATCCCGACGAATGTGATCTCGATCACTGACGGGCAGATCTTCTTGGAGACCGACCTGTTCAACGCGGGGCAACGTCCTGCAGTCAACGTCGGTACTTCTGTTTCGAGAGTCGGGGGCGCCGCCCAGATCAAGTCCATGAAAAAGGTGGCCGGGTCGTTGCGACTCGACCTCGCACAGTACCGGGAGCTTGCAGCTTTCGCAGCTTTTGGTTCCGACTTGGACGCGGCCTCCCAACAGCAGCTCACGCGTGGGGCGATCCTGACCGAGCTGCTGAAACAAGCTCAGTTCAAGCCCTATGAGGCAACTGAACAGGTGCTGAGTATTTGGGCGGGCACCCAAGGTTATCTGGATGATGTGCCTTTGTCAGACGTGCGGGCCTTTGAAGAGGACTGGCTGCTTTTTGTGGCGACACGGTATTCCCAGCTCAAAGACTCTCTTGCTGTGGGCTATACCGATGATGATGTGGCCATGTTGAAGAAAGCAGTTGGGGAATTCAAAGAACAATGGACCCCGCCGAGTGCCGGGTAACCGAGGCTGAGGCGGAGAAGAAACGCGTATGGCAGATCTCAAATCGATCCGAACTCGTATTCGGTCGGTGCAATCCATCAAAAAGATCACACGCGCGATGGAGCTTATTGCGACCTCTCGCATTGTGAAGGCAGAACAGCGTGTCGGAGAGTCTCGCTCCTATGCCGTTGCCATGGCGCGGGTGCTTGGCAATCTCGCCGCTGCGACCGGAGGTGCAGTGCAGCATCCGTTGCTGGAGCGGCATGAGGAGACGAAGGCTTCGGCAGTCCTTGTGCTGTGCAGCGACCGAGGTCTGTGCGGTCCGTACAACACGGGAGTCCTGAAACTGGCAGAAGAAGCGTTTGCGGAGCTGCCAGGTACGAACAAGAGTGTGGTGGCAGTAGGGCGGAAGGCAAGTTCTTACTTCGGTTACCGCAAGATGCCGATTCTGCAGGTGTTCGACGGGATAAGCGACAACCCTTCCTATGCTGACGCCAAGCGTGTGGCTGACTTTCTTATTGAAAAATACCTGACAGAAGAGCTGGATCATATCGAGATGGTCTATACCTCTTTCCATTCGCAAGTGCGTCAAAGCCTGCGATCGACCTCCTTTTTGCCGATTGACACGAGCGAGCTGTCAGAGGTTGAAGAGAAGGGCGGGAAAGCAGCGCTCCATACGCCGGTGGCCGCGGAAACCTCAGATGCGGTGACTGCGGACACTCTTTTTGAGCCGGATGCTGCCGGGATACTCGAGGTTCTTATCCCAAAGGGCATTCAATCCCGTCTTTACTCCGCCATGCTCGACGCTGCTGCCTCTGAGCACACGGCGCGCCGGCGGGCGATGAAAGCAGCGACCGATAATGCCGGTGAGCTTGTTGATGCATTGACGCTTCAATACAACAAGGCGCGTCAGGCTGCGATTACCACGGAGATCCTGGAAGTCGTGAGCGGTGCCGAGGCTCTCGCCACCGCGTAATGGTGAAGTACTGCACGCAGCCCATAGGGAATGTGCAGTACTTCGCTCGCAGTCTTTTTTGCCTTGGTTTTTGAAACTGGTCTGCAGCAGCAGCACAGGCAAATTGGAAGGGTTCGTGGAGGTTCCCACTCGGGACAGCGCCTTGACGCTGAGTGCATTCGGCGAGGTGTAGCCGGTGAGACGCAAGACCGGAGAGCACTGACGCCGGCACTTTCACGGCATGTGCCGTGCGTGGGGGGTTTTGCTGCTTGAGAAGGTGAGCCAAGTGCTGGTTTTGCCCGGTTCTGCAAGGTGTGCACGAGACGGTGGGGTAGAACCGCGAAGCGGGAATTGGCGGGATTGACAGGATTTGAAAGGAACGGCGAATGGCAGAGAATCAGCAAATGGAGAATCGCAAAGAAGGACGGGTCGTCGGTGTGTATGGCCCTGTTGTAGATGTTGAGTTTCCTCCCGAGGCACTGCCCGACATCAACTTCGCGCTGACGCTGAACCGAGAAGTGATCGAAGGCCAGACCGAGACGATCGTGGCCGAGGTTGCCCAGCAGATCGGTGATGGACGCGTGCGTGCAGTCGCGCTGCGCCCAACAGATGGGGTGCGTCGTGGTGCGCCAGTCGTCAACACGGGATCTCCCATTACTGTTCCGGTCGGGCAAAACGTTCTGGGGCACATTTTTAATGTGATTGGCGAGCCTCTGGATGAGCCAGACCTCGATGTCGGTGATGTGCGCTGGCCGATCCACCGCCAGCCCCCTGCTTTTGAGGACCTTGAGCCGAAAACCGTCATGCTCGAAACCGGTATTAAGGTTATCGACTTGCTGGCCCCCTATGTGGCCGGAGGCAAGATCGGCATGTTCGGCGGTGCCGGTGTCGGCAAAACCGTGGTTATCCAGGAAATGATCCACCGTGCTGCGTCTGAGCACGGCGGGGTATCCTGTTTTGCCGGTGTGGGGGAGCGTACCCGTGAGGGCACGGACCTCTTCCAGGAGATGACCGAATCGGGCGTGATCGACAAGACCGTCCTTGTGTTTGGGCAGATGGACGAGCCTCCCGGGGTGCGTTTGCGGGTTGCCCTCTCGGCGCTCACCATGGCCGAGTACTTCCGTGACGAAGCGAAACAAGACGTGCTCTTGTTTATCGACAACATCTTCCGTTTTACGCAGGCGGGATCTGAAGTCTCGACCCTGCTGGGCCGGATGCCTTCCGCTGTGGGCTACCAGCCCACGCTGGCAAATGAGATGGGCGAGCTGCAGGAACGCATCACCTCTGTTTCGGGTCGTTCGATCACTTCCCTTCAGGCGATTTATGTGCCTGCAGACGACTTGACCGACCCTGCGCCCGCGACGACCTTCTCCCACCTTGACGCTACGACAGTGCTGTCTCGTTCCATCTCTGACATGGGCATTTACCCGGCAGTTGACCCGCTTGACTCGTCGAGCCGCGTGCTTGACCCGCGGATTGTGGGCGAAGAGCACTACGATGTGGCACGGAGAGTGCAAGAGGTCTTGCAGTCCTACAAGGACCTGCAAGACATTATCGCGATCATGGGTATCGACGAATTGCCGGAAGAAGACAAAGTCGTTGTGATGCGTGCGCGCAAGATTCAAAAATTCTTGTCGCAGCCTTTCTTCGTGGCAGAGCAGTTCACCGGAACGCCCGGTATCTACGTCTCGGTACAAGACACCATTGATAGCTTTAAAGCTATCGTGGATGGCGAGACTGACGACTACCCTGAACAGGCCTTTTTCATGGTCGGCGGGATTGAGGATGTGAAGCGCAAGGCTGCAGAGCTCGCCAAGATCGGGGCTTCCTGATGCAAGTGGAGATCGTGACGCCCGAGTCGATTACCTTCCAGGGTCAAGCAGACATGGTCATCGTCCGGAGTATCACCGGAGAGATGGGTATTTTGTCAGACCACGAAACAATGGTGACCGCTTTGGGCTTCGGCGAATTGCGTCTCTACACCGGTGAGACCGTTTCTGAGCGTTTCGGTGTTTTCGGCGGTTTTCTCGAGGTACGCGACAACATAGTGTCCGTCCTATCAGACGATGCAATCGCCGAAAACGAGATCGACAAGGCAACAGCCGAAACCGATTTCGCCGATTTGCAAGCCCGTCTCGGCCCCGAAAAAAACCTCGACGACCCGCAAAAAGCCACATTGCGACGAGCACAAGTCCTCGCACAAATGGCCGCACGCGTCTGACCTGCCGGCATGTCCGGGCGTGCACGGGCGTGCTTGAGCGTGTGCGCTTTGGCGGCGTCTTCTGATATTTCGTCGTGCTGTCGCGCTGGTCCCCCTCCTTCCGGGGGGCCTGCGCGGCTCACGGGCGACACCCTCTGGAACGCGCTGTTCCTGTCAATTCCCCGATCAGGAGGAGCGACGTCTGAACTGTCGACAAGCAGCAGCTCTTCTGTTTGTCACCCCAAAAACACTCCGGCACATGGCACGAGAAGGAAGAATCCCTGCCCACAGGGACAAAGGCCGCCGAGACTGGCTTTTTCGAGAAGAAGAACTACTCGAATGGTTTTTCACTCTCCCCCCACACTCTTTCACCCAACCTGTTCAGTAAAAATGTTCCACACACACGTGGGAATGAAGCATTGTTTTCCGTGGTGTTATAAAACCCGAGGAATTTCCTGAGCCTTTCCCCACAGGATCATGACGCGCATACCCAAGATGCCCAGCCATCTCGTTTTCTCGCGTGGATTGCATCAGGTGCTGCACCAAGCCCGTGGAAACCCCATCAGGACCGGTAAGTTCTACCCTCTGATTTCTTGGCTTGCTCGACCAAATCCGCAGCCAACATATCAAGATCCGTCTCTTGCCCAGTATGCACCGTTCTGGATTTGTTCTCACGTGTCACGTACGTAATCCTTTTAGATCACGCACTTCCCCGCACCATCAGACACACCCCTTTCCGTGACGAAACGAGGGAGCCGGCCCTCTTTTTTGTGACGGAGGGTGGGGGATCAGACGTTTTTTTCGTCGTGAGCGCATGAGAGTTGTCCGGGCAATATCTCCCGTGATCTTTCGAGTAGGAACTGGTCTAGCGTTTCACCCGACCCCGCACCGCCAACACCGTAAGGCCAAGAAGAACCGGACCGAAAAAACGCAAGGCAATGCGAACCCACTTGCCCACCCGAGTGAGATCAGTGTTTTCAACTGTGCTCATACTCACGAGCGCTCCCAGACTGAACTGCACTGCGTCATGAAATTTCAGGAGGGAACTCGAGCCTTCCATATCCTCGAGCCCCCACGAAGAAAACACGGCAATGGCCATAACGACAACAGCAACCAACCATGCTCCAGAACGCAAAGGCCGCAAACCGTAGCCGGAAACAAGCCAGTAAGCATCGAGAAGACGACAGGTGCCCCAAGAGTCACTGCGCCGGCGCATTTCCATTTCGCCATAATAGAAGTCTGCGGCTCCTGGTTCGTTTTTCGCGTCTTCCCGGCCTTTCCGGAGGCCCCGATAAATCTGGGCAAGATCTTTCGGTTCCGAAGAGGGAACATGCAGATTTTGGGGGAGAGGAGGAGGTGCCCATTTCTTTTTGAAATGAGAGTGTTGTTTTCGCCAGAGGGCTTCTTGACAGAGGACACGCCGCTTTGGCTGGAAGAACCATTTCGGAGGCCGGCAAAATACAAGGCCTTGCTCAAAACGCAACCCGTCAAGGTTGTGCACTTTATCGAATGAACACTGAGACAAATCCAGACCTGCAAGCGTGAGCATTGACGCGTCCACACCACGCAAGGACAGTAACCGAGGAACACCCTGCTTTTCCTTCTTCCGGGAAAGAACTGGAATGTGTGAAGAAACAAGAGGAACAAGAAGAGCAGCGAATACTTCCGCTGCTCCCCAAAGATCATTGTCACCTTCGATGAGAACTTTCTGCGCGCCGAATCGCGCGCCGTCGAGTACGGTCTCACCACCAGAAAACCGCAACGCGCCTCCCCGCATGAACTGTGTTCCCGAAAAATCCGCTCTTCCCCAAGAAAAAACCGAAAAAGACTCAACAGACTGCTCAAACGTCACCCCACCAAACCTGACCCCCCACACGAACATCGTCTTGTTGAAGTTGGCATCGTTTTTGAATGTTGTACTGTTGAAGTTGGCCCAGCCTGTGAATGTCGCACTGTCGAAGTTGGCCCAGCCTGTGAATCTGGCACTGTCGAAGTTGGCCTCGCCTGTGAATGTCGTACTGTCGAAGCTGGCCCAGTTTGTGAATGTCGTACTGTCGAAGCTGGCCCAGTTTGTGAATGTCGTACTGTTGAAGTTGGCCCATTCTTTGAATGTCGTACTGTTGAAGTTGGCCCTGTCTTTGAATGTTGCACTGTTGAAGTTGGCCTCGTCTGTGAATGTTGCCCTGTTGAAGTTGGCCCATTCTTTGAATGTCGTACTGTCGAAGCTGGCCCTGTCTTTGAATGTTGCACTGTTGAAGTTGGCCTCGTCTGTGAATGTTGCCCTGTTGAAGTTGGCCCTGTCTGTGAATGTCGTCCTGTTGAAGTTGGCCCCGTTTTTGAATGTTGCACTGTTGAAGTTGGCCAATTTTTTGAATGTCGTCCTGTTGAAGTTGGCCCCGTTTTTGAATGTCGTCCTGTTGAAGCTGGCCTCGCCTGTGAATGTTGCCCTGTTGAAGTTGGCCTCGCCTGTGAATGTTGCCCTGTCGAAGTTGGCCAATTTTTTGAATGTCGTACTGTTGAAGTTGGCCCCGTTTTTGAATGTCGCACTGTCGAAGCTGGTCTCGCCTGTGAATGTCGCCCTGGCGAAGCTGACCCTGTCTGTGAATGTTGTCCCGTGGAAGTTGGCCTCACCTGTGAATGTGGTGTTTGTGAAGTTGGGGTTGTGGAGGATGGGTGTGCCGTTGGGGGTTTGGGGGGCGGTTTGGAGGAGTTCGGCGAGTTGGTTTGGGGTGATGTGGGTGATGTTGTAGGCGGGGAGGTCGCAGGGGTTGTCGTGGGCGATTGCGGAGAGAAGGAAAGTGAAGGGTTCTGGCGGTGTTGGTATGGGTGTGTTGGGGGGAATGGGGGGTATTGTGGCAGTTGGGTGGGGTTTCTTGTCTCTTTTGGGTCCGTGGTCTGGTTCTGTGACGGGAGTCATGTCTGAAATATCGTCCGTTCCCACACATGCTCCCACCCCTGACCAGGCACTGGTCGACAAATAGTACACGTGTGACTTGTGTCGGATGTCTCTCCTCGCCTCCGAAAACAGGCTTCCTGAACGGATATCTTGCCCCCAATACGCGGTTGCGGGAGAGTGCAAGAGGACCTGCGGGCGTATCGGGACCTGCCGGACGTTGT
>Ga0209633_10000646_pt1 | contig 39627 bp, 36 predicted proteins | sample Cruoilmetagenom1_FD_187290 | JGI IMG/M metagenome (GOLD analysis project Ga0209633, IMG submission 187290) | Oil polluted marine microbial communities from Coal Oil Point, Santa Barbara, California, USA - Sample 1 (SPAdes) (version 2) | ecosystem: Environmental > Aquatic > Marine > Oil seeps ...
GTTTGGTAGATTCATTAATGAAACATGACTTTAATGAAGAAATTGTTGCCAAACTTAAGAATGTTCAAAGTATCTGGGAGGAGTATAAATTTATAGTCGCTGATGCAATAATTAGTGCATCTGCTTCTCAAACATACGACATGGCTGCTATAATTGCTACAAGTTCTGGAGAAGAAGTAGGTACTAAACTTATTAAGCAATTTGAGGATATAGTAGCCCAACTAGAGCAAAAATCTGAAAAGCTAAATGCAGATTTTGAACAAGCTGAAAATGATTCTTTATTCTTCTTAGTAACAGGAATGGCTGCCGGATCAATGTTCTTATTCTTTACAGTCTTTATTCTAGCTCCAAAAATTGGTAAACCAATTAAAGCTGTATTAAACATTTTAAATGAATTTTCATTAGGAAACTTTGATGTTGATATTAAAGTAGAAAGTAAAGATGAGTTTGGCGAACTAATGAAAATGGCCGAGAAATTTAAAGAAGCTCAAGTGCAAAAAATTGCCGCCGCGCACAAAATTGCTGAAGGTAGTTTAGAAAGAGTAAAGGAAGCTTCAGAGAAAGATACACTTGCACAAGCTTTTAATAAAGAGGTAACAATTCTTGAAGATCTTTTAAACGAAATTGATCTTCTCTTAAAAGCAAATGATGAAGGAAATTTAACTGTTAAATTAGATACATCAAGATTTTCAGGTGGTTGGGCAAGAATTCTTGAAGGATTAAACAAATTGAGAGCTTCCACCTTAGAGCCAATTAATGAAGCAAGAAGTGTACTTGGACTTATGGCCGGGGGTGACTTCAGAGCAAAAATGGTTGGTCATTATAAAGGCGACTACGAAAATATAAAGAATGACGTTAATAAAGTAGCAATTTCACTTAATGAAATAATTGGTGAAGTTAAATTGAGTGCGGATGAATTAGCTTCATCTGCAGAACAAATTTCCAGCAGTACTGTGGAAATGGCTGCTGGTGCAGGTGAGCAAAGTGCACAAACCTACGAGGTCGTTTCTTCTATTGAAGAAATGACGCATACAATTACAGATAGTACTCACAATGCTACCGTTGCTGCATCAAAAGCACAAGAAGCTGGCGATAAGGCAAGAAATGGCGGTAATGTAGTTGAACAAACTATTGAAGGAATTAATAGAGTTGCAGAAGTTGTAATTACATCGGCAAAAACTATTGAAGAATTGGGTAAATCAAGTGATCAAATTGGAGAAATTATTCAAGTAATTAATGAAATTGCTGATCAAACTAATTTATTAGCGCTAAATGCTGCAATTGAGGCCGCAAGAGCTGGTGAACATGGCCGTGGATTTGCAGTTGTTGCTGATGAAGTTAGAAAACTGGCTGAGAGAACAACCGGTGCAACAAACGAAATTACAACAATGATTCAGAGGATACAAGAAGATACTAGTGGAGCCGTTGGTGCAATTGAGAAAGGTAAAAATGAAGTAGAAAAAGGTAAAACACTAGCCGGTGATGCAGGACACGCGCTAACTGAAATTATTGAGAATACTGATGAAGTAGCAAATTTAATTAATCAATTAGCGGCTGCAAGTGAAGAGCAAAACGCTACTAGTCAACAGATTAGTTCTAATGTTGAGTTAATAAATAATGTTACACAGCAGGCTACGGAAAGTACAGAACAGATTAGCAGAGCTGCTGAAAATTTAAATAAACTTACAATTAATCTTCAAACTGTTGTAAACCAATTTAAGCTAGATAATGTTGAGGCAAGTAATATTACAAAAAAGACATTATTAAATGTTCAATCTGAACAACGAGTTGAAATTCCATCTTAACGTTTTTTATATATAATAAACTATAAAATCCGGCCTAGTCCGGATTTTTTATTGTTCACCAATATCTTGTTTTGGTAAGCTATTTTCGTTTTTTTTTGATTTGAGCATCTCGCTGACAATAGGTGGAACGAAATCGCTAACGTCACTATCAAATTGTGTTAAATTTCTAATAATTGTAGAATTTAAATAGGTATACTTCTCATGTGGCATTAGAAAGATAGTCCTTAGTTTATCGTCAAGTTTTCTATTCATTAAAGCCATTTGAAACTCATACTCGAAATCACTTACCGCCCGTAAACCTCTAATAATGCCTATTGCTCCAACTTCTTTTGCATGATCAACAACAAGTCCTTCAAAAGAATCCACTGATACTTTTGTAAAAGGATTTAAACTTTCTTTAAGCATAATTAGTCTTTCTTCAACAGTGAATAGAGGGTTTTTAACGGGGTTTCGCGCAACAGTTACAACAACTTTATCAAATAAATCTATTGCACGTTTTATTACATCTATATGTCCATTTGTAACCGGATCAAAAGTTCCAGGATAAATAACGATTTTCATAATTTATAGTTCTAATTAGTGATAAATTGTTAGCGATAATCTAAGAAAAATTAAATTCATAAATTAGGCTATCACCTAATTTTTTAAATGGTTTTTGACCAAAATTTTCAGTATCTGCTTCTTCAGTTTGGATTGAACGTTCAATTATTAATATTCCATCTTCTAATAATAGCCGGTTTGTTTTTATGTTTTCAACAACCTGATATATATCGTCCTTAAAAAATGGCGGATCAGCAATTATTAAGTCATATTTAATATGATCTTCTAAGCTTGAAAATTTGAGAGAAGACATTTTAAAAACCTTTGTCCACTCTGGAACATCTAAAGACTCAATATTTTGCAAAAGGTTTTTATATATCTGAAAATTTTTTTCAATAAAATGAACCTCACCGGCTCCTCTGCTTAATGCCTCTAGCCCCAATGAACCGGAGCCAGCATAAAAGTCGCATACTTTTATATTATCAAAATTAATTTTATTTACTAAGTAGTTAAAAATTGATTCTTTATTTTTATCTGTTGTTGGTCTTACAAGTTTAGATTTTGGTACTTTTATCGTGCGTCCTTTAAACTTTCCGGCAATTATTCTCATAATCCTATTCTAAGAGCAATTGATGTTGCTGAAGCAAATTTCGAGTAGTTTTCTGTATCAGAACTATTTTCAACTATATTTTGGTTGAATTCTAGTTTTTCAAAAGGAGAGAATTCTTTAATTGTTAAATTTGAACTTGAACCAACATTTTTTTTTAGTTCGCTGGTAACTGATATTCCATCAAAATATAATTTTTCAATATCATTTGTAAGCAACTCCCTGTGTTTCATTTCTTCAATAATACCATTAATTAAATCTGGAATTTTAGAAATTGTACTATATTGTTTAGATGTTTGATAAACTATATTATTCTTGACAAATAAAATTGCAGAAAGTTTTTTTGCTTCAACGTAAATACTCAATATTGTTGAACTTTCGTTAATAAACGTCAAAGTAGAAATATGGGTATTATCAACAAATTTTAACGAGAGGCTGTTCCTTACGCAGAATTTATGAATTCTTCTCAAAATATTTTCATGAATTATAAAAACCAAAACTCTTTTATATGACTGAAAAGTTGGGGCATCAAGGATAACTTTTCGAAATATAAATTTTTCAGTATTCTCATCTGGAAATAGTTTAGATAGTTCCCATTTGATATATTCGTTTAGATCATTCTTTGTTAGGTTTTTATCAGCAGGTATTTCAAATACCTTAAAATATGAAGGGGGCAGGGTTAATGAAATTTTATTAGACTTTAAGGGACTTCTAAGAATAACTTCATTAAATGCGTTCTGGAGAATGTGTATGAACTTTGCTTCTTTTGTGTCTTCGTATATTGAATCCTCAAAATACTCTTCGTCAACATTCTCCAAAAATAATTTATTGTCTTTACTAATTATTTCAACTAATTGAATGGAATTTTCCGTAATACTAACACCAACCTTATTAGTTAAAATGGACATTCAAATTCTATTCCCAACTAGCAGTGTTTTTTAATGATTGTGATTCTAAATTTCCTATAGCGCCGTATCCATCTGGGCATTCCAAATAATAAAGTGATCCAATTACAGTATTTGTATCAACTTTTACCATTCTTCCTCTTCGGTCTATAACGGTATCAATTGAAACTGTTGTATCAACCTGCATAATATATCTTGAATTACTTTTAGGTGAAAATATTAGTGAATCTGGTTCAAAACTTCCAAGAGTTAACTTCTTAAACGGATTTGTCGAACGATTTGTTAAGGTATCTATTCCAATCATGAGAGCATTTACAATTGAGTCTGTTTTTACATAAGAAATTAATTCGTCTAAATTATCAGTATATTTTTTGTTCTGTTTCTCCCATAATATTTGTGCTTGACGAATATTATCCATCCTTAATTGCGATTCTGTTCTACTATAATTTTCTTGTTGGATGTAATCCGTTGGGTCAACAATAGCAACTTTAATCAATACAACTACTAATATAGCAATCACCAAATATAAAGCAGCGTGTATAAACCATGGTTCACTCTTTTTAGTCATTTTTCCTCCACAGGTTAGGAACTTTTTTATTTTTCTAAATACAAATATTTTTTAATTTTGTTCAATTTTTTTGTCCCAATTCCTTTAACATCTAAAAGATCTTTAAGGCTATTAAAGCCGTTTTTCTGTTGACGTAATGCAACAATTTTAGCGGCTGTTTTTGGGCCAATTCCTGGTAATTTAGTTAATACCTTTTCTGTAGCTTCATTGATATTAATACTAAATTCTTCAAAATTAGATATTCTTTCCTTTTTAGAAACTAATTTCTTGTTACTAAAATCTGAAAGTTCTGCCTTAGAATCAACTCTTTTTTCTTTCTTTTTTGATGATTCAGATTCAGCAGATTTTTTATTCTCTATTGCCTTAAAAAGGCTATCATGAAAACTATAAGAAAAATTTCTTTTAGGTTTTTCTATTATCTTCAATTTACCATAATTTACAATCAAACCGAAGATAAAAACACAAAAAACAAATATTAAGGTTTTTACTTCAATCTTAGTAAACCTTAATTTCAAGGAAATGGATTCTAATATTTTTTTCAATTTCAGCAACAAAATTTTTAATAAATATCATTAGAACTTTCCCCCGAACAGCAAAATATTTTATCTATTTGGATTGCCAATATTTGGCATTTTACCCAATTCTTTTAATAAATCTTTTTCTTTTGAATTAACCTTTGTTGGAACATGTATATTTATTCTAACTAGTTGATCACCGGAGCCATGTTGATTTAAGTGCTGTATACCTTTTCCGCGCATTTTTAAAAACTTACCGTGTTGTGTTCCGGATTCAACTTTAAGATTAGCTCTGCCGGTTATTGTTGGGATTTCTACTGAAGTTCCCATTACTATTTCAGGAAATGTTAAAAACAAATCATAGATTAAATCATCACCTTCCCTAACAAAATAGGGATGTTCTTCTTCATGAAAAACTACAATAATATCTCCGGAACGTCCACCATTCTTCCCGGCATTTCCTTCACCTCTCATTGTCATATAGCTGTTATTATTTACTCCGGCCGGGACGTTGACTTTAACTTTGGATTCCTTATAACTTCTTCCATCGCCTGAACATGTTTTACATGGGTCGGAAATAATTTTACCGGTTCCCCTACAATTGCTACAAACTGAAATATTAACAAATTGTCCGAAAATAGATCTTGATACCTCACGTACTTCACCCGATCCATTACAAACTGTACAGGATTTAAAACCTGAACTGCTATTTGCTCCGGTACCGCTGCAATCAGAACACTGATCATATTTTTTTATTTTTACGGTTTTAGTTGTTCCCGATGCAATTTCTTCTAATGTAAGTTTAATTGTAACCTTAAGATCGGAACCAGGAGTCCCAGATTGCTGTTGCCTTGATCTTCCCGAAGAACCACCACTAAACAAATCATCAAAGATCGAAGATCCACCAAATCCTCCGCCAAAGATATCGGAAAAATTGCTGAAAATATCGTTCACATTTTGATAACTATGGAAATCTTGACCACCTCTTAATCCGTTATGTCCAAAACGGTCATATTTAGCTCGTTTTTCGTCATTGCTTAATACTTCGTAGGCTTCAGCTGCTTCCTTAAAACTTTCTTCAGCCTCTTTATTGCCAGGATTTTTATCCGGATGATATTTCATTGCAAGTTTTCTATAGGCTTTTTTTAGCTCATCTTCAGAAGCATTTTTGGCAACACCTAATATTTCATAATAATCTCGTTTATTCATTTAACATTTCCTATTCTTCATTTTCATTTTTTGAATCATTAGCTTTTTCTTTCGGTTCTTCAAATTCTTGACTTACTATCACTTTAGCATGTTTTATAACTTTGTCTTTGTAAATATATCCAGGCTCTACTTCACTTAATACTGTATTTGCAGGAACTTCATTTGACGGTTGTTGCATTAATGCTTCATGAAATTCAACATCGAACTCTTTCCCTTTAACTTCGAGCCTTTTAACACCTTGATCATCAAGAATTTTTGTAAACTTATCATATACCAATTTTAAACCTTCTATTAGGGAATCTGTACTACTTTCTTCAAGATGATCGACTGATCTTCCCAAATCATCGAAAACGGGTAAAATTTTGAGAATGAATGATTCGGCAGAGTATTTTAATAAATTCAACTGATCGTTTTCAGTTCTTCTTTTATAGTTTTCAAATTCTGCAACTTTTCTTAATAAGGTATCTTCTAAACTTTTAATTTTGTCTTCTAACTCATTAAAATTTGGTTCTTCTTTAACTTCTTCCTGATTATCGTTTCCCTCGTTTTTTTCCTCTTGAGATTCTTCTTTTATTTCTATTTCCTTTTCTTCCATTTTTTCATCTTTCTTTTTTTTCATTAATACTTCCTTACTGTTATTTACTAAAAACTTTTGATAAAATTTCAGCCATTTGAACAACAGACGCAATCTCATGTGAATACGTCATCCGCTTTGGCCCGATAATTCCTATACTTCCCATTACCTGACCAACATTGTATTCCTTAACAACTATACTGAAATCGTTTAATTTTTCCTCATTACTTTCGCTTCCAATTGTTATGGATACTTGCCCTTGATTATTTTCTGTTTTTTCATCCATTACATGTATTATTATATCTCTATCTTCCACTAATTCAATAATGCTGCTTATTTTTTTTGGGTCTGTAAATTCAGGCTGATTTAATAAATTTTTTGTTCCCGTAATTATTGAGTTTTCATTTGGTTTAATGTCATTAAAAATTTCTTCAACCGAATCTAAAAATACTCTAATTACCGGTTTTAAATCTTTATTCGAAATGCTTTTTACTCGCTCCGAAATAGTTTTTTTAATTTCTGAAAATGTTATTCCTGCTAATCTCTCATTAAGCAATCTTTGTATAGTAGATAAATTCTTTTTTTCTAAACCAGCTTCAATTTCTAATGTGATTGTTCTAATCATTCCGGATTTTATTGAAATCACTACTAATAAACGAGAGGAAGTAACGGCAACCAATTGTATTCGTTCTAATATTGCATTTCCCAGTTTAGGGTAACTTACATATGCCAACTGACTGGTAAGATTGCTTAGAATACTGGAAGTTATTTTTAATATTTCATCTGTTTCAATATTTAGATGATCAAAATGAGATTCAATAAAATCAACCTCATTTTGAGTTAGCTGAGGCGTTTCCATTAATGAATTAACATAAAATCTGTAACCCAAATCTGTTGGGACTCTTCCGGCAGAAGTATGCGGATGACCAAGGAAACCAGTTTCCTCAAGATCCGACATAACATTTCGTACTGTTGCCGGGGAGTAACCAATATTATATTTTTTTGAGAGATTCCTTGATCCAACGGGATTAGCCGTAAGGATAAATTGGTGAATCACATATCTTAATATTGATTTTTCTCTTTCTGTTAATTCTTTTGCAAACATTATTATTACAATGGATATTATTTAAAATAAACTAACAAATTTATCAAAAATCTAAAATAATATCACTTATTTACATTAAATTTACTTTTTATATGTGTATTATTTCGTTTGATTTGACATATTTTAGAAAAAATTGTTTCAGTATTATGTTTTAATAACAATTTCTCAATAAATCACTTATAAGGATAAAATATAGTTTGGAAAATAGTTATAAGAATTCAGGTGTAGATATTAAGGCTGGTGAAAGTACTCTTGATAATATTAAAGAAGTAGTTAAATCAACTTTTAACAAAAATGTTATAACCGGTCTTGGGCATTTCGGCGCATTTTATCAACTTGATCTAAAAAATTACACTGATCCTGTATTAGTCTCAAGTGTTGATGGTGTTGGTACAAAGCTTAAGGTAGCTATCGATTCTGGTATTCATTATAGTGTTGGACAAGATTTAGTAAACCATTGTGTAAATGATATTGCCGTCTGTGGTGCAAAACCTATGTATTTTATGGATTATATGGCTTTTGGCAAACTTGATCCTGTAATTGCTGCAAACATTGTTAAGGGATTTTCTATTGCGTGTAAAGAAAATGAAGTTGCATTAATTGGTGGCGAGACTGCAGAAATGCCCGGCCTATATCGAGACAAAGATTATGATTTATCGGGCACAATTGTAGGTATAGTAGATAAATCAAGAATTATTGATGGTTCAAAAACAAAAAAAGGTGATCTACTTATAGGTTTTAAATCAAATGGATTACATACCAATGGTTATTCGTTAGCAAGAAATGTCTTGTTAAATAAGTATAAATTGAACGATAAAATTGAGTCGCTTAATTCTGATCTAAAAACAGAACTTTTAAAGGTTCATAAATCGTATTTGATTTTAATTCAAAGAATTATTTCTAATTTTAATGTAAAAGCTTTTTCTCATATTACCGGTGGCGGAATCATCGGTAATACAAAACGGGTTGTACCCAAATCAAGTGATTTAAAAATTGACTGGAATTCTTGGAAAGTTCCTCCGATATTTGAACTAATTCAAAAGACCGGTAATATTTCTGACGACGAAATGAGAAAAGTTTTTAACATGGGAATAGGACTAGTTGCTATAATTGATAAAGATGATGTTAACAGTTTAAATAAAGTAGCATCCACACTAAATGAAGAACCTATTATAATTGGTGAAGTTATTTAGTAAGCAAAATAATTGAAATGGAGTTTTATCTATATGTACACTGATACTCACGCTCATATGTTTTATCCAAATTTTAATGGAGAAATTGAACAAGTTATTGAAAGAGCGAATAACGCTGGCGTTAATCAAATTATTGTTCCCGGTACGGACTTGGCAACATCCAAAAAGGCAATAGAACTTGCCGAGCAATTCGATTCAGTATATGCTGCGGTAGGTGTTCATCCGCATGATACTAATGAGTGGAAAGATTCGTTTATTGAAACGCTGGAAAATTTTTCTAAGCATCCCAAAGTAGTAGCTATTGGTGAAATCGGTCTCGATTATTATTATGATTTTTCTCCAAAGGAAAATCAGCTACAAGCCTTCAAAGCACAAATTGAATTGGCGTTAAAAGTCGATTTGCCAATAATTGTTCATAACAGAGAATCTAATGATGATATTATGGATATTATCAGGTCTTATAAATCAACAAAACTTAGGGCCCAATTTCATTGTTTTGCAGGCAGTTCGGAAGATGCAAAAGAATTGGTGGGTATGGGTCACTTTATTTCTTTTACAGGAAATATTACATTTAAGAAAGCAGATGAATTAAGAGAAATATTGAAAAGTGTCAGTTTAGATAAAATGCTTCTCGAAACAGATTCTCCATTTATGACACCGGTTCCCTATAGAGGAAAAAGAAATGAACCAAGCAATGTGTTATTAGTTGCTGAAAAAATTTCTGAAATTCACGGTGTAAGTCTTGAAGAGGTATCAAGAATTACTAATTACAATGCATATAACTTATTTGGAATTGGAGAAAAAGGGGAAGTGAAATTTGTTTATAAAATTGGGAATTCTCTCTATATAAACATTACAAATAGATGTAATGCTGATTGCGTTTTTTGTGATAGAAAGGGCGAAGCAGTACTTCATGGCTATAATCTTAAAATGCAGAAATCTGAAGAGCCGGATGCTGAGATTTATATAAACCAAATCGGTGATCCTAAACAATATAAAGAAATAGTCTTTTGCGGCTATGGTGAGCCTACTATTAGGTGGGATGTAGTAAAAGAAATTTCAAAATATGTAAAAGAAAATGGCGGATTTACCCGTTTAAATACTGATGGACATGGAAATTATATTAATAAAAAAGATATTACTCCTGAGCTCAAAGGATTGATTGATGTGGTTTCAATAAGTCTTAATTCAACAGATCCGAACCAATATGCTGAATTAATGAGGGTTTCTCCGGAGATGCATAGCGAAATGTTGGATTTTGCTAAAAAGGCAAATGAATATTCAAGAGTTGTGTTATCAATTGTAGGCTTAGACGAAGTTGATACCGAAAAGGCGAAAAATCTTGTTACCAATGAACTTGGTGTTGAATTTAGAGAACGGGTATATTTTTAATGGGGTCAAGATATTTTCAACTAGTAATTCTCCTAACATTCTTTTTTTATTCCTCAATTTTCTCCCAGAATTATAATGAAGATATTCTAAATGAAATATCTGAAATTTTGGAGGACGAATATTTTAATTCCACTACAATTGCTTTAAGTATTTTCGATCTTACCGCAAATGAAGTTTTGTATAATAAAGATGAAAAAAAACTGCTACATCCTGCTTCAAATATGAAAGTAATTACAAGTGTTGCTGCTTTAGAATATTTGGATCCCGAATATACATTTAATACTTCTGCTTATCATACTGGTATAATTATGGACTCTATTTGTTATGGCGATATAATTATAGTTGGTGGTTTTGATCCTGATTTTACCACTAAGGATTTAGACACACTTGTCTATTCCTTAATTGATTACGGAATAAAAGAAATTAGAGGAAATATTTATGGTGATGTTTCTAATATGGATTCTTTGTTCTGGGGGAACGGTTGGATGTGGGATGATGATCCTTACCCCGATTTTCCATATATGACACCATTAATTATCAATGATGTATCAATCGAGATAGCTTATGCCCCTGGTCTTATTGGTAATCCGGCTCATTATGAATTAATTCCTCAAACCAATTATTTTGATGTCACTAATAATTCGATTACAACTAGGGAAGACACGTCTAATTTTGAAATATCTAGAGATTGGCTCCACAGAGGAAATGAGCTAGTAATTTCTGGGGATCTTTCATATAAAACTGAACCCGATACAGTAAAAATAAATGTAGTAAATCCTGAATACTATTTCTTATATCTTTTTAAGGAAAAGCTCGAAGAAAATTCTATAGAAATTATTGGAAGAATTGACACACTTACCCTACCTGAATATTCGAAACTTATTTATACTCATTCACGAAAATTTTCTGAAGTTATTGTAAATCTTAATAAGGATAGCGATAATCTAAGTTCTGAAATGACCTTAAGAGCAATGTCTTTTGAAAATTATGGGAAGCCGGCAAGTGCTGAAAAGGGAATTCAAGTTATTGATAGCATGATAAGCAGGACGGGATTAAATTTCGAAGATTATAAAATAGTAGATGGATCAGGGGTATCACATTACAATCTTGTTTCCACAGAACTGATGATTGAATTACTAAAATATATGTATTATCGGTCAAGTGAAAATTATAAAATACTGCATGACTCATTTCCTATTGCCGGAGTTGATGGTACTTTAGAAAATAGAATGAGGAGAACAAAGGCCTTTGAAAATGTCCATGCAAAAACGGGAACATTAAGTGGAGTCAGTACATTATCCGGATATCTGAAAAGTGCAAATGATCATGACATTACTTTTTCTATATTTTTCCAGAATTATATCGGCAGTTCTCGAGTAGTTAGAAGATATCAAGATAGAATTTGCAAATTTTTATCAGAGCTAGTAATAAAATAATTAAGAGTGAAAAACTACAAGCAATTTAACATAAGTGCGAAGCCGTTTAACATTGATTTGTTGAGTGGTGCTTTGTGGGAATTAGAAATTTTGGGTTTAAACGAATTTGAAAGCAATATTTCTATATTCGTCTACGAAGATTCTGATGTGGATAAAAAACATATCGGAAGAGTATTGGATGGATTAAAGATAGAAAACTTGATTCAATCTTATTCGGTTATTGAAGAAATAATTGAAAACAAAAATTGGAACAAAGAGTGGGAAAAGAAGATCAAGACAATTGAAGTATCTGATAAAATTGTCATTACACCTTCTTTTAGGGAATATAAAGGGAATAAAGATCAAATTATTATTACAATAGATCCCAAGATGTCATTTGGAACAGGCGAGCATCAAACAACACAAATAATGCTTCAACTTTTAGAGAAATATAATAAAACAGGAAATTTTGTTCTTGATGTTGGCAGCGGAACATCTGTACTTGGTATTACGGCTTCTAAACTTGGGTCCAAAAAAATAATTTCCGTTGATAATGATGAGTGGTGTTATATTAACGGATTAGAGAATGCTAAGAAAAACGAAGCATCAAATGTGAATGTATTATATGGTACGATAGAAGAAGTATTTGAAAAAGATTTTGATTTAGTTTTAGCAAATATTAATAAAAATGTTTTGTTAGAAATAAAAAATGAATTATATACAAAAGTTAAAAATGGTGGCTTTTTAATTCTATCTGGAATTCTAGAAAATGATTCTGAAGAAATAAAAAGGCAGTTTACCCAAATAGGATTAACTGCCTTAGAAACTAAACAATCCGATGAATGGATTGGAGTTGTTTTCCAAAAAAGCTTAAGCAGATAGTTTATCTAACAAGTTAGATAATTGCCTCATTTCAGGATCAGTCAATTTTTTAGCAATTTCATTTAAGCTTTTTACATGTTCAGGATAAATTTTATCAAGCTTATTTTTACCTTTTGTAGTAAGTTCTGCATTGATAACTCTTCTGTCAGATTTGGAATGAACTCTTTTAACAAGATCTTCTTTTTCCAAATTATCCATAACACAAGTTATATTTGCTCCAGTTACCATTAGTTCATCACTAATTCTTTTCAATGGAATAGAGCCTTTTTTCATTAGAACATCTAAAACTCCAAATTGAGGAGTAGTTAGTTTTTCAGTTCCAAGGTGTTTTGCATGTACTTTTTTTAATCTGTCGTGAGCTTTTGCCACTAGATTATAAAGTTCAAGTACTTGCTCTTCTTTTTTTTGCTTTGCCACGGGACCCCCTTTGGTTATGAGTGGATAAGTTGTTTAGTTGCGTTCTGTATTCTTTATAGTTTGGAATTATATCTTCTACTAAATTCCAAAACCTTTTAGAATGATTCATCTCTCTCAAATGACATAGTTCATGAATAATAACATAATCTATGACTTGATAATTAAAATACATCAATTTTAAATTAAAAGACAAGGTTTTTTTTGCCGAACAACTACCCCATCTTGAAGTTAAATTTTTAATTTTGATGGAATTATAGTCAAAACCATGTAATTTACTTAATTCGTTAGTTCTTTTGGGAATATACTCGCTTGCTTTCTCCCCCAACCACTGCATGTATAATTCTTTATTTGTAAGTGAACAATTTTTAGTCGCGTCCACAATTAATAAATTGTCTTTTTTAATATAATTAAAACTTTTAATATTAGCACAATTTTTTTTTATTAAAATAATATCCTCTCCTAAATAGTAATATTTACTTTTTTGTCCTTCAAAATATTCAAGTCTTCTGTTAATCCAAGAAATGTTTTTATTTACAAATATATTTGCAAAAGTATATGAAGTGTAGTATGGAACAGAAACTTTGACAATCCCATTTTCATCTAAACTCATCTTAACATATTTAGAGTTTTTTCGTTTTCTGTACTCACATCTTACTTCTTTACCATTATTTTTAATAAAATTAACTTTCATAATTAACGACTATTAGGTTGAATGCTCCCAAAATTAAAATTATATTATCTAGCTTAATAGTTAAATATTCTTGAAAATTACTGTGCAGTTGAACAAAACTACTATAATAAAAGAATTCCGGAATTTTTTAGATTCCATATCCCTTATAACAGATAATTATCTAAATGTTGCAAGTTTTTCTTTTAAAATTCCAGAGATTAAAATTGTTACTCTATTATCTTCAAATATAATTAAAAACGAAGATAACTTTTATTGGAAAATTCAAGATGAAGATTTAGAATTTTTAGCTTTTTCGCCAATTCTTAATATTAATGAAAATGGTGATACGAGATTAGAGAGCACAAGTGCTAGAATAAATGATATTGAATCAAACTTTGTTTCCAATTGGAAAAATTGCGGATTGCAAAATATTCCGCTAATTGTGGGCGGGATTAAATTTGCCCCCGCTCAAAAAAGTGAACGTTGGGATGATTTTAGCGATTCTGATTGGTTTGTTCCAAAAATATTAATATTGAAAAAAGGTGATGAGGTATATATAGTTTATAACTTTATAGTTGATATCAATCTAAATATTAATATTAAGAATTTTGAAAATATTTTAAACCTTGTTGATTTATTAAGCTCTACATCCAATGAGTTAGAGTCAAAAAAAGAACTTTTACCCTATCGATATTCTAATTCTTTTGATCAATGGCAATTGATAATTAATAAAGGGTTAAAAAAAATTTCAGAAGGAATGCTTTCTAAAGTTGTTTTATCAAGGGAAGTTTGCTTAGATTTATCAAATGAGAACTCTATTTCGACTTTAATTAATGAACTTAGTGAAAAGTACCCTAGGTGCTATATTTTTGTATTTCAGAGAGCGGGTTCACTTTTTATAGGTGCTTCTCCCGAAAAATTAGCAAAAGTATCAGATGGCTGGATAGAAGTGGACGCCCTTGCCGGCTCAGCACCGCGCGGGAAAAGTGATATAGAAGATGTTGAAATGGAATATTTTCTTTTAAATAGTGAAAAAAACTTATTTGAGCAGCGGGCAGTTGTTAATTTCATTCATAATCTATTAAACAAAATCTCCGATGAAATAATATTCGATGACAAACCTATGATAAGGAAATTGCCGAATATTCAGCATTTGTGGACAATCATGAAAGCGAAGCTTAATTCTGAAATTAACGTTATCGATTTATTACCAAAACTTCACCCAACACCTGCAATTTGTGGCGATCCATGGAAAATTGCTAAGGACTTTATTTTGGAAAATGAAGTTCATGATAGAGGATTGTATTCCGGTAATATCGGTTGGTTTAATTTTGAAGGAAGTGGGGAATTTGCTGTAGCTATTAGAAGCGGATTGATTAAATCAAATAAATTATTTGCGTATGCCGGTTGTGGAATTGTAGAGGGTTCGGAACCAATTGCAGAATATGAAGAGTCGGAAATTAAACTTAAACCAATTTTATCTCTTTTCGTAGATGAAAAAGTATATCAACCGTAATTTCTTTTGGGCTGATTTATTTATTGAACAACTCTCAAAACTGGGTATTAAACATGTATGTATTTCTCCAGGATCTAGAAATACACCATTAACCCTCGCTTTTGCTCAAAATAAAAAGTTTAAAAAATTTATTCATGTAGATGAAAGATCAAGTGGTTTTTTTGCATTGGGGATTGCAAAAAGGATAAAAAAACCCGTGGTCCTTCTTACCACTTCAGGTACTGCAGTTGCCGAACTTTATCCGTCTATTATTGAAGCATACAATCAAAGAATTCCATTAATTGTCTGCACAGCAGATAGACCGGCTTATTTAAGAGAAACCGGGGCGAATCAAACAATAAATCAGAATAACATTTTTAAGAATCATATCAGGGAATTTTGGGATTTTGGATTACCAAATCTGAATAAAAAAAATCTAATGTCATTGGTTAATAAAACTAATGTATTATGTGAAACTTCAATTTTTTTTAATCCTGGCCCAATACATTTTAATTTTCCATTTAAAAAACCACTCGAGCCTACTACTTTTTCCGATAAAATTAGCTTTCAGTTAAATGATTTTAAATATATACCCAAACTAAGCGTTAGAAAAAAAAATGATAATAATCTACCCAAACTAATAACTAAGTTAAAAAATGTAAGTAGACCATTGATCCATTTGGGGTGGGGAATTTATAATAAGAATATGTACTCCTCGATTTTAGAATTATGTAAGAAAAGTTATATCCCAATTTTAGTAGATGGTACGAGTGATTTAAGATTTATCAACAAGAATAATAAAATAATAATTACCAACCATTCTTCATTTATTAACCATATTGCTGAAGAACCTGATTTAATTATACAATTTGGAAATGCTCCAACTTCTCAACAAATGTTAAAATATTTAGAACATACAAATGCAAGTAAGTTTCTTATAAATGAGCATGGGGATGTAAAGGATCCTTCAAGGAATAAGGGGATGTTGGTTCATGCTAGCTCGAACTTTCTGATTGAGCAACTAATTAAAAATGATATCGGTTTATCGGAATGGAAGAAGTGGTCTGGTTATATAATATCAAAGGATAGAATATGCGAAAAAGAAAAACTAGTAATTGACAAATCAAATTTTATAGCTGAGCCAAAGATTATAAACGAATTTTTAGATATTATTCCTAACAATTCGAATATATTTATTTCTAACAGCCTTCCTATACGTGATTTTGATTTTTTTGCATCAAAAAGAAAAAAGAACTTTAAGATTTTCGTTAACAGAGGTGCCAGTGGGATTGATGGGATTATATCCACCGCATCCGGAATTGCTATAGAATCAAAAAATCCAACTTTTCTTTTAATAGGCGATCTATCATTTTATCATAACCTGAGTGCTCTTTCTACTTTAAAAGAATTAAATATTCCAATCAAAATTTTATTAGCGAACAATAATGGTGGCGGTATCTTTAATATGCTTCAGGTTAAAGAAAGTAAAGAACATTTCAAAGAATATTTTACTACTCCACAAGACTTAAATTTTTCAAAAATTGTTAAAGCATTTGGCGGAAAATATGCTAATCCAAAATCATGGAAGAATTTTAGAAAGTACTTAAAACAATTTATTGAAGATCCAACATTTTCGGTAATTGAATTAAAAACAAATGCTGAAAAATCTCGTGAACTACGCAAAAAATATTGGGAAAGATTAAGCACTATAATTTGAATAAAATTAAACTTAATATTAAACAACAATCTATTAGCATAACTTATTCTCGGAATGAACTTGTAAATAAAACTCCTGTTTTATTTTTACATGGTTTTTCGGGTAGTTCGGAAGATTGGTTTTTCGCCAAAAATAAGTTGCACCAAAAATTTTGTCCAATTCTTATTGATTTGTTAGGTCATGGTAATTCATCTTCACCGGAAAATACAGAATTGTACTCATCTAGTTCTCAAATTGAAATCTTACATAGGTCGGTAAATGAACTTTCACTGGAAAAATTTATAATTGTTGGATACTCAATGGGAGGACGACTTGCGTTATCCTATGCCATGAAATATTCCGATAAAGTAATTGGACTACTTTTAGAAAGTACATCATTTGGAATTAAAAATAATAATGAAAGGGCAAAACGGATTATTGCTGATAATTCCTTATCCGATTTTATAGAGAAGTCTACTATTGATTCTTTTATTGAATATTGGTTAGGATTACCTTTGTTTAGCACGATGAATATGTTGCCGTACGCTCAGATTGAAGAATTAAAAAATCAAAAAAAGAAAATTTGCAATAAGATGGGACTAAGTAATTCTCTCAGAGGATTTAGTACTGGTAAAATGCCGAATTATTTTAAAAAACTTTCTGATTTTCATATTCCGGTTTCTTTGGTCACCGGAAAATTAGATATAAAATTCTCTGAAATTGCCACTAAGGCAAATGAGTTATTACCAGATTCTAAATTATATATTGTAAATGATTGCGGACACAATGTTCACTTCGAAAAACCAGAAGAATTTCTTAAATTACTGAATAACTTTTTAGCAAATAGTCGGATGAATGATGAATTTTAAATGGGAAAAAGCAAAAGATTATAAAGATATCATGTATGAAAAAAATGATGGTATTGCGAAAATAACGATTAATAGACCGGAAAGAAGAAACGCGTTTAGACCGGAAACAGTTATTGAAATGTATGATGCATTTATAGATTCCAGAGAAGATCCTAACATTGGAGTTATATTACTCACTGGTTATGGCCCCGCGAAGGATGGTAAATATGCTTTTTGTTCTGGAGGAGATCAGAAGATTAGAGGTGATAAGGGGTATGTTGGCGCTGATGGAGTCCCGAGGCTAAATGTGTTGGACTTGCAAAAATTAATTAGAAGTATCCCTAAGCCTGTTATAGCACTAGTTGCCGGCTACGCTATTGGCGGGGGGCATGTACTTCATGTAATGTGTGATTTAACCATTGCTGCGGATAATGCGATTTTTGGCCAAACCGGACCAAAAGTTGGTAGTTTTGATGGAGGATTTGGCTCTAGTTTTTTAGCCAGAATGGTCGGACAAAAAAAGGCTAGAGAAATTTGGTATCTTTGCAGGCAATACAATGCCGAAGAAGCTGAAAAAATGGGATTAGTAAATAAAGTTGTTCCTGTTGAAAAATTAGAGGAAGAAGGGATTCAATGGGCAAAAGACATACTTAATCATAGTCCGCTCGCCATTAGATTGTTAAAGTCCGCCTTCAATGCAGAATTGGACGGTCAAACAGGAATTCAGGAATTAGCCGGTAACGCAACCCTATTATATTACATGAGTGAAGAAGCACAGGAAGGTAAAAAAGCCTATAACGAAAAAAGAAAACCTGATTTCTCAAAATTCCCTAGGGTTCCATAGAATAAATTATGACTGATGCGATAAAAGAAATAAATAAATTTGATACTTGGATTTTAGCAAGTAGACCGAAAACACTGCTAGCAGCTATTGTTCCTGTATTAATTGGTACATCCATTGTTTCGTTCGAAACAAAAGTTAACATATTAGCTGCAGCGGTTGCGTTAATTTGTTCAATTTTAATACAGGTGGGTACAAATTTTGTAAATGATTTATACGATTATTTATCAGGCGCAGATAGCGAAAGCAGAAAAGGACCTACCAGAGCACTGGCTGCCGGTCTAATTTCAGTCGGTGAAATGAAATTTGCAATTGTTTTTGTATTTGTAATTACTTTTTTTCTAGGTCTTTATCTAGTTTATATATCTACTTGGGTCACCCTTCTAATTGGACTATTATCAATATTTGCCGGAATTGCTTACACTGCAGGCCCATATCCATTAGCCTACAACGGCTTAGGAGACGTATTTGTTTTTTTGTTTTTTGGAATTGTTGGAACGGTTGGGACATATTATGTTCAAGTTGTAGACATTTCACCCTTAGTTTTATGGTCATCTATTCCGGTTGGTGCATTGATAACGAATATATTGGTGGTGAATAATTATAGAGACATTGATGAAGATAGGGAAGTGGGTAAAAATACATTAGCCGTAAAAATGGGTAGAAGGTTTAGTAGATATCAATACCTAATTTTTATGATCTTATCATATTTAATTTTATTTGTAGTTTACTTTACTTTTAATCACAGTTATTTTGTATTCCTGCCTTTACTTACTTTGCCAATTGCAATAAGATTAATTAGAATGATTTTTTTATACGATGGGGAAGAATTAAATAAAACTCTTGAACTAACTGCTAAATTGTCCGCATTTTATGGATTACTATTTGCAGTTGGAATCTTAATATGAGGATTAACAGATTAAAATATAAAAAATATTGTTTCCCTCTTAGCAGTCCACTTCAAATATCAAATCAAATTATAACCAAAAAAGAATCAATAATTATTGAGGCAGAAGACCAGAATGGCAATGTTCATTATGGAGAAGTTTCACCTCTATTAGGGTTTAGTAAAGAATCATTAGAGGATTGTGAAACAAAACTGATTGAAATTATTGGTAATAAAATTTCAAGTAATATTAATTCATTAAATCAAGAGTTAGCAAACCTTCCACAATTACCAGCACTTTTATTTGGATTAGAACAGATAATATTTTCAGTAAACGAAAATAAATTCTTTAATGATAATGAAGTAAAATCATTAAAAACTAACGGCTTAGTTGGAATAAAATCTATTGATGAAACGTTAGATCATGTAGAAAAGTTGAACAAGATAGGCTTTGATACAATCAAGTTAAAAATAGGAAGATCAAATTTTCAAGAAGATTATGTTATTATAAAAAAACTCGATAAAATATTTAGTAGAAAAATTAAATTAAGACTTGATAATAATAGCGGCTGGGAATTATCGGAGGCAAAGGAATACATTGAAGAATTATCTGAATTTAATATTGAATATATTGAACAACCGGTTGAATCAACAAAAGAATTATTAGCATTAGCAAATTCTAGTAAAATTAAAATCGCAGTTGATGAGTCTTTAAATAATTACCAAGAGGCATTACATTTTATAGAAAGTGGGGCAATAGATTTTTTTGTACTAAAACCAACTATTCGCATTGGACTTAATGAATCGATTAGAATTATTGAATTAGCAAATAGTGAAGGAATTAATATAATTATTTCTTCTGCTTTTGAAACTGCGATTGGCAGAAACATATTGTTGTATCTCGCATCTCAAGTAAATCATGCTCTTGCTCATGGGCTTAATACCGAATTAATAGGGAGTAATATAATTGGATCGGAATTTAACTACACTTCACCAAAAATAGATTTTAAAAATTCAAAATTATTTAATTCGGTTTATTTAGGTTAAGAATGATTACAGTATCAAATCAAAATCATTGGTTAATTGATCAGGCAAAACTTAATCCCAATAAGAAATTTATAATTACAGATAATAAACAATTTACTTATTCAGAGATATTTATTGAAGTAAATCGAGTTTCAAATCATTTATGTAAAAATGGAATTAAAGAAAATGATCATGTTGCAATAATAGCAGAACATAATAGTAGTTTTATTATTACTGTAAACGCATGTTGGATTATTGGAGCTGTTCCAGTTCCTGTAAATAATAATCTTTCTGATTTAGAATATGATAATATATGTAAAGTTACAAATTGTAAATGTTTAATATATCTTAAAGGAAAGAAACATAAGCCTAACTTACAAAACACTAATTCTATTTCTATATTAGAAATGATTTTGGAAGATGATGCAGATTTTGTAGATACTAAAAGTTTCGATAAAAATTCTACATGTTTAATAATCCCTACCTCCGGTTCAACAGGAAAAGCCAAATATGTTCAGTTAACATTTTCTAATTTGTTTGAAAGTGTAATTTCATCCGATACATTTATAAATCCTAATATATATGATCTTTGGTTAGCTTCGCTTCCATTTTATCACATTGGTGGGTTTTCAATTATTGTACGTACACTATGTTCGGGTTGTTCATTAGTTATTCCAAATTCGTTAAAGGATGGTGACTTATATTCTATTATACAAGAAAAATTACCTTCTTTAATATCGTTTGTACCTGTTATGATGGAAAGAATACTTGAGAGGACCATTAAGCCATGGAGAAAATTAAGACATATTTTTATTGGGGGCGGACCAATTTCTGAAAGAATTATGAAAAATTCGCTTAATAATTTGTGGCCAATCTCATTAGTTTATGGTTCCACGGAAACATCATCAATGGTCTCAGTATGTTCAAATGATAATTTAAATAGCAATGGAATTTCAGCAGGATTGCCGCTGCCCGGAGTTAAAATCACAATAAATAGCAATGAGAATAATAAAATAATTAAATCAAATGTCGGTTCAATTATTATTGAATCAAATTCAGTATCGAAATCATATTACAATAATACGGATACACAAATATTGGTAGATGGTAAATTTTATTCTAATGATTTAGGAGAAATTGATTCTAAAGGCAATCTGCATATATATGGAAGAACGGATAAAGTAATAATTTCCGGAGGTGAGAATATTTCCCTTATCGAAATTGAAAATGTTCTAAAAAAAAATAAATCATTTGATGAAATTCTTGTACTAGGGATCAAAGATGAGAAATGGGGTCAAAGTTATATTGTTGTTTCAAATTCTTCCGAAGATGATATTGAACATAAAATTGTAAGTCACTTAGAGCAAAAACTACCTAGATTCAAACTACCCAAAAGTGTGATTAAAGTTGCTGAAATACCAAAAAATCAGATGGGGAAAATTCTAAAGAAGGAATTAATGAAAAAAATTAATTTTGATTTAATCTAAGTTGTTCTAATAATTCTTTTGGGATGTTTGTTTTATTAAATTCTTCTTTTAACACAACAACATGTTTTGTCTGAATTTTAGCTGCAATTTTATTTTCATTTTTTAGAATATAATTCAACTCAAATGAAGTTGTACCAAGATTTCCAACCATTACCTCACAAACTAATTCATCTCCAAATTTAACCGGCGAAATATAATCTGCATTCGTATGGACGATCGGCAATATATATTTATCATCTAAAAAATAATTCCTTGTTAATTCCAGACTTGAAAAAAATCTCTCGTAAGTTATATGCGCAATTTTTAAGAACTCTGCAAAAAATAATATTCCACCGGGATCTGTTTCAGAAAATGCGATTTTATAAGTAGTTCTAAACATTTCGGAGTTGTATTTGGCTATTTAGTAATATTTATATTGATTATATTTGGCTTCCAATTTAGTATAATTTTCGGTAATCAACACGAGAAATTAGTGGACTTACTCTTAATAATAGTTATAATATTAGTTTCGCTATTTATAACAATTCAACTTTGGGCGTATATAAAATCTAAAAAATTGGCTGGAAAAAAAATACCTTTTGATGAAATTGATGAAGAAATTGCCGAAGAAATAAAAGATAAAACAGGGCTAATCTATTTTTTCTCACCTAGGTGTCATAATTGCAAGATACAATCGCCGATAATAGAGGATATAAAGAAATCTTATAAAAATATCATATCTATCGATGCGTCTAAGAATATAAATATTGCGCGTACGTTTAATATTATGGGAACCCCCTCGATTTTAATTTTTAGTGGGAACAAAATTATGGGTTATTTTGTTGGAATTAAAAAAAAATTATTTATTGAAAAACAATTAAACAGCAATTAACTATTCATTTATTTTCCTACTCAAAATTTCCGATAATCAATTATGTCAAATTATAATGTTACCATGATCAAATTTATTTTACTCTACTTTCTGCTTGGTTTTTTTTACACCAATTTTGGACAAACGGAAATTAAAAAAACATATTATCCAAATGGTAAGTTAAAAACCGAAGGTGAATATTTAAATGCACAGAAACATGGAATTTACAAGGAATATTATAATACAGGTACTATTTGGAAAGAATGGAGTTTTTCTTTTGGGAAAGAACAAGGTATCTCTACATGGTATTTTGATGATGAAACCATAAGCATGATTTGGAATTATGTGAGTGGTAAACTTGAAGGGGAAGCTAAATGGTATTATGAAAGCGGCGAACTATGGTCAACACCAAATTATATCAATAATATTCAAGAAGATTTTACAACAACATATTATAGGAGTGGCAAAACCCAAGGAATTTGGTATTATCAAAATGGTAAGTTAAATGGAATTTCAAAAATATTTTTTGAAAGTGGAAATTTAGAAGTTGAAAAAAAATATGTTGATGGCAAACTAAATGGAATTAGTAAGGTATATAATGATTACGGTGGCGTTTCTTTAGAAGCAAATTATAAAAATGATAAATTGGATGGTACTTCTTATTTCTACTACCCTGATAAATCAATAAAAGTGATTGATAAATATATAAATGGACAAATTGTTAAAAGAGTAAGATACGATATTGAAGGTAATTTTGAAAAAGAAGAAGAAGAATTTATTGAGTATTATGGAGATGGTACAATTAAGTCAGAATTAAAATTTAAGGAAGGTAAAATTAATGGAACGAATAAATATTATTATAATGGAGGTTATCTAAAAGCAGTTCTTAATTATAATGATGAAAAGCTAGACTCGCTTTGTACATATTATTATGAAAATGGGGCGATTCAAAAGAAAGTAAATTATATAATAGGTGAAAAATTTGATTATGAGTATGAATATGACTCACTTGGCATTATAAAAAGTAAACTTAATTATTTGCAAAATCAATTAAACGGTGAAAACCTGACTTATTTTAGTAATGGTAATTTAAAATCTAAATCACATTACCTTTACGGAAAAAAAGAAGGAAAACAAATTGAATACTACAAAAACGGAAGTATTAAAATTGAAGCATATTATAAAAATAATCTAAATAATGGGGTAGAATCTGGTTTTTTCCCCTCCGGAAAAATTAAAAGTTTCGGGATTTATTCGAATGGAAAACATAGTGGTAAATTTTATGAGTATTATGAGAATGGTTTGATTAAGAGGGAATTGCTTTATGAAAACGATTCATTAATTACCGATATATCTTACAATGAGAGAGGAATAAAAACAGTAAACTGAATTTAGTTGCTTTTTAAAGTTGTTGATTTTCCATCAATTAGAATTTCTATATTATTCTTTTTCTTATTTAACGATATTTCGCTTACTGGATTCCTTTCATCCAACAAATAATTAACTTCTCCGTTTTTCTGTTTTTGGAAAACATTTGTTTTTTCGTAAGTCCATTTATTATTTACTAGTTGCGGATTCGAAGATTGAACCAAAAAAACATTATCATCTTCAATCAAACCGTCAACAAAAATATAGTCGTCAGTTGCAGAAGCTTCCCAAATTATTTGTTCTTTATTTAAGTCCAATAAAAATCCAACTTTCTTATCGTAACCAAAAAATAAATTTGTTTCTGTATTAAAACCTCCGAATTCAAATTTTGTTGGAAGCACAAAGGATTCTTCAGAGATTTGGTTAATAATTTTTGTTGAATGAGTTAGCCTATTAAGATTCCATTTTGAAAGAGAATAAGCTAAGTATTTTCCACTTTCCGATTGTGAAACTCCAGTAACTAATCCGGCTTCTATTTCAAATTGGTTCTTTTCTTCTCCGCTAGTGTCAATTTGATAAACCCAATTTTTCCCGGATTCGGAAATAATTAAGGTTATACCCTCAATACTAACCGCATATTTTATTGTTTGTTCATTGTACGGAGGTAATGAATAAAAATCATTTTTGGAGTATACAATACCAGATTTATCATAGATCTCAACCATTCCCTCTAAAGAGTGAATTAATACTAAATTTCCATTACTTAAAACATCTGTTACCGGTATTGAAAAATGTGGCTTAAGAATTTTATTTATTGTATAAACAACCTCATTATCTAAACTCACATCACATATTAAATTTCTCTCTTCATCATAATTACCAGCAGCTTTCAGAAGAGCTGTATAGTCTTGTTGAGCAACAATTGAAGCAGATAATGAAATAAACAGGCTAATAATTATTTTTAACATAACATCTCTTTACTTAATTAGAATCATCTTTTTGGATTCGATAAAATTGTTATTTCTTAATTGATAAAAATAAACTCCACTTGATAAATTGGAGGCATCAAATAAAATTTCATAACTGCCGGCTTTGTGTATCCTATTAACTAGTGTAACAACCTCTTTCCCAAGTACATCATAGATTTTTAATGTCGTTGGCTGTTTTAACGCTTTTTCATTAACCGGAATTGAATATCGGATTATGGTTGTTGGATTAAATGGATTTGGATAATTCTGATCTAAATAAAAATTATTTAACAAATAGTTCTCTTCTTCATTCACATCAACAACATTTAATTCAAGATAATTTATAATGTATGCCATAAGTTGATTACGTGAATCTTCATTACCAATAGTTTCAAACGGAAATGAAAGGTAAACCATACTTCCTATGTTTGTACTATCTCCGAATGTTCCTTTGTATGCAATTCCACCTTTTCTATAAGTTGTATCGTCGCGCATATAGGTATAGTTAAATATAGGTTCAGATCCATTAATCGGCTCAATATCGTCAGGTGCGTCTGCTTCATATGCTTCCCCAAACTGGACATTCATATTTTCAAAGATTGAGCCTGGTTCACCATTTACTTCAAAAAGTATGTCCAGACCATCATGAATTAATTCAGCCTTTAAATAATGGTTATAAAATAAAGCATCCGAAAATTCGCGGAAACTGTGATCTGTTTCTAAATCTTGTCCTATATCTTCTCCGGATACAAAAAATTTACCGCCACTCCCAAGATACTGTGCAATTTGATTCTGTTCTTCATTAATAAATGTATTGTCGGCAATCGATTCATCTCCAACAAACCAGATTACCATATCATAATCTTTTAGGTCTACCTTTGCTAAAATTACTGCTTCATTCGAACTGGAGGACACATTTATAATTTTATTATGAATAGCAGCTACAGTATATGTAAGATTAAACTCATGATTAGGTTCTATCCAGCTTCCTGTACCGCCGTATCTATCAAATCCATCTACAATTAAAAGGTTTGGACTATCGGAATCTTCAACAATAAGGGAGTATGTATCACTTTTTTGAGATTCAATTCCAGATGAATCTACTGCTGTTATGTAAAACTTTAATTTCTTAGAAGTAGTTGGATTAAGAAAATTCTCACCTGTTGAAAAATTTACTCCTGTAATCTCTTCATTTATTTGGTTTTCATCTGCTGCGAGTTTCCAGGAGTCCTCAAGATAAAAATCAGAGTAGTAGATTCTATAACCTTTTAGTTTGTTACTTTTATACTCCGACCAACTAATTTTAATAGTATCGTTACTTGATAAAACCGTATTTAGTTCAGGCGGGGATTTTATCACTGAAATTGGAAATTGTTTTGAAGTTTTATTAGCTCTAGTATCCTCCGCAAAAATTTCCAGTAAATAATTGCCCTCATCTAATAAATCGGCGTCTAAAAAATTATTACTAATTACTAACGATTCATTGATATCTTTCTCTCCACTTCCATTTGTTAGCCAATAAAGTGGTTTTGACAATGTTGCAACTCCTTTAACAAAAACATTGTGAACATATCCATCATTTGGTAAAAAATAAAATCTATACTTTTTCCCTTCGTATTCCGGCTCATATGCAATTTGGTTGCCGTCTTCAGAAAGTATCCGGTATCCTAAAATATAAGTTCCGTTGTTTTGCTGAGAGGAATAAATACCATTAATTTCTTTTACTTCTATTCTTATATCAATCTTACCTTTTAGCAAATTGCTTGAAATTTCCGATGAAGAATTATCCTTATAAAATTTTAAGCTATTTGCATCAATTACAGGAGCATCAGTATCATAATATGGTTTTAATCCTCCTTCAGGCCTTGCAGGGTTTATTGCTATGCCCAAATTAGAAGAAGATGTACTTGTAAATTCTCTTTCTATAAGATGGACATGTGCAGCCCCTACATAAATATTACCAATAACAGTATTCCCGGCAGTAACGGACTGTCCTATAGAAAGTGTGGGGCTTGGTACAACATGATAATATGTAATATGTTTTTTTTCACCATTAATGATTGATTTAACATTAATGTAAGAGTCATACCCATTATTTGATAGGTAATGAACTGTCCCGTTTATACACGGATACACGGGATTTCCATCAGGTTCACCAATATCTACGGCATTGTGAAAATGATCTGCACTCCCGGTGTTTCTAAATTCTCCAAATGTAGCTGTAAGTCCACGACTAGAATTAAAATTGGGAGTGGGCCAGGGGTAAGTAGTTGTGTCTGACTGCGCAGAAAGAATAGAAAAAGCAATTAAAAATACTATAATCAAATATCGTATCATATTAACAATATGGTTGTATTATTTTGGAATTAATTTTAAGTAAGAAAAATAGGTAAAAAAAAAGAAGAAAAATATCTAATTAAAAATCACTGAGAACACGGAACCCATATTTTTTTCACTTTCAACCTTAAGTTCCGCATTGTTAAGGTCTGCGTAACTCTTAACTAATGATAATCCTAATCCAATTCCTTCATATGATCTAGTATAACCTTGTTCTTCCTGAGAGAATGGTTCAAACAATTTTGGTATATATTCTCCAGATATTCCAATTCCGGTATCTTTAATATCAACCTGAATCTTACCAACCTTGTTTAAAAATGCCTTTACTTTTATGGATCCTTTCCTAGTATATTTAATTGCATTTTCAATTAAATTGGCAAAAAGTTGATTTACAGAATATTGATCGCAAACCAGCCTTAAATTACCATAAGATTCTTCAAACTCTAGTTGAAGACCTTTTGATTTAGCAGCAACTTGAAACTCATTTACCAATGGATTTAATAATTCGTTATCAATGTCTATGTCTTCTAACTTAATTACGTATTGGTTGTTTTGAGATTTTGAAACATTTAAAATTAAATCAATTGTACGAGTCAATCTATTTCCGCCTCGTTCAATAAAATTAAAAGTTTCTTCTAATTCATCAGTTAATGTGCCATTTAGCTCATTTTTAATTAATGAAGAAAAACTTAATATTGAATTAAGTGGTGTTCTAATTTCATGGGAAATTTGAGCTAAAAATTCAGACTTTATTTTTACAGCTTCTTCCGCACGTTTTCTGGCATAAACCAATTCATCTTCGTAGTTCTTTCTTTCTATTATACGCGCGACCTGGCCGGCTACCAATTCAAGTAGTTCCAAATCCTTTTTCGAGTATTTATTACCTGAATAATCCTTTATGATGATTGAACCCAAAATTTCGTTTTGAATTATTAAAGGTATGCCCAAAATTGTTTTTGGTACAGTTTCATAAGGATTTAAAATTTTATTTTTAACTAATACTCTTACCGCATATTCATCTAGATTAACAGATTCACTGGCTTTTGAAATGTATAAGTGTTCAGTTTCTAAGTATTTTTGGTCGTCTTTTCGTTTTTCATTTATAATAAAAGGATGTTCTAATGTATTTGTAATTTTATTTTGGACACATACAGCTAAATTTTTGACAGGCATTAGTTGGCAAACTGCATCATAAATTGATTTGTAAAATTGTTCATCCGGGGTTGATGTATTAATAAGATTAGAAATTTTCAATAAAACTGATTGCACTAATTCATTTCTTAATCGGTCAGAAATATCAAACGCTGTCGTTATTCTAAGTTTATCTCCTGATTCATCATTTACTCTCAAATTGGTTGTTTGTACATAGAAAAACGTACCGTTTTTGTGTCTAACTTTTTCTTCGGCTTTCAGAATGTTAGTGCCGTTAAAAATTTTATAATGGTTGGTTTCTACAATAGGAGACGATTCGTCGGATTGAATTATTGAGTAGTGTTGTCCGATTAATTCTTTCTTATCATAACCGAACATTTTTGCATATAAATTATTTAATTCAATAAATATGCCGTCATAATTTACAATACAAATACCATTTTCGGCATCATCGAAAATTGATTTAAATAGATCATAATATTCACCTTTATATGAATCTATCATGTCAATCTCTAGAATATCTTTTGTCTGCTTATTATCGTTAACCATATTTGATAATTATTCTTAGCCATTGTCAGTTCATTATCGACATTAAGTTTTGGTTTTTGAGAGGGATTCATTATTATTATTTAGTCTATAAATTTAATTTTTCAATTATCACTTTTCTTTTTTTTACTAACCGGAAAGGTTTTTTTATTGCTAATGATAGAAGTTTTACCCAATAAATGTGATTTTTGCGGGTGCTGTGTAGGTGTTTGTCCGGAAGATGCAATAGAACTAAAAGAGTCGGAAATTTCAATTATTGAAGATCTTTGTACAAATTGTTCTAAATGCATTTGGTCTTGTCCAATAGAGGTCTTGAAATTTAATCCCAATGGTGTAGGGGGAACCCACGATGAAAAATAAATATGATATAATTGTAGTTGGTGGGGGACCTGCCGGTTCTACTGCAGCTCGTTTTGCAGCTGAACAGGGTGTTTCAGTATTAATCCTAGAAAAAGATAGAGATATTGGCTATCCTGTTAGATGCGGTGAAGCAGTTAGCATGGCAGGACTTGAAGAATTTATTGAACCTGACCCGCGCTGGATTGCCGGAGAAATTACCAGCTTTAGTTTTATTGCCCCTGATAAAACACAAATAGACATTCCATTTGAAGGAAAAGGTTGTATCCTTGAAAGAAAAATTTTCGACTACGAATTAGCTAATGTAGCAGCACAAAAGGGAGCTGATATCTTAACCAAATCTTACGTAAATGGATTGAAATTCGATGATGGAAATATTGTTGGTGTTAAGTATGAATATCAGGGAGAACAAAAAGAGGTAGACTGTAAAATTGTAATTGCAGCTGATGGTGTGGAATCAAGAGTAGGAAGATGGGCAGGCTTAAAAACACACTCCGATTTCAGAGACATGGAAAGTGGAATTCAGGTAACTGCTTCTGGAGTTAATGTTGATGAAAACACTTGTTATTTTTATTGGGGAAATATATATGCCCCGCAAGGATATTTATGGATTTTCCCAAAAGGAAATGGAATTGCAAATATTGGGCTTGCAATAACCGGAGATATCGGGAAAAAAAGATCTGCTCTCTCATATTTAAACGAATTTATGGATAATCATTATCCCAATGCATCTATTTTAACTCAAATAGTTGGTGGAATTCCTTTTACGCCAACATTGGAAAAAATAGTTGCACCCGGAATTATGCTTGTTGGTGATGCGGCAAGACAAATTAATCCTTTATCGGGTGGCGGGATAATAAGCGGAATGATAGGTGGAAGTATTGCAGGGAAAGTTGCAGGGGAAGCTATAAATAAGAATAATTTGGATATGATTTCGGAATATGAAAAAAAATGGCATGCGCGATTGGGTAAAAGACATGAAATGTTCAATAGAATTAAAAATGGAATTTATAAGTTAAGTAACGAAAAATATAATAGTATTGCACATTCTCTTAAGAAATTACCTCCGGATAAAATATCATTGGGGAATGTTGCTAAAGCTGCAGTACTTAACAAACCGTCTTTGTTATTAGATGTTGCAAAAACATTCTTCAATAATTAACCAAAATAACTATCGCTCTAGTTTTCGACCCTTCCATTTATAATTGCCAAAAATTCCGGATAATCCGGCAATTATTATATATGGGATATGAATTATTTCGGCCAAAATAAAATATTTAATCGGACTTCTATCCCATAACTTTGCACAATCTTTTTGTACAATTTTATACTCAAAAAGAAATTTTAATGTAAGCGATATAAAAGCAGAAACAATAAAAATATTATTAAATAATATTCCCATTATAATTTGGAATGGTATTCCTAAATAAAAAAGAAATATAAAAATTAGTTTGATAACAATTGATAGTTCTTTATAATAAAATCCTTTACTAGCCCACCTTTTTCTCTGCTGATAAAAATCATTTATGGTTTTATTAGGTTTAGTATATGAAATTGCGTTTTTATCAAAACAGAAATTAATTTTATAATTAGTTTTTCGGGAAATCTTTTGCATTAAGAATTCATCATCGCCTGAAGATATCTTTTTATTATCATCATATCCACCAACCTCATTAAATACACTTTTACGAAAACCCAAATTAGCAGCATTGCATATTATAGGCTTTTTGATACCTATAAGTCCCGCACCTACAAGAATTAGACTAGAAAATTCAATTTTTTGTAATTGATCAAATAATCTACCATTCGAGATAAATTGAACCGGGCCGGAAACAAATGCTGTTTGGCTATCGAAGCAACTTATTAAAGTACTCAACCATTTTTTTGAATGTATACAATCTGCATCAGTTGTTACTATTATTTCACCTTTACTTTTTTCTATGGCATATTCAAGAGCAATTTTTTTATGTCCTCTCGTCTTATCAGAATAGGGGGATTTCAATATTTTTATATTTTCCGGAAGGGAATAATTCTTTAATACATTAAACGAATTATCTTCTGAATTATCATCAATGTAAATTACTTCATATTTTTCTTTAGGATAATTTTGATCTGAAATACTTTTTAAACTATTGAGAATATTATCTTCTTCATTTCTAAAGGGAATAATTACGGAAACAAACTCATCACTTGGATTATTAGAAAATGTCTCTGAAGCTTTTTTTATACCTGTGGAAACTTTAATCAGAAAAATAATATAGTGGAGCAGCAAGAAAAGAGAGATAAGAATTAGCGTGATCATTATTTTTTTGAAATCATATTTATTTTAGTAACAATAACTTTTCAACCCTAAAATACTTATCTGATTCAAGAATACAAAAATATATTCCCGAAGGTATTCCGCTAGCATTCCAAGTAATTTTATGTTCTCCTTTAATTTGGTACTCATCTAAAAGTGTGGTAACATTTTGTCCTAATATGTTTAAAATAGAGACCCTATTGTTAGATGCAGAAACTGTTTGATAAAAAATATTGGTTGTAATATTAAATGGATTGGGGGTTACTTTTATTTTTAATTCTTCAGATGATTTAATCATATTATCTACGCTTGTAACCATAGAGTTTCCATATATTGCCACAGAGTATAATTCGGGATTTCCTTTATTATGTATTACGAGATTGTGAGGTCCCGGTTCCAAATATTCCGAAATAATTATTGTATTTGGTTTTCCTCTCAATTCATTTCCATCAAACGAATTTTCTCCCGACCAACCATAATCAATATTATCAATTTCAATGCGTATACCTTCATTTTCATTTGCCGTGCCGGATAAAATAAATGTTACGGGATCCGAACCGTTAGAATTAACTTCAATTGTTTTCCAAATCCCATCATTTTTTTTAGCAATTTCGTTATAGTCTCTCTTAAAAATCATTTCACTATTTTCTGCCGAAGCAATAATTACATCTTTTAGAAACGGTGTAACATCCGAATATATTTCTAGTTTATGTTCCCCACTTTTTAATTGAACAGGAATTATTACAGACTTTCCTTTTCCCTCAATTTTATCACCATCAAAAGAATATTCAGTATCCCAACCATAATCAATATTATCGATAACGATTTTTAAATCATCATCATCAAAAATATCTGCATATGATTCAGCTGTTCCGGTTAGAAAAAATAACGCTTCACCATCAGTTTCCGTGGTAAAATTAAATTCTTTCCAAAGACTATTTGTTTCGCCGTTTGGATAACTATTAGGACTTTTCCAAAAAATAATATTCTTTGTAATTTCCCTTTTAATTTCAGCTCCATCAGTTCCTGTGATTTCAACAAAATCAACAAACATTTCAGAATTTTCAGCATTATAATGTCTGTAATCTAAAGGGTTATCTAGACTAAAAACTCTGTTATCAATCCAAATATCCATCCTCATACCTTCATCTGGAAGATGGTTAGTTGTTTCATATACAAAATTATCATCAACAAATAAGGAAACGGAGTTTTCCTCCCAAATTATTTTATAAGTATGCCAGATAGTTTCATCAATAACATTCATTAAATTATGAGTTTGTCTATTTGTTAAACTATTTCCATCAACTCCAAATAAAAGCCAATTAAAATTTGGATCTGTGTTCGGGCTATTTTGCTGCATAATCCAAGCTACATCAAAATCAAATAATAATGATGAATCCAAATCCCCATCCCAAAATCCCCATCCTCTTGAACCATTATGCATCTCAGAATTCTTTAGTCTTATTCTGGCCTGAGTTCCCGGAAGATAGGGCTCTGAAGGATCATATATTTCAGTATTGCAGTAAATAGAGTCTTTAGCATTATTAAGGTTCAAGTGTAAAAAACCGTCTTTTACTTCAGGAATACTTTGATTACCATCGAAGCGCCAAAACCAGTAATCATTTTTAGTAATAAAGTCATCCTGTATTTTTACTTGAGCATTCGATTTTGATTGAATCAAAAATAAGCCAAGTACAAAAAAAATATATTTCACCGCAATTCTCATATTGCCAAATCTGAGGTTATAATGTTTGTTAATTATTTTATAGTCGCATATTTAGCGAATTCATGTTTTTTTTGTTGTGTTAGTAAACACTTCAATTTAATTTAACATCAACATTTAATCACATAATATGAATTTTGAGTTAAATTTAACGATATTTCGGTAATGAATAATAATATACTATATTTCTTAATTAATTAGCATATTTAGCAAATCATTCGAAAATAAAATCTTACATCCCAAAAAATTGAATTACTGTGAACCAAAACTTTAATATTACACCAAAATACTTACAAAATGTTTTTCAATATCTTGATTCTGCAATTATGGTAATGGATAGCAATGAAAAATTTGTTGCATGGAATAACGGTGCAAAAAAGATTTTTGGATATAGTCATGATGAAATAATCGGTAAAAATTCTTCCGCCTTATTACCGGAGGGTGAACGTTATAAAGAAGAACTAAAGGAAAGTATTCTTGAAGTAAAGAAAATAGGGTTTGCTAAATTAGTTGAAACAGAAAGAAAAACAAAAGACGGAAAAGTTATTCCAGTTCAACTTAATGTAGCAAAATTAAGGGGAGAAAATGATGAATATTTAGGACGGATTATTGTTATCTCGGATGTTACAGAGGTAAGAAAACTACAACAGCAAGTTGATCAATCGGAAAAATTAGCTGTAATTGGGCAATTAGCTGCTGGAGTGGCTCATGAAATCGGTAATCCGTTAGCTTCTATTTCTTCAATAGTCCAAATTTTACAAAGAAAAACGACTGATCAATTTATGAGTGATCAGCTTATTAATGTAAAAGATAATATTAACAGAATATCAAAAATTGTTAGAGAATTAGTTGACTTATCCCGACCTCCCAGCCAAGATTCTTTAGTGACTCAAATAAATGAAGTAGTAAAAACTGCAGTTGGAATAGTAAAATACGATAAAAGAGTTAAAAAGGTTGAGTTTAAAACTAAGCTTGATCCACAACTGCCTATGATAGAAGTTGTGCCTGATCAATTATTACAGGTATTTATAAATATTTTAATTAATTCTTTAGATGCCGTACGTGGTGAAGGAGTAATTAAGGTAAATTCGTCTCATGATGATAATTATATTTTTATTGGAATATCGGATAATGGTATTGGAATGGAGGAAGAAGTAGTTAAAAAAATATTTGATCCGTTTTTTACAACTAAACAAGTCGGAAAAGGAACCGGATTGGGTTTATCCGTAAGTTACGGTATATTAAAAAAGTTTAATGGGGAAATAAAAGTAAAAAGTAAGGTTAATGAAGGAAGTGAGTTTAATATTTTATTGCCTTACTAAAATAAAGGAAACGAAATGGATGTAAAAATACTTATTGCAGATGATGAAAAGGGCATTAGGGATTCTCTGCAATTAATACTTAATGAAGAAGGCTATAATACTACTGCCGTGTCAAATGGATTAGAAGCACTGGAACAGATAGAAAATAACGAATTCCACTTAGTAATTTCGGATATTAAGATGCCTGGAGTAGACGGAATGGAATTGTTGGAAAAGTGTTCTAAAATTTATCCGGACACATATTTTATTATAATGACTGCTTATGCTTCGGTTGAAACAGCCGTTGCTGCATTAAGAAATGGAGCCTATGATTATTTATTAAAACCTGTAGAATTTGATGATCTGCTTATTCGTGTAAAAAGATTATTAGATTACAAAAAACTCTCGGATGAAAATAAGTTTCTACGACAAAAAATATCTACAGATGCTGATTTTGAAAATATAATTGGTAAAAGTGAACCGATGAATAAAATTTTCAAAATAATTTCGCAGGTAGCTCCAACTAACAGCAATATTTTAATTTCAGGTAAAAGTGGTACCGGTAAAGAATTAGTGGCTAAAGCAATTCACTATAATAGTTTAAGGAAAAACAAAATATTTTTACCGATAAACTGCGGTGCAATATCAGAAAATTTAATTGAAAGTGAATTATTCGGGCATAAAAAGGGATCATTTACAGGCGCCGTAAGTGATAAGGATGGCTTATTTAAAGTGGCTGATGGTGGTACTTTATTCCTTGATGAAATTGGTGACCTGCCATTGAATCTGCAAGTTAAACTTTTGCGTGCAATTGAAGATAGAGAATTTATGCCTGTTGGTGGTGTAAAAGCAGTAAAAACCGATGTTAGAATTATTGCTGCAACTCATCAAGATATTTATGAGAAAACAAAAGTTAGCGAATTTAGAGAGGATCTTTATTATAGATTGAATGTTGTTGAAATTAAACTTCCTTCACTAAATGAACGAAGGGAAGATATTCCTTTATTGGTAAACCATTTTGTGGCAAAATATTGTAATGAAATGGGTAAACCGGTATTAGGTGTTAATAATGAATCAATGAAAAAATTAATGAATTATGATTGGCGTGGCGGTGTCAGAGAATTGGAAAACATTATTGAAAGAGCAATAATTTTTTCATCCGGGGATTTAATAGAAGTCTCCGATTTAGCTGATAATGTAAATACATCTGTAAATTTGGAAAATGTACCGGAATCAATAAAAGAAGCTACAATGAATTTTGAGAAAGAACATATTAATAGAATCATAAAAAAATACGATAATAATAAGGAAGGAGCTGCAAAAGCTCTTAATATTGGTCTATCATCTCTTTACAGAAAAATGGAACTGATGGGTATTCCGACTAGACCAACTAAGGATTAAATTAGTTGAATAATTTATTCCTATTTTTGAATTTTTGAAAACAATTACTCAAAAGAATGAACAATATTACACCTGCTGAATCTTTAACCGAAATAAAACAAACTACTGAAGACTTTTTCTTATTAGAAGGGAATTCGAAAGATAATTTTGTATATCCTGAATCATTTAGTGACATAGTTGGTTTTTCGAATGATGAATTAAAAGAATTGCCGCACAAGCATTATTCCTTAATTAACGAAACACAACAATCGGAAATACTTAAGATCGTTGAAAAACTATTGGAATCGAATGTAACATCGCAAGAGAAATTTGATTATGAAATAACTTCAAAAGACGGGCGTAATTATTGGTTTAGAGAATATCTTTCAATTTCAGAATCCGATAGTGAACTTAAATATTCATGCCTTTTATTTAATATTAGTGAATTTAAAAAACATGAACTAAAGCTAAATGAAATAATTGATAAGAAGACTAAACTTAATGATTCAAAAGATAAATTAATATCAATTATTTCACATGATCTAAGAGCTCCTTTTAGTAGTCTATTAGGTTTTTCGGAAATATTAATAAATGAACCAAATCTGCCTGAAGAAGAAAAAACTGAGTATTTACAATACATATATGATGCATCAAAGATCCAGCTTCAAATGGTAAATCACCTTCTTGATTGGACGAGACTCCAGACAGGTACAATGAAGTGTGATCCCCAGAGACTTGATATCAGAGATGTAATAGATAATTGTGTTTCAGTATTAACCGGTTCTGTAATTAGGAAAAATATTGAAATAAAAGTAAAAGGTGATCACGGGTTTTTTGTTACTGCCGATGAAAGATTAATCACTCAAGTTGTTACAAATCTTTTAAGTAATGCGGTAAAATTCACACCTTCAGGAAAAAAAATTACTGTTACTATTGACTTATTTAAAGATAATATGGTAGAAGTAGTTGTTACGGATGAGGGTATTGGTATTGATGAAAAATATCAGAATAAATTATTTAAGATAGAATCCAAATTTTCAAAATCTGGAACAGCCGGTGAAAAGGGAAGTGGCCTTGGTTTAACTTTAGTGAAGGAAATAGTTGAAAAACACAACGGTAATATTTGGTTTTATTCAGAATTAAATAAAGGAAGTGAGTTCCACTTTACACTACCTAAGGCGGAAAACAATATACTGATTTTGGAAGAGCATGAAGAACTTCAAAAAATATATTCCCAAATTGTTGAAGATAATTTTAGTAGTTATAAAGTAACTTTTTGCAAAAATGGATTTGAAGCCTTAAATTCTTTGATGGAAAATGTTCCTTCGGTATTAATCACTTATCATAATATGCCCCTGATGAATGGTGTACAACTTATTTCTTCACTAAGAAAAAAGGATATTCATAATAAAGTTTCTGTTGTTGTGTTAGGAGACGAAATAGAGGAAAAAGAAAAACTGAATTATTTGGAGTTATCGGTAGATACATTTTTCAATGCTGACTTACCTCCCGAGGAACTAGTAACATCATTAAAATCTATCCTGGTTTAATTTACCTTTCATAAATCCTAATATTATTTATTTTTGTATTCACTTTATTAATCATTTCGGTAGGAAAACTTGGATAATCCTGATTTCTTAGAAGACAAAAAATGGTTTGCTCTGTATACCAAACCAAAGCATGAGTTTAAAGCAGAAGTACAACTTAAAGCATGTGGTGTTGAATATTTTTTACCAACCGTAATCAGGCTTAAACAGTGGAGCGATAGAAAGAAAAGAGTTAAAGAACCTCTATTTAGCGGGTATATATTTATTCATGGAAATGAGCGGGACAGGTTAGTTGCATTAGAACAATATGCAATTGTTAGAGCAATTTTTTTTGAGGGAAGGCCTGCGATAGTACCTAATTGGCAAATTGAAAACTTGAAAAAAATGTTGGAACAAGGTGAAGATGTAACAGTAACCGATCAATTAACAATTGGTACACAAGTTAAAATTATTTCCGGTCCGTTCAAGGATGTTGAGGGCATTGTTTATGAATCCAGCAACCAAGAAAAAATGCTTGCTATAACAATAGATTTGTTGAGAAGATCTGTTATTGTTAAAATACCAAGAGATAGTATTATTGAACAAAAACAAAAGGCCATTTAATTATGCATGAGCAATTAAGTTTAAGTTCATTAAAAATAAAAGATAAGGTTGAACACTTTTTATTACTGACAAATTATTCTGTAAAAAGTACAAAAACCGGTAAAGAATATCTTGATCTTGAACTACGAGACGAGTCATTAATGATTAGTGCAAAAATGTGGAGTAATTTTGAATCATTTGTTTCAAATGCAAAGATTGGTACGGTTATTAAGGTATTAGGTTCAATGGATGAATTTAATAATCAACCTCAAATTAAAATTGAGAGAATCAGGCTAGCTAAAAGTGATGATAATGTAAATCCAACTGATTTTTTGCCCAAATCGAAAAGACCATTAAAAGAAATGGAAACGGAATTAGCTGATAGAATAAATGTTTTATCAAATCAGCATTTAAGAAAATTGTTGGAATTAATATTTACAGGAGAAAATTTCACAAAGTATAAAACTGTTCCCGCCGGTAAAGCATGGCATCATGCATATATAAGTGGATTAATTGAACATACGCTTGAGATAGTTAAAATATGTGATTTAATGTGTGATATTCATCCCGAAATAAATAGAGAGTTAATTATTGCCGGTGCTATTTTGCACGACTTTGGGAAAATTGAGGAATTAGAAATTGAAAAAGGTTTTGATTATACAGACAAAGGCAAACTAGTTGGTCACATTGTGATAGTAGCAAATATAATCGAAAAAACTGCCAATAAAATTGAAGGTTTTCCTGAAGAGTTGAAGAATCATTTACTGCATTTAGTTTTAAGTCATCAGGGGAAACTAGAATTTGCCTCACCTGTTGTTCCAAAAACATTAGAAGCAATAGTACTGTATCATGCAGATGAATTGAGTGCTAAAACAAATGCTTATAAAGGAGCAATTTTAGCTGAATTGGATAGCGATAAAATCTGGACACGTTATCTGCCACTGGCCGAGACATCATTATTCATTCCTAAAAATTTTAAGAATAAAGATGACTTTAAAGAAACCCTATTTTAACAAAGCTAGGAGTTTATGTGGAATTCAAACCTGATTTCATAGAAAAATTAAAAAAAGCAAAGTCATTACTGTTTTTTACAGGTGCAGGAATTTCAGCTGAAAGTGGAATTGCTACTTTTCGTGGCGAG
>Ga0209633_10000647_pt1 | contig 39559 bp, 32 predicted proteins | sample Cruoilmetagenom1_FD_187290 | JGI IMG/M metagenome (GOLD analysis project Ga0209633, IMG submission 187290) | Oil polluted marine microbial communities from Coal Oil Point, Santa Barbara, California, USA - Sample 1 (SPAdes) (version 2) | ecosystem: Environmental > Aquatic > Marine > Oil seeps ...
CAAATCCGTTTTCTGGTTTATGATGCACTGTATTAATAAATAATTCTTTTAATTCATTATCACTTGCGCCATTTCTTATAAAATCTCTCACGTTAAAAAAGCCACCATCAAATAAACAGTTTTTAAATAAGCCTGTTGCGGTTATTCTAATTCTATTACAATCGCCACAAATAGTTCGTGTAAAAGCCGGTATTATTCCAAAAGTTCCTTTGTAATTTGGAATTTTATAATTTACCGAAGTGGAAGATTTTTTAGATGAAACTTTTTCTATGATTTTATAATGATTTTCAATAAAATTATAAATGTTATTAAAATTCCAGTCCTCATCAATTTCTCGTTGTCCATTACCATTAAAAGGCATTTCTTCTATAAATCGAACCGCAATATCTTTATCTTTTGAAAGATCCACAAAATCAATAATTTCATCGGTATTAAAACCAGATTGTACCACTACATTTAGCTTTAATTTTAATTTGCTTTTTTCTAAATCTAAAAAGGTTTGGTAAACGTTATCAAACACATCTCTCCTAGTAATTTTAGCGAATTTTTCTTTTTGTAAACTATCAATACTCAAATTAATAGCATTAATTTTCAACGTTTCAAGTTTTTGAATATGCTTAGAAATTAATGCGCCATTTGTAGTGATGTTTATTTCATCTAACTTATCATTAAAAGATAGTGATTCTAAAAAATTTAGAAAATCTTTCCGAACAAAAGGTTCTCCACCAGTTAACCGAACTTTATTTACTCCTAATTCTGAAAGCACACGTGTAAGTCTATACATTTCTTTATAGGTAAGTAGTTCTTTTCTATCCACAATATCAATACCATTAACCGGCATACAATATTGACAACGTAAATTACAACGATCCGTAATTGCTAATCGTAAATAGGTTATTTTTCTACCAAATTTATCTGTTAACTCTTTTTGCATTTCTTTTTTCTTAGATTTAATCACCTATTTTAAAAATTATCTCCTCAATGATACCCGTTTCAAAAAAGATTATTAATAAAATGAATTAACATAACAAGTATTTAATGTACTAGTTAGATTATTTGGACAGCAATATTTTTTTAGCTGATTTATTAAAGCTTCTTTATTAATAATAGTAATTAATTTGGATGCAATAGTAATATACTCTTTATCCTGAAGTTTTCTTAGCGTTCTAATTGTATTAGCTTCAGATACACCAGCAAATGATGAAATGTCTTTTCTAGATGTGCAATGCTCTATAAAAACACCATTTGAATTTTTCATCCCAAATTTAGAGGCTATTAACAACAATGAATCAATAATTCTTTCTGTAGCTGGAAATAAACTTAAGTGTTTTTGCCTTATTTCATAGTTTCTTGCCTTAAAAGCCAACGCTTTTATTAGCAATAATGCAAAATCATTATACAAACCTAATAAAATTTCTAAATTTTTAGGTGTTATAAAGTATGCTTCAACATTTTGTTCAGCTATAGCACTAGCCCAATAAGAAGAAGAATTAAATCCGGATAAGCCAACAATATCTCCTTTTGATGCTAATTTTAAAATTTGTATCTTATTATTTGCTCCTGAATTAAAAACTTTAATTTTACCTTCTAAAATAAAGTAAAATCCAGTAACATGCTGATTTTCTTTGACAAGAAATGCTCCTTTGTTTATGGATTTTTGCTCTATTAAATTAATGATATTTTTAGCATTAGCTATTTGAAAAAGCCGCTTGAACAACTTATTTCGATCAAAATGATATTTTTCTAATTCAAAATCATATAATTCATTCATAACTAAATACTTTTTTAGAATATTTTGAAACCCAATTATTATTTTGAACGGATAAAAATAATTGAGGAACTGAAATTTCAATACTTTTTTCTTTTAATACCAGCGTACTTGCTTGTAAGCTTCTTAATTTATTTTTTTTAGTTTGAAATTCAGCAGATTCTACAAAAATAGAGATAGCAGGATTTATATATTTAGTAATACTAGCAGATTCACAAACAATTAAAGTTGAAGTATTGTAACGGCTGTAAATAAATAAAAAAGCATTTAAAAGATGATTATCATCACATTCTATATAATAAGAATATTTTGCCCCAGCTTTTAAATACCTTCCACTATCTTTATGTGTAAAAAATAGTTCCTGCCAAATTGTATAATAGGGTGTTTTATACAATTCTTTTAAATTTTCTTTGTCTTTTATTTTATGCTTGAATTTTGATATTTTAACAGAGACTACATTGTAATTTAACGAAAAATGTGAAATAATTGATTCTCCTAAAAATGTTTTACCAACATTTCTTCTTGAACCACAAATACTTATCACATTTTTATAATTACTTTCACCTTTCATGTATTCTTTTATTCTGATTTTTTTTCTTGATTATTTTCTAGATCTTTAGTAGCTTTTTTAAACTCTTTCATCCCATTACCAATACCTTTCATTAGTTCTGGTATTTTTTTACCGCCAAATAATAACACTATTGCTAAAACAATAATAATAATTTGAGGAGCTCCTACCATTCCTAAAAATATATTTAATGAATACATACTATTTTATTTTTAAATTAAATTAAATTAAATTAACAGCCAAAATCATCGGCGTACAATTCTATAACATCAATTTCTTTATCATAAATATGAAGTTTTTTACGAATAATATTAGCTCTCCATTCCCAATAACTATCCATACCTCCTTTTACATTATAAATGGTCATCCCTTTTTTAGCTAAAAATTCACCTAATTTTTTACTTCGTGTGCCAGTTTTAGAAAGTAAAACTATGGATTTACCTTCAGGTAATAAATTTGGGTTTTTATAAACTAAACTATCTTCTAAATGCTTGTAGCCTTTAATTAATTTACAAGATCTAATGGATTTATCCGCTTTTCTTACATCAATTACAAATGCATTTTTATCATATTTTAACATTTTTAATAATTCTTCCGCAGAAATTTCAATTAATCCACCAAATTTATTAGAATTTTCATTGCTCAATTTTATAATGTTATTGTTTTTATTTTCAACTTCTTTTTTACAAGAAGTAGTGATTGCAATTAAAACTAATAACAATGTTAAAAGTTTAATATAATTCATAATTAAATCTATTTAAATTAAAGGTTTTGGGAATATTCCCAAAACCTTTAAGAACATTAAAAAACAAAGCTAAGCCTTTTTAAGGGTAACTTTTGTGTTATAAAATACAGCACTTGCTCCAATTGGATCTGTAAGACACATGTTTTTAACTGATTTATCCATAGCTAAAACAGGATTTGGACAAGCAGAATCTTTTCTTCTTGCATCACCTTTAATAGTTTGACCATCAATTATAACATCTGTAGAACCATATGCCCAATGACCAAAGTGCCAAGACATAGTTACTACACCTGGACGAATACCTTGAATAACTCTAACACGAGATTTTACCTGTATTTTAGTACCATTTTTTAAATCAATAATACCTTCAGGATTTGATTCTGAATGTAAGGTTACCCAATTATTGTTTTTCAATCCACGTTTATCTGCATCTAACTTATTCATATACAATACGTTTTCAGGATCTAATGACAATTGAGTCCAATAGTTACTAATAGTTCTTGATTGCCCACCAAATACTTCTTTAAAAGTACTCATCATTAGCTCATCTTCTTTTAAGTTTTCAAAACCTGTAGGTTTACCATCTTGTTGTTTAATAACTTCATAAGCACCAATACCAGAGTAATTAATCCCTGTGATAGCATTTTTAGTTTTAGCAACGTTTTCAGGGTAAAATTTCAAAAATCCTTTTAATTGACCATCATTGTAAGGTGCTTTTGAATCAGCATGAGCATAATCATTAAACATGCCTCCTCTGTTTAATACATAAACAACTTTTCTGAATAATGATTCATCCCCACCTACCGCTTTTCTATAACGATCAAGATTTACGTACTCCTTAGGGAAATGTCTTCTGGCAGATTCAAAAATTTTCATCTCTGCATCAGTAGCTTCTCTTGCTTTTCCTTCAGCGGCTATATTTGCAACATGTTTCAAATACCAGTCTTCAGGACGTGTTAATGGTAAACCATTATCTAATGCATTTTCACCAAATCCTGAAAGGCCTAATTTATCGGCTATTGCAATATATGCAGCTTCTAAATTAATAGGCATTTTTTCACCGTTAATATCTACCATTTCTGTAATAGAAGGTACTATTGGTTGGCGTACTTTACTTGCTTTTTGAGCCACATCAGGTGTGGTATGCGGTGTTCCCCAACGTTCCATATAAGTAGTGTCTGGGAAAATATAATCGGCAAACATTGAAGTTTCTCCAATAATAATATCAGAAGCTATAAATAATGGAAGTTTTTTTGAATCACTGACATATTCTATGGCTGAACTTCCACCAGGCATAGATAATAATGGCGTGCCTTTATGTAAGTATAAGAATTCTATTCCATAAGGATATTTATCTTCTCCTGAAGCTAAAATTTCTTGATACACATTACCAGAATGTGGATACCAGTTACGTTTAGCTGGATAACCATTTTCTTTAAATAATGAAAAGTCTTCGTATTTAGATTTTTCACGGGTAATAGGAGGTCCAAATGTGCTTAATTTATTAGGATGGTTTGCACTTTTGAAATTATAAATTCCATGTTTGCTACCATCTTCATGCCAGTGTCCTCCACCAACTTGCATACCTCCTAACCAGTCTACATTTCCAATCAACATATTTAAATAAATAATTGAAAGACCATTATAATACCCGTTAGTATGTTGAACAGCACCTCTATACATATCAATAGCTGATTTTTTACCATGAGATGTAAATTCTTTAGCTATTTCAATAATTTGATTCACATTGGTTCCGCTAATGGATGCCCATTCTCCAATTGGTTTACTCATAGCTTCGTCTACTACTAATTGGAATGAAGATTTAACTTGAATTCCTTTTACTGTTGTATCCGTTAGTAAATCACCATGGATAGCTTTTTCACCATGAATATTTAATTTTGCTGGCTTTCCATTTACCATAGTTACAAAATCAGTACTTGAACCTAAGCCTATTTCATTAGCTCTTAAAAAGGTGGTAGGTTTACCTTCTTTAATTTTAATTAATAATGTAGCATCAGAAATTGTTTTTTCGCCAGTTTCTTTAGCTGCAGCATAATTACTATTTGTCAAAGAAGTTCTATCAAAACGTTCATTTTCAATAATCCAACGAATCATTCCCCAAGCAAATGCGGCATCGGAACCAGGTTTAATAGGTACCCACCAATTAGCTTTTGCTGCTGTTTGAGACATACGTGGATCAACAACTGCCATTTTTAAATTTCGATTAACTAAACCATCCGTAACTTTTTGAGCCATTGATGTTTTACCAAAATTAGCTTCAAAAGCACCTGTACCAAAGAAAATTACAAATTCAGTATTTAATAAATCTGGTTTTAGATGAGTTTTCCCACCAGTCCATTTTCCTTTACCATCTTTAACTACCCATTGGTTAGTAGCTTCTTTATAGGCAATATGATGAGATTGTTCACAAATTGATGTATGTTCAAAAAAATTGTTTGAACCCATAGTCCCATGTGCAAATCGTTTACCAATTTCTTTACGCCCATGTTCAATACGACCACACATCATAATAAATTGGTTATTTTTTGGTCCTAAATCGGGATGGTTAGGATCAATTAATTTATCAAGATTACCGGCATGTTTTTCTCTAAACTCATCTATAGTCATTTTTCCTTTTCCAAAAGCTTTAGCATCTGCGGCCATTTCTTTTGCAACTTTAGGATCTGTTAATACAATAATATCCTTTAGCCCTTTAACATCACCCTCACCAAATAAATCACCCCCATTTACTAATTCATCTATAGCTTTGTGAAAATCAATAGTTTCCCACTGATTAGAACCACGTTTACCTGCACGTTTTAGCACTTTTCTGATACGATAAGGATCATATAAAGTTTGAACACCTGCCTGCCCTTTTGGACATACTTTACCATCTACATCGGCCGCAACATCTATTTGAGTTTTATAATCTATATGAGGTAGCATTGTTTGTGGTCCATAAGGGTTACCATCAATTTTACCTAATTTACCATTAAATATTTTACCTTTTATACTACAAGCATTGTGACATTGTAAACAAGCTGAATATATAGTATTTTCGGGTTTTTGCATTTCATAAACAAATTGTTTACGCTCTTCTTCAGTCATATTAGCCAAGGCGCTAAAACCGGTAAATGAAATACCAGCAGCAGCTCCTAACATAGCTGAATTCTTTAAAAATGATCTTCTCGAAGCTTGATTGTCTATTGTTTTTTTCATAATATTAATATTTAGGCTTTGATTGAATTAGTGTCTTTGGTTAATTTAAAATATCTATTCCCTAAATAAAATAAACCAATACCAAAAGCTACTATAAATATACCCACTAACCATTCCATCATGCTTGGAAAATAGCTGTAAGCTAATCTTGGATGAATGTACGCTAATGCTTGGCCGTGGACTTTTTCTGCAACTAAACCAGGAACTACAATATTTAAACGTACACCAATAAAGGTAAAGACAACTAAAAACGATGCCCAACCAATGGCAAGTCCATTTTTTTTAATAGCCAATATCCAAACTGGTATAACCACGCCGAAAAGCAAGTGAAAAATCCAGAATACAAACCAATAATTTCCAAATAACATTTGCCTATAACCTTGTGTGTGTTCAGGTGTTCCCATCCATAAAGCAATTGATAATTCTGCCCATTCTAATAATAGGTCGAAAAGAACTGAAACCAATACTATTTTCGCCAACATTTTTAGCATATTATGATAGTACTCACTGTTTTTATTTTCCCAGAAGAAAGCAAAAATTAACGTGAATAAAGCACTACCAGAAGCGACAGCACCAACTAAGAAAAATATAGGCGTTAAAGCACTATGCCACATTGGGTTAGCTGCAACTACACCAAATAAAGCTCCTACACCACCATGAAAAGCGATGGCTAAAGGAATACCAATTGTTGCAAGAATTCTTAAGCGTTTTTCAAGTTTTTTCTTTGTGGCTTCATCATCCTTTCCTGATTCAATTCTAAAAGCATAAATTGTTTCGAATATAAGTAATAAAAAATAAGCAGAGTATAACCAAATCATCCAAGCCATCATAGAATGTGGTAAATTAGGACGTGTAATCACCTCATAGGCACGCCACATATGACCTAAATCAAACCAAATGGATAATAAGGCACAAAGTAAAGTAACCAAGGCTGTAATTAATGCAAGTTTCCCTACTTTTTCGAACATTTTTATTTTAAATACATACACCAAAGAAGACAATAAGAAGGCTCCTGCAGATAGACCAATAAAATAAATGTACATAGCCACCCAAAGCCCCCAAACTACTCTACTACCATAATTTGCAAGCTCGTGTCCATACATAAATCTTTGGGCAACACCTATACTTCCAAGTATAAATGCAACTCCCCATAAAATATAAAATAATTTTTTCATTGTTTTTAAGTTTAATTATGTTAAGTAAAATACTTTAGGTTCTGTACCCATTTCTTCTTTTAATCTATATACATTTAGCTTGCTAACTAATTTTGACATTACACTATCAGGGTCATTTAAATCACCAAAATAATTGGCACCTCCAATACAAGTTGTTAAACATTGAGGTAGCATTCCTTGATCAAGTCTGTGTGTACAAAAAGTACATTTTCTAACATTTCCTATAGGAGATGAATCTTTGTCCTTTCTATCCCATTCTTTATCATATTCAAATGAGGGGCGGTTATCATAAGCTGCTACTGCTGGTAAACCATCTGAATATTTTTCTCCAAAATCAAACATTCTGTGTTCATATGGACAAGCAGTCATACAATAACGACAACCGATACAGGCTTCATAATCTATAACCACAATTCCATCTTCTCTTTTGTATGTTGCTGTAACCGGACATACTTCAGTACAAGGTGGCTCTTCACATTGCATACAAGGTTTTGGTAAGTTTCTTTTTGAAACATTTGGATACATTCCAATTTCTTCTTTAATAACTGGACGGTATACAACTCCTGGAGGTAATGCGTTTTCTGAAATACAAGCTACTGTACAAGCATTACAACCTATACATTTACGTAGGTCAATTGCCATTGCCCATTTACGTTCTTTCATCGGTTTTTTTAAAGCTCGACGAAGATCATCTTGCATTTTTAATTTAATGTTTGTGTAATCTCCGCCCAAAAAACTTTCTACGCTTCCTTTAAAATCTTTAATTTCAACACTTTCTTCGTTATTCATTAATAGATCAGAAGCTGTTGAAACAACAGGGCTTAATAATGCCCCAGCAACAACAGCAGACCCTAATTTTGATAAAAAATTTCTGCGATCATTGTTATCCTTATTGTTATTATCCATAATTTAATTTATTAGGTGAAATGTTTTTAATCTAATAAGATAGCAGAGCTATTATCTATAGTAGCTCTGCTTCTTTTTTTATAATTTAAATTCAGCATTTAAGAATACGAGAGATTTAGTTTCTAAAACAGTATTGTCAGAAGTAAATCCTTGATAATTTAGAGCAAATTTTAATCCTTTTACAGGAGCTACTTGCACACCAAAAATAATTTGAGAGCCATCTTTATCATAATTCCAATCTTGTACATCACCAGCTAAAGTATTAGAGCCTAATTGATCGAAACGACCAAATATTTCAACTTTTTTACTAAATGCATATGTTGAGTAAATTGAGAAACCATTTAGATCCTTGCCAGCTGCTGGACTAGCATATTTAGTCGCATTATTTTGTATGTTATATTCAGCTCCTAATCTCCAATCAGCTTCTTTATAACCAGCGAAAAAACTATAGGTTGTAATATCATCACCACCAGTTGTTGGTTGATTATCAACATAAACTTTAGTTGTGAATCCTTTTAATGGAGTAAATACTAAGCTACCTCCTATTTTTTGGTTACCATCAGCATCTTGTAATTTTTTATAACCCTCACCATTAATAATTAAGAAATTAGCTTTTAAGTTTTTTGTTAAAGAAAATTCAGCGTTAATACCTAAATCAGCACTAGAACCAAATCCGTATTGGTCAGCAAATGATTTAAACAAATAACGATAACCCCATTGGTGCTCTTGGTCGTTAAATTGTTTTAATCCAATTAACCCCATACTTAATTTAATTCCATTAGCTACTTTCCAATCTAATTGAGCTGCTTTTAAATAAGCAGTGTATTCACTACCACCCGAGTTAGAACCAACATCAAAAGTGATTTTTGCTGAAATGTTTTTACTAAATGCATATTTGTACCCAAAATAAGAACGTTTTAACTCAAATGCGCTAGTTTTTGTTGCATTATTCGTTAAATCTGCATGGTAATTCCAAAAAACTTTGAAATTAACTTTACCACTAGGTTTAAATGTTTCTTCTTTTGAAGTTTGCGCAAAGCTTAAGCTTGCAACTGTTAGAACTAATACAAATGAAATAATTAGTTTTTTCATAATTTTGTTATTTATAAATTATTTTAATTTTTGTTATGCCAGTAACTAAGCAAAAACAGCACCTTTATAACAATAAATTAAGGTTAAATTTTAAATAACTGATAATCAGCAACTAAAAATTTTGTAAGCTTTAAAAGCTAGAAGAAAAAATTAACGGAATTCCGTTGCTTAAACGAAAATACGTTACTTAGGTTACAAAAAAAAGTATTTTTACAATCCGTATTTTTCCATTTTGGTTCTTAAAGTAGAAACTGGAAGACCTAATAATTTGGCAGCTTTAGTTTTATTATTATTTGTATTTTCTAATGCGTTTGAAATTAATGATATTTCTAAATTAGCTACGGTTTTATCAAGTGGTTGCCCTAAGGTATTAGAAAAAGTATTTTTAATAGATGGATTTGTGATAGTTAATGGTAATATATTTTTCGAAATTACACTATTTCTTGCTAGTAATACTAATCGTTCAACTAAATTTTTTAATTCTCTAATATTACCTGGCCAACTATAATTAATTAAAGCGTTTAATGCGTTATTTTCAATGGTTATAGAATCATTTTTATATTTATCAATATAAAAATTAATAAGATGTTCAATATCCTTTTTACGTTCTCTCAATGGTGGTAAATTAATAGGAAACACTTTTAACCTATAATACAAATCTTCTCTAAATGCACCTTCCTTAACTAATTCTAATAAATCTCTTTTTGTTGAAGCAATTAATCTCACATCAATTGGAATTGCCTTTGCGCTTCCTACTTTTTCTATTTCACGCTCTTCCAAAACGCGCAATAATTTTACCTGTAATTCTAATGGAATATCATCAATATCATCTAAATAAATAGTTCCATTATTAGCTAATTCAAATCTTCCAACTTTATCATATTCTGCTCCGGTAAAAGCTCCTTTTACATGTCCAAATAACTCACTTTCAAAAATTTCTTTAGATAAAACTGCACAACTAACTTTTATAAAAGGTTTATTTATTCTATTGCTGTTAAAATGGATTATATTAGTAAGCAATTCTTTTCCTGTTCCGGTTTCACCTGTAATTAACACGCTAGTATTGGTATTAGCAACGATTTTTATGTGGTTAAAAATTTCTTCATTGGTTTTTTCATCTCCAATAAAACGAGAGAAATCATATTTTTTTTCAATTGTTTTTCTAAGAATTTTATTTTCTTCTTTTATAGAGGCTACTTCTTTTATTTTATCTAATAAAATAAAAATTTCATCGGTATTAAATGGCTTTGTTAAGTAATCAAAGGCACCTAATTTCATAGCTTCAACAGCTATATTAACGGTTCCAAATGCAGACATTACTATTACAATAATATTTGAATTTAATTGCTTAATTTTTTTAAGAAGTTCAATACCATCCATTCCTGGCATTTTAATATCGGTAATTAAAATATCAGGTAAAAAATCTTTATAATCAATAAGTACACTTTGGGCATTAGCGTATTCTTTAACTATATAATTTTTATCTCTAAGTTCATCTGCAATAGTTATTCTAATAATACGTTCATCATCAACTACTGCAATTTTTATTTTTTCTGACATAAAATTTTATTTATTTAAAGGTAAATAAATACTGAAAGTTATTCCGCCGTAAGTATTGTTTTCTGCTTTTATTTTGCCATGGTGCTGTTGTAAAATATTTAAACTAACCGCTAAACCTAATCCTGTACCTTGTTTTATTTTTTTTAGCGTATAAAAAGGATCAAAGATTTGTTTTATTTTCTCTATTGGGATACCAATACCATTATCTCTTATTTTTACGCCTAAATAATCTTTGGTTGTAAAAATACTAATATCTATTTCACCATTAAAATTTTTATTGTCTATTTTTTTTTCATCAATGGCGTCAATTGCATTAATAAATAAATTTAAAAATACTTGCTCTAAGTGATTAAAACTTCCTTTTATTTTTGGTATTTTTTCAGGGTAATTTTTTACGATTGTAATTCTAGAATTTTCTAGCTGATAGGCTATTAAAAGTAGCGTATTTTCAATGACTTTTTTAGTATCTACTTCGGAATAAATTAAATCTTGTTTTCTACTAAAATTAAGAAGTCCTTGCACCACATTTTTAATTTTTTGAATGGCTTCATCCATCAATTCAATATATGTTATGTTTTGTTCAATATTGTCAGGATTATCGGAAATTCGTTTTAAACAATTTTGAATACCAGCTATTGGGTTATTAATTTCATGAGCTATTCCAGCTGAAAGTATTCCTATTGCTGCAATTTTTTCAGATTGCATTAAGCTTTCTTGGGCATTTTGAAGTTCAGTATATGTTTTTTCTAAACGTTTGATCATGGCATTAAATGTGCCAAACAAATCATCTATTTCGTCATGCACTCCGAAAGGGTTTTGCCATGACAAAATGGAGTCTTTTTTGTCATCGTCAACAGTAGTAATTTTAAATTGATTTAAGTTTAATTTTTTTGCCGTATTACTTAATAAATTTATAGGTTTTGTAATTATATAAGAAAAAATAAAAGCAGCAATTATACCAACTATTAAAAATAATACTACTAGCCCTAAAAAGAAACTTTTAGCAAGGTTTAGCGTTCTTAAATATTGATCTTCATAAAATCCCATTCTAACTTGACCAACACTACTATCTATTATAGGTGCAGAAATATCTCTAATTAACGTTGTTACACCTTCTTCATATTCTAAATTAATAGTTTGAACTTGATCTTTTTTGTTAATATTAATTAAATTCAGAGGAACCTCTTTAGGGAAGGAATGTGCTAGCACATTATTATTAGCATCTAAAATAAATGCATAGGCTATATTTTTATTATTTCTTTTAACTTCAGAAACCAATTTATTTAAAGAAGCTAAATCGTTATATAATATAGGCTCAATTGATCTATCTGCAAGTGTTTTTGCAGATATTAATCCATTAGTAGAAAGTTCTTTTTCAAATAAATCATTAATTGAATAGCTTAAAAAATATAAATTTGCTGAACCAAATAAGGTTACAACAAGAACAATTGCTATCGTAAATTTCCAAAAAAGAGGTAAAGAAAAAAATTTATTGAACATCTATAATTTTTATTTTATTTGACTATTCATAATTCTTATATTATTGTAATCAATATCTTTTCCTTTTATAAATTTATCAATTGAAATTTTATTTAAAATAGATTTACCTAAAGAATCTTTATGAATATTTAAGAATAAGTTTTGCAACTTACTTTTTAATTCTGAATCCAAATTGTCCGGAACAACCACAGGTGGAATTCCAAATAATTCTGATTTCTTTATGATTTTTAAATTTTTTACTCTTTCAGGATCATGTTTTTTAATATAATTAAAAATTAAACCATCAACACTAGCTCCATCCACAATTCCCTTAGCAACTAATTGCATTGAAATATCATGAGCATAGGTATAAATTGTTTTTGAAAAATAAGTATCTACATTTTCTCCTAAACTTTTAACAAGCCATTTTGCATAAAGTGTTCCTGAATTTGAAATAGGATCAGTGTATGCAAATTTCTTATCTTTTAATTCATTAAAACTGCCAATTTTAGAGTCTTTATTTACAATAATAAAACTTTGGTAAAAAGGTTTACCATCAACTACAGGTACTGTTAATATTTCAATTTTATCTTTTGCTGATTTATTAATATATGCTCCGGAGCAAATAATTGCCAAATCTACTTTATTATCAATTAGTAAATCATTAACTTCTTTATAGGTTTTTCGTTGTAAAAATTCAATATTATAATCAAGATTTTTAGACATATACGTAAATAAATCTTGATAATAAATTCGAGTCTCTTTAGGAGAAATCATAGAGGAAACAATTACTCTAAGAGTAGGTTTGTTACGCTTTTTTTGAAAGTTTTGTAGAGAGTCGTTTTTGGAAGTAATCGAAACATTTAAAATGGAGTTATCCTTCTTTTGATTAAAAGAGCAACTATTAAAAAATAATACTAAAATGAAAAATAATACTAATTTTTGAATAAAATGAGACCTATTTAGTTTATGGATTGTATTCATATTTTATAATATGTTTTATAAAAAATACAAAATTAATTGAAAAAAGCGGAATTAAATATGACATATTTCATCTATAAATGAATAACTTATATTTTTATTTAGAAATCCACGTTCTTAAACATTAGATAAAATAGTTTAATATATTGATAAGAGTATTAAATTCTTTTAGTAAAAATCAGAAGATAATAAATAACAGTTACTATAAATACTTCTTTTTTTTTTTGCAATTTTTGAGATGGGTTTTTTATTGCCTTTTATCCTTAGAATTTTCATTAAAACTTATTACACGTAATCTACTTCTCACTCTAGTTTAGTAACGTTTTTCTAATTTCTGGGCATTGAGGTTGGTGGTAATATGGATTTTTCAGTGTTTTTCTTTGAAAATATCGTAACGTGATAGTAAAATTTCACCTAGTACATTGCATTCTTTGGTGTAATGACAGCCGGTTGGTTCTACTCCAAGATCATCGAAACAATAGTTTTTTGTTTGGTTGTATTTTTCAAAAACTTCAAATCCTGATGCGTTGAAATTAAAAACGATATTGCGAGTTGGAACCATTTCATAATTTGTTTTGTGTGGTACTAAATGTGGTAATAGTTTCATCAACGATGTTTTTCCACAACCTACGGAGCCAGAAAGTAATAACCCTTTGGTGTCTATACCCATTTGTGCACAGCTGTAATGATCTTGAATGAAGTAACAACATAGTTTGAATATCAATTCTTCGTCTTCTTTATAGATTTTGCATTTTTTTGTACATAAATGCACAAAATTGAAAAAGCCTATAAACGCTGTGTTTATAGGCTTTTGTTGTTTTTTGGTTATTTAATTGCAGAGAGGAAGGGATTCGAACCCTCGATACGTTGCCGTATACACACTTTCCAGGCGTGCGCCTTCGACCACTCGGCCACCTCTCTATATATTATTGATTTAAATACAAATCAATTAATCCTTCTGGGGTTTTAACCAGGATTGTTTTATTGTCTCTATCTACCTTTAAAATAAAGTCATCAATCATCGGGATAAAAACATCTTTTCCGTTGGCATTTATTTCAAACAATGGTTGAGCCGTTCTATCATTAATACCAGTTACAACACCAACATAACCATAACTTTCATCTTCAATTTTGAAATCTATAATTTCATGAAAGTAAAATTTATTTCCGGTTAATTTGGGTAATAATTTAATAGGCAAATAAATTTCCCCTCCTAAAATTTCATCAGCTTCAGTTTCGCTACTAATATCTTCAAATTTTATTCTAAGCTGATTCCCTTTTTGTAATAAACTCCTTTTAATAAAAAAAGGAACCAGCTGGCTACCAAAGGCAACAAATACTGATTCCAAATTTGTATAAAGTTCAGGTTCGTCTGTATCTAATTTTGCTACAACTTCCCCTTTAAAACTATGTTTTCTAACGATTTTGCCTAAATAAAAACAATCTTCTTTACGCATTCTCGCTCTTACTATTTATTCTGCTTTTCCTTCTTCAGTTGCTGCAGCTTGTGCATCATCGATAGTTTCAGGAGCTTTTTCTTCAACTACTTCTTCTGCGGCTTTTGCGGCAGCTTTTGCATCTGCTTCTGCTTTAATAGCTTCTTCTTCAACTTCTTTTGCTGCAGCTAAACGTTCTTCATTTATTTTTGCTTCAGCTTTTAAAATTTCAGCTTTTGATTTAGCATCAGCTTGTGCTAAACCTTCTTTTTTAGCATTAATTTTATTTTCTTTTTCAGCAACCCAAGCTTGAAATTTTTCTTCAGCTTGTTCTTCTGTTAAAGCACCTTTTCTAACTCCTCCAACTAAATGATTTTTTAACATTGCTCCTTTATAAGATAAAATCGCTTTTGCCGTATCAGTTGGTTGTGCTCCATTTTGTAACCATTTTACAGCTCCATCTATATCTAAATCAATAGCAGCTGGGTTTACATTTGGATTATAAGTTCCAATTTTTTCTAAATACTTACCATCTCTTTTTGAGCGTACATCTGCAGCTACTATCCAATAGAATGGTTTTCCTTTTTTACCGTGTCTTTGTAATCTAATTTTTACTGGCATTTGTTTTAATTTTTAAGGTACTCGACCTTGTTTATAAATTTTAAGTTTGCAAATATAAGGAGATATTTTGATTTTATCATTGCTATTATAACATATTTTGATTTAATATACAGTTAATTAACTGCACTAGTTATCATTTGTCTATTTAGAGATTGTTGCTTTTAAAACCCGAATACCAATTACATTATTTGTTGATAAAAAATAGCTTCTTTTAATTTAAATCCTTTTATAAATTCATACTTTTAAAATCTCATTTTTTTACGAAATACGCACTACATGTTTTTAATATTTGATACTGAAACTACTGGTTTACCTAAACGATGGAAGGCTCCAATTACCGACACAGATAATTGGCCTAGATGTATTCAAATAGCTTGGCAATTGCATGATGAGTTTGGTGATTTAGTCGAGCATCAAGATTTTTTAATAAAACCAAACGGGTTTAATATCCCTTATGATGCTGAACAAATTCATGGTATTTCAACTCAATTAGCAACAGAAAATGGTGAAGAACTAGAAACAGTTTTAAAAAATTTTAATGAAGCAATTTCAAAAGCAACATTTATTGTTGGTCAAAATGTAAAATTTGACCTCAACATTATGGGTTGCGAATATTTTAGAGCTAAAACTAACACTTCTTTAAATGAAATGCCGGTTCTAGATACTTGTACAGAAGTTACTGCTAATTTATGTCAAATTCCTGGAGGTAGGTATGGGAAATTTAAGCTTCCAACATTAACCGAATTACATCAGCATTTATTTAATACGCCTTTTGGGGATGCTCATAATGCCACTGCCGATGTAGAAGCAACCACTAGATGTTTTTTAGAATTAATTCGTCAAAAAGTATATACTACTGAGCAACTTAAAGCAGGTTCGGATTATTTTGAAAAATTTACTGCTAAAAATCCAACTCCTATCAAGGTTATTGGACTTAAGCATATAAACCTAAAAGAAGCAAGCAAAAAGTTAAAAACAGCATCTCAGAATAAATCCAATGTTACCTCTAAAAAAATTAGCTTTAGTAATGAATTAAAGGATGCTTCTTTTGCACATTTACATTGTCACTCCCAATTTTCAATTCTTCAATCTACTTCCAATGTGCAACAATTATTAAACGCAGCGGTTGAATTTAATATGCCGGCACTAGCCATCACAGACATTGGCAATATGATGAGCTCTTACTATTTTATAAGAGATACTATTAATTACAATAATTCTGTAGTAAAATTTAACGAGTCTAAATCCGACGAGGAAAAAGAAAAAACCCCAATAACACCCATCGTAGGTTGCGAATTTTATGTTTGTGAAGATCATTTGGATAGAACCCATAAAGATAATGGTTACCAAGTGGTATTTTTGGCTAAAAACCGAAATGGATATCATAATTTAGCTAAAATGTCCTCGCTTTCTCACACAGAAGGATCTTACTACGTTCCCAGAATTGATAAAAATATAATAGCACAATATAAAGAAGATTTAATTGTATTATCTGGGAATCTGAATGGAGAGATTCCTAATAAAATTCTAAATATTGGTGAAAATCAAGCGGAAGAAGCATTATTGTGGTGGAAAGCTACATTTGGAGATGATTTCTATTTAGAAATTATGCAACATCATCAAGAAAATGAGAATCATGTAAATGAGGTATTAATTCAGTTTTCTAAAAAACATAACGTAAAGTTAATTGCTACAAACAATACTTTTTACACTAATCAAGAAGATGCTGAATCTCATGACATTTTATTGTGCGTAAAGGAAAACGAAAAATTCACCACTCCAAAAGGTAAAGGCAGAGGTTACCGTAACGGATTGCCAAATAATGAATATTATTTTAAATCTCAGGAAGAAATGAAAATGTTATTTTCAGACATTCCTGAAGCCATAACCAATATTCAAGAAATTATAGATCAAATTGAAATTTACAATTTACAACGTGATGTTTTACTTCCAAAATTCAACATTCCAAAGGCTTTTATAAATCCAGAAGACGAAGTGGATGGTGGTGTTAGAGGGGAAAATGCTTATTTAAAGTATTTAACTTTTGAAGGTGCCAAAAAAAGATACGGAAAAGTCCTTACTAAAGAATTAGAAGAACGAATTAATTTTGAGTTAGAAACCATTAAAAAAACGGGTTATCCAGGTTATTTTTTAATTGTATGGGATTTTATTTTAGAAGCTCGAAAAATGGGAGTTTCTGTTGGACCTGGAAGAGGTTCTGCCGCTGGTTCAGTAGTTGCCTATTGTTTATGGATAACCAATATTGACCCCATTAAATACGATTTACTATTTGAACGTTTTTTAAATCCAGATCGTGTTTCTTTACCCGATATTGATATTGATTTTGATGATGAAGGTCGCCAAAAAGTATTAGATTTTGTAATTGAAAAATACGGTGCAAGTCAGGTAGCACAAATTGTTACTTATGGAACCATGGCAGCAAAATCTTCAGTTAAAGATACTGCCAGAGCTCTTGATTTACCACTTTCTGATGCTGAAAGAATTACCAAACTAATTCCAAATATTAAACTAAAAAATATATTTGGAGACGATGAAAAAAGTAAAGCCAAAATAAAAGAACTACGTAAAGAAGATTACGATTGTGTAACCGAACTCATTAGATTATCAGAAGGTGATGATTTAGAAGCACGCACAATAAATCAAGCTTATAATCTTGAGGGCACGGTTAGAAATACTGGAATTCACGCATGTGGTGTCATCATTACTCCTGAAGATATTACCAATTTAATTCCTGTTGCTACCGCTAAGGATTCTGACATGTATGTAACGCAGTACGATAACAGCGTTGTAGAAAGTGCTGGCTTACTTAAAATGGATTTTTTAGGGTTAAAAACATTAACGCTTATAAAAGATACCATTAAAATTATAAAAGCAATTCATGGTAAAGAATTAATTCCAGATGATTTTCCTTTAGATGATCTTAAAACTTTTGAATTATTCCAAAAAGGAGAAACTGTTGGTGTCTTCCAATACGAATCTCCTGGGATGCAAAAACATTTAAAAGCCTTAAAACCAACTGAATTTGCCGATTTAATTGCTATGAATGCGCTGTATCGTCCTGGACCTATGGAATATATTCCTTTGTTTATAATGCGTAAACACGGTGAGGAAGCTATTGAATACGATTTACCAGAAATGGAAGAGTATTTAAAAGAAACTTATGGGGTTACTGTATATCAAGAACAAGTGATGCTTCTTTCGCAAAAATTGGCAAATTTTACCAAAGGTGAAGCCGACATGTTGCGAAAAGCCATGGGGAAAAAGATTTTCTCTTTACTTCAAAAATTAAAGCCTAAATTTATAAAAGGAGGTATTGCAAACAATTATCCAGAAGAAATTTTAGAGAAAATTTGGAAAGATTGGGAAGCATTTGCTGCCTATGCATTTAACAAATCGCACTCAACTTGTTATGCATATATTGCCTACCAAACTGCCTATTTAAAAGCTCATTATCCTGCGGAATTTATGGCGGCAGTGCTTTCAAATAACATGAACGACATAAAACAGGTTACCTTTTTTATGGAAGAATGCAAGCGTGCAGGAATAGCAGTTTTAGGTCCAGATTTAAATGAATCGTATTATAAATTTGCGGTTAACCAGCAAGGTTCCATTCGCTTTGGAATGGGAGCTATAAAAGGGGTTGGTGCAAATGCAGTTGCAGCTATTGTTGAAGAACGAAAGACAAATGGGAATTACAATTCCATTTTCGATTTAACCAAAAGGGTTGATTTACGATCTGTAACTAAAAGAGCAATTGACGGATTAGTATTGGCTGGTGGTTTAGATTCCTTTACACCAACTAACAGAGCTCAATATTTTTTACAGGATGAACGAGGAATTTCATTTATAGAAAAAGCTATCAGATTTGGAAATAAATATCAGGATAATAAAAACTCTTCTCAGGTATCATTGTTTGGGGAATCATCTGAAATTCAATTTCCAGAACCTGAAATTCCTTTTTGTGAAAATTGGGGAATTATGGAGAAACTTTCCAAAGAAAAAGAAGTTATTGGCATTTATATTTCCGGTCATCCGTTAGATGATTTTAAAACAGAGATAGATACCTATTGTAAAACACCGCTTTCAGAATTTGAAAATTTGGAGAAATTACTTAACAAAGATGTTGCTATTGGCGGAATTGTTTCTAGTGTAGAGCATCGAACTAATCAGAAAGGGAACGGATGGGCAATGTTTACTTTAGAAGATTTTTCCGGCTCGTATGGATTTAGAATTTTTGGTGAAGAATATTTGAAATTTAGACACTTTTTAGTGATGAATTCTTTTTTATATCTAAAAATTAGTTGTCGCCAAAGCTGGAATAAAACGGATGTTAGATTATCATTTATAAACATTCAGTTGCTAGCAGATATTTTAGAACAATTTTCTAAAAAACTGACTATAAACCTATTAAATAATGATGTGAATCAGGAAAATATTAAAAAGATAAGTGAAGTTTTAAAAAACTATGAAGGTAAAAAACCAATACAATTTACTATTTTTGAGCCCAAAGAAAATTTAAAGCTAACCATGCCAAGCAGAAGTTTTAAGGTGAATATTTCAAATGAATTATTAGAGAAACTAAAAAAAGAACAAATTCATTTTAAACTTAATTAATTGATTTTATATTGATGAAAAAGATTTTAACCCTATTATTTTTGTTGAGTTGTATTTTAAACTTTGGGCAAACAAAATCCTCATATCTTCAAGCCGATTATTTATATGGTAATATTATTGCTCATAACCCGGATGCAACCGCATTTTTACAAGGCCACCCAACTGGATTTATACTAAGTTACAACCAACGAAGTTTTGGAGAGGAAAATTGGCAAGAGCATTTTAATTATCCAGATTTTGGATATTCTTTAGGGTTTTACGATTATCATTCTAAAATATTAGGAAAATTATGCGCCATTTATGGACATTATAATTTCTATTTGTCAAATCGGTTGCATAAAAATCAGTTAATTATTAGAGCTGGAATTGGGTTAGCTTACAATACGCATCCATACAATAAAGTCACCAACAATAAAAATACTGCTTTTGGTACGTATTTAAATTCGAGCACCTATTTTAAGTTGTATTACCAACACGAAAATTTAATTAAAAATGTAGGAATTGATTCTGGTTTAACTTTTATTCATGCATCCAATTCTAATGTAAAATCTCCTAACTCTGGTGTTAATTTATGGGCTTTTACCGTAGGTTTAAATTATAATTTATCTCCAAATTTTAAAAACAATTCTTTTATTTCTTCTTCGGAATCTAAGAAATTTACAGAACCAATTAAATTAAATATAGCTCTACGTGGAGGAATTAATGAATCGGAAATTATTGGCAGTGGACAAAGACCTTTTTTTGTAGCTTCTGTTTATGTCGATAAACGCATTAATAGAATATCCGCCATTCAACTTGGACTGGATTTATATTTATCTCCAATTATCAAAGATTTTTATAACATAAATAAAACCATTCCTTTTACTCATTTAAAAGAAGCTCATGAATTTTCACGGATTGGATTGTTTATAGGTCATGAATTATTTATTAATAAACTATCTATAGAAACCGAACTAGCATATTATATAAAAACTCCTTATGTATACCAAGCAGTTTATTATGAAACCCTAGGTTTAAAAAGATATGTTAATAAAAAATGGTTTGCAAGTATTCGATTAAAAGCACATGCTGCCAATGCAGAAACCGTTGAATTTGGAATTGGAATTAGAATGTAACATGATACGAAAAATTCATATACTATTCTTATTTTTCAGTGTAATTAGTTCAGCACAAAATACATCCTTATTTAAAAGTATTGAAGGTGATTTTTTTATTGGTAAAAACATTGCTCACGATAAATCGCTCAATACTGCCATTCAAGGGAATAGTTATGGATTTATGGTTTTATTTAATACCAAAAACAACCAAAAATTTAAGTTTTATGATTTATATAATTATCCAGATAAAGGTTTTTCACTATTCTATTTAAATTATAATTCCTCTATTTTAGGAGAAGCAATTGGCGGTTACAGACATTACACCTATAACTTAACCCCTACTCATAAAAATCAATTATATTTTACTACAGGATTTGGTTTAGGTTATGCTAATTTACCTTATAATGCGATTACTAATAATCAAAATTTCGCATTGGGTTCTAATTTATTAGTTTCTGCTTTTTTAAAATTACAATATTTTAAATATTTCTTACATAAAAATATAGCTTTAACTTCGGGAATAAGTTTAGTCCATTTTTCAAATATTGCCTTTAAAAATCCTAATTTAGGAATTAATACCGTTTCCCTACATTTTGGTATTAAATATCAAAATTCATCAACTAAAACAAAACCTCAATCAGAACCTTTAGCAACTTCAAAAAATTCACATAAATGGAATTATAATATAATGGTTAGAGCTGGTTATAATGAATCTTTAATTATTGATAGTGGTTTATTTCCTTTTTATACTTTTAGCTTTTATGGAAGTAAAATCATTAATAATTATTCAACATTAACTGTTGGTGCAGATTTTTTTAATTCTAAATTTTTAAAAGAATACATTAAAAATGAAGCTATTGCTACTGGTAAAAACTATAATGCAAACGATTATAACAGGTTGGGAATTTTTATTGGTCACGAACTAACCCAAAATCATTTTGCCTTTGTATCTCAAATTGGGTATTATGTGTATTATCCGTTTCCTTATATAAGCAGATTATATGAACGATTCGGATTTAAATATAAAGTATCTAAACATTTGTTTTCCGAAGTTACCTTAAAAGCAAATTTATTTAGAGCGGAAAGTTTAGAAATAGGATTAGGTTATAAATTTTAAAGATACTTATGAAAAAAATACTTTACACTTTTATTTTGATAGGAAGCATTGGTTGTAATTCAGAAAAAGCTGGCAATTGTTGGCAAACTACTGGAAAAATAATTCAAAAAGAATTTACTGTTAACAACTTTACCAAAATTGTGGTTCATGATAAAATTGAATTAATTGTTACCGAAGGTGCAATTCAAAAGGTGGTAGTGGAAACTGGCAAAAATTTAATGCCGGATATTAATGTTTCTGTTGTAGATAATCGTTTAGTGCTGATTAACAATAATACTTGTAATTTTTTTAGAGATTATGGAGTTACTAAAGTATATGTTACTTCACCTAATTTAACGGAAATTAGAAATGCATCAGAACAAAGTATAACTTCTGCAAACACACTTACTTATCCGTCGTTATATTTAATGTCGGTTGGCGATAAACGCAAGTTTTTAGCCATTGGTGATATTAATTTAACTATCCAAAACGATAAAGTTAAAATATGGAGTAATGGAGTGGCAACTCTTCATATTAACGGAACTACTAATAATTTAGATATCAATTTTTCAAATGGCGATACTCGTTTTGAAGGCGAAAACTTTAAAGCAACAAATATAAATGTTGCCCAAACAAGCTCTAATGACATGTTGGTTTTTCCAATAGAAAGTTTAACGGGTAGTATTCATTCTGTTGGAAACGTAATTTCATTTAACCATCCAGCCAATGTAAATGTAGATGTGCAAAACGTAGGACAGCTTATTTTTAAATAAAAATTATAAAAAAATAACCTAAATAACTACTCTTTATTACTTATCGTTGTGGGTTTTATTTATTTTTAAGACCTTTGAATGCTATTTGCAAACTCGCTTAAATGAGTGTTACAAATTCGCTTAACAATCGTTATTTATTTGTATTATAGATTGTTAATTAAATAAATTATTATTTATGGGCTTTTTTAGAGTTTTACTTTGCATTGTATTTCCACCATTAGCAGTTATTGATAAAGGCTGTGGTTCTGTACTAATTGTATTTATTTTAACTTGTTTAGGATGGGTTCCCGGTGTAATTGCAGCGCTTGTTATAAATAACAATCCAAATAATTAATGAAAAATATTCAACTATTAGAATTAGGTTTAAAAGATTATAAAGAAACTTGGGATTATCAAGAAAAATTATTCAAAGAAATAATTGATGTTAAAATTGAAAATCGCCAAACTGAAACCAAAAAAACAACTCCTAATTATTTTGTTTTTGTGGAGCATCCTCACGTTTACACCTTAGGTAAAAGTGGAGATATTCATAATTTATTATTAAATGAAGAGCAACTTACAGCAAAAGGTGCTTCTTTTTATAAAATTAATCGTGGTGGCGATATTACCTATCATGGTCCTGGGCAAATTGTAGGTTATCCGATTTTAGATTTAGATAATTTTTTTACCGATATTCATAAATATCTACGGTTTTTAGAAGAAGTAATTATTAGAACGTTAGCTGAATACAATTTACAAGGTGAAAGAAGTAAAGGCGAAACAGGTGTTTGGTTAGGTGTTGGCACTCCATTTGCCCGAAAAATTTGTGCTATGGGAGTTAGAACTAGCAGATGGGTTACTATGCACGGATTTGCTTTAAACGTAACCACTAATTTAGGGTATTTTGATAATATTATTCCGTGTGGTATAAAAGGAAAAGCAGTAACTTCTTTAGAAGCAGAAGTAAATAAAAATATTTCTTTGGAAGAAGTTAAAGCAAAAATTTTAAAACATTTTTCAGAATTATTTGAGGTAACATTTGTAAAGTAATTCGTTTAAAATTTTATTTTCGAAACCATTAATTGTTATCGAAGGAAAGTAAGTCATTGCGAAGTTTTTTTGCAAAAAACTATGGTAATTTGTTGCTTTTAAAATATTTGTAAATCTTTAATTTCAGCAGCTGTTTTTTTGGGGAAAAAGATTTCCAGTCAACACTTCGGCTACGCTCAGTGACCTGCTGAGAATGAACTGTGCTTAAATGCAAATATTTAGTTGATAATTTTCATTATATTTTTGGTTCATCATTGCGAAACTTTGAAAAAGTTGAAGCAATCTGTTGCTTTAGTGTGAGATAACCACATCACTCAAGCTCCTCGTTATGACGTTTTTATTTGAATTTCAAGATGTTGACCTTATTGTTTTTTCTTTAAACTTCTAACTTTTGCCTTTAACCTTATCTTATTCTTCTTCGTTAAAATATACTTTATAAAATTTCATTTTTCGATCTTCATCATACCCTTTTTCCAGATATTCAATAGATGCATCCGGCGCATCAACATCTAACTTTATTTGAATGTTAGTATCTAACTTGATTTCCGTTTTAATTTTTTGTTTTTGCTTTTTTAGAACAATATCAGAAACTGCAAACTGGTTTCTAACTAACACATCATTTGTTTCTTCATATTGTTTTTTGTAAGTATCAAATAATTCTTTATGATTTTCGTTTTCATCAAAAATCTCATCCTTAAAATCGTGAATATTTACCGTTTCATTTTCTTTAAAAAAATCGACAGTTTTAGCTAAAAATACATTTTTTTCCTGAACACCAAAATCTTCTTTCAAAATTTCTTCAGAAAAATCTTTGCACATTTCTAAATAATTTTGAGTATGCTGATTGTTGTCATTGGCATATTTTAAATTTAAAAAATGATGAACCCAATAATTAGCATCATAATTATTAGCATCTACACTTAAAACTACTTTCCCATCTGCATCTGTGGTGTTTATAATTAAACAACCTTTATCTAATTTTTTAGTACTAATCCCTTTCTGAACCGCTACATCTATGCTATTATTATCCATAAATGTTTGGAAAAACTCCAGCTTATTTTCAATTTTAAAAATTCCTATTGCATTGGTTAACACATCGTTATATTCTATATCTTCAAAAACCGCAATTAGTACATCACCTGTTTTTATTTGTGCAGAGTTAGATTGCTCATATAAATGATTTACGATATGTTTAGAAATTTCAACAAAGGAATTTTCCTCTAAAAATAGTTGTGTGACATAACTATTTATTTCGTTTAAATCTATACTTGCATGGTGGTTAAACCGATAACTTTGTGCTAAGTTAACAAAGGGTTTTAATAAAAAAGGAACCATTAATTCGTAACTCTCCTGATCAAAAGTTAACTCATTTTCCGAAAATATATTAGTGGCAGCATTAAATTTATTTCCAACTTTATGAATTATAAATTTAGTTATGGATGCTCGATTTCTTTTAATCATACTTAAAATTTTTGACCGAACAAAAGTATTCTTTTACAATTAAACTATACCAAATTATAAAGCTAATTTTAATTGATTTGGCAATAATTTAAAGGTTTTTCTATGATATTTTGTTACGCCTAAAGTAGCAATAACACTTCGGTGTTTTTTAGTAGGATAGCCTTTATTTTTATTCCATTGATATTCTGGAAATTCCTTATTAATTTTACACATAAAATCATCTCTATAGGTTTTTGCTAATATTGATGCGGCTGCAATACTCATAAACTTTGCATCGCCTTTTACAATAGTTGTAAATGGTATGCTTTTATAGGGATTAAATTTATTTCCATCCACAATAATATGCTCAGGTAGTATGGTCAATTTAGCTATGGATTGATGCATTGCAAGAATAGATGCCTGCAAAATATTAATTTCGTCAATTTTAATTTCAGAAACAAACGAAACCGAGAACGCAAGTGCATTTTTTTCAATGAAAGGTCGTAGTGCTAAACGTTTTATTTCAGATAATTGTTTAGAGTCATTCAATAATGGATGTTTAAAATCTGGTGGTAATATAACTGCTGCTGCAACCACTGGACCAGCTAAACAACCTCTACCTGCTTCATCGGTTCCGGCTTCCAAACAATTTTTTAAATAGTGATTTTTAAGTGCCATTTTTCAAATTTAGAAAACATATTTAGTTTAATACCTTAATCTATAATTATTTTAAAATACTACCTAAAAATATAATTTCTTTTTAGTTTAACAACAAAATATACTATGGTTCAATTCGTTCAAATATTTTACCTTTGCGAATTAAACATTTATATGAAAAAAATAATTTTAGTTTTCTTTTTTGGAATTTTTACATTTTCATCTTTACAAGCTCAGTTTGTAAAACGCACTAGAGACAACGGTTTGTTTTCAAAGGATAGTACCTCATTTAATAGAGAAATTAAAATTGAATTAAGTGGTAAAACCAATTATAAAGATTATAAAATTATTTCTATTAATAATGACACCACCTTTATTGACACCACATTAACCATAAAAAAAGATTATAAATTTAATTATATCCGTAAAGATGATTTTGAGTTGTTACCGTTTCATAATCAAGGGGAAACTTATACTACATTAGCATATTCCTTCGAAAATGAAAATAACTTTCCAGATATTGGTTTTTCAGCCAAACAATTTAATTATTATACCTTAAATGATATTAAATACTATTATGTTCCAACGCCCACTTCTGAATTAATGTATAGAACTGGTATGCAACAAGGTCAGCTTTTAGATGCTTTTTTAACCTTAAATACTTCCAGACAATTTAATATTGCAATTGGCTATAAAGGTTTACGATCTTTAGGTAGATACAGAAACACCTTAGCAAGTCATGGTAATTTTAGAACTTCTTTTAATTATCATACCAAAAATAAACGTTATTTTCTTAAAGGACATTTTTATTCCTTTGATTTTTCTAATCAAGAAAATGGCGGTTTAACAGACCAATCCATTCTTTATTTTGAAAGTAATGATCCTAATTATATAAAAAGAGAACGATTAGATGTTAATTATACCAATGCCAATAATTTATTTGAAGGAAAACGCTATTATGTTGACCAATCTTACACCTTATTTACTAATAAAAAAGAAGTTGTTAAAAAATCAAAAACCAAAAAACCGGCATTAAATAAAGCAGCTTTATTAGCTTCTAATCTAAAACGTAAAGAAAGAATTACTGCAAAAATGGATTCCATCAAAATAAAGGAAATTAAAAAGATGGATTCCTTCCATAAAATAAGCACACCAATTAATAAAATAGATACCATCCACTTAAAAGAAACTAAGGAAATAGATTCTTTACCAAAATTAGTTTCTAAACCTATAAAAAAGGATAGTATTAAAATAAAAGCAAAACCAGAAACTAGCTTAAAAATTGGTTCTTCTTTTTTATACGAAACGAAACATTATCGTTTTAACCAAAACAGCACAACTTCAATTTTTGGAGGCTCCTATACTAATCCAATTGCTGATCATACTTCTTATCAGAAATCGATAAGCGAATTATATGCACAGTTCACTACTCCATATTTAGGGAAATTAAAAACTAGCATCTCTAATTTTAATTATAATTATCACTATAACAGTATTTTATATTTAAACTCAACAACAATTTCAGATCATTTAAAAGGAAATGCAATTGCAGTGGCTGCAGATTGGAATACTCATTTCGGCGAAATTTATCTGAAAGCAAAAGCTTCTACTATTATTACAGGAAATATCACTGGAAGCTCTTTGTATGCATCTGCATCTTTTAAAAAAGATAGCATTTTAAACATCGAAGGATTTGCCAAATTCACTTCAAAAACACCTGATTTTAATAAACAATTATATCAAAGTGATTATATAGATTACAATTGGCAACATAATTTTAGTAATGAAAAATATGCAACTCTTGGTTTTCTAATAAATTCATCTAAATGGGGAATGGCTAAAGCCAGTTATAATTCTGTAGATAATTATACCTATTTTGATGAAAACGCTAAACCAACGCAAACTTCCAAAACCTTAAATTATTTTAGAGTGAAAGCTGAAAAATCACTTCATTATAAAAAATTTACACTTACCAATACCATATTATACCAAAAGGTTATAAATGGAGCTGATTTTTTTAGAGTTCCAGAGATTATAACTCGAAACTCCTTGTATTTTTCTTCCTATGTTTTTAAAGGTAAACCTATGTATTTACAAACTGGAGTTACGGTTAAATATTTCTCTGCATATAAAGCAAATGCCTATAATCCTCTGTTAAGTGAATTTGTTTTACAGAATAATACGCAAATAGGTAATTATCCTATACTCGATTTTTTTGTTAATGCTCAAATTAAAAGAACCCGATTGTTTTTAAAAGTGGAAAACTTAAGCGCAAGTTTTACTGGAAGAAATTATTATTCCGCACCAAATTACCCATACCGAGATTTAACCGTTCGGTTTGGATTGGTTTGGAACTTCTTTATTTAAAGTGTGTTTGTTTGTGTATTTCGATACTTTTTATTGGATAATTAGCTATTTAAATCTATTGTCAGGTCGAGAATTGAGACCAAAGTTTTCTCAAACGGAAGGAATGACATTACGAATTCAGGTCTGTCATTCCTGCGAGGCAGGAATCTCTTTAATATTATCTATATTTTTAATTTTTTATAATTTGATAAATGCTTGATTTATAAAGTATTAAAAAAGATATCAATGGTAGCATAGTCGAGACCTTTTTAAATTTTAGTTACACATAGACCTCTAGACTGCGCTCGAGATGACATTAATAGCGATTTAACAGATAAACCATGGATTTATCCTAATTTTTATATTGAACTCATGCTATTTAGTAACTAGTTTTTTAATTCTTATTTTAAAAGCCGCAAATATTAAAGTGGTAATTGGACTTAACCAGTTAAAAATAGCATATATAAAATATTCATGGACACTAACGCCTAATACTCCAGACTGATATGCTCCGCCCGTATTCCAAGGAACTAATGCTGAAGTTACCGTTCCAGAATCTTCCAAAGTTCTACTCAAATTTTCGGGAGCCAAACCTTTATCTTTAAATGCTTTAGCATACATTTTACCAGGTACAACAATTGCTAAATACTGATCGGATGCGGTTGCATTTAACGTAATACAACTGAATACAGTACTTGCAAAAAGCCCAAAAACAGAGTCGAATAAATTTAAAATGGAATTGCTAATTTTAGCTAATGCTCCAATAGCATCCATAACACCACCAAAAGTCATAGCACACAAAATAAGCCAAATAGTACCTAACATTCCGCCCATCCCTTTCGCCGAAAACAAATCGTTTAATTTTTTACTTTTGGTATTAATAGAAGTTTCCACGGTCATAGCATTCATTACTGCAAAATATGCCGTAGTAAAAAATGATGTTGGTTTTGCGGTTAAATTTAATTTTCCCACAACTTTTCCATCTTTTAAAATAGTGGCACTTCCTTTAAAAATCTGGCTTACTTCTTTATTAGATTCTGGTAAAGTAAATGGTACTGGAGTTTGAATAGTTACATTTTCTGCCTTTGCAATTAGTTTATAAGTTCCTGGCGTTTGATAATGATTATTGGTAACTCCATCCCAGGCAACTAAATATGATAATTCATCGGGAATTTTAGTGACCTGATATCGTAAACCTTGATTCCAAATAATGGCACTTTGAAAAAGAATGGCGAATAAACCTCCTAGTAAAGTTCCTATAATTAAGGCTATCAATGGCGAAGTTTTTTTTATGATTAAAACAATAACCACTAATGGCACCACAAAAAGCCATGGGGTTACATGAAATGAAGATTTAATTCCTGCTAACATTTCATGTGTATTAGCTGTTCCAACGGTATGAATATTAAATCCTAAAATTATAAACACAATTAAGGTAACAGTAATAGTTGGAACCGTAGTAATAGTCATATATTTTATATGTTCAAATATATCACCTCCAGCCATTGCAGGTGCAAGATTTGTTGTATCTGATAGCGGTGACATTTTATCGCCAAAATAAGCACCGGATAAAACGGCACCAGCAGTCATTCCTTCAGGAACTCCTAAGGCGCTACCAATACCCATTAGTGCAATTCCCATAGTAGCGGAAGTTGTCCAACTACTCCCTGTTGCTGTAGAAACTATAGCGCAAATAATTAAGGACGCCGCTAAAAATATGGTAGGATTCAATATTTGTAATCCATAATAAATCATAGAAGGAATTACACCACTTATCAACCAAGTACCGGCTAAAGCTCCTACCATCAACAATATTAAAATAGCACTGGTTGTTGATTTTACATTTTCGGCAACTTCATCTATCATTAATTTATAGGAAACTTTATTAGTAAACCCTACAATTGCAGCAACTGCTGACCCCATTAATAAAATAAACTGATTACTTCCACTTAAAGCATCATCACCATAAACAAAAACATTAAAAGCTAATAAGGCTACCAAAACAAAAACGGGGAGTACCGCTTTCCAAATATTTAATTCCTTATTTTCAATGATGGTTATTTCACCTGCTTTAAATTCTGAAATATTTTCGTTTTTGGGCATAGTATCAATTTAGAAATGTAATGATACACAAAAATAGAAGGTTATGCAAAAAAAAAGCCCCACTCAAAAAAGAGTGAGGCTTAACACTAAATAGGTAATATTTACTTATAAAACACTTTCTTGTTTTGTATTTAGTACACCAACCTTTTTCATACATTTTTTCATAGATTGGTAGGTTCTTTCAATATCATTATCTAAGCCAATAGAAAAGCGTATAATACCATCTGAAAGCCCCATTTTAGTTTGTTCTTCAGCAGGAATTTCTGAGGAAGTACTTGTGCCTGAAGCACTAAATAAAGTTTTGTAAAATCCTAAACTAACTGCTAAGTAACCTAAGTTTTCTTTTTGCATCAATTCCATTAATTCGTTAGCTTTTTCTATAGTTCCAACGTCTACTGTCATAATTCCACCAAAACCATATTCTTTATTATACATGGTTTTAAAAAGCTTGTGATCTTTATGGCTTTTTAAGCCTGGATAAACCACTTTTAATCCATCTTTTTCAAAATGCTTCGCCAAGTACATTGCATTTTCACTATGTTTTTTCATCCTAATATGTAAACTTCTTAAATTTTTAAGAATACTAGAGGCTCGCAAACTATCCATTACCGGACCTAATAACATAGCTGCACCATCATTTACACTCCGTAAATCATTAATAAATTCTTGAGTACCGCAAACCACACCTCCAACAGTATCATTTGTACCGTTAATAAATTTAGTTAAACTATGAATTACAACATCAACACCCATATTTATTGGAGTGAAAATTAAAGGTGTAAAAGTATTGTCTACCACTAATTTAACATTATGCTTTTTAGCAATTTTAGCTAATTCAGGAATATTCGCAATTTCTAATAATGGGTTACTTTCTAACTCACAATAAATCATTTTGGTATTATCTGTTATTGCAGCTTCCACACTTTCTAAAGAAGTTATATCTACGAAAGAAGTGTTAATATTTAGTTTTGGTGCAAAATTTTTCATAAAGGCATAGGTTCCACCATAAATAGTTCTACTGGAAACGATATGATCTCCTGCCCCACAAATTTGCAACAATACTGAAGTTATTGCTCCCATACCTGACGCTGCAACATTAGCTGTTTCCGTTCCTTCCATAGCTGCTAAAGCCTCTCCTAAATATAAATTACTTGGACTTGAATGACGTGAATATAAATAACAACCTTCTGCATGACCTTCAAAAGTGTCGAGCATAGTTTTTGCGTGTAAAAAAGTGTAGGTCGCTGAATCTGAAATTGAAGGATTTACACCTCCAAATTCTCCAAAATATTGCAAATCTTGGATTTTATTGGCTGGTTTATTGCTCATGATACTAACTGTTTTTATTATAAAATTAAAACATTACAAGGTATTAAACTGAATAAAATTATATTTTTAGCGTTATTTTCTTTATAACTTATGTTTTATAGATTTATTTCCTATTATTTTAAAAAATATTTTATATTTTTAGAAAAATTTACTAATTATGGTTTCCTTAGATGCTACAGACATAACTATTTTAAATGTATTACAACTAAACGCTAAAGCAAATATTAAAGAAATTGCTTTAAAGGTAGGCTTAACTCAAACCCCAACCTATGAACGCATAAAACGATTAGAGAAACTAGGGGTTATTGAAAAGTACATTGCAGTGGTAAATAAAACAAAAGTTGGATTTACCATTGAAGTATTTTGTCAGGTTACGTTACAAGTTCATTCTAAAGAATTAATAAATAAATTTGAACTTTCCGTGCAACGTATGCATGAAGTTATGGAATGCTTTCATGTTGCGGGTAACTATGATTATCTATTAAAAGTGGTTGTAAAGGATATGAAAAGTTATCAATTATTTTTAAAAAATAAATTATCTGTATTAGATTCCGTTTCTAATGTTCAAAGCACTTTTATACTTTCTGCAACAAAAAGTAATGCCGTTTTACAAATTTAGTTAGCTATTATTTATTAGCAATAATAACCACTTGCAAATCAAAATCATTGTGTATAAATTTATCTTTTAAATTGTTGAAAAATGATTTTGATTTATACTTTACATTAAAATCAGCTCTGTTTATTTTTATAGTTTTTGTACTAATTTTAAGGGTATTTGAATTAGATACTATTGTAGCTGGAACTACGATTTCTTTTGTTATATTTTTAATGGTTAAATTGCCAATTAAAAAAGCTCCTTCTTCTGAATTTTTAATAGTTTTTATGGTGAAATAGGAAGTAGGAAATTTTTCTATATCAAAAAAATCAGCTGATTTTAAGTGTCTTTCTAATTTAGGGCTTCCATCATCATCTTTAATTGTAGTCATATCAACTACAAAATTCCCTCCTGTTAATTTATTGCTATCTATTTCTAAAATTCCTTTTAGTAATTTTATGGTTCCAGCATGTGAGCCTGCTGGTTTATATCCTTTCCAATGGATAACAGAATTTACTACATCTACTTCTACTGTATATGGAACATGAGATTGAGCGTAAAATGAAATGCTTAACAAAAATAAAAATAAACTTGGAATGCCTTTTTTAAATAGCGTTTTCATAAAATAGTTTTTAATTTTTTAGTTATTACAATGATACAAAAAAACACCTAATTCCATGTAATTAGGTGTTTACAGAATACGATTTTAACAAAATCTTATACTTTTTTTAAAACAACCTGCTCTAAATTTTTAGCAACCATTTGTTTGTAAAATTCCTTTAATTTAGGATAGTAACTAGTTGGAATAATTGATGAGTTAATTTTAAATAATGAAATAACACTTATTTTATTACCTGAACTAGTAATAGAAAATTTATACACTCCTAAATTATCAGGAAGTCCAATTGCAAAGCTTTCTGGAATAGATTCCACAGCATAACCATCAGGTATGGTTATACTCTCCACTTTTTTATTAGTATTCGGCATTCCAAAATCTATTGGGTAATCTCTGTTTTCCAATTTAAAAGGATTTTCTGTTTCTGCCATAAAGAATAATGGTTTAAAATATATTTTATCTCCTACAACATCTGTTAACTCTTCTGAAGAAAATTTATACATTACCGTTACTGGTTTATAAGTTTTATTTTTATTCATTATTTTAAAATCCGAAATTTCAATATTTTCATTATTTTCTTCAATTTTTGTAATAATATCTTCATCTTTAGCTTTTTTAAATTTATTTCTAAAATTCAGTGCCTCGTAATTTTTATATAGCGTTCTTTTTAATCCTTGTACTTCACCATCTTCACTAATAGTAATTTGTGCATTAGCATTTAAATCTGCAGGTTTCGATATTAAATTTATCCATGTTGAGCTTTCATTTTCTCTTATAATTCTTCCTTGCCAATTTAAATCTCTCAATGGTAGTACGTTTGGTGTGCTATTTTCTTCTGTAGCATCAAAAAGTAATACATTATTTTCAACTTCAACTCCAGCAATTACGTAATTAAATCCATCTAGTGTTGGAAAAATTGGAATCCCATGTGAACGAGTACTAAGTATAACTGGGTTAGCATTTATATTAGCAGCCCTAAACATTGCAACTAATATTAAATTTATATTAGCAACACTTCCTTCCCCTTTTTTGTAGGCAACTCTTACGCCATTATAACTATATTTACCATAGATATTATTCCATTTTACTTTATGTTTAACAAATTCAAAAATGGCTAACATCAACTCATTTTTATTGCTGAATTTACTTCTTATTTTATCTAAATCTTCTTTAAAATAAGATGTTTTTTTCAGCTCTCCTCCAAACCTACTGCTTCTTGCAATAGTTTTAGCAACATCCTCCCAACCTTGAATATAATTTTCATAAACCCCAAGTTTCGGAGCTATAAATGATGCTACTTCCAACTGAAGTCCAGCAGCATAATTATAGATATTATTAACATATGGCTCATTCCTTAATGCAGGGACATACTCTTCTCTAATTTCTATTACTTTTTCATTTGTGCCAAAATCATGGTCAAACTTAACAGTTTCTTTAATTTTAAATGGATAATATCCCTTTTGCCGTTTATTAAAATTTAACCAGTCTAACAGTACAAGTTTGGTCTCATATTTTTTAACAGGAATCTCATATTGTACAATAACATCATCAATATTATAAAAATAGGGTGAATAAATCTTATACATCCATTCAAGGACTGATCCCACTTTAACATTAGGCATTGTAAACTTTTGTTGTGTTAATTTTAAACTTTTTTTATCTCTGAAAATATTTTCTTTATCTAGTTTAGTTTTTACAATTTCCCCATTAATAAGATTATATGTTACTGCTTTTAAATTAGATACATTTTCACTTTTACTTTTAATAGATCCATACAAATTAATTTTTTTAGTTGCCCAATCAAAACCTTCTTGATTGTATATCTTCATTCTAACTTGAACTTCTGTAATAAGCTTAACGCTTCCACCAAATACGACTATATAGGTTTTCCTTTTTTTAAATAGATAAGCTGCATTAGCAGAAGAATCTTTAGGGTAAAATTTCTCCTGTAATTCCTCTTTTGAAACTTTCCCGAATTTGTAATCTTGCGCTGTTATTTGATTGATTACTATAAGTATAATAAGTGTACAAATTATCTTTTTCATGAATTATAGTTTATTTAAAATTATTTTTGAATTATCGTATTTTCGTATTTGTTTTCTGAATTTTCTATAAGTATCATACATTTCTTTTGGAAATTGTCCTTTAACTATTTTTAATTTTCTAGTGTATAGGTAATGAGTTTCATCTATTTTTTCCAAATTCATCATATACATACCAAATTTGTTTTTTATTTCAACTTTTTCTGGTAAATAATCTATTTTAAAATTTGAAGGAAGTTTTATATTAACACTATCAATATCAGTATAACTTTGATATATTTTAAGTGGTAATTTCCTATTCTTCACTCGTTTTGGCACGTATGTGTTTCTATTAAAAGCATTAATGATTATTAACATTTGGTTATTAGTAATGGTAGCATAATCAACTGCGTTAAAAGATAAATCTTCTTTAAAAACACCTTTTTCTTTATTATTTTTTATAGCTGATTTTGTAAGATGTATATTGTTAATTTTAGAAAAATATCTTTTAAAAGAAATTTCTAATTCTTTTGGGCTATCGCCGTCATATCTATTTAAATGATCATCATATTGGCTTCCTGTTGAATGAATAGCTAATTCCGCATCTAATTTTCCATTTTCATCAAGGGTTAAGTTGCCTTTTGTTATTTGTAAATTATCTGCTGCTTTATATATTTTAGTATGCTTAATTTCTCCTCCTTGTGGAGTAATTACTAATGCATCTCTATCATCCGTAAAGTTTGCTATTTCACCAAATGGACTTTTCTGACTTGTACATTCTAACCAAATATTTTTGTTCCCAATGGGTAAATTTAAAATCATATGGTTTCCTTGAGGAGAAGCTACATGTTCATCAATACTTCTGTTATCATCTTCATCAGCATATATTAGCGTTGGATAAGCTTTAATTCCAACAGTTTTAAGTAAAGCGCAGGTATAATTGGTTAACGCTTTACAATCGCCATATCCTAAATTGTCAACCTCACTCGCTAACATTGGTTTATACCCTCCAATACCCACTTGAACACTTATATACCGAACTTTATTTTGAACATAATTATAAATTATTTTTGCTTTTTCAATAGTATCATTTACACCCGAAGTTAATTTTATTATTTTTTGCCTAGTACTTTCTGGTAGTCCCTGAGTATTCTTAATTAAATTATTATAATACCATTTTCCAAACTCTTTCCAATTATTTGCAGTACCTACAATACCCTCTAAACTAAATTGATTTACCCCTAACCTTACATTTGGAAAAGTTTCTAAAAAAGATGGTGAGTTAGGTTCATATTTAATAGCAGGAATGTTTTTGATTTGATAGGATACTTTTCCATTAAAATTTGTTGTCTGGATTAGGTATTTTTCAAAATTATTTTCTGTTTTTTGAACTCCAATATATTTAGGATACTCAAAAGTATATTTACTATCCATTACACTTTGATTGTAATTACTAATAGCATCCCAACCCTGTATTTGAGCAGTATTAGACGTTTTTATTTCAGAAATATATTGAATGGTATATGGATAGGATATTGGTATATATTTGTAATGTAAATACCTGTCATCTCTAAATAATGAAAATCCATCAGAAACACTTCCATCGGTAAAATCACTTTTTTTTATCTTTTTTATTTCCTTTCCAAAAGCATCATAAATATAAACAACCACATTTTTAATGGCACGTCTTTTATCATAATATAATGTAATTTGAGCATGCTTATCTCCTAATTTATTTAGAACGGTAATTACTTGTTGTGATTTAATTGTTAAACTGTTTTGCGAGGTCATAGAAACCAAAACTTCATCTTTCTGAACCACAGAATTAGCATCTTTTTTAAGATTTTCAGGAATATTTAATACCGTGAAGACTGAATTTTGAGAATAACTTGAAATAACAATAAATAATAGAAGAATAATGTGGTATTTGTTATTTTTCATAGAAATTTTATTTTGAGTTAAATTTAAATAAAATTTCTTTAAATGGATAATTATACTCTCTTTTTAGAATCAATCAAAATAGTAACTGGTCCGTCATTTATAAGCTCCACTTTCATATCTGCTCCAAATTTACCGGTTCCTACTTTTTTACCCAACTCATTTTCAAGATATTGAATAAATTGCTTATATAATGGAATAGCTATTTCTGGTTTTGCGGCTTTTATATAGGAAGGTCTGTTTCCTTTTTTAGTACAAGCTTGTAAGGTAAACTGACTTACAACAATAGCATCTCCATCAACCATTAACAAAGAGTTGTTCATTACTCCATTTTCATCATTAAAAATGCGCAAATTAGCGATTTTTTTTGTCAGCCATTTAATATCTTGTATGTTGTCTGTTTCTTCAATACCTACTAAAATTAGTAGTCCTGTTTTAATTTTGGAGATTTCCTTTTCAGCAACAGTTACGGATGCTTTTGAAACTCTTTGAATTACAACTCTCATAGTCTTTTAATGTCCTATTTTAGATTTGAAAAAACCTTACTTTATACCTTATCATTTTTGACTAAAACGAAGACTAAAACATATATTTCAAAAGAGATCCCCCGCCAAGTTGAGGATGACGTTGAACTTTATACTTTCTCCTTTAGCCTTTACCTTTTACCCATAAATATCAACTCTATAGTTTTCTTCATCTCCTTCTATTAACTGCAAATAGCTTTTGTATCTTGATGCTGCTATTTCACCATGTTCAACAGCCTCTTTTACGGCACATTTTGGTTCATTGATATGTAAGCAATTGTTATACTTACATTTTGAACTTACTTTAAAAAACTCAGGGAAATAATGTGAAATTTCATGAATATCAAAATCTACCACTCCAAACCCTTTTATTCCAGGCGTGTCAATTATAAAGCCACCCATTGTTAATGGAAACATTTCAGCAAAAGTTGTAGTATGTATGCCTTGCTTGTGTTGCTTTGAAATTTCCCCAACCTTTAAATTTAAACTTGGTTCTATAGCATTAATTAAAGTTGATTTACCTGCTCCGGAATGCCCTGAAAACATAGTGGTTTTCCCTTTCATTAATCTTTTAACTTCTTCAATATTAGTTTTTTTTGTTGCAGATACTTGGATACAAGTATACCCAATAGCAGTATAAATGGATTGCAATTCTTCAACCTTTTGTAATTCAATTTCGGTGTAACTATCTATTTTGTTAAACAGCAGTACTGCATGAATATTATAAGCTTCAGCAGTAGCTAAAAATCGATCAATAAAACCTGTAAATGTTGGTGGATTATTAATGGTAACCACTAAAAAGGCAATATCAATATTAGTTGCAATTATGTGAGTTTGTTTGGAAAGATTTACGGATTTTCGAATGATATAATTTCGACGTTCAATAATATTGGTTATTATTCCTGTATTTTTATCATTTTCTAAATCAAAAATTACATGATCGCCAACAGCTATCGGATTAGTGCTTTTTATACCTTTTATTCTAAATTTACCTTTTAATCTACAATCTAATTTTGTACCATCATCTGCATAAACAGTATACCAACTCCCAGTAGATTTTGTAACGATACCTTTCACTATAACTTACTTTAATTTAATATTACTTATATGAATGTTAAATATCAGCAAATATAATTTAATTAAAAACTATATTTGAGTTCAATTTAATAAACTAAAAAATAATTTAAATGAAAAAAAGTTTAATAGTACTTGCAGTAGTTTTATTTTCATTAACAAACCTACAAGCACAAAGTTACGAATACAAAGTAATTACAAGTATTGAATCTATTGTACCTAACGGATTAGGACGTTCTAGATTAATATCTGCTAATGATAATAGAGATTATAAAAATTACACATCCACACAAACTGATGAAAATAATGATAGAAATAAATCGAAAAGAGGTGATATGAGAGTCAAAGGTTTTAATGAAACCAAACTATTGAATTTCTATAATTTAGGAGGTATCCGTTTTCAAAATATTGCAACTAATGATGCAGTAATTACTTCAAAAATTAACACTATGGTTAGCGAAGGCTGGGAATTAGCTTTTGTAACCAGTGCTGTAGAAAGCGATGCTGGTAAAGGAGATGGAAAAGGTATTTTTATAACTCGTTATATTTTTAAACGATTGAAATAATAAAAATTAGTGTTTAATTATCCAACTAAGCGCAGTTTTTAGGAGGCAGTATCTCATAAAGTGTGTAAGTTTCAAAAAACTCAGGATTGAATTCAATCCTGAGTTTTTTAATTTTATTAATTTTAAATTTTATACACTTATGAAACCAGAAGACTTATTAAACGATGATT
>Ga0209633_10000648_pt1 | contig 39529 bp, 36 predicted proteins | sample Cruoilmetagenom1_FD_187290 | JGI IMG/M metagenome (GOLD analysis project Ga0209633, IMG submission 187290) | Oil polluted marine microbial communities from Coal Oil Point, Santa Barbara, California, USA - Sample 1 (SPAdes) (version 2) | ecosystem: Environmental > Aquatic > Marine > Oil seeps ...
AGTGACGGGTCAACTGGCCAAGACTGGAAAGCCCCATATAGATCGCAACCGTCTGGCGGGGCCGCAGCAGTGTCTCCCAATCCAGATCAAGCTTGCCGTCTTTGCTGTGACCCGTGACCAGCACGCAGGTCTGAGCGTGATCGCGGTGGGTCAGCGGAATGCCGGCATAGGCCGCGCAGCCCGATGCCGCGGTGATGCCCGGTACGACCTGAAACGGGATGCCCTCCGCGGCCAACGCTTCAATCTCTTCGCCCCCGCGGCCGAATATGAAGGGATCGCCGCCCTTGAGCCGCAGCACACGCTTGCCCTCTTGCGCCAGGCGCACCAGCAAACGGCTGATGTCTTCTTGCGGCAGCGTGTGATCCTGCGGCAGCTTGCCCACATAGATGCGCTCGGCATCGCGGCGCACCAGATTGAGAATCGGCGCGCCTATCAAGCGGTCGTAGAGCACGACGTCGGCCCGCTGGATCAGGTGCAGCGCCCGAAACGTCAGCAGATCGGGATCGCCCGGGCCCGCGCCCACCAAATAGACTTCACCGATCGCTTCGGTTTTCTGGTCGTTGGCCGCGCTCTCGATCTCGGCGCGAATCTGTGATCGCGCGGACTCCTCGTCCCCGGAGAGCACCAGGTCGGCAACCGGTCCTTCGGCCACATGCTCCCAGAAGCGGCGGCGGCTGCGCGCGTCCTTCAGCCGTTGCATCACTTGGTCCCGGAAGCTGCCCAGAATGGAAACCAACCGGCCATAACCGGCCGGGATCATGCTTTCGAGCCGCGCCTTGATCATCCTTGCGATGGCGGGCGAGGCGCCGCTCGACGAGATGCCGATCACCAGCGGTGAGCGATCGACTACGGCCGGCATGATGAAGTCACACAGCTTCGGTGAATCTGCCACATTCACTAGCGTGCCAGTTTGCTTTGCGAGGGCATGGAGCCGCTGGTCGAGATCGGGATCGTCCGCCGCGCCGTAGCAGAGAAGGCAATCTTTCAGATCCGTCTTCGAGACGTCGCCGGTCCGGTGCGTCAGGTGTTCATGATCGGCAATATCGCGGAAGTCTTCCCCAAGATCCTCGGCGATCACCGTCACATGGGCGCCGGCGCGCAGCGCCATCTCAGCCTTTCGCGCGGCGACCGTGCCGCCACCGACGACCAGGATTTTCTCGGCCCTGACGTGTAGAAATATCGGTAGGTGGTCCATCGGACTCTCTTTTCGCTAATCGCTCGGGCCGTACGGTGCGCGCACCTCAGCGCGCGGACCGCGCTGCCCAATCCGCCATGGAGCGGCTCCAGTGAGCCGCGGTTTCGGCATCGATCTCGATGACCGTGATGCGGCGGCCTTCCTTGATCGTGATCCTCAGAAGTTTGAGCCCGGTCTCGTAACTCACATCATGCAGCCGGATCTCCCGCCCATAGGGGGCATGAAACTGCTCGATCTCGGCGACCGTTTCACTTGTCCCACTTGTCACTGCCGATCACTCCCATAAAGGCCGCTTCCAATTGGTCGCGCCAGTTGCGCGGCGTATCGCGGTAGTCAGGCTTGACGTCGTATTCGAGAAAGATCTCGCCCGCCTTAGCCGTGTGAACCACAAGCTCCAAGAGCTCATCGAAGGAGCTCACTTCGGGGTGTTGAATGATGAGATCGCTCAGACTGGCCATTCTGCCTCCGTTGCGTCCGGCTCCGAGAGCCGCCCGCTCTCTGTTCCTCCGACCCTGTCGAGGAAGCGCATCCGATATATCAGCCGCCCGCTCGTCCCGGCCGCGCCATTCTCGAAAGCCGAGCGGCAGTGCAGCACATTGTTGCAGATCAGGCCCTGTCCCGGCGCGAGGCGGACCTTGAAGATCAGGGGCTCGTTGCCCGTTAGGATATCCTCGAGGAGGCGCGCGGCCGTGCGCGTGTCATCATCGTCCCGCCAGGTGACATTCCGCTTGCGCGCGGTGTAGCGCATCTGCAATTGCCGCGTCGCGGGATTGATGAAGAACACAGGTCCGGCGCTTGCGGGGCGGACGCGGCCGTCTTGCTCGGTATTGGGGGGGATCGTCATGGCGTCCGGCCGCATCAGCGCGGCGATGAGCTTGGGATTCTCGTCGCGGAGCCGGATATAGGCGATTTCAGGATCGAGCAAGCCGTTCTCGCCACCCCGTTCGGCGGGTCGCGCGCAATGCAGAATGAAGGCCCGGATCCGCGCACCGGGCCCGTTATAGTAGCCATCCGTGTGCCAGCTCAGCGGCTTGTTGGAGTAGGGGATGTAACCCCGGCGCGAGCCTTCATTGGAGACCTCCAAGGCCACGATGCCGTCTTCGTCCGCCGATCGGTGACCCTCGAGTCTGGCAAGGCCAAAGCTTTCGGCGAATGCCAGCAAGTCCCCGCGCAGTTGGCGCTCATCGGTTGCTCCGGCTTGGCAGTCATAGATCGCCATATTGGCGCAAAGGCAGCGCTGGAGGATGGCTTGGCGTTCGGCGGCGGTTGGTCTGGCGAGATCGCGGAGCGCGACTACCAGCCCCCCGCTATCGGAGGGAAACGCGGCGAGTTTGGCCTCGCGCCAGATTCGATAGGCGCGCTCGTTCGCGAGATCGAACGGGTCCGCGAGCGCGCCCCTGCGGGCATCGGTCGCGGCGCTTGATACAGACACGGACGCCGTGTCGTCTAATCGGGTCGGATTTGGCTCGGCCATCGCGCTCATAACCTATTGACACACAAAGAGAAAATCAGAAGCCGCACCGTTGCATAGTCGCGCCGGTAAATGAATATAGCGCGATGCAATATTTTTTCTCGGTGGCATCAAGAATTGGAATATTCAATTTTCATGATATAAAATAATATAATTGATTGCCCTTAATGTGCGGGCAAGCAAAAATCAAATTTCTCAGATCGGCGCGGGATTGGGTGCTGTTTGACCGTGTCGTATCTGATCGCTACGGCCGCAGGGCAGGCGAGAATTGGATTCACTGCAAGCGAGGAGCGGGATCAATGGCAAAAGACAACGGTTCGACGACAGCCAGCGCGAAGCCGAAAGCCAAGAAGAACGGGTCAGCGAAGAACGGCCAACATCCCACGCCCTTGCTGGACGAATTGGAAGGCGGCCCCTGGCCGAGCTTCGTGACGGGCCTCAAGCGCCTTAGGGAGTCGAAGGGCAAGCAATACGCCCCCATGATGAACGACCTGCTGGGCCAGCTCGAGCACTCCTACGAGGAACGGCTCGGTTTCTGGAAGGGCGGCACGGTTGGTGTTTTCGGTTATGGCGGCGGAGTCATTCCCCGGTTTTCGGAGGTCGCCGAGAAATTCCCCGAATCCAAGGAGTTTCATACGCTTCGCGTGCAACCGCCAGCGGGCTTTCACTACACCACCGACATACTGCGCAAGCTGTGCGACATCTGGGAAGAGCATGGATCGGGTCTGATCGCTTTTCACGGCCAGAGCGGCGACATCATGTTCCAGGGATGCACGACGGAGAACACGCAGAAGGCCTTTGACGCGCTCAACGAAGTCGGCTTCGATCTCGGTGGTGCCGGCGCCGCGATGCGGACATCGATGAGCTGCGTAGGCCATGCCCGCTGTGAGATGTCCTGCTACGACGAGGTGCGGGCCCATCGCTCGGTCATCAACGAATTCCTGGACGAGATGCATCGCCCGGCACTGCCCTACAAATTCAAATTCAAGTTTTCGGGCTGTCCGAATGACTGCGTGAACGCGATCCATCGATCCGATTTCGCCGTGATCGGCACCTGGCGCGACGATATGAAGGTCGACCAGGAAGAGGTGAAGAAATACGTCGGCAAGGTCGGCCGCAAATACATGATCGACAACGTGATCGCGAATTGCCCGACCCGCTCCTTGAGCCTCAATGACGACGACACCCTCGAGGTCGATAATAAGAGCTGCGTGCGTTGCATGCACTGCCTCAACGTCATGACCAAGGCGCTTTCGAAGGGCGATGACCTCGGCGTTTCGATCCTGATCGGCGGCAAGCGGTCGCTCAAGATCGGGGACACCATGGGCACGGTGATCGTGCCGTTCATGAAGATGGAGACCGACGAGGATTACGAGAAGCTGGTCGAATTCGCGGGAGAAATCCTGGAATTCTTCGCCGATAACGCGCTGGACCACGAGCGGGTCGGGGAGACCATAGACCGGATCGGGCTGCCCGCATTCCTCGAGGCCATGGACATCGCTCCCGACCCGAACATGATCAATCACCCGCGCACCTCTAGTTACGTCCGGACCGACGACTTCACCGAGGAAGCGGAGAAGTACTTCAAGCGCAAGGCTGAGGAAGACGAAGAAGGCAAGAAGGCCGATGGGCCCGGCGTCAGCATCGCGGCCGAGTAAACCAGCGCCGGACAAAAAGCCTTTTCAGGGAGAACGCCATCGATGAGCACAGATCAGGAACAACCCAGTCTTCCAGATGAGACAGGCGTACCGGATCCTTTCCAGTACATGCATCCGGTGTTGAAGGAGAACTACGGAAACTGGGCCTATCACGACCGGCTGCGTCCAGGCGTTCTGCACCACGTCTCCCATGACGGCAACGAAGTCTGGACGGTGCGGGCCGGTACCCAGCGGCAAATGGACGTCTACACCATCCGCAAGCTCTGCGACATTGGCGACGAATTTGCCGAAGGCCATGTGCGCTTCACCACCCGCAGCAACATCGAATTCATGCTGAGCACGCCCGACCTGATCGAGCCGCTGATCGAGAAGCTCACCGGGGAAGGCTTTCCCGTCGGCGGCACCGGCAACTCCGTCTCAATGATTTCCCATACCCAGGGCTGGCTGCATTGCGACATTCCAGGAACGGACGCCTCGGGCGTGGTGAAGAGTTTGATGGACGATTTGCACCAGGAGTTCATCAAGGAGGAAATGCCGAACCGAGTGCGCATCACGACGTCGTGCTGCCAGGTGAACTGCGGCGGCCAAGGCGATATCGCCATCAACGTGCAATACACCAAGCCGCCGAAGATCGATCACGATCAGGTCGGCAATGTGTGCGAGCGCCCGGCGGTCGTTGCCCGTTGTCCGGTGGCCGCGATCCGGCCCGCGATGGTCAACGGCAAGCCTTCGCTCGAGGTGGATGAGAAAAAGTGCATCTGCTGCGGCGCATGCTATCCGCCTTGCCCGCCGATGCAGATCAACGGACCCGAGTCGACTAAGCTCGCGATCTGGGTCGGGGGAAAGCACTCCAACGCCCGCTCCAAGCCGACCTTCCACAAACTCGTGGCGGCCAATGTGCCCAACAATCCGCCGCATTGGCCGGAGGTTGCCGAGATCGTGAAGACCATCCTTTACGCCTATAAGGAAAATGCCCGCGATTGGGAGCGAATCGGCGAATGGATCGAACGTATCGGTTGGCCGCGCTTCTTCGAGCTGACCGGGCTGGCGTTCACGAAGCATCACTTGGATACGTGGCACGGCGCGCGCAAGTCGCTGAATGCCTCTACCCACATTTATTTCTGATTCCCAAAAGGCGGGGCTCGGAAATTCTCTGTTGCCGGTGGTGGATGGCACCTAGAGGTGATCTGCCAGCCGGCCCTATCCGGGGAGCGCGAGTTGAAGCTAAGTGTCGTAGTCAATGAGGGTCCCTATACCCACCAAGCCTCGGATTCCGCCTTTCAATTTACCAAGGCCGCTCTGGAAAAGGGGCACGAGATCTATCGCGTGTTCTTCTACCACGACGGCGTGAACAACGGCTCCAGGCTAACCGTCCCCCCGCAGGACGAGCGCAACATCCAGCAGAACTGGACCGAATTGGGTCAGTCGCATGAACTCGATTTGGTGGTGTGCGTTGCGGCTGCCCAGCGTCGCGGTGTTCTCGATGAGAGCGAGGCCAAGCGTCACGGCAAGGATGCCGACAATCTCGCGCCGGGATTTCGAATTTCGGGCCTCGGTCAGCTGATCGATGCGGGAATTGCGTCGGATCGCGTGATCGTGTTCGGCGATTAGCCGGGTGAATTCGACCAATGGGTAGCGAGCAGAGGGAGTAGGCCGTCTATGTCGATGGAAGAACCGGAAATCACCCATCCGGACGTTATCAAGAAGTTCATGTACGTGAATCGGCGGGCGCCCTACGGCACCGTTTATGCCCTTGAGACGTTGGAAGTGGTTCTGATCGGGGCGGCGTTCGATCAGGATGTCTCGCTCGCCTTTCTCGATGATGGTGTCTTCCAAATCGTAAAGGGCCAGGACACCACCCAGATCGGTATGAAGAATTTTTCGCCCACATTTAGGGCGCTCGGCGATTATGAGGTGAGCAAACTCTATGTGGAGAAGGAATCGCTTGAGGAGCGCGGATTGGCGCCCGACGATCTGCTGGAGATAACCTATGAGGACGAGGATGACGACTGGGCGGAAAAACCGTCGATTCGGATTGTTGACCGCACGGAATTGACGAAGATCATGGCGGCTCAGGACGTCATTCTGAGTTTTTAGGGGGTAGAACAGACATGTCGATCCTGCATACCGTCAACAAGTCGCCGTTCGAGAAGACGACGCTGCAAAGCTGTCTCGATCATGCATCGCCTGGCGACGCCGTGATCCTGATCGAGGATGGGGTCTATGGGGCGCTATCCCGGACCGAGGCGAGCGAGCGAATTGCGGCGCGGATGAACGAGGTGTCTTTCTACGCGCTGGGACCCGATCTCCTGGCCAGGGGCGTTGCCAACGGATCATTGGCCGAGGGCGTCAAAGTCGTCGACTATGGCGAATTCGTCGATCTCGTCGCCGAGCACGAAATTGCTCAAGCCTGGCTTTGAACGGAAGCAGTGCGAGATCCAAAGGTTGAGATGAACGACAGACGAAATAGACAAGCAAAGGAGCGGGCCCGATGAGTTATCAATTGAATGGTGCTACCATCGAGCACGATGAAGAAGGTTACATTTCGGACATCAGCGTTTGGAGCAAGGAACTTGCTGATCTGATAGCCGAGGACGAAAAAATCGACATGACCGAAGAGCACTGGGAGGTCGTCAACTTCCTGCGCGACTACTATGAGGAATATCAGATCGCGCCTGCAATTCGCGTCCTCGTGAAGGCGATGAAAAAGTCGTTTGGACCGGAAAAGGGCAACAACAAATACCTTTACACCCTGTTCCCTTACGGCCCCGCGAAGCAGGCCTGTAAGATCGCCGGTTTGCCAAAACCCACCGGCTGCGTCTGAGCCGGGCGGATAAAACCGCCGGCCTTTTTCTGTAGTAGGGCAGAAGGCGAAGATGGTGCTGACGGCTGCATATGCATTGCTGTTCTATGGAGCGACCTTGGTGTTGGTGGGCGGTCTTGCTTACAAGATCACCCAATACGCCACCACGCCTGCGCCATTGAAGATCCCCACCACGCCCGCGCCGACCACGCGAGGCGGCGTGGTTCTGAGGTTCCTGCGCGAGATCATTCTGTTCGAGAGCCTCTATAAGGCGAACAAGTGGATTTGGCTGTTTGGCTGGATCTTCCATGCCGCACTGCTGTTGGTTCTGCTTCGGCATCTGCGCTACTTCATTCAGCCGGTCTGGGGCTGGGTCGTCTTCCTACAGCCCTATGGATACTATGCGGGCTTTGCCATGGTGGCCGGGCTGCTCGGCCTTTGGGCCCGGCGCTTCTTGGTGCCCCGCGTCCGCTATATCAGCGCGCCGTCGGACCACCTGATGCTGCTGCTCCTCATCGGCATCGGCGTGAGCGGTCTGGCGATGGGATATCTGGGACGCACCGACATCGTGGCGGTAAAGGCGTTCTTTCTGGGCCTGATGTATTTCGATTGGCAGCCCCTTCCGGCCGATCCCATCCTTCTGGTTCATTTGAGCCTCGTGCTCATATTGATGCTCATCTTTCCATTCTCGAAGTTGCTGCACGCGCCTGGTCTGTTCTTCAGTCCCAGCCGGTATCAGGTCGACAATCCGCGCGAGCGCCGGCATTTGGTGCCGTGGGCGGCGAAGCTCGAGGCCGATGCCAAGGGTGGTGGCCGATGACGGCGGAGGAAAGCATGGCCGCAGTGGAGACCGTCGAGCGCGTGCTCACGGCCGAGGATTTCTTCGAATCCCAATCGCCCGACCCCGAGCAAATTCCCCCCCTTGCGCCTGGTGCGATGGCAGACAGTAAGCCGTTCGTGGCGGCGCCCGAGTTCCAGGAGGCCCTAGGCTTTCCAGGCGAGCTCGTTGAGGATTGGCACGACAAGGCGATCGACAAGCTGGGTGAGCTCGTCGGCAAATACCAGTCGCTGCGAGTCTATCTGGACTCCTGCGTCAAATGCGGCGCATGCACCGACAAATGCCATTATTTTCTTGGCACCGGCGATCCCAACAACATGCCGGTCGCGCGCCAGGACCTGCTGCGCAAGGTCTACCGCCGCCACTTCACTTGGAGCGGCAAATATCTCCCCTGGCTGGTCGGCGCCGAGGACCTGACCGAGCAGGTTCTGGACGAATGGTACAGCTACTTCCACCAATGCTCCCAGTGCCGGCGCTGCTCCGTGTATTGCCCTTACGGCATCGACACCGCGGAGATCTCAATGGCGGCCCGCGAGATCATGGACACGGTCGGCAAGGGGCAAAAATACAGTAACGAGATCATCGGAAAGGTCCGCACGATTGGCAACAATCTGGGGATGCAGAAGAAGGCGCTCGAGGCGACGCTGGAAGACCTGGAAGAGGACATTGAGGACGAAACCGGCGTAAAAGTCCGGCTGCCGGTCGACGAGAAAGGCGCCGATGTTCTTCTGGTGACGCCGAGCGCCGACTTCTTCGCCGAACCCCATATCGATGGCCTGATCGGCTACGCCAAGGTGTTCCATCAGGCAGGCATCAGCTGGACGCTCAGCTCATATGCATCGGAAGCCGCCAATTTCGGCGTCTTCATCGGCTCCTACGAGAATATGAGGGACGTCGCGCTGCGGATCCGGAAGGCGGCGGAAGACCTCGGCGTCAAGCGGCTGGTGTTCGGCGAATGTGGCCACGCCTGGCGCGTCGCCTACAGCTTCCTCAATACGCTGGCCGGACCCTTCGATTTCCTGGATCAAGACTATCCGATCCCGCAGCATATATGCGAATTCACCCATGACCTGATCGAGCGTGGCGAACTGAAATTCGACAAGTCCGCCAATGATCACATCCGTTTGACCTTTCATGATTCCTGCAATGTGGCGCGCGCCTCGCGCATGGGCGACCGGCCCGGGGGCCAATTCGAGATCCCTCGCGAGATCATCAAGGCGTGCTGCAACCATTTCTATGAAATGTCGCCCGACACCACCCGCGAGAACACGTTCTGCTGCGGCGGTGGCGGCGGCTTGCTGACCGACGATCTTCTTGAGCTGCGCGAAAAGGGCGCCCAGCCCCGGATGCGGGCGCTGCAGCAGGTTGCCGAAGATCACGGCGTGACCCACATGGCTGCGATCTGCGCCATCTGCAAATCCCAGTTTTCGAAGGTGATGCCCGAATACGGGTTCGAGATGGACGCCATTGTCAGCGTCCATCAGCTGGTTAGCAACGCCATCATCCTGGATGGCGCAGAGAGCGGAGAGTCGGAAGAAACCGATGCCGGCGCATCGGGCGAAGCCACAGATCAGAGCGGAGAAAAGGGCGAAGAATGAATGAGAACGTCGATTTGAGCCAGCATACCTTCCGCCGTTTTCTGGACGGCGATAGTACGCAGCCGCCGCTGGAAGAGAAAATCTTCACGGCCGATTATTCCCATAAGTGCCCGACCTATGTGCACCGCACGCCGCCCTGCCAGGGAAGCTGCCCGTCGGGCCACGAAATTCGCGGCTGGCTCGCGATTGCCCGCGGCATGGACAAGCCGCCTGTCGAGGACATGCCGTGGCAGGAATACGCCTTTGAGCGCATGGTCGAGGCCAATCCGTTCCCATCGGCCATGGGCCGGGTCTGCCCGGCGCCCTGCGAAGACGGCTGCAACCGCAACGAGGTCGACGATTTTGTCGGCATCAACGCGGTCGAGCACTATGTCGGCGATTGGGCCATCCAGAACGGCGTGAAGCTGCCTGAACCCGGGAAGGACACCGGCAAGAAGGTGGCGGTGATCGGCAGCGGACCTGCCGGGTTGACGGCTGCCTATTTCCTGCGCCGCAACGGACACGCGGTCACGCTGTTCGAGGCGCAGCAGGAGCTCGGCGGCATGATGCGATACGGCATTCCGGGCTATCGCACACCGCGCGATATGATCGACGCCGAGATCGACCGCATAATCGCCATGGGCGTCGAGGTGACGCTTGAAACCTCAGTTGGCCGTGACATCAGCATCGAAGACCTCGAGCGCGACTATGACGCCATATTCTGGGGTATCGGCGCCCAAAAGGGCCGGCCAATTCCGATACCTGGCTGGGAAGCAGACGCCTGTCTGACCGGCGTCGAGTTTCTCGATGCCTTCAACCACGGATGGGTGTTTTCAACGGCGAAGCGGATCGTGATTGTCGGCGGTGGCGACACCTCCATCGACGTTGCTTCCGTCGCCAGACGGCTCGGCCACATCACCCATTCCCACACCAAGGATCATGCCGACAACGTGCTGCTCGGGCACACCGCAAGCGACGTCGCCGGCACCATCAAGCGCGAAGGCGTCAAGGCCGTGCTGACCTCGCTGTTCCCAATAGAAGGTATGACGGCGGCCGAGCACGAGCGCGAGGACGCCTTGCGGGAAGGGGTCGATATCAGAGGCGGCGTGATGCCGCTCGAAGTAGTGACCAATGATGACGGAATGATCCAAGCGCTCAAAATGTGCGAGTGCGAGATGGAAGGCATGAAGCCAATCCCGAAGGAAGGGACGGAGTTCTATGTCGAATGCGACATGGTCGTCTCGGCGATCGGTCAAATGGGCGATCTGTCGGACGGTCTCGAAAGCCTGGACAACGGCAAGGGCTTCATCGCCACCGATGCCTTCTTCAGCGTGACAGACCGGGAGAAGCACTTCGCCGGCGGCGACATCATTCGACCACACCTGCTGACGACCGCGATCGGTCAGGGCCGGATCGCCGCCGAATCCATCGATCATTTCTTTGCCGACAATCCGCTGTCGAAGCGCCCTAAGGTCGACGTTCACCACTTCAACCTTTTGCGCGAACTGCATCAGCGGGGCCTCGATCCCGAGGCGTACGATCATCAGCAAAACCGGGGAACGGCGTCGTCGGACTATGCGATCCACAACTATGAGGATCGCTCAGCCAACCAGATCATCCCGCATGACGACCTCTTCAAGGGACATTTCCCCTATGACGCGCGGCGCAAGCGCGAACAAGTGATGATTATCGGAGACGATGTGCTCGGCAATTTCGACGAGCGCATCAGGAAAATCACGGACGAGGAGGCGCAAGCCGAAGGCACGCGCTGCATGAGTTGCGGCATGTGTTTCGAGTGCGATGCCTGCGTCATCTATTGTCCGCAGGACGCGATTTTCCGGGTGAAGAAGGACCAACGGGCCGTCGGACGTTACGTCGATACCGACTACACGAAATGCATCGGCTGCCACATCTGCATGGACGTTTGCCCGTCGGGCTACATCCAGATGGGTCTTGGCGAATAGGCGGAGCCGATCGGCGGATAGAACACGGCCAGGGGGTGACTTGGCCCGAGGGGGCGGGCGCGCAAAACGAACAGAGACGGTCCAAAGAAGGGTCCGGGCGCGATAGCCAGTAACCCCTTTTGGGGAGGAAGCCGAGATGGACGAAAAGAAACTCACTCTGAGACGCTACAAGGATGGCGACGACGAACATCTTCCGCTCCAGGAGGAAATCTTCGTCGGTGATACGTCCTACAAATGCCCGGTCTATGTTCACCGCACGCCGCCGTGTCAGGGCAGCTGCCCCGCCGGAGAGGACATCCGCGGCTGGCTCAACATCGTGCGCGGTATCGAGAAACCGCCAGCCGATATGTCGTGGCAGGAATACGCTTTTCTGCGGGCCGCCGACGCCAATCCGTTCCCGGCTGTGATGGGGCGGGTGTGCCCTGCGCCATGCGAGGATGGCTGCAACCGGAACGAAGTGGAAGACCATGTCGGTATCAATGCGGTCGAGCACTTCATCGGAGACTTCGCACTTGAAAACGGCTTGAAGCTGCCGCCTGCGGGCCCAGACACCGGCAAGAAAATCGCCGTTATCGGAGGTGGGCCCGCCGGTTTGGCCTGCGCCTATCAATTGCGCCGGATGGGTCATGCCTGCACGGTTTTCGAAGGCCGCGAAGAGCTTGGCGGCATGATGCGCTACGGCATTCCGGGTTACCGGACACCGCGGGATGTGCTGGACGGCGAAGTCCAACGCATTCTCGATCTGGGCGTCGAAGTCCGGACCCAGACCAAGATCGGCGTCGACATCGAGCTTGCAACCCTTGAACGGGACTTCGACGCCGTATTTCTGGGACTCGGCGCACAGGCGGGGACCCCGCTGCCGGTGCCGGGCGCCGGCGAGGCGGCCAACTGCATCAGCGGGATCGCGTTTCTGGACGCCTTCAACGATGGCCGGCTTAGACACTCGGCCGAGCGGGTCTTGGTGGTCGGCGGTGGCGACACCGCGATGGACGTAGCCGCCGTGGCGCGGCGTCTCGGCCATATTTCGCAGAGCCACGAGAAGGACCGGCCGGAATATGTCGTGCTGGGCCAGACCACCCATGATGTCGCCAGCGTGGCCAAGCGCGAGGGCGCCGAGGTTTCGATCATTTACCGCCGCCCGGTCGAGAAGATGCCCGCGGCGCGAATGGAGATCGAGCACGTACTCCAGGAAGGGGTGGAGATTCGGGGCTCGCTGGCGCCCGTCGAGGTGATGCTGGATGAGCGAGGCCGGGCCCGCGCGCTTCGCGTCATCGAGGTCGATTGGGAAGACGGCCAGATGAAGACCAAAGAGGGAAGCGAGTTCGAGATCGAGTGCGATCTGATCGTCGCGGCGATCGGTCAGGTGTGCGATTTCACGGGAATCGAGGAACTCGAAAACGACAGGGGCCTGGTGGACGCGGATGCGTTCTACCGCTGGCCGTCGCGTGAGGGTCTCTTCGTCGCCGGCGACGTGGTTCGGCCACACCTGCTGACCACCGCGATCGGACAAGCTTCGATCGCCGCCAGCAGTATCGATCACTATTTGCGCGGCGAGGCGCAAGGGCGGCTGCCCAAGATCAACGTCCATCATTTCAGTCTGCTGGAAAAACTGCGCGAGACGCATCACGCGCCGACGGAATACGACCACGCCGAACTCAGAGGCACCGACACAGCCGAATTCGCGATCCACAACTATGAGGATCGCTCCCAGAGCCAGCTGGTGCCATCGGACGAGCTGTTCCTTGGCCACTTCGCTTATGTGGAGCGCCAGCACCGCACCGAAAGCGAGATTGGTCCAGCTGAAGTGCTCGGCCACTTCCAGGAGCGCCTGCACGGCTTGAGCGAAGAGGAGACCCAAGCCGAGGCCGACCGCTGCATGAGCTGCGGCATCTGCTTCGAGTGCGACAACTGCGTGATCTACTGTCCGCAAGACGCCATCTTCCGGGTCAAGAAGGATGACTCCACGATGGGCCGCTACGTGGCGACCGACTACACGTTATGCATCGGCTGCCATATCTGCATGGACGTCTGTCCGTCGGGCTACATTCAGATGGGCCTCGGGGAGTAGGGGCGCCATGGGGTCACGGTTGTTGGTCGTTTTCGGTTTTCTCGCCGCGATCGGGGTGGCTTGGCACGGTCCGTTTCCAATCTTTTCGCAAGCCGTCGCCGCGGAAACCGGGCAATCGGGCCGAGTGCCGGTCCCCGCGCCAGCCCGGGGCAAAGGCGATGCCTGCGTCGCGGACACGGATTTTATGCGGCGCAATCACATGGCGGTGTTGAACCATCAGCGCGACGACACCGTGCATGAGGGAGTTCGCACAAAGCGCTTCAGCCTGAAGGAATGCATCGATTGTCACGCCGTCAACGGGGCCGACGGTGTTCCCGTGACGGTCGAAGATCCAAAGCATTTCTGCCGAAGTTGTCACGACTACGCGGCTGTCAGCGTCGACTGCTTCCAATGCCATGCCTCCAGGCCCGATACGGCGGCGATGTCCGTTTCGCCCGATGAGGCCGCCGCGCTTTCGCTGCGGACCTATCTCGCGGGCGTAACCCGATGAACAAGTTGGGCGATACCGAACGGCCCGAGGTGGCGGACGCACGAGAGCAGACCGACGTCTCGCGGCGAGCGTTCCTGCGGGCCGCGAGCGCGCTTGGCGGTCTGGCACTTGCGCCCGGCGTCACGCTCTACGCCTTTGGCCAAGAGGCCGAGGTCCGCCCGGCGGATCAGGCGGTGACGTCGCAGCACCGCTGGGGAATGCTGATCGACGCCGGCAGATGCGGCGATGGTTGCAACGCCTGCGTCACGGCGTGCGCGGATGAGCATGGTTGGGACGCGGACGCCGCTTCGCCGACCGATGCCCATTGGATCCGCAAGGTCGAGTTGCGCGATCCCGAAGGCGGCCTGAAGCGGACGCTGCCGATGATGTGCCAGCACTGCGCCTCGCCCCCCTGCGTCGATGTTTGCCCGACCGGCGCCTCCTTCAAGCGCGCCGACGGCATCGTCCTGGTGGACAAGCACACCTGTATCGGCTGCCGCTACTGCATGATGGCGTGCCCTTACAATGCGCGCTCATTCGTTCACGAGCCGCTCGCCGATCAGAAGCCCTATGCGCCTCGCGGCAAGGGCACGGTCGAGAGCTGCACGATGTGCGTGCACCGCGTGGATGAGGGACGTCAGCCAGCCTGCGTGGAAGCCTGCGCCGACACTGCCGGCGGCGCCATGCTGTTCGGCGACCTCAACGATCCCGATAGCGAGATTTCCAAACGGATCGCCAGCTACGCCACGGTCGAGATACGCGCCGACCTCGATCTCGATACCGGCGTGCGCTATCGCAACATTTGATGGGGCGGGCAATGGTGCGGATCATATATCGGGAAATCGCGGGCGGCGCTGCCTTTTGGGGGCCGCTCGCCGGACTCGGACTCTTGATTCTCGTCGGGCTCTACAGTGCCTGGTACATGGAGCATTATGGCCACATCGTCACCGGCATGGGCAACCGGATCGTCTGGGGAATTCCCCACGTCTTCGCAATTTTTCTGATCGTGGCGGCTTCCGGCGTGCTCAATGTGGCGTCGATCGGCTCCGTATTTGGCAGGGTGCCCTACAAGCCGATGGCCCGGCTCTCTGGACTGCTGGCAATTGCCCTGCTGACCGGCGGCCTCACCGTTCTGGTCCTGGACCTGGGCCGTCCCGACCGCCTGATCGTCGCCATGACGACCTACAATTTCAAATCGATTTTTGCCTGGAACATATTTCTCTACACCGGCTTTCTGGTCATCGTTGCCGCCTATCTGTTCGTGCTGATGGAGCGCCAAATGAGCCCGTACTCGAAGCCGGTCGGCTGGTTCGCCTTGATATGGCGGGTGGTCCTCACGTCGGGCACCGGGTCGATCTTCGGCTGGCTGGTTGCGCGCCAGGCCTATGATGCCGCGATCATGGCGCCGCTTTTCATCGCGTTGTCGCTCTCCTTGGGCCTCGCCGTCTTCATCCTGGTAGTCTGGACCATCTGCCGTTGGGAAGGACGGGAGCTGGGGAGCGGCCTACTAAGCCGCCTTGGCCGGCTGTTGGGAATTTTCGCTGGCGTCGTGCTGTACTTCACGGCGATCCAGCACCTGACCAATTTGTATTCCGCTGAACATTGGGGCGTGGAGGCCTTCCTATTGTGGGACGGCGGCGTTTACCCGGGCCTATTCTGGCTGGTGCAAGTGCTGCTCGGGGGGCTTCTCCCCATTGCGCTTGTCTTCCACCCCAAGACGGCCTCCAAGCCCGGCGCGATCGTATCTGCTGCGTCATTGGTGATCCTTGGCGGCCTGGCGCAGCTATACGTCATCATCATCGGTGGGCAGGCCTACCCATTGGTCATGTTTCCGGGTATGGAGGTGCATAGCGTGTTTCAGGACGGCGTGATTGCGTCCTATGCGCCGAGCTTGCCCGAGTTCGGACTCGGCATTGGCGGAGTGGCGCTGGCGCTTGCCATCACATTGGTTGGAATGAAGATCTTGCGCTTCGTACCGCAAAGCCTTGCCGATAAGACAGTCGATCCGCCGCCCGCCGCCGCCGAAGCCAAGGCGGCCTGACGATTGCCCGGACAAATGACATGACGGAACTCCATCCCTTCGCCCCCTATATCGCCGCTCTCGGGCGCGGCAAGACCCTGTCGCGTTCCCTCAGCCTGGAAGAGGCGGAGCAGGCCATGGGCATGATCCTGCGTGGCGAGGTCTTGCCCGAGCAGATCGGTGCCCTGCTCATGCTGCTGCGGGTCAAGGAGGAGAGCCCGGAAGAGATCGCGGGATTCGTGCGGGCGGCGCGGAGCACCTTCGATATTCCAAAAGGGGCACCCAAGGTCGACCTCGATTGGTCGTCCTATGCCGGCAAGCGCCGTCAACTGCCGTGGTTCATGCTGTCCGCGCTGATTCTTGCCCGCCAGGGGATCACGATCTTTATGCACGGCACCGAGGGGCACATACCGGGGCGGGTCTATACGCGCGCCACGCTCGAGATGCTCGGCTATCCGGTCGCAAGCAGCCTAGCCGAGGCGGCAGATCATATCGGCAAGCTGAACATTGCCTATGTGCCGCTTGAGAATCTCAGTCCGAAGCTCAGAGAGCTTATCGAGCTGCGCCCCATATTCGGTCTGCGCTCGCCGGTGCACACATTTGCGCGCATGCTCAATCCTTTCGACGCGCCCTGTATGCTTCAGGGCATTTTCCACCCCGGCTATATGGAGATTCATCAGGGCGCGGCCCTCCTGCTCGAGCAACCCCATATGGCGGTATTCCGCGGCGAAGGTGGTGAGATCGAACGCCGGCCCAACAAGCCCTGCGAAGTCTGGACGGTGCATTCGGGAAAAACCGAAGTGGAGCGCTGGCAGCCATTACTGCCCGAGCCGCGCCAAGCGCCGGACCAGGAAATGGAATTGAGGGATCTCGCCGCCCTGTGGCGCGGCGAACTTCGCAGTGATTACGCGGAAGCTGCGGTGACGGGCACGTTGGCCATTGCGCTCAAGGCGCTGGGGCGTGCGCCGACCATGGAGGATGCGCAGAGTGCCGCGGAAGCCTTATGGAGGGAAAGGGACAAGGCGCAGCTCACGGCAGTAGCCTGAGGCCATGGCCCATCTCTATCTGTCGGCGGCCCACAAATCATCCGGCAAGACCACCATCGCGGTCGGTCTTGCAGCGGCTCTCAGCGAGCGCGGCCTCAGCGTCCAGACCTTCAAAAAAGGCCCCGACTACATCGATCCCATGTGGCTGCAACGGGCGGCGCGGCGGCCCTGCTACAATCTCGACTACAACGTCCAAAGTGGGGCTGAGATTTCAGCCACCTTCGCCACGCAAATGCAGGACACGGCGTTGGGTTTGATCGAGGGCAATAAGGGCCTTTTTGACGGGCTCGACGTCCAGGGAAGCGACAGCAACGCGGCGCTCGCAAAGCTGCTCGGCGCGCCGGTGATCCTGGTAATCGACTGCGAGGGCATGACCCGGGGGATCGCGCCGCTTGTTCTCGGCTATCGGGCCTTCGATCCGGAGATCGCCATCAAGGGCCTGATCCTCAACCATGTCGGGGGATCGCGCCATGAAGCCAAGCTCCGCGCCGCGCTTGAGACCTATACTGACGTACCAGTGCTCGGCGCCATACAGCGCGACCAGATGCTCACCGTGCAGGAGCGCCATTTGGGCCTCACCACGCCCGTCGAAACCGATGCGCTCGATGATGTGATCCAGCGGATCTCGGCGTGCGTTTCTGCGGGCGTCGATCTCGATGCGCTGCTCGAGATAGCGGAAGCTGCGCCGCAGCCACGGGCCGAAAGGCAACCGCAACCGGCCAGCCCGTCGAACCCCGATATCCGCGTCGCCGTCGCCCGGGACGCAGCTTTCGGGTTTTACTACGCCGACGACCTCGAGGCCCTAACCGCGGCAGGGGCCGAACTCGTGCCTTTCGATACGCTTTCCGATACCGCGCTTCCCGATGTCGACGGTCTGCTGTTGGGCGGTGGCTTCCCTGAAACGCAGATGGCCGCACTCGAGGCCAATGCTTTGCTCCGCGCCGGGATCAAGACGGCCCTGGAATCGGGTCTGCCGGCCTATGCCGAATGCGGCGGGCTGATGTATCTCTGCCGCAGCCTTGCTTGGAATGGCGAGCGCCGTGAGATGGTGGGCGCGATTCCGGCGGACGCGGTGATGAATGCGCGCCCCCAGGGCCGCGGCTACGCCAAGTTCGAGGAACGTCCCGGTTTGCCCTGGCCAAAAGCCGTTTCGGAAACGCGTCAGGCCACCACACTGCCGGCACACGAATTCCATTACGCCTCGCTGCAGAACCTGCCCGAAGAGACCGTGTTCGCCTATGACGTGAAGCGCGGGGCCGGAATTGACGGCCGCCACGATGGAATCGTAATCGGCAATTTGCTGGCAAATTTTATGCACTTGCGCGACACCGCCGCCAATCATTGGACCGCGCGATTTGCAGCCTTCGTGCGCGCCAACAAGTGAAGCCGGCGGGCGCACTAAGTGCCATCGATCCGTTTCGCTTGGGTGTGTTTTGTTAGTTACTCGACCTAAGTGTCGAGTAGGTGCCGGAACTTTATTTGTTACCCGGCTCAAGTGCCGGGTAGTTGCTGGCGTTGCACGTCAGGTTGAGTCGGCCGAAAACTCAGGCCGTTGCCGGATAGCGCAATCAGTGCAGGCAACTAGCGCACGATTTCAGGGCGCGCATCAAAAAAAATACCCGTCTTCAAGCCTGGGAGAGAACTTCTGCCGCGCGTTGTGTCACCATGTCGGCATCGATCGGATCGGCCTGCTTTCCGATCGAGAGAACGCCCTCCAAAATGTCGATGGCGAGGTCCCAGGCGCGCCCATCGACGGCTGCCGCGCGCACGGCACAGATCGCGGCCAGTTCGGCCGTGTAAATCGCGCCCCTGGTCTTCAGGGCTCGGTCAAGCGCGCGGTGGGCCGCACCAACGGCCTGGAGCGCATCATCGGGCAACGGGATTTGCTGCAGCTCCTCTAGCTCGGCAAACAGCGCCTCCGGCGAGCACGCGTTTCTCAGCCGGTTCGCCGCCTCCGGTTGGACCGCATTGATCGCGAGCGGCACGATCTCCCCGGCCGCCCGGGATGCAAGATAGAGCGCCCGTCTATCGGCCGTGCGTCGTCCATCGCCGCTGCCCGCGAGCCGGGCCGCGAACGGTCTGAGGCGATTGAGGGTTTCGCCCTCGGGCATGGCGTCATTCAGCGTCAGGCAAAACTGGCTGATAACCGGGCAAAAGAACTCGGGCAGATCCTCGACGCTCGTCACCTCGCGGTAGGCCAGACCCGCAACCACAAGGGCGGCCTCGTTGATGCAGGTGCCGCCATCGGGGCCCGGAAAGTCATGGCTCCCGTGTTTCAATTGCCAATTCAGCCAGCCTCTGAGCTTCTCGACCGTCATTCCGTCACCGTCCTTCAGATAACCGATATTAGGACTCGAAAAATGCTGGAGCGAGTGTAGCGCGTCCCCCTTATCCCGCAAAGCGGCATTCGCGGGCTGTTGCGCTTTATGACCTTGATTCGTCAAGCGTCCGGTCGGGATGGCTGGCCCATAGCGGCTTCACACCAATCAAGGATTTTTGGCTCTGAGGGAGGAAGCTCGGTGGCGAGGCCGCCATGAAACCTGTGCCAGGCGTTAAGATAGGGGCGACGCACCGTGGTAAGCACCGGGACCCCAGCGACGATCGCTTCGGCGATGGATGACAACAGACCTTCGCCTTGGGCCTCCGCCCTGCCAAATCTGTTGATGATGATGAGATCGCTGCCCGCTTCGATTGCAGCGCCGATTGTCCCTGCCGCCTCCAAGAGCCGGCTTTGGTCCAGACGGCAGCCTCGCGCGTGGGGTCCGAGATCTTGCGAGATTGCGACCGTGCTTCCGGTCCGTAGGTCGACAAGATTCATATGGGCATCGCATCCCTTTTCGGGCGCCAGGTTGTGCTGCACGACGCCCGCAATCGCGATTCCACGGGCCCGCAATTGATCGGCGGTGACCCTCAGCAAGCGATTCACATCGAAGCCCTGTTCATATCGAATTGCGCCGAGCGAGGCTTGGGCAGTATCGGTCATTGGCGCCTTCTCCTCGGGCAACCCGCGGTAAGAATCTTCGACTGCTAAGGCGCAAGTCCGGGCCAAGCAGTCAAGGCGAAACCAGGTGCCCTGATAAGCCATTCAATATGCTTGCCGCCTTGCGATAGATCATATCTCGACTTTCCCGCGTGCTGTGTCCGCTTTTGGCTATTAGCGGATATTCGAGCCGGTGTGGATTTGCGTCTGTTATTGGGGATAGAGCGGACGTCGCCGCCGCTCGCCAACTATGTCAGCTCTTCACTTCAGTCCGCCCTCTTCACAGCTGGAGTTCAATCGCAGCTGCTTCCCAAGGCGAACATGAAAAGAAAACCAAATTGCACTGGTGTTAAGAGCCTTGATATTATTTGATAAAATGGCGTACCCGACAGGATTCGAACCTGTGACCTCCGCCTTCGGAGGGCGTCGCTCTATCCAGCTTAGCTACGGGTGCGGGCCAGAGGCAATCTATAGCTCGCCCGCTCCATGGTCACAACATGGGGAGGGGAGAGTTCATATCCCTCACGGCTATTCGCCACTGCTCCGCAGTGTCGGCCTCCGGGAGGGCGGCGCAGGGGCGCCGGGCCGCGGTCGCGGCCTCAAGTGAGACCAAATCCCTCACGGCTATTCGCCACTGCTCCGCAGTGTCGGCCTCCGGGTGGGCGGCGCAGGAGCGCCGGGCCGCGGTCGCGGCCTGAAGTGAGACCAAATCCCTCACGGCTATTACGCGCCCATCGCCCTGCGGGCCGCGGCGCACGCACAAAGCTGCGGAAAGGGTGGGGGCCGCGCCTGCGGCCCCCACCCTGGTAAGGCGTTAGCCCTTCATGCGCTTGATCGCGGGCGCCTCCTGGATCGCAGTGTTGGCGAGCTTGAACGTGTCGGCGCAAGTCGCGTTGCCCGATTGGGTCCGCGCCCGCGGCCTTTCCATATTCGTCACGATCTTCTTCGGATCGATGGCGCTCGGAAGCGTGGTTTGGGATCAGGCCCGGCCGCCCGCCAACCCAGCTATCGGGAGCCAACGAGTCCAGAATGGCAAGCTGACCGCGTTGCCCGGGTACCAAGGGGCGGCGGCTGCTGAGACGATCTCAGCTATGTTGATCGCTTAGTAACGCCAGCGCCAAGGCCGCAAGGGATGGTGCCAGGGCGCGCCATAGTAGTAACGGCGGCCGCAAGGTAAGCACACACACCCCCGTCGAGCGCAAACCCACGTGCGTCCCAGCGGGCACCGCGGACCGCGGGTCGTGCACCCGACCTTCTGGATCGCCGAGTAGTTTTGCGTTGGCAGGGGCAAAAGCGGCATTGCCTGGGCCGACAAGGCCACGAATGCACCGATTGACAGCACTGCAATTGCAACAGCTAGGCTCAACTTCCGCATCGCATGTCTCCTTAGTTGAGAGCGACATAAAATACAGCAATTCACGAAACCGAGCCAGTCATCGGTAACCGGTTACGGCGTCATCGTTGAACTCCCGCTGGCGAAGATGCCGTGTCGACTCGAGCTTGCCCCATGCGAGCGGAGGTCTCGGAGAAAGAGTCCCTCGAAGTCAGCCGCGATCATTTCAAGGTGAGATCTGTATGCCGACTCTGCCGCATTGACGGCTTTCAGCCAATGGTTGGGGACGCCCGCTTTCGGCCGAGGCTGTTGAAAAAGGAGGGCTTAGCCGGGTTCTTGAATTCATTGGTATTGCGCAGCCATACTCATCGGATCTGTCGGGACAGGACCATCCCGGCCGGTGACTTCAGATCCTTCTGGGACGCCCGGATGCTCGGGTTTCGCGGTTTTGAGGATCAGCCGATAATAGATGCCTTGGTTCGACTGGGGCGCGAACATTGACCACAACCGCTGGAGGCACGAAGCCATCGGCTGCAAGCGGATCGGCCTGGGCGCCGTTCGCTCACACCTCCTTTGCGGTGCTCTGGACCGCCACCGTGATCTCCAATGTCGGGACCTGGATGCAAGAGGTCGCATCGGGCTGGCTGATGACGTCGCTGTCACCATCCCCGCTCATGGTCGCTCTGGTTCAGGCAGCCACCACGGCGCCTGTATTCCTATTCGCGCTGGGCGCGGGCGCGCTCGCCGATTTGATCGACCGCCGCAAACTTCTCATCGTTGTCACCGGCTTAATGGCAATCATCGCGCTCGCCCTGGCAATACTGGTGCTGCTGGATCTGGTCAGCCCTTCGGTCTTGCTGGCCTTCACCTTTCTATCCGGCGCGGGCGCTGCTTTCGTTTCGCCCGCTTGGCAGGCAATTGTACCGCAACTGATCCCACGTTCGGAATTGCAGCCCGCCATTACGCTCAACGGCGCTGGAATAAATGTAAGCAGGGCGGTCGGTCCCGCATTGGCCGGGCTGATCATAGCCAGTCTGGGGATTGCCTGGCCCTATCTTCTGAATGCGGTCAGCTACATGGTCGTCATTGCCGCACTGGTCTGGTGGCGGCCGCCACCATTGCAGGAGACTCATCTTCCAGCCGAACGCTTTTGGAGCGCCGTCCGCAGCGGACTTCGCTATACGAGGGGCAGCCATCCCCTGCGCGCGACAATTGTTCGCGCAATCGCCTTCTTCGTCTTCGCCAGCGCGTATTGGGCGCTCCTGCCCCTGATCGCCCGGCAGGAACTGGCTGGCGGTCCCAAGCTCTATGGCCTCATGCTCGGTGGAGTCGGCCTTGGCGCGGTCATCGGTGCGTTATTTCTGCCAAGGCTCTCGCGGTGGCTTGGCCCGGATGCGCAGGTCGCCGCGGGCACCGGCGGCACCGCCTTGGTGCTGGTGATCTTCGCGCTGGTGGCTCGGCCCGAAGCCGCGGTATTTGCCAGCTTGATCGCGGGCGCCTCCTGGATCGCAGTGTTGGCGAGCTTGAACGTGTCGGCGCAAGTCGCGTTGCCCGATTGGGTCCGCGCCCGCGGCCTTTCCATATTCGTCACGATCTTCTTCGGATCGATGGCGCTCGGAAGCGTGATTTGGGGTCAGGCGGCGTCGCTCGTCGGTATTCCGGCTGCATTGATCATCGCTGCCGTTGGCGCGCTGGTCGCAGCCGGACTCTCGTGGCCATTCAAGCTGCAGCTGGGGGCGGATTTGGATCTCTCGCCGTCTTCCTATTTACCGCAACCGATTGTCGCCAAGGAATTCGAACCCGACCGAGGTCCTGTAATGGTTACCGTCGAATACCGGATTGATCCGGCCCGCAAATCGGATTTCGTCGAGGCGATGAACGAGCTCAAGGAGGAGCGGCGCCGGGGCGGCGCCTATGCGTGGGGCTTGTTCGAGGACGTGGCGGAGCCGAGCCGCTTTCTCGAATACTTCATCGTGGAGTCCTGGCTTGCGCATTTGCGCCATCACGAGCGCACCTCCGAGGCCGACCGCGTCGTTCGAGCAAGAGCTCTCAGCTTTCACATTGGCGAGGGCGATCCGGTCGTGAGGCATCTCTTGGCGCCAGGTCCCGGGGATCAGCCGGCAAGTTTGCCGCCTGGCGATGGAGAACTGGAGTAAGAAAACCAGATGGTCAATGCGGCAGGGGAAGCATGAAACGGGTTCTCTGGTATGCAGCGGCTATAGCTGCCTTCATCACATTGGCCTCGGGCCAATCGCGAGCCAAGCCGCCCGATATCGTTGGAACCTGGTCGGCCGAGACCAACATCCTGCTGGAGCTGGAGGACAAGATCGTCAAGGTTCCAAGAGTGATGACGATCGTGATCGACAAGGTGGACGGGCAGCTGTTTTACGGGCGCCGCTCGTGGAAGGCACTGACAGACGATCCCGGCAACGTCGCTGGAACGGATGTTCTGAGCGCCACCGAACCCTTCATCGGCGCGATCGACTCCGATGGCGTCACCCTGCGCATTGTCGAGACCGACGACCCCGGTATCATGTTTTTGGGGAGGTCTTGGGGTCCGACGAGCTTGAGATTACCTATATGGAATCCTATCCCCACCCGGTGGTCTACACCGTGGTCCTGAAGCGCAAGACGGACTGACGGCAGCCATTTTCGGGGATTGGCTCAGTCGTCGAAACTATCCAGAAACGATTGGGGCGGCACAAAGTAGTTCGCGCCCGTCTTCGCATCTACGAAATCGAGCAGGCGGTCGTAATTGCCTTCGGCATCGGCGGTGATCATTTGGGTCAGGGAGGTGTCGATGACGTCGGGGGACCGGGCGAAGCCGATAAACATCGTGCCGTGTTCGATCGCGTTGCCGAATGGCCGGTTCTGGCGGAACATTTTCACTTCCTCGCCATCGACAATGACCTTGGATTTGGCGTTGTGGGCCCAAGGCGGCTTGGCCTCGTCGCTGAGCTCGATGTCGTCCCATTTGGTGCGCCCGATAACGCGTTCCTGGTATTCGGCCGATTGGCTGTCCCAAAGCTCTTCGCGGTCCACATAGCGCTGCACGGTCAGATAACTTCCCCCCGCGTGGTCCGGATCTTCCTCGCCAACCAGCACGCTTGCGGTTCTCTCCCCGTCCTTCGGGTTTTCCGTCCCGTCGACAAAGTCGATCATGTCCCGGTTATCCAGATACTGGAATCCTTGGATATCCTCGGTGAGCTGGCCGATCCGCCCAAACGCTGCCGCCGCGTATTTTGCAGCTTGAAAATTCAGGTCCATGCGGCCTGATTTGATCATCAGAAATATATCGCCCGGCGTGCTGGGAAACTCGCGCTTCCCGTCCTTCATCGGCCGGAATGTGCGCAAATGCGCAGGCGTCTCGCGGTCAGGGAACATCTGTTGCCAAGCCGAGGCCGAGAACCCGGCCGTAATGCTCAGATTGGCGCTGGGGTCCTTCTGACCGATCGATTTGCCGACGCCCGCGAACTCGCCCATTGCCTTGGCTGCGTCGACAGCGGTGGCGCCGTCGGAGAGAACAAACGTCAGGTATTCCGCGAACTGGGTCGGATCGGACAACACGCCCGGTTGCGCGAGGTTTTGCAGGTGTTTCATTGGATGGAGCTGGGGCCTTGGTGCTGGTGGGGAAACAGGCGAAACGCACGCCGCCAAATCTTACTCATGCGCCGCGATGCGACGTGGTGGACTAGAAAAACAAGCTGGGCGAAAAATATCCAGGATTTATGCGCTTGGCGATATCATTGGCCGACACGATGGAGGGGCGATCGATGCGAGGACTTGAGGGTCGGACCGCACTGGTCACTGGGGGCGCCAGCGGCATCGGCAGGGCGACCTGCCTACGTCTGGCGCAAGAGGGATGCGTTGTCGGCCTCTTCGACGTCGATGAGACCAGCGCCAATGAGACCGCCCAACTGATCGAAGCGGAGGGTGGCCGGGCAATCGCGCGCTGCGTCGACATCACGGACTTCGAGGCCGTAAAAGCCGGGGTGTCGTCGCTGGAATCCGAGACGGGCGCGATCGACATACTCGTCAACAACGCGGGCTGGGACGCGATCGCGCCGTTTCTCGATACGGATTTCGAGCTCTGGAAGAAGGTGATCGACATCAACCTGTATGGAGCGCTCTTCATGCACCACGCGGTTCTGCCGGGGATGGTGGATCGGGGCAGCGGCAAGGTGATCAATATTTCGTCCGATGCTGGCCGGGTCGGCTCGTCGGGCGAGGCGGTCTATTCGGCGGCCAAGGGCGGCATCATCGCCTTCACAAAAACGCTGGCGCGCGAGCTGGCGCGCTTCAATATTCAGCTCAACACCGTCTGTCCGGGCCCGACGGACACGCGACTGCTGGCTGAGATTGTCGGCCAAGGCGAGACGGGCGCGAAGATCGTGGAGGGACTAAAGCGCGCGATACCCATGAAGCGCCTGGGCCAGCCCGACGACTGTCCAGGCCTGATCGCGTTCTTGGCGAGCGACGACGCCGATTTTATCACCGGACAAACTATCAGCGTGTCGGGCGGCCTCACCATGCATGGCTGAGGCCATCGCGCCCTCAGACCGATGAATCCTTGGGGAAGTCTGGCTTGCGTTTTTCGCGGTGCGAGGCCAGGCCTTCCTTTATCTCGTCACCGGCAAAGCCAAGAAGTTCGAGCGCGGTCGAGGTGTCGAAGGTGGGCCCGGCCATGCGCAGCCAATTGTTGAGCGCGTATTTGGTCCACCGGATCGCGCTTGGCGCCCCGTTGGCCAATTCGTTGGCGATTTCGAGGGCGGTTTCCTGAAGCGCCTCGTCATCCACGCACATCGAAACCAGCCCGATCCGGTCGGCCTCTTCGCCCGATAGCGGCCGACATGTCAGCAGGTAGTATTTGGCCTTGGCCATGCCCACGAGAAGCGGCCAAATCATGCAGGCCACGTCGCCCGCCGCCACGCCGAGCCGCGTGTGGCCATCGATGATGCGGGCCGACTTTCCAGCGATCGAGACGTCGGCCAGGATGCCGACCACCAACCCGGCGCCCACCGCGACGCCATTGATGGCCGAGATAATCGGCTTGTTGCAATTGACCACGTTGTAGACCAGGTCCTTCGCCTCCTTCCAGCCTGCCGCCCGAACGTTGGGATCCTTCATCATCGCTTCGATCATCTCGAAGTCGCCGCCGGCCGAGAACGCATCGCCCGCGCCAGTGACGATGACAGCGGAGACATCGGGATCGGCGTCGATGTCCTGCCAGATCTTGGTCAGCTGGGTATGGGTCTCGGCGTCCACCGAATTGCGGGTCTCCGGCCGGTTGAAGGTGATCCGCAGGATGCGGTCGGCCGGCCAATCGATATCGAGTTTGGTGTAGTCGGCGTAGCGGTCACTCATCTGCTTTGCGTCCATGGCTTTGGTGGATAATCCGCATTGACTTAGCAGATTTCGCGGGCCTGCACGCGGCTTCGACTGGCTCAAGCCAATAGGTTCCGGCTAGAGCCCAGCCCGTATAAGGTTGGGATTCTCACTTGGCGAAACCGTTCGGGCCGCGCCTTCATCATGGCAAAGATCCAATGGACCCGCCGGCAATTCCTCGCCGGCAGCGCCGCGACTGGCATTGCGCTGGCGTTTTCACAGCTGGCCTTGGCCGAAGAAGCGTTCGACGCCCATGAGACCATGCCGATTGCGCCAGGCTGGTCCAAGGGGATCGGGCTGCCGCGCTACCGGGTCGACGGCTACGCAAAGGTTACCGGCGCGAAGCTTTATGCCCGCGATTTTCGTGCCGTCGACATGCCGGGCTGGCCCGATGACATGAGCCACGCCCTGCTGCTCTTCGCCAACGACGCGACGCACCGCTTTATCAGTATCGATCTCTCCAGCCTGGGTGGCGATCTACAACCTGACCGGATCGTAACGGCCGCGGACTTGGCCGAGACCGGCATTAAGGCGGTCGGCATTTTTGCAGGCGACCTGTTCTGCCCAGAGGGTGAGACGCCGCTCTATCTGGGCCAGCCAGTAGCGATGCTGATCTATCGCGACTTTGCGACCTTTAGTTCGGCGCGCCAAAGCCTGCGGGGTACCGAAGGCATCGTGACCTTCGGGGAAGAAACCGGCCCGATCGCGGGCAAGCCCTATGGCGCGAACCGTTTCACGCGGGTCAGCGGTTCGGGGCGAAAGGGCCCCGATCAATACTCCCCCTTCAAGGATGGCTGGGTCGTCCCGATCCGGTATCAGAGGGGCGGGGAACCGGCATGGGCGGAGGCCAAGCCGGATGGCAATGCTGCCCAAGAGGCCAGCGCAAACGGCGCCGCCATACGCAAGGATCTGGCCGACGGCAAGGCTGGACGGGCGTTTAAGCAGAGCTTTCAAACACCGTCGAACGATCCCTTTTTCATGGAGCCGGAAAGTGGGCTCGCCTGGCACGACAAAGCAAATCGCAAATTCTCGATCCTCGTTGGCGCGCAATCACCTGGAGAGACCCTGAACACCATCGCGGACCTGTTTCGCCGGGCAAAGCCTTCCGTCGCGGTCAGCGAGGTCGATGGCTACTTCCCTTATCTGGGCGGGGCGTTCGGCGGCAGGGACAGGTCGATTATCACGCTCTATCTCGCGATCGCCGGCCTATACGCCGACGGACGGCCGGTTCGCCTCGCGCTCGATCGCTTCGAGCAATTTCAGCTTGGCCTGAAGCGCCACGCTGTTTCTATCGACAGCACCTTGGGCGTCGATCCCGAGACCGGCGCTTTCCAAGCCTTTGCCTGCGATCTGACGCTCAATGGCGGCGGCCTCGCGAACTACTCGGCGAGCATCGCCGACATCTGCGCGATTTCATCGCCATCGATGTATTATTTTCCGCGTAGCGACGTCACCACCGTCGCCGAGCACTCGCGCGCTGTAACCGCCGGGTCGATGCGCTGTTATGGGGGTCTGCAGCCCATAGTAGCGATGGAGTGCTTGGTCGACGAAGTGGCGTCCCAACTGAAGATCGATCCGATTGCGTTGCGCCGCAAGAACGCGCTTCAGACCGGAGATCTGACCCTGACGGGTATACCGCCCAATGGCGCCATGCGGACGCTGGATGTGCTGGACGCCATGGAACGCTCGAGCCTTTGGGCCAAGCGTGAGAACAATCGCAAGGCTTTCGAATCCGCCAATCCCGCCAAGGCCTACGGTGTCGGCACCGCGAGCGCGATCTTCAAATACGGAACCGGTGAGGATGGCGCCCTTGCGGCCTTATGGTTCGATGCGGACGGGCAAATCTCGGTAACGGCCAGCACGGTCGAGATGGGCACGGGCACATCGACCGCTGTTGCCGTGCGGGCTGGCGACCACCTAGGGCGGAGCGCCGACCACGTCACCCTAGAGTCGACGGGGGCCATTTGGGCACCGTTGGGTCTGGTGACCTCCGGCGATCCCTACACGATCAGTCAGGCGGATCAGGACCGGGCCGCAAAGAACCCGCGCTGGGTGCCTGTGATCACCAGCCGTGCAAGCGCCTCGGTCGGCGCGCATGTCACCACCCACGCCGTCGCGGAAGCCGGCTATGGCCTGTTGAGGTTTGGCCTTTGGCCCGCGGCTCAAGCGGTCTGGCGGGAGGGGCCGGCGGGCGGCCAGGCGGCGGGCGAAGACGTCACCTTGGAGGACCTGCGATGGGTCGACGGCAAGCTGACGGCCAAGGGCATGGAGCCGCTGCCGTTCGAGCGGCTGGCCAAGAAGGTTCATGACATGGGACTGGTCACGGGCGTCATGGTGCATGCCTACAATCGCTGGCAATGGGCCAAGGCGGACTTCCAGATCGGCAGTGAGACTTGGACAGGCGCCATCGACGCCCTGGCTATCCGGCGTGGCGACGAAAAATGGGCCGTCGAAGACCGAAAAAACGTGCAGTTTCCGCCCGCGCTGCGCGAGCGGGTGGGCGCGAGTTACTTCTCGACCTGCGGCGCCGTCGTGGCGCTCTCGGTCGACCGGACCAACGGCAATGTCGATGTTCTCGAAATCTATCAGGTCTTGGATTGTGGCCGGTCCCTGGTGCCCGATCTGGTCTCAGGCATGTCGCAAGGTGCGATCGCGATGGGCATCGGCCATGCGCTCTACGAGTATCTGCCGCTCTATGAAGACGGCCCCGGAAATGGCAACTGGAACGTGAACCGTTACCACGTCGTCAGAGCCCGCGAAGTTCCGTTGCGGAACATGACCCTCGAATATCTGCCTCCGCTTAGCGATAACGATCCGCCGAAGGGAATGGCCGAAATCACGATGATTCCGGTTGTGCCGGGCATCTTGAACGCGATTCACGATGCGGTGGGGCATCGCTTCACCAAGCTGCCCGTGACCGCCGAAGACATCGCCGGGGTGCTCTGAGATGGCCACAACCAAGCTCTCGATGACCGTGAACGGGCAACCTGTCGGCCCGCATGAGGTGCCCGATGGGCTCGCGATGGTCGATTTTCTGCACGAGTATCTCGGCCTAGCGGGCACCAAATACGGTTGCGGAATCGGCGTCTGCCACGCCTGCGTGGTGATTGTCGACGAACCGGATGGAACCAGCCGAACCATGCGCACCTGCATCAACGGCGCGGCAGATTTTGCCGGCAAGGCCGTTCGCACCGTGGAGGGCCACGCCAGGGACGGCAAGCTCAGCGACGTGCAGCAGGCCTTTGTAGATCACTTCTCGTTCCAATGCGGATACTGCACGGCCGGCTTCGTCAACGAAGCCACCCGTCTCGTGGAGGAACTGGAACGCAAACCCATTGCCGAGTCCCAGGTCGAGGCCAAGCTGGCCGAAGCATTGGGCGAACATATTTGCCGCTGCACCGGCTATGTCCGTTACTACGAGGCGATGCGCGATCTGATCCTGTCAAACCCGCGGCTCAGCAAGGAGGCCTGAGCGGTGAGGCGCTGGATTGGACGGCTGCTTGGCTTAGCCCTGTTGGGGCTGCTGGGTTACGCAGCCTTCGCCTTTTTCTGGGGCGTGCCGTCCGTGCCGGACCGGCCTACGGCGAGGGACGCCGAGACCATCGCGGCCGGCAAATATCTCGCCGCGGCTGGCGACTGCACGTCCTGCCATACGGCCGAGGGTGGCGAGAAATATGCCGGCGGGTATCCGATCGATACGCCCTTCGGCCGGCTCTATTCGAGCAACATCACACCCGATCCCGAGACTGGCATCGGGGGCATGACGTCGGCGGCGTTTTATCAACTGATCGCCTTCGGCGCGGACAGTGTGTTGGCGCCGCTTTATCCCGCCATGCCCTATACGTCCTTCCACTATGTAACGCGCGAAGACAGCGACGCGCTCCACGCCTATTTCATGAGCATCACGCCGGTCAACGCGCCTGCCGAGCCGAACGAGATGTATTTTCCCCTCGACATTCGGCCTCTGATGTTCGGCTGGAACCTCTTATTCGCAAGCCGTGAATCGTTTCGGAAGAATCCGCAAAAAGACGAGGCGTGGAACCGAGGCGCCTATTTGGTTGAGGGCCTCGGCCATTGCGGCGAGTGCCACACCCCGCGCAATCTGCTGGGCGCGATGGAATCCGGCAAAGCCCTGGCGGGAGCCACAATTGAGGACTTCAAGGCGCCGGATATTCGAGCCCAAGGGCTGAGGGCCCGGGGGTGGAACCGGGAAGACCTGGCGCTTTACTTCGAAACCGGCGCGAGCCCGCAGGGCAGCGCCTTCAGCGAAATGTTCCTGGCGGTGAAGAATTCACTCCGCCTGCTGAGCCATGATGACCGTATGGCGATTGCGACCTACTTGGTGGACAGCTCCAAGGATACGCCGACCAAGGGCGAAGCCGCGGTGGCTGCGTTGGGCGACGAGGTCCACGTCAACAAGTCAGGCCAGGCGCTCTATTTGTCCCATTGCTCGCTCTGTCACGGGCCCCAGGGACAAGGCGTGCCGCGGACCATGCCGCCACTCAGGGGCAACTCCACGCTGGCGGAGGCGGGTGGGATCAACCTGATCCAAGTCATGGCCCAGGGAATCCCGATGCAGGGCATGAGTCAGACGTTGGGCTACGGGCCGATGCCCGCCTTTCGCGACCGATTGTCCGACGCCGAATTGGCTAGTGTCGCAAACTACGTGCGCAGCGCCTTTGCTCCCGACGCCGGCGACTTGCCGTCTCTGACCGCGGCCGATGTAAAGAAAATCCTGCAATAGGGCGGATCAGGTCATTCGGGCGCCCGCGCTACAAACCTCAAGCCCTGCGGTAATTGGGATTTTCCAACCCCGGCATGTCGATGGCGAGTTTGGTGTAGTCGGCGTGGCGGTCGCTCATCTGGTTAGCCGTCCATGGCTTGGTTGCGAGACTGGTCAGCTTTAGCAGATTTGAGCGCCGGTTACCCGGCGTGGGCTCGATAACTCGATAACAAGAGGGCGCCAAGCGGCGAGCCCGCGCTTTTGCACACCATTCGGCCTCCGAGAGGGTCGCCGCGACCCAGGTGGTTTGTGACATATTTGACACACGCTGGAAAAATTGTCACGAAATTGGCTTCTATTTGCTTCACATTCGGAGCTTTATAGGTTTAACAACTAAAAAGGCTAATCAACTCGATTTTGTTATCAGATTGCTTACGGGGGATTACAATGATTAGGACCATCGCCAAGATCTGTTCGACCGGGCTCATGCTGGCCGGGTTCATTGGTGCCGCACAGGCGACCGGCCTGGGGGGCTCGGACGACGGCGGCTGGGCCGGCGTCTATGTTGGCGGCCATGCGGGCGGCGGTCGGGGTGACGCCGGTATCGACGCTTCCACCAACTCTGGTTTAGGTCCTCAGGAGTCCCACGGCAGTTTCGATCTCGATGGCTGGCTGGCCGGCGGCCATATCGGCGTCAATCTTCAGCACGGCGCCTGGGTCATGGGCGGCGAGTTCTCGCTGAGCGGGGCCGACATCAGCGGCTCGCAGCGCGAATGCGCGCCCGTGAATCTGGGTGCCCTCCAGAACATCTACCCCTGCAACAAGGCTGACGAATGGTTGCTGCTGGCCATGTCACGCTTCGGCTATGCGCCGGGTGACTGGATGGCTTACCTCACCTTGGGCGTCGCAGTTGTGGGGGCGCAAACCAGCAATATTATTGAGACCACTGCGGGCGGCATTTCTGCATTGGGGCCATTCCCGGTTGCTGCCGGCGCGAGCACCGATGTGGGCTTCGCCATCGGCGGCGGCATCGAGGGCCAACTCGGACACGGCCTGATCCTCGGCGTCGAATACATCCATGCCGACTTCGATGACATGCGGGATGGTTCCATTCAGAATGTGTTCGACTATGATCAAGACATTGACGTCGTTCGCGCGAGGTTGAGCCTGATGCTCGATCAATGCTGCGGTGGCGCGGCGGTGGCTTCAAAGACCGGTTTCGCCAGCATCCTCCCCACCACGGGCAGCACCTGGTCGGGGGCCTATTTTGGCGGCCATGTGGGGGGCGGCTGGGCTGACGCCGATGTCTCGCTCCAGGGAATAGACGAACGCGTTTTGACCGACAACCTCGATCAGGAAGGCTGGCTCGCCGGTGTTCATTTGGGCGCCAACGTGCAGCGGGGCGCCTTCGTGTTCGGTACCGAAGTCTCGTTAAGTGCCGCCGATATCGATGCTTCGAAAGATGACAACTGCTTCGGCGTGGATATATTCGACGGGCGTAGCACTTTGGGCTGTAGCCAGGAAGACGAGTGGCTGCTGCTCGCCATGTCACGCATCGGTTATGCGCCAGGCAATTGGATGGCCTACGTCACCTACGGCTTGGCGATTGTCGGGTCTCAAACCGACATCACCCAAAACTCTCCGGAGGCTGAAATCACTGCATTCCCATTTACTGCGGGCGCGAATACCGATGTCGGCTTCGCCATCGGCGGCGGCGCCGAGCTCAAGCTCGAAAATGTGATTGCCGGTATCGAATATATCCACGCCGACTTCGACGACACGCGGCATGGAAATTTCGTCGTGACCACTTGGGAGCACGACATGGACCTGGTCCGCGCCCGGCTGAGCCTGATGCTCAATGAATGTTGCGAGAGCGCGGCGGCACCTTCGAAAATGAACATCGCCTCAGCAGCGGCGACCGGCTGGGGTGGGCTCTATTTCGGCGGCCATGTCGGATACGGCTGGGCCGACGCGACCGTATCTGCGCAAGATCTCTCTTCAACGCCGCAGGGGTTCAATACTGCGGTGGTGACGGACAGCTTCGATCTGGAGGGCTATCTGGCGGGCAGCCAGATCGGTGGCAACGTACAGCATGGCGCGCTGGTCGTGGGGGGCGAGCTTTCGATAAGCGCGGCCGAGATCGACGGTTCCAAAGGCGAGAGCTGCTTTGGCTCGGCGATCGAGGGGGATACGGTCGATTGCAAGAAGGATGACGGATGGCTGATGCTGGCCCTAGCCCGGCTCGGCTACGCGCCGGGAAACTGGATGGCCTATGTGACCGCGGGCGCGGCGGTTGTAGGGGCGCAAACCGACGTCATCGTCGATGGTGCTCCGTTCTCGGCGGGATCCGACACCGATTTGGGCTACGCCGTCGGCGGTGGCGCCGAGCTGCAGCTCGGCCATGGTCTAATCGCCGGCGTCGAGTACATCCACGCCGAGTTCGACGGCATGACGGACGGGGGACTCGAGTTGATTTCGGATTGGGAGCAGGAAATGGACCTCGTTCGCGCCAAGCTCAGCGTCAAGCTCGGCGGCTGCTGCGAAGCGGCGCCCGCGCCTTGGAAGTGAGTTTGATTGGAGCATGAGTCCCAGGGGCCGGCGGCGCTTGCCGCCGGCCCCGCTCAATTGGGATCAAGCTACGCCGATGCCCGCATTTTTCAGCGGCGCTCGCCGCGGATTTTGAGGTGTCGAGCTGAACGCAGGGCCGGCTGGCCCCGTCGTCAATTCGTGCCGCCCGCCTTAGCCCCGGAAGTCTTTGTTGCGGGAGGCGTATTCGGGGCAGGATCGCCCGGCACTTCGCCGGATAACTTATAGGGATCGCTGCTCGGATTATTGATCGCGTTGCGGTCGGAATCCCCATAGGCCCCTGACGGCGTCGATATGGAATCGGTGCCGTAGTGGTTGGTCTTGAAGTGCCCCAGATGCTCTTGCGCCGCCGCCGGAACAGCGGTCGCCAAGAATGCAAGAATAATAAGAGCCCTCATCGGTGCCCCGTCCATTTCCCGTCCGTTGGAACCATAGCAACCATAGATTAATGGCAACTTAGAGGCCGCCAGAGGTGCCGCCGTTGTCAGTCCGGGCCTTTCTTTCCCGCATCCGGCTCAGGCGCTTCATAGGCGATGTAGCGAATAATCTTCCAGCTGCCGTCGGGCTGCCGGCGGAAGACGTCCATGCCGGGTTCCTCGGTCGTGATTTCCCGGCGGTCGGTAAGCCTGATGGTGAGCGTCCAGACCAGGCGAACAACTGCGATATCCCCAGTCACAAGGATTTCGCGTATGTCGAGGGCGTAGCGGTAGGTCCTGGATTTATCCTGCAGCGACGTCCGCAATTGCTTGCAGATATCGCCGTAATCGCGCTCGGGAAACCCCCGGAAGTCGTAACGCAAATTTGGCGCAAAAAGTTCGCAGACGCCCTGTTGGTTCCCCGAGTTGAAGTCTTGCGTCCAATTCACGAGAGCCGCTCTGACCGCCTCCTCCGGGTCGTCGGCTGCCTGCGCATGGCCCATAAGGAGCCCGGCTGCGACAAACGGCGCGGCAAGCAACGTCCATCGACCCAATTTGCGTCGAGCGCGCATCGAAACGTTCGCTTGGCACGTCACCGCGGCGCGAGGTTTGCGATCAGTTCGTTGGCTGCGTGGCCCATGGCCATGGCGGCCCCGAAATCAAACTTGTTGATGGCGATGAACACCGCGATGTTTTGGCGCGGCGCGAAGGCGATATAGGCGAAGGTGCCTTGCAGGCCGCCCGCTTTCTGCAAGATGAATGGACGATCGCCTTCGGGCATCATGGCGACCCAGGCGAGCCCCATGGCGTCCATTTGGCCCGACTCGTCCATGCCGTAGACCGGCTTGAGGCCATCGCGCACGAGATAGATCGCGTGGTCCAGCAGCCGCACCTCGGCGTCTTTTTCCGCGCTGAGGTCGAGATGCCACTGCATCCAGCGCAGCAAGTCGTTGGGCGTCGAATAGAGCCCGCCCGCGCCAACGATGATCGAGCCCGTCGGTACATCGGGCAGCGGCTTTCCATCGAAACCGTGGCCCTGCATGAACCGCTTTTTCTGAGCCTCCGACGGCTCAAAGGTCGTGTCCTTCATGCCGAGAGGGCCGGTCACATATTGCTGCAGGAGCTGGGGATAGGGAGTCTTGGCCGCACTCGACATCGCGATGGCGAGCAGATCGAACCCGACATTCGAATAGAGCACGCCGGTCCCCGGCGGATAGATCGGCTTGGCTTGCTTCAACCAGTCGGCCATCGCTGCAAGCGTAATCGTGGCGAACGGGTCGTTGTCAGGTCCTGGCTCGCGCGGCAACTCGCGGGGGAGTCCGCCGGACTGGGTGGCGAGATCAATCAGCCTGATCCGCTGGACGGCATCATTCGCACCTGAAGCCATGTCCGGCGCGAGTTTGCCGAGAGAGTCGGTGAAGCTGACCTTGTTCTCCGCCACCAAATTGGCCAGGACTTGTCCCGTAAACGCCTTGGTGATGGAGCCGATCCGCAGCAGCGTGTCTCCATCGGGCGCCTGGGCGCCCTTCGACCGCTCGCCGAACCCGTGAATCGACGTCTCGCCATTGCGCACGGCTCCGATCACCAGCGCGGGCACCTTGTGCTCAAGAAACAGAACCTGGCCTGTGAACTCGACGGCTTCGTCCAATAGCGCGTCCGCTTGAGCCGTTCGGGCCGAAGCCAAAACGAAGAGGCAGGCCATGAGGCATGCCGACCATAACAACCGGGCGATGCATGTGAGCGCCAAACCACCGCGAATGCCATCGATTCCAAGTTTCATTGTTGTCGCCTCCAAAGCCCGCGCTAGATCATTTCGCGCCGTTTAAGCTCATCCACTAGGCCACCGATTATCTCATCGAGACCGCGCAAGTCCACGCCCAACGAGTCTTGCCGGGAGAGGTCAAACTGTGTCGGGCGCACCGGCACCTCGTCGGGGTCCGGCTCGGGCATCTTGTATTCGGGATAGACCCGTTCGAGGGCGCCTAAGATTTCGTGCCAATGCCAGCTTTGCTTGACGCCGAAATACCGGCCACTGGCCTGGTCGTTTTGAAGTGCATTGACGTGCAGGGCGGCGAGATCGCGCACGTCGATATAGGAGAGCGAGCTGTTGGGAATCTTGTCGGCAAAGCGTTCGCCGCGAACGATCGCGGCAAACCGGACGAAGCTGCCTTCGGGCTCGGGCTTGTAGCTCGGCCCCACGATCATCGTCGGGTTGATCGTGCAAGCGCGAAATTTGCCGCCCGAGGCCGCCATCTTGTCCAACACCGTCCGGTCCAGACGGGTCTTGCCAACGGCGGCATATTTCTTCTGTTCGAGCTGCAGGTCCGGATCCGACCAATGCTCGACCTCATTCTTGAGCGCCGGCTCGCCTTCCGGAGGGTTCGTGGAGCCGGTGCTTGAGGTGAAAACCGCGCGTTTGATGCCGGCCTCAATGGCAGCCTCCGAGACGTTCTCGGCAATGGCTGCCATCAGATCCATGGTTTCCGGCTCGACCTTGGGCGAACCCGCGCACACGATTACGCCGGTGCAGCCTTCCATGGCCGGCCCGAACGAGGCCTTGTCGAAGGCGTCTGCAGAAAACAGCGTCAGCTTGTTGTCGCCGCTTGCCTCGGCTGCGACGTCCGACATCAGCCAGCCGGCCTTCTCGCCGTTGGCATCTCGAAGCGTGCCGTGGACGTTGTAACCCCGCTGCAGCAATTCTGCCGTGACATGGCTGCCGATAAAGCCGCTGCAGCCGACCACACAGATTGTCTCAACGCTCATGGAAAGCCCCCGTTTCGATAGCTCAGGCCAAGGCCCGCAATAGAATTACCCGATGAAATAGTTCATTCGAGTCCCGATCGGCAATGGGTGGCTCAAGGCCAGCGCAGGGCTCGGATGCCCGACCAACGGCTGCTGAATGGAATAAAGGTCTTGATGTAGGTGAGATAGATATTGTCCCCCGAGGCCGAGACGCCCCAGGTGCCACGCTTGTTTTTTGGCCTGCCGAAGGACTCTGTCAGTCTGGGCCTGGCGGGGTCTGAGACGTCGACCACGAGCACTTCGCTGTCGCCCGCCGAAAGCAGAACCGCGTGACGGGTGCGGTCATAAACCAACTGATTGGTATGGCCCGGACTATTGAACCAAAGATTGCTGTTGCGGTCGCAGCCCCAAGGGTTCCACCATCCCAACTGGCGGACATCCCTCGGATTTGAGATATCGAGGATTTCCAATCCGCAATAATCGAGCGCCACATAGGCGCGTGAGCCCTCCAACACCACATTGTTGTAGGCCTGCTGCTTCCTGGGCAAGGCCTGATTGATATACTTGCCGATCTCGCGCGGGCGGCGCTTGTTCGAAACGTCGATGACCCGCAGACCGCCCGCATCGTTTGCGACAAAAAGCGTGCTTCCCTTAATCGCCAAGCCCCGCGCGTTCGGGTGCTGGACGCGGCCCGGATTGGCCCTCGGAAAGTGAACGTCGGGTAGGATTCGGGCGAGTTCCCGGATTCGCTGCTTGTTGGAGACGTCGAATATGAAGACGCCCTTCGACATCGCCCCCAAATAGGCGGTTTCGCCGTCGGTCTCGACGATTGCGCTACCCCTGATTTTGCGAGCCGACGTCCAGAGCGATGTGACCTTGGGTTGGCGCGGGTTCTTCACGCTGACAATTGCAAGGCCAGCCTTCGATCCGCGTGCCGAAAAGAAGCTTCCCAACGCTAGATAAAGAAACTCGCCCCGCTGCACGAGATTCATAACATCGAGATTCGAAAAAGCTCGGGTATTCAGCCGTGCGACGGCCTGCGGGCCCGTCTTGGCTTGGCCAAGCCGGAGCACCAGCAGCCCGCCATTCTTTATCGCTGCATAGAGATAGGGGCGCCCTTCGACGTCCCGCACCACGGTCTGGGGCAGGTCGCCGGGGGTCGCGTAGTCCCATTTGTGCTTCAGGCCAGCGGCCTGAAGCGAAATCGTCATAGCACTGTAGCCTGCCAGCGCGATCACGATGGTAAGAGTCGCTGCCCGCAACTGTGCCATTGCCCGCCCAATTGGATGCATGGCGAGACCGTCGCCCGCAGCCTTGGCGAATTCATGGCAGGCGCCGGGGGCGAGATGGTGCAAGTTGGCCGCGTCCATTGCGTTGTGCGCAAGATTGCGATAGGCGCAATCGAGCGGTCCAGATTCGCAGGAATTCATGCCTATGCCGCTTTATGGAGGACCTCTGGATGGCCCGGTTCAGATCCCGGATCTGCTGCGCAAGGGCCTTGAAGCCAAGCCCGATGAGCCGGCGCTGGTCTCCATGGAGGCCAGCTGGACGTGGCGCGAGTTGGACGAGGCCGCCGAGCGCTTGGCAGGCAACCTTTTGGGCCTAGGTTTGAACGCCGGCGACCGGGTCGCTTCCCTAATGCCGAACCGGGTGCACCTTTTGGTCCATTACCTGGCTTGCCTGCGCGCTGGGCTGGTGGTGACGCCCCTGAACTACAGATATACCGCGCCGGAAATCGACCATGCGCTCAGCGTCAGCGAGGCCGCAATTCTGGTCGCGCATGGGGAGCGCGCGGAAGATCTGGCGGCGAGCAAGCTCGCAGGCCAACTGCCCCTCGGGCAGATCGTCTATGGCGGCGGTGGGAAATCGGGGCGTGATTTCGAACATCTGCTGGCGGAGGAAGGCCCGGCGGCAAGTTCGCCGGCAATCGATCCGAAAGCCCCGGCGGTCATCTTTTTTACCTCCGGCAGCACTGGAGCTCCAAAGGGCGTAACCCATAGCCTTGAAACCCTGGGATGGATGTTGGCCTGCTATCGCGAGGTCTTTGGATTCACGCCGAGCGATACCTTCCTGACCGGCTCATCGCTCTCCCATGGCGGCGGCTTCAAGATGTCCCTGGCGGCTCTGGCCGCAGGCGCACGGGTCGACGTCGCCGAAGGCCGGATCGGAGATCAAATCCTGCCGCTGCTGCGCGAGACGCGGCCGACTCTAATCGCGATGCTGCCATCAGCGCTTTTCGCGCTGGTGCGCGATCA